>Ga0210377_10003296_pt1 | contig 13908 bp, 9 predicted proteins | sample PLM4_65_b1redo_FD_155480 | JGI IMG/M metagenome (GOLD analysis project Ga0210377, IMG submission 155480) | Groundwater sediment microbial communities from an aquifer in East River, Colorado, USA - PLM4_65_b1 redo | ecosystem: Environmental > Terrestrial > Soil > Riparian zone | place: USA: East...
CGGTCGGCGCCTATTACGCCTCCGGCTTCAAGCCGGTGAAAATACTGGTGGAAGACACCTACGTACGGGCAACGCCGGGCGGCACCGGCGAAGCAAAAACCGGCGGCAACTACGCCAGCTCCCTCAAAGCGGTGCTGGAAGCGAAAAAGAGGGGGTTCGACCAGGTCCTCTGGCTCGATGGCGTCCATAAGCGCTACATCGAGGAAGTAGGAGCCATGAACATGTTCTTCGCCTATGGGGACCGGTTGGTAACCGCGCCGCTCGAAGGCTCCATCCTCCACGGCATTACCCGCGATTCGGTGCTGCAACTGGCCGCCGCCTTCGGCATGAAGGTGGAAGAACGGAAAATAGACGTGACCGAGCTGATGAACGACATCCGCTCGGGCAAAGTTACGGAAGCCTTCGGCAGCGGCACAGCCGCGGTCGTCACACCGGTAGGCGCCCTGAGCTACAGGGATGAGTGCCTCAGCGTCGGCGACGGCGGAGTCGGGACGCTGACGCAGCGACTCTACGATACCCTGACCGGCATCCAATACGGAAGGATTGAAGACTCCTTCGGCTGGATAAGAAAGCTCGCTTGACGGATTCAGCAGAATCCGGCAGGGGGACACCCCTGCCGGATTTTCCCCACCGGGGGGGATTATGAAAGCCCAGACCAACGCCAATACCCTCTGCCTCTCCTGCCGCCGTTCGTGCAAACAACCGGCTGCCGTGCTCATCGCCGCCTGCCCGCGCTATTACGCCGGCCCCAGGATCAAGCGCGCCACCTGGAAGCAACTGGAACTCGCCCTCTAACACCAATTCAAAATCAAGGCGCTATCTTCGTTGGCTCGTCTTCGGCTCCTCAACGTACGTAGTTGTACACCTTCGTCGCCTCAATCCTCGCCGCCTTGATTTCATCCTTGATTTGAAATTGGAGGAAGCCGTTCGCATCATGGGAAATAACTCTCCACCAATTATCAATCCGGAAAAATGCAGCGGCTGCGGTCGCTGTGTCGCAGCCTGCCCGAACCGGCTCATCTCCCTGGAAACCAGCGGCTACAGAAAGCATGCCGTGCGCCGCGGAGAGTGCCTCTGCCAATGTTGCGCCGCCTGCCGTAACCAGTGCAGAGTCCATGCCATACCCCCCGGGGACGTAAATCCCCGTCCGTAAGTAACGATGAACCTGTATTCGGCAGCTGACTGAAGCCTCCACTCGCTCAGGAGCCCTGTTTCTGCCGACTGCCAGCTCCCCGCAACTGGCTGCCGTCTCCCTGCGCTGCAACTCCTGAATCCGCCACCCGCCGATAAGGGCTGCCACCTTGACACGTGGGCGGACCGTACCTATTATTTCATTACAGACCTCGAACAAGGAGCCGTGCCATGATCAGACCGGAAAAAATGACGATAAAGAGCCAGGAGGCCCTCGCCCTCGCCCATGAAACGGCATCACAGCGGAGCAACAGTGCCATCGAGCCGGAGCACCTGCTGCTGGCGCTCCTGGAGCAGGAAGGGGGACTGGTTGCCCCGATCCTGGAGAAGATCGGCGCCAATCTCAGCTTCGTAAAAGGGAAGACGGAGGAGGCGCTCAGAAAGCTCCCCCAGGCAAGCGGCGCCACCATGCAGCTTAACCTTTCTTCAACCCTGAATCAGCTCCTCGACGCCGCCCTGAAGGAAGCCGACGCCATGAAGGACAGCTTCGTCTCCACCGAACACCTGCTCCTCGCCATGGTAGCCGCCAAGGGGAGTTCGGCCGCGCGGATCCTGACGGACAGCGGCGTCAGCCGCGAGGGGATACTTGCCGCCTTGCGGGATGTCCGGGGAGACGAGAAGGTGACCGACCAGGAGCCGGAGGATAAATACCAGGCCCTGGCCAAATACGCCCGCGACCTGACCGACCTGGCACGGCGGGGGAAGCTCGATCCGGTGATCGGCCGGGATGATGAGATCCGCCGGGTGATCCAGGTCCTCTCCCGGCGCACCAAGAACAACCCGGTGCTGATCGGCGAGCCGGGGGTGGGAAAGACCGCCATCGTCGAGGGGCTCGCCCAGCGTATCATCTCCGGCGACGTCCCCGAAACCCTGAAGGACAAACGGCTCGTGGCCCTCGACATGGGCGCCCTCATCGCCGGCGCCAAGTACCGGGGGGAGTTCGAAGACCGGCTCAAGGCGGTAATCAAGGAGGTGGAAAAAGCCGAGGGGAAGATCATCCTCTTCATCGACGAACTCCACACCCTGGTCGGCGCGGGAGCGGCCGAAGGGGCAATGGACGCCTCCAACATGCTCAAACCGGCCCTGGCGAGGGGTGAGCTGCACTGCATCGGCGCCACCACCCTCAACGAGTACCGCAAGTACATCGAAAAGGATGCTGCCCTGGAGCGCCGCTTCCAGCAAGTCTACACGGGCGAACCGAGCGTAGAGGACACCATCGCCATCCTCCGCGGCCTCAAGGAAAAATATGAAACCTTCCACAGCATCCGCATCAAGGACAGCGCCATCATCGCCGCCGCCACCCTGTCGGACCGCTACATCACCGACCGCTTTCTCCCGGACAAGGCGATCGACCTGATCGACGAGGCGGCCTCCAGGCTCAGGATCGAGATCGACTCCATGCCGACCGAGATCGACGAGGTGGAGCGAAAGATCATCCAGCTGGAGATAGAGAAGCAGGCCCTGCTCCGCGAACAGGACCCCCATGCCCAGGAGCGGCAGAAAAAACTGGCCGACGAACTGGAGAGCCTTAAGGCGGAATCCGCGACCCTCAAGAGCCACTGGCAGAAAGAGAAGGACGTTCTCAAAGGACTCAGCGAGCTCAAGCAGCGCATGGAAGAGAAGAAGGAAGAGGCAAAGATAGCAGAGCGGGAAGGAAAACTGGCCCGCACCGCCGAGATCCGTTACGGCGAGATACCGGCCATCGAGAAAGAGATGGCGGAAAAGAAACGCTTGCTGGAAGAGATACAGCAGGAAGGGAAGATGCTCCCCGAAGAGGTGGACGGCGAGATGGTGGCGGAGATCGTCGCCAAGTGGACCGGCATTCCGGTCAACCGGATGCTGGAAACAGAGTCGGAGAAGCTGATCCACATGGAGGAGCGGCTCAAAAGCCGGGTGGTCGGCCAGGACGACGCCCTCACCCTGGTTGCCAATGCGGTGCGCCGGGCGCGCTCCGGGCTCTCGGACCCGAATCGCCCCATCGGCTCGTTCATCTTCTTAGGCCCCACCGGGGTGGGCAAGACCGAGACCGCCCGGGCCCTGGCCGCATTTCTCTTCGACGACGACCAGTCCATCGTCCGCATCGACATGAGTGAGTACCAGGAGAAGCACACGGTGGCGCGGCTCATCGGCGCGCCTCCCGGTTACGTCGGGTACGAGGAGGGAGGACAGCTCACCGAGGCGGTGCGGCGCCGCCCATACAGCATCGTCCTCTTCGACGAAATTGAAAAGGCGCACCCTGAAGTTTTCAACGTCCTCCTCCAGGTGCTCGACGACGGCCGACTCACCGACGGCCAGGGGCGCACCGTGGATTTCCGCAACACGGTCATCATCATGACGAGCAACCTCGGTTCCTCCTGGATTCAGCAGTACGGCGCCAGCGACTATGGCAAAATGCGCGCCATGGTCATGGATACCCTCAAGGAGAACTTCAAACCGGAATTCCTCAACCGGCTCGATGAGATCGTCATTTACCACGCCCTCCCCCTGGAGCAGATCAAGCAGATCGTCGCGATCCAGATCAAGGCCCTCCAGGCACGCCTCGCAGAACGGCACATCACCCTGGAAGTCAGCGACAAGGCTGCTGAATTCCTCGCCCACGAAGGGTACGATCCGGCCTATGGCGCGCGGCCACTTAAACGTGCACTCCAGAAGAAGGTTCAGGACCCGCTGGCGCTGATGCTCTTGCAGGGGAAATTCGGGGAAGGGGATACGGTGCTGGTGGACCTGGACATGACCGGGGACAGCCTGGTGATCAAGCAGAAATAACACCAATTCCAAATCAAGGCGCTATCTTCGCTGGCTCGTCTTCGGCTCCTCAACGTACGAAGTTGTACGCCTTCGTCGCCTCAATCCTCGCCGCCTTGATTTCATCCTTGATTTGAAATTGGTATAACTTCCACCGCCTGCGTTTCCAAGCCAGGGCGCATTACTCTTGTCAAAGGTATAAAGCGCGCTAAACTATTTTAAATTGCTTTCATCTGTAGGTCTTGTAAAACAATATCAGAAGCAATTATGGAGGATTTTCAATGAAAAAGAGAATTGGTGTAGTGCTTTCCGGTTGCGGCGTGCGGGACGGCAGCGAGATCCACGAGGCGGTCTTTACCCTGCTGGCCATTGACAGGAACAACGGAGAAGCCGTCTGCATGGCACCGGACATGGAATTCCCCGAAACCAACCACCTCACCATGACGGAAACCGGCGCAAAGAGAAACGCCCTGGTCGAGGCTGCTAGGATCGCCCGCGGCAACATCAGGGACATCAAGGATGTCACGGCGGCTGACCTGGATGCCATTGTCTTTCCCGGCGGTTTCGGCGCAGCGAAGAACCTCTGCAATTTTGCCGAGAAGGGAGCCGCAGCCGACATCCAGCCTGACGTGGCGCGGCTCCTCAGGGAGATGGCCGCTGCGAAAAAGCCGATCTGCGCCATCTGCATCGCCCCGGCCCTGATCGCCGCAACCCTCGGCAAAGAGTACGCCCCGGAGCTAACCATCGGCACGGATGCCGGAACGGCTGCAGCCATCACTGCGACCGGCAGCCGCCATCTCGATTGCCCGGTAACGGAGTTCGTGGTGGACCGGAAGAACAAGATCGTCTCCACTCCGGCCTACATGCTTGCCAACCACATTTCCGAGGCTGCCGAAGGGATCGAAAAGGCGGTCAAGACAGTGATAGAGCTCATCTGACGCCGGCTCTGGCGCCTCCCGGCGCAACAATCCCTTGCGGTGAAGCCGGCTTTGGTTTAGAATGCCGTCCCAGTTGGATACTATTAATCAAAGGAGGATACAAGAAATGAAAAGACTTTTTGTGCTAGCCTGTATGGCGGCTGCCATCACTTTGACAACCGGTACAGCCTTTGCCGACAGCATTCAGGGAAGGGTCGGCGTTACCGGGAGGATCGGTTTTCTGATCCCGGCAGACAGCGACTTAGGTGATCTTAAAGTCGAAACCGATGCCGGCTTTGTCGGCGGCGGCGGCTTCATTTACGGCATTGACAAGAACTTTGCCGCCGAGATCGACGTGACCCGCACCGAGTTCGGCTCGAATCGTGTCAGTGGTATCAATACGGGCGATTTCGGCATCACCAACGTCTCCCTCGGCGGCCAGTACCGTTTCACAATCGGTCAGCCCAAACTGGTCCCCTATGTCGGTGCCGGTCTCGACATCCTCATCAGCGATTTTGAGAATCGTTTTGGGATTAGTCAGGACGTGGACACCACAGTCGGCGTCCACGGCAGCGGCGGTGTTGACTACTTCATCATGAAACAGCTGGCACTGACGGCAGAGGCGAAGTTCGTCGTTGCCCCCGAAACCGATATCAAACCCAGACCAGGTGAGCCCGGGGGCAATTTTGACCCCTCCAGTTTTTCCACCACCTTCGGTGTCCGCTTTTTCTTCAACTGACCCATTCCCTTACCCTGCTTGACGCAAAAAAGGCGGTCTCCTGACCGCCTTTTTTTATCCATTGCTCCCCTCCCCCCGTCTGAACGCCTGCCCGTATTCAGCCGCCAGCTTTTCTTTTGCGCCGCTGTCGATGAAGTCCCACGGCAGGAGTTCGCCCAGGGGGATGGTGCGGTGGACAAAGGCGTCGGTATCGAGTCCCAGTTCCCGTGCCGCCCGTTTCCAGCCGCCCGCTTCAGCCGCTCTTGCGAGGAGCTGCGCAAGGCGCCGGTCTCCCCTTGAGAGGAGCGCTTGCAGGTAGGCATCTTTCAGCCCCTCCAGCTGCAGCCGGACATTGGACAGGGGCCCCAATGCCTTGTGCAGGCATTTCGCCTTTTTCTCCAATGATTTCAACTCTTCCATGCCGCACCACTGAAAGGGGGTGAACGGCTTGGGCACAAAAGGGTTTATCGAGAGGACCACTTCGCCGAGCCTCTTGTTGCGCCGGGCAGCTGCGATGACCCGTTCGCGGATTCTTGCCACCAGGGCCACCAGCTCTTCCAGGTCCGCCATGGTTTCCGTAGGGAGGCCGATGATGAAGTAGAGCTTCAGGTTGAGGATGTCCTTGCCGATCAACCGGTCACAGGCGGCAAGGATCTGTTCCTCGCTGATGTTCTTCCGGATCAGGTCCCTGAGCCGTTGCGAGCCGCCTTCCGGGGCGAGAGCGACGGTCTTGTGGCCGCTCTCCCTGAGGGTATCGATCAGCTCATCGTCGAGGCAGTCGAGGCGCAGGGACGAGACGGACACCTTCCCCCCCTGGTCAATGATGTAGCGGCAGAGCTCGCCGATCCCGCGGTGATCGGCAACCGCCGCCCCCACGAGGCCGATTCGCTGCCGCTCTTTGAGCCCTTTGTCCACCTCCGCCTTTATCGCCTCAATCGAGCGCTGCCGGTAAGGGAGATAGATGAATCCGGCGGCGCAGAACCTGCAACCCCGCGGACAACCCCGTGAAATCTCGATGAGGTACATGTCGGCAAATTCAGTGGCATCGGTGAAGATCTCCGAAACCGTCGGGCGACGCTCCTCCGCTCCATCCCAGAGCCGCTTTACCATTGGCGGCGCCGGGGAAAGGGGGCGGCGCGCAACGAGGCGCACCCCATCATAGGCAACGTCATAGAGGGAAGGGACATAGATCCCGGGGACCCGGGCACAGCGGTTGAGCAGATCCTGCCGTCCCATGCTCTCCTCGCCGGTCAGGACCTCAAGGAACACGGGGAGCAGCGGTTCCGCCTCGCCGAGACAGACAAGGTCCATGAAGTCGGCCACCGGCTCGGGGTTAAGAAAAAGGGCAGCGCCGCCGGCAATCACCAGCGGCAGGGAAGCGTAGCGCTCCGCAGCGAAGACGGGGATACCGGCAAGATTGAGGATGGGGGGGATGTTCAGGTAGTCGCTCTCGAAGGAAACGGAAAAGGCAATGATATCGAATGCGGTGAGCGGCCGCTGTGATTCCAGCGAGAGGAGCTTTGAGCCGGACCTGCGGTATTCGTCCAGTTCCTCCCGGTCGGGGAGAAACGCCCGCTCGCAGAGGATATCCGGGTAGGCGTTGAGCAGGGCATAGACCGCCTGGAAACCCAGATTGCTCATGGCGGTATAGTAGCGGTTCGGGTAGACCAGACAGACCGTCAGCCGGCCACTCCCCCTTTTAGGGGCAATCCCGCTCTCGCAGGCAAGTATCTTGCGGTATTTCTCGATTATTTTCCAGGACATATTCCCCGATTCCCTATCGCTTACGGAACTCCAATGAAAGTGATTGTTACTTCGGCAACAACAGACTCACTCCCTCGCACCCAGGAAACCAAGTAGATTGTCCCTGTTAACCAGCGAAACCGGGCAGTTGGGATAAGTCGCCGCAAAGGCGGACGGCACACGAAAACGTGCTTTGCCCCATTTAATCTCCCAGCCGCTCAGTGCCCCTCCGGCCTCTTCCAGGTAATCGATCTCCTGTTGCTGATGATTGCGCCAGAACCATATGTTCGGATAATTTCCATGGTTTTCGTTGTGCTTTAAACGCTCTGCAATGACAAAGTTTTCCCAGAGATTCCCAGTATCCGTGCGCAGTTCCGGAGGATTCAGATTATTGATGAGCATATTACGCAGACCGGTATCAACGAAATATATCTTACGAAGCTTTTTCAGCTCGTTACGCTGATTAGTGCTATACGGCCGGAGGCGGAAAATGACAAAGGCCTGCTCAAGCAGGTGGATGTAACTCTCCACCGTTACCTTATCGACCCCGGACTGCTGGGCCAGTTCGGTATAGGAAACCTCGCTTCCCGCCTGAAGCGCCAAGGATTGCAGGAGCTTTTCCAGCACATCCGAATGCCTTATCCGGTTATGGGCAAGTATATCCTTGTAAAGGTAGCTGCGAGTCAGTTCACGCAAGGTTTCTGTTGCTGCTTCGGGGCTGTTGACCACATCCGGGTACATGCCGAAAATCAAGCGGGTCTCCAGCAGGCGCCCCAGTTCCAGGGGAGAATGAAGCTGCCCCAACTCCTCAAGCGAAAAAGGATGGAGATGGAATTCAACCTTTCGGCCGGTAAGCGGCTCCACGATCCTGTTGGACAACTCGAACGACGACGATCCGGTTGCAATGACCTGGGTTTCGGGAATGGCATCCACGAACAGTTTAAGGGTTATGCCGATATTGGTAACCCGTTGTGCTTCATCGATCAAGAGCAGCCTGGTCTTACCGATGAGCGCCTTGAGCTCGGTTGAGGTTTTTTCGGTCAGAGCCCGTCGCACATCCGGCTCGTCACAGTTCAGGTACAACGAGGAGACTCCGCTTGCACGTTCGACCTCCCTCATAAGTGTGGTTTTGCCTACCTGCCGCGCACCATAGATTATGGCCGCTTTTCCTTTGAAAAGAGAGTTCAAAAGCCTCGGTTTGATGGTGCGTTCTACCATTTCATCCTCATTTAGGAGATTGCTATCTCCTAAATTAGCTTATTTAGGTGAATTTGGCAAGAGCAAAGCGGACAGTCTTCCCGAAATTATACAGGTTGATAGACTGAAGGCTGAAGACTGTTAGGGATTTATATATGCGCTCAAACTAAACCCATTGCAATGATCACGAATGGCATTTTTCAAGTATTACTGGATAGTTGTATACTTCAGCCTTCAGCTTTAAACCTAATCACCCGATTATTTTTCCAATGACGTCTGGCTGTTCCGGCCGATTCCCATTAAAATCGCAACAGAAGCAGGTTTATAGTCAATTGAGCAAATTGAAAAGCCGAGGCGGGAATTGCCGTATTTAATGAGCAGCTTTCGCCACGGGCGCAGAAACCGACGCTTTGCCAGTCTTCTCATACCATATTAGCCCCATCTTATAAAGCTATTGTCCCTGGCTCTTTTTCGGCCAGGCAGCAAAATAGCTCCCCTTTCAATGACCAAAAACGGGTCGCCATAGAAAATATAATGGTGGATGAAAAACGATCGAAGGGAGCTAGAAAAAGCTCGAATGAGGCAGATTTAAGGGGAAAAAAAGACCCGGCCCCCGCTGGAGGGGGAAATGGGAGGCCGGGGAATGAAAGCCTCGCCGGTGGCAGGGGGTCCGCCACCGGGTAAAAGATTTGTTATCTGTTACAATCTACGCCATCTGCGCAGGAGCGACAATTTTTCGTCCTGGCAAGGCTGTCGAGGGATTGCGCGGAGGCGTAGCTTGTGCTACGCCGCACAAGCGGTCCCGAAGACTTACGCCGCCAGGGCGGAAAAGTGGCGCTCCTCAATCCACCGACTTGCGGAGGAAGGTCGGGATGTCATACTGCTCATCATCATCCATGAGGAAGCTGCGCTGGCGAGAAATGGTCTCGCGCTGCTGCTTTTCCCGGATAAAGGTCGGGATCTCGCGGTTGATCTCAGTTCTGAGGCCATGCGGCGCCACGTTTTTCAATTCGTTACGGCTCTTCTCCAGGTCAAAGCGGTCGCCGAAGCCGGTAGCGATGGCGGTCACCTTGATAAGGTCTCCCAGTTCTTCGTCGATGACGAGGCCGACGATGATGTTGGCATCCTCATGGACCTTTTCGTGGATGACGCGACTGGCTGCATCAAACTCGTCCATGGTCATGGATGAGGAACCGGAGATGTTTACCAGCACCCCTTTTGCCCCGGAAATATCGATGTCTTCGAGCAGCGGGCTGGAAATCGCCCTGGTGGCGGCATCAACGGCGCGATTCTCGCCGGAGCCGAGGCCGATGCCCATCATTGCCATGCCGCGTTCGCTCATGATCGCCTTGACGTCGGCAAAGTCAACATTGATGAGACCAGATGTAGTAATCAGGTCGGAAATACCCTGCACCGCCTGGCGCAACACATCGTCGGAAGGCTTGAAGGCGTCGAGGATCGACATGGACTTGCCGGCCAGACCGAGCAGGCGGTCATTGGGGATGACTATGAGGGAGTCCACATGCTTCTTCAACTCTTTGATGCCGTCCTCGCCCTTTGCCAGACGCTGCCGCCCTTCGCGGCTGAACGGCTTGGTCACCACGCCGACGGTCAGCGCCCCCATTTCCCGTGCCACTTCGGCAATAATGGGCGCGGCACCGGTACCGGTTCCGCCCCCCATGCCGGCAGCAATGAAGATCATGTCCGCGCCTTTGAGCGCTTCGGCCAGCTTGTCCCTGTCCTCCAAGGCGGCCTCTCTCCCCACGGTGGGGTTCGCCCCCGCACCGAGCCCCTTTGTCAGCTGGGCGCCAATCTGGATCTTCATCGGCGCCTTGGACGTGCGCAACGCCTGTGCGTCGGTGTTGGCGACAATAAAGTCGACACCGCTGACGTTGCTGTTGATCATGGTGTTGACGGCGTTGCCGCCGCTCCCCCCTACCCCGATCACCTTGATCTTCGCACTCTGGTCAATACTTTCATCAAATTCAAACATTCGCTACCCCCTTTCTCTGGCTTTCCACTGCATTGAATAAAATCCTGTTGAACCGTTGAATCGTTGAGTTGTTGAGTTGTTGAGTTGTTGAGTTGTTGAAAAAACATCTCAACACTTCAACATCTCAACACTTCAACAGCCTCTAAAAGAACTCTCCAAACCACTCCCTCATTCTCCTGCTCACCTTGCGGAAGATGTTATCTTCGCTCTGGGCGGTGGGGAACTCGTGGGCACCGACGTTCTTGCTGCCATAGACCACAAGGCCGACGCCGGTTGCAAAAGCCGGCGAATTCACCACGTCAACCAGTCCGCCGATCCGCTGCGGCAGACCTCTCCGCACCGGCAGGTTGAACACCTGCTCGGCAAGTTCAGGCATCCCTTCGAGGATGGTGCTGCCGCCGGTTATTACCACTCCGGAAGCGATGAGGTCTTCGAAACCCGACTTGACGATCTCCCGGTTCACCAGGGTGAAGATCTCTTCCACCCGCGGCTCGAGGATTTCCGACAACAGCTGCCGGGAAAGGACCCGCGGTTTTCTGCCGCCGACACTCGGCACCTCGATGGTTTCTTCCTTGCCGACCAGCGAAGCCATGCAGCAGCCGTACTTCTGCTTGATCTTCTCCGCTTCGGCCATCGGCGTTCTCAGCCCCACGGCGATGTCGTTGGTCAGGTGATTGCCGCCGAGCGAAAGCACCGAGGTGTGCTTGATGGCGCCGTCGACAAATATGGCTATGTCGGTCGTGCCGCCGCCGACATCCACCAGCGCCACCCCCAGCTCCTTTTCGTCGGCGGAAAGAACCGCCTCCGATGAGGCAAGCTGCTCCAGGACAATGTCGGCGACATCGAGCCCGGCCCGGTTGCAGGACTTGATGATGTTCTGGGCGCTGGCCACGGCGCCGGTGACGATATGCACCTTGGCCTCCAGCCTGACGCCGCTCATTCCCAGCGGTTCACGGATGCCGTCCTGGTCGTCGATGATGAACTCCTGAGGAAGGATGTGGATCACCTCGCGGTCCATGGGAATGGCTATCGCCTTGGCTGCGTCGATGACCCTTTTCACATCGTCCGAGCAGACCTCGCGGTTCTTGATGGCGATCACCCCCTGGGAGTTGAACCCCTTGATGTGGCCGCCGGCTATGCCTGCATACACCGACTTTATTTCGCAGCCTGCCATCAACTCCGCCTCTTCCACCGCCTTTCTGATGGAAGCAACGGTACTCTCGATGTTGATGACCACGCCCTTGCGCAGCCCCCGCGACGGGCTTGTGCCTATCCCGACGATATCAATGCCTTCTTCGGTAAGATTGCCGACAATGGCGCAGATCTTGGTGGTGCCAATGTCGAGTCCTACAATCAGATTATCCCTTTTAGCGGACATACACCCCCCCTTTTTCCTTCCCTAGGCCTTTTTCACTATGATCTTGTCGCTGTAATCCAGGTCAATATATTCCAGAGTCGGCATCTGTGCCTGCAGATCCGGGTAGATTCGGGCGAAGCGGGCAAGCTTCTCGCCGAAGTTGTCGTTGCCCAGCTTCACCGGCACCCCGCCGCTGGCGGTGAAGAGGGTAAAGCCGTAGCCTTTATCATAGTGGATCTCGGATATGTCATCCAGCCTGAAATCTGTCCGCGACTTTAACTGCGCAATCAGTTCCAGGGTTGCCTTCAGCATCGCCTTTGACCCTGACGGGTCTTTCCCCATATCTTCTTCACTGATGCCGGTAAGCACCGGGTAATCGAGACGGTCCCCATCGGTAAGTGGCTTGAAAACGTCACCCTTCGTGTCCAGGTAGTAAAGATATCCCATGCTGACCACCGCCACCGGCTCACGCTCCGCCACTTCGATGGTGAGGGTGTCGGGGAAATAGCGTCTGATCTTTACCTGCTCGATCCACGGGTTCTTTGCAATCTGCTCGCCGATGCTCTGCAGCCTTAAGGCCAGCATCGCATCTCCCTGCTTCACCCCTGCCAGGGCGACAACCTCCTGGCGGTTGAGGCGCTTCAGGTTGGTCACTTCGATCCGCTCCAGGCGGAGGAAAGTAGTCTTGGCAGCCAGCCGGTACAGCGCATAGCCGCTGAATCCGGCCAGGGAAACGAGCGCGGCTCCGCACACCACCTTCGTCAGTTTCCTGAAAAAACTCCGGTAATTAATCGGCCTGCGCGGCTTGGACTGTTTCTTGAGCCGATTCTTTGGGGCCACCCGCTGTTTTTTAGTGTGAAGATTGCGCATTGTAACCCGCGAAGAGCAAATAGAGAAGAATGAATTGCATCAAATTTAAGAATTCACTTCCCCTGTTTCATCTTTCATCCTTCACTGATTTATTTTTACTGCGGCGGCAAGCAGGATCCTCTCCACCAGCTCTTCAAAACCGATTCCGACGCCGCCGGCTATTTCCGGGAGAAGGCTCAGGTCGGTCATCCCCGGCAAGGTATTGACCTCCAGGATATAACAGGCCCCTTCCTCCGTTACGAGGAAATCGACACGGCTGTATCCGCTGCAGCCAAGTGCGCGGTGCGCCTCTTCCCCGGCCCGGAGCACCTGCTGGTAGAGGTTGGCCGGAAGGCGGGCGGGGAGTATGTGCTCGGCCATGCCGGCGGTGTATTTTGCGTCAAAATCGTAGAACTCGTTCTTCGGCACGATCTCGATAGCGCCAAGCGCCCGGTCCTCCAGGATGCCTACCTGGACCTCACGTCCCTTGATGAACTGCTCAACGATAATCTCCCGGTCATAGCTGAAAGCCTCCTGGAGCGCCGCAGCAAGAGCTGTTTCGTGCCTGACGATGCTGACCCCCACCGACGAACCTTCCTGCGAGGGTTTTACCACGACGGGGAGGGCAAACCCGAACTGCGCCAGGTCCGGCTTATCACCCCTGGATAGCACCCGGTAAGGTGCGATGGTCAGCCCTGTCGCCTCAAATACCTGTTTGGCAAAGATCTTATTCATGGCAAGTGCACTGGCCAGAATCCCGGAGCCGGTATAGGGAATTCCCATGATCTCCAGAAGCCCCTGGATGGCGCCGTCCTCGCCGTAACGGCCGTGAAGGGCGATGAAAGCCACATCCACCCGTTCCCTGACAAGCACCTGGGCAATATCACGGTCAACGTCGATGGCAACGGCATCGTAACCACACGCCAGAAGCGCCTTTTGTACGGCAGCGCCGCTGTTCAGCGACACCTGCCGCTCTGCCGACAGGCCACCCATCAGCACCCCGATTTTTTTTGTTTTCAGCTCTACCATGGTCATGGTCAACACGCCCTCACCATCAACCGTATTTAACGACTATCAACCAGCTACCGGTTTTTAATCCACGCCGACGATCCGCACCTCTTCTTCCAAATCTATCCCGCTCTGTTCCCGGACCTTTTCTTTAATAACCTCTGCCAGTTCCAGGAAATCAGCAGCCGTC
>Ga0210377_10003297_pt1 | contig 13906 bp, 12 predicted proteins | sample PLM4_65_b1redo_FD_155480 | JGI IMG/M metagenome (GOLD analysis project Ga0210377, IMG submission 155480) | Groundwater sediment microbial communities from an aquifer in East River, Colorado, USA - PLM4_65_b1 redo | ecosystem: Environmental > Terrestrial > Soil > Riparian zone | place: USA: East...
GGTGGTTGCTGCACTCCCATCATGGCTATTGGCTCCTGAGGTCGTGATTAATGTCGCAGCAATATAGCATTACCGATTATTTTTATCTATATGATTTGGGCAACAGGCCGTAAAGACCTGACCCTAAAAGGTTCTGGAAGCTCACGGTCATTGCGAGCCGAAGAAAAAAGCGGCGGGCATGCGGGTGGCGGAAGCATCGGCGAAGTATGGTAGAGGCGGAAAGAGGAACGTGAGGAAAGTGTCCTGACCGTGGGTGAAAAGTGGCATGCGTGGTATCGCTTAGTGGATTTGTCAGGGATCGAGAACCGCAATGACTACTAGCGACGCGAGGATGAAAATGAAACGGGTAAAAAGATTGCGTAGAGCGGGCAATTGAATAATGTTCGTCGCGTATCAACGTCCCCAAAGTTGTCTTGTGTTCATGGACGAGAAGGTCACTCAGGAGTACGCAGGACAGAAGATGCTCGATGACGACTCGGTCAGGATCGTGAACGGATACCTGCCGCAGAACATGCTCGTTGAGATCGCGTCAAAGCCGCTCCTGCCCCAAAAGATACGGAAGGACATCGCGCTTGCCGCCTGGGTGCGGGCAGCGCTCCTGGAAAATGAACAGGCCGTCAGGAACACCAGCGCCGTTCTCTCGCAAATCGCGCCGGAGATGCAGGAGCAGCTCGCAGGATACGCAGCAGGAGCGACTTCGCAGGAACGGAAGTTTGCGGCTTCCTTGATCATCCTGAAGAACCCCGGGATGAAGCCCTTCATTTTCGAAGGCATCGGCAGGACCACGCCGCTCGACAAGATCGACAACTTCCGGAACAACTGGTGGTGCGAGCTCGGAAGCGAGAGGAACCCCCTTCGGAGGAAAGCTGATCATGAGGGGAAGAAGCGGGGAAAGAGGGCGGACTATCCGGGGTTCATGACAAAAGAACAGGTGCAAAGAACAGAGCAGGAGATGGAAGCTTTGCAGAAGGCGGAAACAGCGCCGAATTATCTCGCGGGGATCATTCTGCCCTGGGCAGAAGCGCATCAAGACGATCCGCGCGTGCCCGAGGCCCTGTATCTGCTGGTCAAGGCAACCCGCTACGGCTGCGGCGACGACGAGACGCATGAGTACTCAAAGGCAGCGTTCAAGCTGTTGCATAAGAGATATCCGAAGAGCACGTGGGCCAAGGAAACGCCGTATTATTTCTGAACGCGACGAAGAGGATTTCTGGGAGGCCGTAGCGCTGAAAAGCGAAGGTGAAGGGAAAGCATAGATAAAAACAACGGAAGTTCACCCGGAAGTTCACCCGAAAAAGGTTCTCTCGTGAAGTTTGGAGGAAGTCATGTCGGTCTTATCAGAAATTAAGAAAGAATCGAACGGTGCACAATTTCGCCGAGCGGATCTGCATATCCACTCATTCGGAGAGGCGGGTTCATACGACGTGACCGACACGAGCATGACTCCTGCAAACATCGTCGATAAAGCGATTGCCGAGAACCTTCAGGTCATCGCGATCACAGACCACAATCAAATCGGAAACGTCCAACTAGCAATAAAACATGCGGAGAATAAATCTCTTCTCGTTGTACCCGGCGTAGAACTCTCCACCCCACAAGGTCATCTACTGGTTTACTGCCCCACTATTCAGGCTCTCGAACGGTTTTACGGCAAGCTGAACGTCTCGATGGATAGGAAGATATGTTCCGACACTATCCCTCAATGCCTCAAGCACGCTGATGAATTTGATGGTTTCGGGATCTGTGCCCATATCGAACTCGACAATGGCCTCGAAAAAGCTCATGCGAAGTACGATGCCTTCAAACAGGAGGTTCTGAACTGCAAAAACCTTCTTGCACTGGAAGTCTCGAATGCCAGCAACAGCCCGTGGTTTTCGCATTTAGACGATAGTGCGGACCGAAGGAACTGCGCTACGCTCCGCTGTAAGCACCTTGGCCAAGAAGAAGGAACTGAGCTGGCGAAGACCATGTCATCGGACGCCCATTTTCTTACCGCCCTTGGCAGGAATGCTAGTGGTAATCAGCGGCTCACCAGGTTCAAGATGGAGGCCCCGACTTTTGACTCACTTCGAATTGCTCTGCTCGACAGTGTTGCAAGAGTCCGGCTGGAAGACCTGATTCCACCATCAATTCCGCATTTCATTGGCATGAAACTCGAAGGTGGTTTCCTTAAAAACCAGGTGGTACATTTCAGCCGAAACCTCACGTGTATCATCGGAGGCAGAGGTGCTGGAAAGTCTACGATGCTAGAATCATTACGGGTCGCTTCTGGGAACCGAATTGATAACACGATTGTTGATTCTGAAGTTTGGCCGGACGAGATTACACTCGTCTATGAGGATGAAGTAGGACAGCATCACACTCTGACGCGCAGCAAGTTAAAAGATACTTCAAACGCTGCTCCGGACGGGCCGACGTGGATTGCAATAGAGAGCTATGGACAGGGTGAAACTGCAGAGACAATCCAGCACTGCGACAAAGATCCAACTATTTTGCTCAAATTTATCGATGGGTTCATGGATCTGACAGAAATGGAACAGCGAGATAATGAGCTCAGGGATGAGCTTCTTGAAAATCAGACTCTCATAGAAACCCTGCAGAGGGACATAAATCAAATTCCTGAGACTGAGAAAGCGAAGACACTTGCGGATGGACAAGTTGCAGCGTTAAAAAAACAAAAGGCCAGCGAGGTGGTTGAGCTTGAAGAAAGGTTGGCCAAGGAACGTCGCTTCAGGGATCAATTAAAAACCAATTTAAGTTCGATGCTCACTTCAATCAATGAATGCATGACAAGCGAGGGGCTGAAAAGCCTGATGGCAGAACAAGATGGGACATCGCTTGCGGTTGGACAGGCCGAATTTGAGACGGTGAAAACCCTGGTAAACGAATTAGCGACCGACATAGATAAGATTGCGATAGCACTCAAAACGAAGGTCACTGAGGCCAACGCTCTGATTTTAGCCCAACTCCGGATTTGGGCCGAAAAAGAAAAGGATACTCAGGGGAAGATCGAAGATCTTCGTAGGGAACTCGAAAAACAGAATATTAAACTCGATATAGCATTCATCCGGAAGGTTACAAGGGACGCGACGGAGTCGGCTACAAAACTGGTGGAACTCAGGAAGAGCGTTCCCAAACAGCAGGAAGCATACAAACAGCGTCGGTCTATCCTAAATTCTCGCCTGGAACTGAAGAGCAAGATATTCACTACGCGTCAAGCGTTTGCCACGGCAATGAATAAGAACCTGGCTATAACCGTGCTGGATTATAAAGTTACGATCCGCTTCCACGAAGGCTTACTCTCGAACGATTTTGAAAATCTCGTAAAAGAAGCTATGGGTTGGAGGACCTCACAGGTTCCAAAGGCAAATTTACTCGCATCGCAACTATCGCCTTGCACTCTGCTGGATGCGATTCATAAAAAAGATACGAGCAAACTAGAAGCCATACTCGACGCTAACCAAAACCGAGTATTCTCGAAAAAAGAAGCCAATGAAATATTGACCAAGATGGGCGAATGGGATAAACATTCGGCACTCGAGCGGTGTGCGTTCGAGGATCGCCCTGATATTAAGGTAACTAAGACCGTAATAATGGAGGATGGAAGCAAGACGTACCCAGTGCGTGATTTCTCAGTGCTTTCTCTCGGACAGCAACAGTCGATCCTCTTGTCGGTACTTTTGTTTTCGAAAAGCAAAACGCCGCTAATCATCGACCAGCCTGAGGATAACCTCGACAGCGAGTTTATTTATAAAACTTTGGTGCGGTCGCTTCGCAGCATTAAAGAATATCGCCAAGTTATAATCGTAACACACAACGCAAACATCGCAGTGCTAGGTGATGCCGAATTGATTGTCCCTCTTCGCGGAGCAAGCGCACTGGCGGTGATCAGGGATCGCGGTTCTATTGATACGACAGAGACGAAGGAAATCGTCTGCACGATTCTGGAGGGAAGTAAGAAGGCGTTTAAGCGACGTCAAGAAGTATATGGGTTCTAGGGGAATGTGAGAACCTATTGGAGCGCTTCTTGATACTTATATTATAAGAAAAAATTTCAAAGGTCGAGAAAATGACTCTAGATGAGTCAGAGGCTATTTAAAAGACCATGAAGAACAGATCTAAAGTGCAAGCAGGAGAAGTAACGTATGAACTCCACTCCCTTGGTTGGAAGGCTTTTCAAAATCTCTGCGTTACAATAACTGGCGATATATGGGGCCAAACAGTTCAGAGTTTCTTTGACTCGAACGATGGTGGAAGAGATGGTGCGTTTAATGGCATCTGGAAGCCTGTCGGCGGAGAGGCATTTGAAGGTACATTTACCGTGCAGTGCAAATTTACAGCTAAAGCCGACAAACATTTTCAACTCTCCGATTTGAAAGATGAGATTATCAAGGCGAAACGCCTTGCGTCAAGAGGTTTGGCTGATAATTATATTCTTTTCACCAATGCTCGATTAACTGGAGTAGCTGCAGAGAAGATTAGGGGAAAGTTTGAGGCTATCCGCGGCATTAAGCGCTGCGCGGCATATGGATGCGATAGAATTTCGCAAATTATTCGCGAGTCACCAAGGTTGCGGATGCTTGTCCCGCGTGTTTATGGTCTCGGAGACCTTAGCCAAATTCTCGACGAGCGCTCTTGCGCACAGGCCCAGGAAATTCTAAGTGCATTGGGTGATGATTTGGCGAAGTTCGTTATCACGGATGCTTATCAGAGAAGTGCAAAAGCGTTGATTGATCATGGTTTTGTGCTTTTACTCGGCGAACCAGCTTGTGGTAAATCAACGATTGCGGCGTCGCTAGCGGTTGGTTCGTTAGATGAGTGGGGTTGTTCGACAATAAAAATACGAGATGCAAATCATTTTGAAAAGCACTGGAATCCACATGAGCCAAAACAGTTCTTTTGGGTAGACGATGCTTTTGGGGCGACACAGTTCGATCGAACTCTCGCCGCCGATTGAAACCGCGTATTTCCCCATATCCATGCCGCTATTCGTAAGGGCGCCCGTTTGTTGTTTACTTCAAGAGATTATATTTATCGCGCCGCTCGAGAACATCTCAAAGAGTCAGCCTTGCCCGTTATGAAGGAGTCTCAGGTTGTGATTCAAGTTGAGAACTTGACAAAGGATGAGCGAGAGCAGATTCTCTATAATCACATAAAGCTTGGAGCCCAGCCGAAGAAGTTTAAGAAAGAGATTAAACCATTCCTGCCGGATGTGGCTATCCATCAGCGTTTCAGTCCTGAAATAGCGCGGCGGCTAGGGGATCCGATTTTTACGAAACGTCTTATTGCGTCAAAAGACGGTCTTGACAGTTTTGTAGCGCGTCCGTTAGAACTTCTTCGTGAAATTATACAAACTCTTGACGACGATAGTCGTTCCGCCCTCGCCCTCGTGTTTATGAGAGGCGGCACCTTGCCAAGCCCTGTTGCCATGACTAAAGAGGAGAAAGACGCCGTAACTCTTATAGGAGGTTCAGTTGCAGGTGTTCGCGTTGCGCTTAACGCCTTAAACGGTAGCTTGCTAATAAAATCTTTTCAAGATAGCAATCATGTTATTCGCTTTAAGCATCCGACTATTGCTGATGCGTTCGCGTCTTTAATCGCGGAAGATTTGGAACTAATGGATATATACCTCGCAGGAACACCTCTTAGAAAGCTATTTGCCGAAGTGTCCTGTGGTGATGTAGGTATTGAAGGTGTGAAGGTTATTATTCCTTCCAACCGATATGATTTATTAATATCTAACATGGCGCAACTCGATACCAGGAATCATGAGAGTGAGCGTACCCTGCATTGGTTCCTTTCTTATCGTTGTGATCGTGAATTTCTTGATTGCTACATAAAGCGTTATCCAAACTTCATTTCAAAGCTAGGCATTGGCGCTTATCTTTCAGCCGTATCTGATGTTGCCGTTATTGTACGGCTCCACGAATATGGCCTGTTGCCTGAGCAAAAACGAATAGAAAGTGTCGAAAGGATTCGGAAGCTGGCTGTCGATGTTCCTGATTCAGGATTTTTGCGGGAGGAAATGCGGAAGCTCCTTACTCAGACTGAGTTTGAGCAAATTATTAAACAAGTACGATCTGAACTTCTACCTAATCTGAACGATCAAGTCGATGATTTGCGATCGGACTACAATGGGAAAGATGATCCTGAGAGTTATTTTTATGAACTGCAACGCTCTCTTGAGGTCTATCGAGATGAATTTGAGTTTGAAGACGATTACGATTCAGTATCGGTAATAGATACCGCTTTGGAAAAAATTAAAAATGTGGTTAAAGAGCTTTTATCGGAATTGCCAGATGAACCCGATTCTGACGACTATTATGAAAAAAGTTCGCTCGATGACGAAGGAATCGCTTCTCGGTCTGTCTTTGACGATGTTGATATCTGATAAGCCTCAGATGGAATGCTATCATAATGAAAGTCAACTTAACACTAAATAAAACAACGTATAGCCGAGATGAGGAGCTTCAAATAGAACTAGATTTAGGTCTCTCTCCTGATCTTGCTTCAAATCTAACGACGATAAATATAGATATTTCTATAATAAATGTAGAGCGAAATCGATTTGTCTGGGGCTTCGGTTACGCACCGCAGGTAGTAAACAACAAAATTCAGATAAGAAGAAAATTAGATGAAAATTTAAGCGAAGGATTATATGTCATCAGTGGATTGAAATTCATATACGGCCGAGATGGTTCTCGTCAAATTGTACTTGGGCCAGAAAAGGATATTCCTAGGACGCTGTTCTGGCTTGGTAGCAAGAGTGACACTTCTATAGACCATGTGGGATTAAATAGTAGGTTTAAGGAACTTCTTATTGCGCGTAACAATTACATCAATAAAGTCATAATAACTAGACAAGCCAGCGAGCCTGCCGCGCCAACTAAGAACTATATTGTATTAGTATTTGCTGTTGGGTGCCTTGTTCATGGTACTCATAACTTGGCCGGTTATACTATCTATCCCCTTCGGCAAGGATATAGTTATGAACACATGTTGAAATCCATAAATAATTTTCTCGCCAAGAAGTGCGGGATTACGCTTTCGTTTGATAAAGGAATTGATGAAGATTTTGGACATTCTACCCCACTCTTTGTGATTGAATATAAAAATGTTGTGGCATTGGATGAAATCGATGCCGCAAGGTGGTGTGCGGACTACTCTGACGATATATTTACCATTCTTTCTTATGAAAAAGGACAACGACCTAATCAGTATGCCACTGTTGCGATTGAACCGAAAACCAAAAGACTGTGGCAATGGTTTCATTTTCCCGGTTATTCAGGAAACCTCATTAGTAGCTTCAACCCCTCCTCGACTGCCGATATGATTGATGCATTATTGCCGCGCATTCAGAACTCGCCGTGGCTCGATTTAATTCTGCATAGCTTTGGCGAGGCAACATCGGAAAAGAATGTTAATGTTGCCTATCTTAAGCATTGGTCCGTATTAGAATTGATTGGTAAACGACGAGTACGTGAAAATGATATCAAATTGACATATCCAAATGGTGATGCCATTATTGATTCTCAAGGCAAGAATGCAACAACAAAAAATGCTCTCGGTAAGGTATATCGGTGGCTTATGCAGAGTGAAGTGCCGGCGCTTAATGGATCCGATGTCATATTTGAAACATATCAAACAGCTCGCGAGCGTGCTATGCCTGATAATGAAATTGAAATAGTTAAACTATGGGATGTTTTGAAAGCTGCATATGAAATAAGAAACAGTACTGCTCACGAGGGTAGTTTTGATTTGGCCAAAGCAAGCCAAGGTGACGAAAGACAAAAACTGGCAGCATACCTGTTTAATTTGGCCAATAATATCCACTTCGATTATACGAAGCTGATAACAAAATATGCAGTCTCCCAGGAAATATCTTTAGACCAGGCTGTGCAGCGTGCGAGCAAACAATGATAAAAAACGCTCAACGTTGGAAAACCGAGCATATCCGGGTCGGACCAAGCCAACAATCTGAAATACGAACGAAATGCTAGAAATTCGACCTTCATTTTCGCCTTTGAGAGCTTTTTTTGACGGGTAAATCGAGCTACGAAGAAACTTTGAGGACGTAGGTTCTCAGAGTGCTTTCCGTCCCAGAGGGAAATGTCTTCGTGACGTTGATACATATAATTCATTTCTTGCAGCTTGACAGAGGAGTCCTATGAGCTTCTTCGATCTCATCAGCGATCTTCGCAAAAGCGTGCCTGACATCGGCAAGGCCAGCCGTGCCATGAAGTTCCTGTGCTGGGTCTGCATCCTCGCCGGGCTCTGGAATTATTTCATTCCTTCTCTCATGCCCTTTGAGAAAAGTCCCTTAAACATCCCGCCGGATTATCCTGCTCTGGCGCTCGGGGCCTTTCTGTTCCTGGGCGCGCTCTTCTTCCTTGCCGGCCGCGGCATCGCGAACAAGGACGCCTGGGGCAAGCGGCTGGGCCAGTCAGCAGTTTGCCTTCTGATCGTTGTATCCGTCGGTTTTATCGGAATGCTTTTCAGCCGGATGGATTTTCCTTTTTCCGCTTTTCCCCGTCCTTTTCTCATCATTTTCTCCGCCCTCTTTATCGGCCAGTTCCTCGTGCCTGCGTGGTTCGGCATCCGTTACCTGGGCAGGCTGCCTTCGCAAGAGGAAGGCGCTCTGCGGACTATACAACGGCCGCTTGCGGAAGAACGTCTTTCCCGGACCGGACCGGTGAGGTCGGGCGCAGCAGGGGAGGAACGATTCAAGGATTCGCCTTTGCCTTTCGGTCTTGTCGGAACGCTCTTCGTCCTGATCGCCGTTCCCATGGTTATGATCATGCTCGCTTTCAAGCTCGGGCGCCCGGAAGCAGCCGCAGCCTTGTTTCTCCCTTTCTTCATCCTGGTTTTTGCAGGTCCCATCCTGTACAACCGCGTTGCCTCGCCCTTTGAACTGGGACGGAGCCTCGTTGCGTCCTACATTGGCGGCGGCTCGACCTTTTTGATGAATGGTTCGTGGCCCTTCTTCCGGCTGTTGATCTACGCCGACGGCGTTGAGGTCCGGGCGATGTTCCACCGGTTCTTCATCCCCTACGACAGGATGGAGGAACTTCCCGCGAAGCTGAACTTTTTCAGCAGGGGCATCCTGTTCCGGTCGGACCTGCCGGGTGTGCCGTCGAGCATCCGCTTCTACGGATTCGGGAGCAAGGACATCCTCGCCCAGATCCGGGAACTGCGGTCGCGGTTTCTGGTGCAGAAGAAGACGGCGTAGTCATGGGTATTGCCGTCAATCCTGCAAGACTCCGTCATACTAATTGGAGCATATCGTATGCCTTATTGTCCAAATTCGGAGTGCCCGTTCAGAAAACGCCGCGGCGGGTCCGCCGAGTACAACCAGGGCGCAGTCACGTGTTCTGATTGCGGCACGGCGCTTGTGGCTGATGATCCACTCGGGAAGACGGTCAAGCAGAAGAAGGAATTCAGGATGCGCGATGTCCATAAGCGCCTCCTGTGGACGCTGGCTCTCCTGGGCTTCTGGAGCATCGTGCGCCATGTTTCCCTGCCGGGCATTGATAAAGAATTCATGATGCAATTGGGGGGATTGGCGGAGAATCTGGGCATTCGTTTTTCTCTGTTCTCTTTAGGCCTCATGCCCTATATCACTGCCTGCGTTGTCGTTGAGATCGCCGCATTGCTCGTGCAGCCGTTCAAACGGTGGCGTTTAAAGGACGGTGTGCCTGGCAGGGCGCGGCTTACACGGGCCGCGTTGTTTCTGACGGTTGTGATCGGGATCATGCACGGCAGTGCTCTCGTCTGGCAAGTAGGCAGTATGGCCGACGGTCACGTGTTTGTTGACAATGGGACGGCATTCAAATCTCTCATTGTCCTGACGCTCGTTGCTGCGATGTTCTTTATCATCTGGATCGCCGCCCAAATATCTGCTAAAGGGTGCGGGCACGGAATAAGCTTGATAATCCTGTCCGGTATGGTGGGAGGGATTCCGCAGGATTTCGTGAATGCCCTGCGCCTTTACAAGAAAGCGCTTTCCTCCCCTCAATTTATCATGCCACTGGTGGCGCTTGCCGGAGCGATCGCCCTGATCGTATATATAGAGAGAATCACCCGGCAGGTCCCGGTCCGGTATGCCGATGGTACGGAGACTGCGTTCCCTATCAAGCTGACCACTGCCGGGACACAGCCGGTCTCGTGGGCGTATGGGCTGCTTGCACTTTCCTTCTTCTTCGTTCCTGTCAATGAAGCCTTTAGTCCAGAAAGCCGACCGGTGTCTTCCTGGATCGTCGCGAATCTTCATCAGGGCACGGTTGTCTATACTGCGGCGAGCGCTGTCCTGATCATTATCCTTTACTTTGTCTTTACAGCGCTGTTCTTTAATCCCCGCGAGATGATCGAGTATCTCAGGGAAAGAAATGCGTCTGTGGTCCCGGACGAGATTGACGGAAAACGAGATCTCTACCGGGGTCTGGAATGCATGGCCTTGATCGGCAGCTTGTACCTGGTCCTCGTGCCTTTGTCGTTTAAGGTTATCTGGTGGCTGTTGGGAACGGAGGTCACCCGGGTCAACGGGATCTCGTTGATCGTGGCAGTATGCATAACGCTCGATCTGACGGGTGAACTGCTTTTCCGATGGCGCTCGGACAGCCTTGTACGCATTGCGGAATTCCACGAACCCTGGAAAGCCGGCTTGCTTCGCTCTCTTTTGGAAAAGGAAAAAGTCCCCTGTATTGTACGAGGATATTATCATCGGTCTCTTCTGTATCTATTCGGCCCCTACATAGAGATGCCCGTTCTTGTCGCGGGAAGTCATGAAAACGCTGCCCGGGATGTAATGAGAAGATACTTTAATCAAGACTGAATAGGGCAGAAGGCGGCGGGTCTAAAAGACAGTTCAAAGTTCCCCCGATAAAGCCTGCCCCGGTATGATTAAAGCCGGGAGGGCAGGCTCTATTCAGAGTGCGGAATAGAATTAAGAAAGTTCAGAACCGTTCCAATTATTAAGAATCGAGATCCCCGGACAGCTTCAAAGGGAATGTCAATCCCTCGAGGATGAACTCATGGTTGACGAGCAAAAAAAAGGTGTTCCTGATCCTGAACCTTCAAATTCAGGTTATGCCGTACCCCGGCGACAACAACGACTTCCGGTTCCCGCTGTATATCAACGATATATTCACTTGAAAGTAAAAATAGACAATGTCTTCGTTCCGATCATTCTTCATAACTTCAGCGGCATCGGCATTCTCTTCGAAAGCCATGGCCCGTTCGAAATAGAATCCTCTGTTGATTGCGTCATTTCGATATCCCAGTCGCTTTCAAGAGAGATCGCTTTCGGTATTCGAGTGAAACACTGTGAGAAAAAAAATAATGCCTTCTTTGTCGGAGCGGCGATCGAGATGGCTGGCGATGCAACCTGGTTTAATGTTTTTAAAGAAGTTCACGATTTTATCATGCAGCGGAAAGGCGACGTATACTGAATAGGTGCAACACAGATTCGGGCTCACGCGGAGCCGCACCCTGCACTCGTTTATGGCCGCGTTTTCGTAGCCTGCTGTTGCCATAGCGCGGCCACAGGCAAGAGCTGGCCACGCGGATGCACACCCTGCATTCGCGGTTCCACTCATAACGCGGGTGCAGACTCGTAAACGCTGGGCGCAGGCGGAGGGTGCGGAGGCATGATTATGAAGGTACGGACGAATTACAGATGAAGTTATTGGGCGAAGCTCAGCGGTATACTTCTTTTCGGTGCTGCACGCGGTGGATGGTTACGGTTTTTGCATGGTCGTCGATGTCATAGAGAATTCGATAGTTCCCGACGCGAAGACGATATCCTTTGACGCCCTTGAGCTTTTCGGTTTTATGCTGCCGGGGTTGTTCAGCGAGTGACTTGATCTTATCATTCAGGCCCGAAAGGTCCTCAGCACGAATGGAGCGCAAGTCTTTCTCAACGGTCGGCTTGGCGAGGAGAGTATACATTCAGAGGCGCTTGGTTTTTTTCAGGCGGGATTCAATTTCACCGTATGGGATGGATTTTTCATGGACGACGGCGAGGTAGGCTTTCTTGTCCTCCAGTTCCTCAAGGGCACGGATGAGCTTTTTATACTCTTTGAGGTCAAGGATGACGGCCTTCTTTTTCCCTTTTTCGTCGGTAATATATTGAGTATGAGCTTTCATGGCTAAATAGTACAGATTATTAACATCGCTGTCAAGTGTGTCTATAAAGACAGTTCGGAGTTCGGGGAGATTGCGACTGATTTAGCCTCACCCGGATGTGCGGAGAGAAAATCTTGAGTCGAACGACATTTACGGATGAAGGGGATCAAGGTGACGTAATATCCTGCTCCATTGACACCCATAATCCATCTGGAGTAATATCAGAACAGAGCAAGCAAGAAGTTGAAGAAAGAAGAATTAAGAAACATGCGAGGTAAGAAATGGAACTTTTAAACCAGGTCCGTGCATATCACTATCTTATCAATGTGTTGACGAACCAGCAGCGCGATCTCTTCTGCCACACGTGCAGCGCATGGAACAACACTCTGAACAACACCCGGGAAGCGCTTAAGCAGTTCGATGCCGGGCACGCAGCCGAGCTTCGCAACCTTTCCCCGGAGGCCGCAGCGCTCCTGGCCGAGACCCGCAGCCGCCTCGCTGGTCTTGCCAATGCGGCGAATCCCGCTGGCCAAAAGAAGGCAGGCAATTGCAAGCTGCCCGAAGGCGTTTGTTTTGTGAAAGTCTCGCGGGCGCTCCTGGAAAAGGTCTGACTCGGATAAAGACAGTGCGGAATTCGGAATGCGGAATAGAATTAAGACAGTACGAAGTACAAAGTTCAGGGCTTACAGTCATAAAGTCGGCAGTCGATAGTCGTCGGTCATCATTATAAGAAAGTTCAGAGTTCGGAGTATAAAAACAATTCAGCGTTCATACAGAGTATAGCGGGCCATAAGGAGCGATAAAGCATGTCCCATTGCGCCAAATGCGGGAATGAAGTACTGCCGGGAGAATTATTTTGCCGGCAATGCGGGACCCGGCTGGTCCCCGGGCCTGCGTCGCGCGCCCCGGGACCGGGCCCGGACGTGAGCCAAAAAGAGCTCGCGATGTTCGTCGGGAAGAACGCGGACGTGTATCTCCGTAAATTCGGGGAATTCACGCAGGGCGGGGCGGATAGCTTTTCTGCGACCTGGCACTGGCCGGCATTCTTCTTCAGCTTCTGGTGGACGATCTACCGCAAAATGTACGGCTGGGCGGTCCTCGCGCTTTTCCTCGGCTGTGTGCCCTATGTCGGCCTGCTTGCCATGGCCGGGTTCGGCATTTCGGCGAATTATCTCTATTATCGTCATGCGAAGAATAAGGTGATCGAGCTGCGGGCCGCGCAAGGGCCCGAGCTCGAGCGGGCGGCCGCGATCGGAAGGGCGGGAGGAGTGAACAACGTCGCGGTCGTTCTGGCGCCGCTTCTCATTATCATGGTCCTGGGGATCCTTGCCGCCATTGCCGTTCCCCAGTTCGCGATGTACCGGCAGAAGGCCGCTGATATGCGGGCAAAGCGCGAGATACAGGAGGCCTGCAGGATCGGGCAAAAGATCTTCTCGGAGAACGCGTCGAAAGAGCTGATCGAACCCGACGAGTTTTTGTATGCGGGTCTTGTCCGGACGCCTGACGTGGAAATGACGCTTCTCGACGGCAGGAGAGCGACCTTCAGCATCACGGCCGGGCACAAAAACGGAAAGACGCTCTACAGAACGGACCGGCAATGCTTTCTTGCGGAAGAGCGGCAGGGTGCGAAATAGAAAGTTCGGAATTCGGAATGCGGAATTGAAGTCAGAAGAATTAAGAGCTCGGACCTGCAGCGGCGCCGGAGCAGCTCAGGGGCGAGGGAAAAGCTTAGGAGGCGGCATGGCAGATTTTTTTAAAAGACTAAAGATCAGAATGATCCTTC
>Ga0210377_10003298_pt1 | contig 13904 bp, 16 predicted proteins | sample PLM4_65_b1redo_FD_155480 | JGI IMG/M metagenome (GOLD analysis project Ga0210377, IMG submission 155480) | Groundwater sediment microbial communities from an aquifer in East River, Colorado, USA - PLM4_65_b1 redo | ecosystem: Environmental > Terrestrial > Soil > Riparian zone | place: USA: East...
CGCGTCGCCCCGTGATCTCGGCCGCGTAGCCGGCGTACTGCACGGCCACGTCATTCGCACCAAGCTCCATGCGCACCGAGAGCCGATAGGACCGCCAGGCGAGAACACCGAGGCCGGAAGAGATGATGAGGAACGGCAGCAGAATCGAGACGCGGTCCGTCCGGCCGCCTCGACGCGGCTTCAGCCCGAACTTCGCAAGCAGTGCCCGGACCATGAACGATGTCGTGTCACCGTTGTGATCCCGCCGCCACCTCTGGATGACTCTGGGCCAGGTGCGCGGCGATGATCTTGTCGATCTGCGCCTTCGTGTACGGCTCCATCCGTACATCGAACTTCTTCAGTGCTCCCTGCCGCTCCACGATGATGAACAGCGTCCCCGCCTTCGACTCGGCGAGCGTCTGTTTGAAATCGCGGATCGCTGCCGCGGTCATCGAACGACCATTGACGGCGATGATGTGATCGCCTTCCATCAGCTCCGCACGCGACGCGGGGCTGTCGGCGACGACGTTCTTGATCACCAGACCGCCTTCGTGCTCGATGATCTGGACGCCGAGGTAGCGGCGGCCGGTGAGCATCTGGCGGATCTGCTGTTCACACTCCCGGGCTGAGGAGTTACACCGCTTGCTTTCCTCCGCACTCATGGCGGAGGCTGCGGCAGCGACGGCGAGAACGGCGATTGCGCGGGTAATGCGGGAGTTCATGAGCTGAAGCGGGCCCTGGCCGCGATCAATCTACGACTCAACCCGGAAGATACTGATCACAAATCAGAAAACCTCGGTTCCATTCCCGGAACGGTGTCATTCACGCCCGGAATGACAAGATTCCGAAAGCACCCGTGACGTGAAAGTCGGGCGGCGTTCGCATCGTCGGTTGCCAGGCGCTGAACTCGTCCCCGCGCCGCGGATGCCGGTCAATGCGAAAGAAGTTCGCCCGCCACGCCTCGCCGGGCTGCGGACTCTTCCGGCCGAGGCTCGCGAACGGGATACGGAGGACCGTGTCGACGCTCATCGCGCCATCCGACTCCACGATCTTCCGGACCGCGGCGAAGAGGCCCTCGCATTCCCAACCGCGGTCCACCTTCATCGTCGTGCGCACTCCCTCCGGAGACTCGATCCGCGCATCGAACGTCGTGCCGCGCGGATTCACCTCCAGCTCGAAGTACTCGTGCGGCGCCCCGGGGGACAGGAACGCCTCCACGGCATCTTCCTCGTACAAAGGTGCATCGTGCTCCAGGTGTGTGGCCACGACGCAGTCGTCCGACGCCGAGTAGAGGATGGTGAGGAGTTCGTCATCGAAGTAGACCGCGAAGGACGTGGCCAGCCGGGGAGCGGCACCATCGGTCGCGCGACGCATCCGTGTCGGCTGACACGCCGGTGGAAACGCCCAGGGGTCCTCGATGGAGAATGCCGCCCGCGGGACGACGAGCGTATCCGATGGCATCGGCTTAAATCATAGGGGATCGGGAGCGGCATACCGCGTGCAACGCCGGCAGGAAGGAATGAAATGGTTGACCACGAACTCGACGAGCTCCGGCGCGAATTCCTGACTGAAGCCCAGGAGAAAGTCAGTGAAATGGAGTCGACACTCTCCACCGAGAGCGCCGATTCTCTCGATCGCCTTGCTTATCTCGCGCATCAATTGAAGGGATCGGGCGGTAGCTATGGCTACCAGCGCATTTCCACGGACGCGGCTGAGATCGAGAAAGCGGTAGAGCGGATGACGAAAGGCGGCGGCGCCGGCGTGCGGGAGAAGATCCGTCTGCACGTTGAGAGTCTGCGCGCCGAGATCAGCCGATCGACCGAAGAGCTCAGCGCTCGCGCGTAGCTGCTGACTCGACCGCCGCATCGCCTCGGCTCATGCGCGAGACGTCTTTGCTTCTCTCGCACTGCACCTGGTTGCGGCCGCCCTTCTTCGCGCGATAGAGCGCCTTATCGGCCGACACGACGAGCTCGCGCGGAGTGTGAATCCGCGAATGCGGAACGGTCGCCACACCGATGCTGACGGTCGCCGACAACTGGCCGGCCCGCGTCGGAATCGGCGTCGCTTCGATCAGCGTGCGGATCTTCTCGGCGAATGCGATCGCATCGGAGAGTTGCGTCTCCGGCATCATCACCGCGAACTCCTCGCCGCCGTAGCGCGCGGCGAGATCGGTCGCCCGGATCGACTCGCGAAACAGCCTCGAGATGCACTTCAGCACCTCGTCGCCGACCGCGTGGCCGTGCGTGTCGTTGACCTTCTTGAAGAAATCGATGTCGATCATCGCCAGCGACAGCGGCCGCTCGTATCGCGCGGACTCTTCGAACGCGCGCGACAGCTCATCCTGGAAATGGCGGTGGTTGTGGAGGTTGGTCAGGCCGTCGGTGATGGAGAGAAGCTCGAGCCGCCGGTTCTTCTCCATCAATTCCTTCTGCAGGTCGACGATCCGCTTGGCCGCGCGGATGCGCGCCAGAAGCTCGGGATACTGGAACGGCTTGGTGATGTAGTCATCGGCGCCCAACTCGAGGCCCTCGACCTTGTCCTCCTGCTCGTCCTCGCCGGTGAGCATGATGATGTAGCGCGTGCGGAACTCGCGATTCGACTTCAGCTCCTGGCAGAGAACGACGCCGTCCATGTCCGGGAGCCGGCGGTCGAGCACGGCGAGATCCCATGGCCGCGTCGTCAGCGCGGTTCGCGCTTCCGTGCCGGTCGTGCACTCGATCGTTTCATAGCCCGCACGGGTGAGGAAAAGACGCACCAGACGCCGGATCGCAGCGTCGTCATCCACAACGGCGATGATGAACTTCTGGGACTCGGCCATTGCCCGACGTGCCGCAAAGAGCTTGCCATTGAGCTGTTAGCTCTAAGCTCTTAGCTCTCAGCTCTTTGCTTTTAGGCCCACCACACACCCGCACGCTGCGCCTGATTCATGTCTGCATGTAGCCCCGGGCGTAAGCCCGGGGTTGGCGACGATCCGGCCCGAGCGCGAGCCGGCGTAAGCCGGCGACACCCCCCGGCAGAACGAGAGCTGAGAGCCAGATCCGGAGCTAAGAGCTTAGAGCTCTGATCCTCATGGAAATGTCGAGCGCCCTCACAGAATGCGTGAGAGCACCGATCGAAATGCGATCGACGCCGCTCTCCGCAACGGCGCGCACGTTCTCGAGCGTGATGCCGCCGGATGCCTCGAGGGGCACCGCGCCGGCAGTGCGCCCGACGGCGGCGCGCATCTCCGCGGGCGACATGTTGTCGAGCAGGATGAAGTCGGGGCGGAGAGCGAGCGCTTCGTCGAGCTCTTTGCGGTTCCGGACTTCGACCATCACCTGCTGCGGAAGGCCGCTCTCGCGGATGCGATGCACCGCGCGCGTGATCGATCCGGCCCGGTCCACATGATTGTTTTTCACGAGGAACATGTCGTGAAGTCCCATGCGGTGATTCTGACCGCCGCCGGCCACGACTCCGGCCTTGTCGAGCAGACGCAGACCGGGAGCGGTCTTGCGGGTGTCGTAGATGGTCGCGCGCGTGCCGCGGATCGCGTCGACGTAGCGACGCGTTGCGGTGGCGATGCCCGAGGCGCGCTGCATGAAGTTGAGAGCGGTGCGCTCGCCGGAGAGAAGCGCGATCACTGTAGCATCGACGGTGGCGACGATGTCGCCCGGTTTGACGAGAGCGCCGTCGTTCACCTGACGCGTGAATCGCGACGTCACATCCACGACCGCGAACGTCGCCTCGGCATAGTCGAGCCCGGCGATCACGCCCCCCTCCTTCACCAGAAACGTCGCTGAGCCGCGCTCATCCGGAGTGAAGATCGCCTCGCTAGTGATGTCGGGCAGGTCTTCCTGCAGAGCGCGCTCGACGATGGCGACGATTTCTTCGCGAATCATGTGTGGCTGAGGCTAGCAAGACGCAAACCGGAATCCCAGTGCCTGTTCAATCGTTTACACGATCAGTTCGTTGACAATTTGGGGGCGCACCGGCTTCGACGGGGACATGTCGGAGCCAAGGTTGCATGCCGAGCTGATTTTCTCGTAAAAAAGATCACCAACTGTAATCGCGAACAGCGAATACGCACTCGCAGCTTAATTGACTGCGACGCTCCTCCGCAGGTTGCTCACGCCTGCGGTACGAGCGTCATGATGTGAGCTAAGGACCGGTGAGTGTCTCGCCGCCGGTCACGAAAACTCAGAGGCTGGTCCGCGTTTGTTCCTCGCTCTTCGGGCAGAACGCGGACGAGAAACTAAGCAAGAGCTAAGCATGTAGGAGCCTGGCTGCCACTGCTCTCGGACGCGGGTTCAATTCCCGCCGCCTCCACCAATTCCTTTCGCCCAACTTCGCCAGCGTTTAACGCTGGCGTTTTTGTTTTTGCGCGCTTACCTGCCAGGTAATTGATGGGCTGCGCCGTTGGACCGATCGTGGTGCCCGGGAGGGACTCCAATGCTCCACGGTCCGTACGCACGCATCTCGATCTTGCGTCCCCATGACGGGGACACTGTCGACTTCGAAGCCGGGTACATCCGACACCTCGAGTGGCACCGCCAGGCCAAGGACACCTGGGTCTGGTATGGATGGACCATCTGGGCTGGTGAACGACAGCGGTGGCTCGTCTACGCAACGTTCGGGCATTCGGCCGCAGACCTGGACAGCCCGGTCTCACCGGCGGATGACGAGCGCGACAACATTTCCAACGTCACGCCACACGCCGAGTTTGCAGGGAGCGCGCTCTACGAATATCTGCCGGCGCTCTCGCGTGGCACTGGTGAGCCGCAACCGGTTCCTCGGCTGGAGCTCACAACGGTGGACCTCGTGGCCGGAGCGGAAAAGAGTTTCGAGGCAGCCCTCAGTGCGGACCAATCACGACTGCAGGGCGAGACGCTCTGGTATCGGATGGTCGCGGGTGGAACCGCCCCGCGCTATGTCCGCCTGCGCCCGCGGCCCAACCTCTCGGCGATTCTCGATGGAATCAGCGAACAGGCGCTGCCTGACAAGGTCCACGATCTGATCGCGAAGACGACCGTCGAGATCCTGAATCTGCGTTCAACCATGAGTTATGGCCTGTCGACGGAGAAACGCTCATGAAGCTTCGTTGGCTTTGGATCGTTCTCGCTGCCACAGTCCTTCCTGCGCACCTCGTCGCTCAAACCGAACGGGGTCCGTACTCGCGCATCGCGATCCTGCGTCCGCATGACGGGGACACTGTCGAGTTCGAAGCCGCGTACATCCGGCACCTCGAGTGGCACCGGCAGGCGAAGGACACCTGGGTCTGGTATGGATGGACCATCTGGGCCGGGGAACGTCAGCGGTGGTTCGTCTACGCAACGTTCGGGCACTCGGCCGCCAGCCTGGACAGCCCCGTGGCTCCGGCGGACGACGAGCGGGACAACATTTCCAACGTCACGCCACACGCCCAATACCTGGGCAACGCGCTCTACGAATATCAGCCGTCGCTGTCGCGCGGCACAGGTGAGCCGCAACCGACCGCTCGGCTCGAGCTCACGACCGTGGACCTCGTGCCCGGGGCGGAAAAGGCTTTCGAGGCGGCCCTCAGCGCGGACCAATCAAGATTGCAGGGTGAGACACTCTGGTATCGGATGGTGGCGGGTGGAACCGCTGCGCGCTATGTCCGACTGCGTCCGCGGCCCAGCCTGTCGGCGATTCTCGATGGAAGGAGCGAACAGGCGCTGCCTGACAAGGTCAACGTCCTGATCGCGAAGACGACCATCGAGATCCTGAATCTGCGACCAACGATGTCTTATGGCCTCTCGCCGGCTCACCAGTGATGGAGGCGGTGAGAGTGGTGATCACTGACGAAGGCCTTACGCAGTGGAGATGTGACCCCAGTGCCACGTTACGCCTCACTCGTACGCGGGACGAGCCCGCCTGAGCTCACACACTCGGCTTCCAGTCAGGCGGTGCCTCGCGCCCCCAGCGACCATGAAGCCCCTGGCAGAACTTTTCCCGCTCCTCCGGCGTCATCCGGTCCCAGCGTTCGGCCATTCGCCGCCGAAAATTGGACCGCTGCATGCCACCACCACCCATACCAAAGCCTCCGAACAGAATCCGGCAGAGAGCCAGGAGGCCGAGAGCCTGCCAGAAGGTAACTTGCCGCCATCCGAACAACGTCGGCAGCAGCCAGTTCCACAAATGCATCACCACTTCGCCGCCGATCCAGGCGAAAAGCGCGATCCCCACGATCGCCAGCGGGGCGATAAACAAGATTCGTTTCTTTCTCATGTTGTGTTCCTCACTTGTTCGTAAACTCGTCGTAGATGCTCTGCAATCGTTCGCGCAGATGAAGCACCGCGTAGCGCTTGCGCGAGAGTAGGGTGTTGACGTTGACGCCGCTTTCTGCCGACAACTCTTTGAAGCTGCGCCCCTCCAGTTCGTGAGCGACGAAGACTTCACGCTGCTCCTCCGGGAGCTCGCTCAGCGCGAATTCCACCTCCTCGAGAAGCACGTGACGAACGTAGAGCGCTTCCGGTCCGGCATCGGGCGATGGCAACAGATCCTCGATCTGCAGCATCTCGCCGTCTTCGCCTTCGACCGCAGCGCCCGTGAAGCTCTCCGGCTCGTTCTTCCGGAAGAGATCCGTGATGCGGTTGCGCGCAACGCGAAAAAGCCAGCCGGTCACGTGCTCGATCGGCATCAGGAGCCGATTCGCTTCGACCAGTTCGTAGAAGACCTCCTGCACGATGTCCTCGACGTCCGACGCAATGGGCACACGCCGGCGGATGAACGCGCGCAGTCGGGATCGTTCTGCCGCGATGATTTCGGAGATTCGAGTGTCATCCTCGGTCATCGCAGTGATGCTCGACAGGTCAGCCATCCATTGCTGTAGACGAATGGCGGTCGCAAATATTGTAGAGATTCGGATCCGCGACACTGGCGGGACTCAAGGCACTCCCATTCAGCCTGGTGCGCTTGCAGTCCCGGGGGGATTGATCACTGACGAAGCCCTACTCTTTCGTGGGGCTCGATCCTCCCGCGAGCCTTCGCGACGCCTCCTCGGTCGCCGCGTCCGCCGGGAAGAATGCTTCGACGCGCAGCTCCTGCAGCGTGATGTCGTGCGGGGTTCCGAGGCTCGTGAGCGTGGAGAAGAACCGCAGGTGGAGGTCGCCCTTCGAGAAATCGATGGCCAGGAATGGAGCGGTGGAGACGTCGAGGTCGAGCGTCCGCCAGCGCGGCGGCACGCCGGGATAGGAGAGCAGCTCGTTGAGCAAGGCGCGCGTTTCGGCGCCGCCGAGACCAGCGAGCACGTCGCGGTGCAGCCACTGAATCAGCGCCGCGGCCATCGCCTCCCAGTTGACGATGTGCGGGCGAAAGCCGCGGGGATGGAACATCAGCCGCATCGCATTGCCGCCCCACTCGGTCGCGGCCGAAGGGTCGGCGAAGGCCTCCACCAGCCGGACGGCGCCGTCATTGGCCTTCAGGATTGTCCATCTGCGATCGACGACGATGGCGGGGTAAGGCTCCTGCTGGCGGAGCATGAAGTCGAGCGCGCGGCGCGCCTGCTCGAGGGCCGGCGCATCGAGATCGGTGGCGCGGTACATGGCCGCGTAGCCGGCCGCCATCAACAGATCGTTCCGATCGCGCAGGGGTACGTCGAGCACGCGGGCGAGCATGAGAATCATCTCGCGACTGGGCTGGGCGCGGCCGGTCTCGATGAAGCTCACGTGGCGCGACGACACGCCCGCCTCGACGGCGAGATCGAGCTGGCTCATGCGGCGCCGCGCCCGCCACTCGCGGAGCAGGCGCCCGAATGCGCTTTCGGATTCGATGGCGCGCTCGGTCTGTGAGCTCATGCCGCGCAATCTATACCGCCCGCGAATCGGGAGCCATTACCTGCCAGGTAATTGATTCGCTGCGCCGCTGGATTATCGTGGTTGCCGCCATGACTCGTCTTCATGCTGTCGCTCTTACGCTCGTCCTTCTCAGCACTTCCGCTGTCGCCCATCCGGCCGCCGAGGTCGGCGGCCCCACACCCAACGCCGTTGCCGCGCGCATCGACCGCATCCTCCACGAAGTGCCGCTGATTGACGGACACAACGATCTTCCCTGGCAATACCTGGAACGCGCGAAGAATCATCTCGCGCAGATCGACATCCGGCAGGACCAGAGCAAGCTCACGCCGGCGCTGCACACCGACATCGCGCGGCTGCGGAAAGGAAGGATCGGCGGGCAATTCTGGTCCGTCTACGTCCCGGCAACGCTCAAAGGCGCGGATGCAGTTCGCGCGGTCCTCGAGCAGATCGACGTCGTGCACCGTCTCGACGAGATGTACCCGGACACGTTCGAGCTCGCCCGCACCGCCGATGATGTCGTGCGCATCCATGGCAGCGGCAAGATCGCATCGCTCATCGGAATCGAAGGCGGCCACTCGATCGGCAACTCGCTGGCCGTTCTTCGCCAGCTTTACATGGGCGGCGCGCGCTACATGACGATCACGCACAGCGAGAATAACGACTGGGCCGATTCGGCGACAGCCGATCCGATCCACGGCGGCCTCACTCCGTTCGGCAAGCTGGTCATCGCGGAGATGAATCGCCTCGGCATGCTCGTCGATCTCTCGCACGTCGCACCGAAGACGATGCACGACATCCTCGACGTCGCCGTCGCGCCGGTCATCTTCTCGCATTCATCCGCGCGGGCGATCACGGATCATGCGCGCAACGTTCCCGATGACGTGCTGCGCCGCGTCAAGGAGAACGGCGGCGTGGTGATGGTCTCGTTCGTTCCCGGTTTCAGCTCGGAGAAAGTGCGCGCGCGCGACGCCGCGAAAGACGCGGAAGAAGCACGCCTCAAGACGCTCTACCGCGGTCAGCCGCAGAAGGTGAAGGCGGCGCTCGCTCAGTGGGAAGCCGCGAATCCGGCTCCGCGCGCTACGGTGCAGGACGTCGCCGATCACATCGACCACATCGTGCAGGTCGCAGGGGCGGCGCACGCCGGCCTCGGAGCTGATCTCGATGGCATCACCACCACGCCGGAAGGCCTGGAGAGCGTGGCCGCCTACCCAGGCCTTTTCGCGGAGCTCATCCGGCGCGGCTACACCGACGAGCAGCTCGCGGGGCTGGCCGGACTGAACGTGCTCCGCGTGATGCGGAAGGTCGAAGCAGTGGCCGCGCGTCTGCAAAAGGAAAAACCGCCCTCGGATGTCCGCATCGAAGAGGTGGACAAACCGGTCGTAGTGCAACCAGCGACGAGCCACTGAGCCAGCCAGGATCTCCGGGACGCCAAAGGCGGCGTCCCCGCCGCCTCCACGTCGCGACACGACGTCGGCCATGAATATTCAAGTGGTCGCTTGACTATTAATCAAGCGAATACTAAAGTAGCCGGTCATGGCCGGACCGAAAGAGACACTGTACGAACAGCTCGCCCGCCTCGGGAAAGCGTTCGCCGCGCCCAAGAGGATCGAGATGCTCGACGCGCTCGCGCAAGGGCCGCGTACGGTCGAACGCCTCGCCGTCGCGACGGGCCAGACCGTTGCCAACGCTTCTCAACATCTCCGTATCCTCCGCGAGGCACAGCTTGTCGAGTCGAAGAAGCGCGGCCTGTTCGTCACGTACCGGCTCGCAAGTGACGCGGTCGGAGGGCTGCTCGTTCACCTCCGCGACCTCGGCGAGAGGCAGCTCGCCGAGCTGCAGCTTGCGCGCGAGGCGTTGCTCTCTCACGCGCCCGATGTGGAGCAAGTCGACCGCCAGAGTCTGCTCGCGCGTCTCCGCTCGGGCCACGCAATTCTCATCGATGTCCGCCCGCGTGAGGAGTACGTCGCCGGGCATCTGCCGGGCGCGCTCTCGATACCGTCCGACGAGCTCGCGTCGCGATTGAAGGAGTTGGGCAAGGACCGCGAGGTCGTTGCCTATTGCCGCGGACCGTACTGCATGCTTTCGACAGACGCCGTTCGCCTGCTGTCGCGCCGCGGATTCCGCGCCCGGCGCCTCGAAGACGGCGTGCTCGAGTGGCGTGCCGCGGGGCTGAAGGTCGTGGCCGGCGAGAAGCCGGTCGCGCGTCGGGCATGAGCCGCTGGATCGTCACACACGAGGCGCTCCTGCGCGCTTCGGCGTTCATCGTCGTTTTTGCGGTCGTCGCCATCGCCGAAACGCTGGTCGAAGCCCGGCCGCTGCGCGTCCCGCGACAGAAGCGCTGGCCGCACAACCTCGGGCTGACGGTTCTGAACACGGTCGTGTTGCACCTCATCTTTCCGTTGGGCGCGATGTCGGCCGCTCTCTGGTCCGCTGCTCACGGTATCGGTTTCCTGCAACTCGTCGCGTTACCGCCGGTCGTGGAAGCCGTACTCGCGATCGCGATGCTGGACCTGACGATCTACGCGCAGCACGTGCTGCTTCATTCCGTCCCGCTGCTATTCCGCTTCCATCAAGTCCACCACGCGGATATCGACTTCGACGTGACGCTCGGGGCGCGCTTTCATCCGGTCGAGATGGTCTTGTCGATGGTGATCAAGGTGACGGTCGTCGTCGTCATCGGCGCGAGCGCGACAGCCGTCGTTCTTTTCGAAATCATCCTCGCTGCAACTTCCCTCTTCAATCACGGAAACCTGCGCCTTCCACGGCCCATCGACCGCGTGCTGCGTTGGCTCGTCGTCACTCCGGCGATGCATGCGGTGCATCACTCGGCCGAGCGGTCGGATCGGAACAGCAACTTCGGTTTCAGCATCCCGTGGTGGGATCGGCTGTTCGGAACGTATCGGGAGCGGCCGGTCGTCAACCCGCCGCTGATCGGGATGCCCGGCCACCAGTCCGATGACGGCCAAACACTTCGATGGATGCTGGTCCTGCCGTTTCGGTCGATGGATCGGCGGCGGCCAGCAGATCGCCAGATTCGGCAGGAGGCTGCATGAAAAACCTGTTCATCCTGAATGATCCCCCGTATGGAACGGAACGCAGCTACAACGGCCTGCGCCTGGCGTATGCGCTCGGCAAGCGCGAAGGCGAAACGGTGCGCGTCTTCCTGATCGGCGATGGTGTGGGCTGCGCGAAACACGGGCAGAAAACGCCGGCCGGCTACTACAACCTCGAGTCGATGATGAAGGGGATTGTGAATCGCGGCGCCGAGGTCGCCGTCTGCGGCTCGTGCATCGATGCGCGCGGGATCGCGGAGAGCGAGCTCGCGGAGGGAGTGGTTCGCGGGGACATGGAACGACTGGCGTCGTGGACCGCGGAATCGGACCGCGTGCTGGTTTTCTGAGAGAGGGCGCATGACAGGCAGAACTATCGTCATCATCGGGGCTGGCACGGGAGGCATCGTTCTCGCGAATCGTCTCCGCGAGAGGCTCGCAGCCGCGCATCGCATCGTCGTCGTCGAGCGCTCGGAGACGCACGCCTTCGCGCCGTCGTTTCTGTGGCTGATGGTCGGGCAGCGGCGACGCGACGCGATCACGAAGCCGGTGCGGCGGCTTCTGCGGCACGGCGTGGAGCTCGTCATCGGCGAGGCGAGTGAGATCGATCCGAAGCAGCGTCTCGTTCGTGTCGGCTCGGAGACCATTCCGTACGATTCGCTCGTCCTCGCGAGCGGAGCGGAGATGTTCTTCGACGTCCCCGCCGCGGAGACGTTCTTCACGCTCCAGGGCGCCGAGCGGCTGCACTCTGTGCTGCGCGACTTCCGCGGCGGGAGCGTCGCCGTGGTCGTCACGTCGACTCCCTACAAGTGTCCCGGCGCACCTGCCGAGGGCGCGATGCTCATCCGCGATTTCCTCCGGGAGAAGGGTGTTTCAGCCCGCGTCGATCTCTACACGCCCGAGCCGCAGCCGATGCCGGTCGCGGGTCCGCGGCTGGGCGAAGCCGTGCGCAGCATGCTCGCGGAGCGAGGTGTTGGCTATCACCCCGGTCACGCACTCCGCTCCGGGGAAGGCGGCGTGCTCAGGTTCGACGGACGCGAGCCGATCTCGGCGGACCTCGTCGTCGCGATTCCGCGACATGCCCCGCCTCCGATCGTCCGCACTGCGGGCGTGGCGAACGACGCCGGTTGGGCCGCCGCAAATCCGCGAACGCTGGCCACGAACGATCCTTCGATTTTCGCCATCGGCGACTGCGCATCCATTCCTCTCCCGGGCCGCTGGAAACCGGATGTGCCGCTCCTGTTGCCGAAGGCGGGAGTGTTCGCCCACGCACAGGCGCTCGCCCTCGCGGAACGGATCGCAGCTTCAGTCACCGGAGATCCGAATCCGCCGGAGTTGTGCGGAGACGGCTTCTGCATGCTGGAAGCGGGAGAACATCTCGCCGGATTTGCGTACGGTGACTTCTACGCGACGCCCTCGCCCGAAATTCATCTTCGCAACGTCGGGAAGGTGTGGCACGCGTCGAAAGTGCTCTTCGAGAAATGGTGGCTGGCGGAGCCGGGTATTCGCAAGAGCATGCTCGGTGCTGTCATGAGCGCCGGCGGGAAAGTCGCCGGCATTCCCGTCTCACTCTGATGGGCGGGGCGTCATTCCGCGCTTCATGACGTCGCGGCTCCCGCGCCGTATCGGCTTTGCAGCCGCGTTCCTGTGTCTGCAGCTGCATTCCAATCATGACGAACTGGAATTGGCTCTTACGGTCGTTCGGTCGAGCAGATCGAGAACGGTTTCCAACAGCGCAATTGCTCGCTTCTCGGCTGGCAGACTCCGAAAGAAATGATCGGAGCCCAAAGCTGTGATGGTCAGGGAGTGCGGCTGAATCGCGTCGGTGATAAGGGTCAGGCCGTCGTTCGGGCCATGTTCGCGCAGCGCGCAGTAGCCGCTCCTCGTTTCTGCCGTCAGATCACCTGATAGCGGAATCGCCACGAAGTTCACGATCATGACGTCGTCCAGCGGCAGTTGTTGGCGCGAATTGGCGGCGTACGTCGTCATGCTGACCACGCCTTCACAATGGCGAAGCAGCAGCAATCCGGTCAGCCATCGTCGGGGGATCGCAAGTGCTTTGTCCGCCAGCGCGGTGCCGTGCAGGATGCCGCCGACATTGATCCATGCCGCTACGCGTTCTCGTTCGTCGGGCTGAAGCGCCTGGAGAGCTAGCAACGTTTCGGGACCGCCTTTGCTCGCACTGACGATGATCATTCGATCATCGCGCACTGCACGGATCGTGGCGGAGATGATTCTGGCGTTGGCCTCGACGGAGCCGTTTTCGCTGGTTGCAACGCGTTCAGCACTCACGCCGAGCCGTCGCATCGTTCGAAGCTCTTCCTCGAGCGCCGCTCCCGTTTCCGGGTGGCGCCGGTAGAGCCAACCCGGCACCAGGAGCACTGTCAGACCACTTGCGCGATCGGCAATGGCTCGACGACGCCCAATCGACGTCGCAGCGGCCACATGAGCATCGAACAACTGCTGAACTCGCGCGTTATGTTCAATGAGGTATTCGGCAAGCAAGACGGCAGCGAAGTCAGGAGACCACGTCCGCGAAATGTCGGAAACCGTCCGGCTGTCCGTCAGGTTGCGCGAGCGGAGTGCGTCGATCTCGGCATCGAACGCGGGTCGCGAACGATGACCGGTCAAGTAGTTCGCGACGAGATACTTGGTCTGCTCAGAGTCAACAGTTGTCTCGATCCGCGCCGACCCAAGTCGACCATTCACACGGACGGATGCCGTGCAGGGTCGCGAGGCTGCAGCCGCCGCTATCACGAGCATTGCTGCGGCGGCGACAAACCCAATGACAATTGCCCGGCGAGTCACGACTTCTCTTTACGTCTCGGTGCCCCTCCGGTTTCCCATTCGCTCAGAATCGTATAAGTTACTGAAAATACGTGCGCGCAAGCCGTTCAACTCCCGCCGCCTCCACCAACGATTCCTGCCATCGCTCTATCGTCATGCAGCAAAAGCACTTCCGCACGCTCGTCGATCGCCCTACTTGGTGCAGGTGAGCGGCGCGGAATCTCAACGTAGAATGAGCGCGTGGCTGACGAAGGTCTGAAACAGCTGCTCGAAACAATTCGGCAGGAGAATACAA
>Ga0210377_10003299_pt1 | contig 13902 bp, 9 predicted proteins | sample PLM4_65_b1redo_FD_155480 | JGI IMG/M metagenome (GOLD analysis project Ga0210377, IMG submission 155480) | Groundwater sediment microbial communities from an aquifer in East River, Colorado, USA - PLM4_65_b1 redo | ecosystem: Environmental > Terrestrial > Soil > Riparian zone | place: USA: East...
CTGAACGGCCAGGGAGGTGGTTTGAGGCGTTTCCTTCGCCTCTGCGCGCTCGGCCTCGCCCTCGGGTCGGTGCGCGACGCGGCGGACAACTGCCCGTGGATGGCGTCGGAAACGCCTGTCACTGCGGGGACGTGAACGGCGACGATCAGGTGCTGAGCTCTGACATCGTCGCGATCCGCCCGGCGCTCGCCGCGCCAGCCACGCTCGCGAGTACGGCGCGCTGCAGCGTGACGGGCGGAACGGAGTGCGACATCGACGAGGCCGCGGCCCTCGTTCGCGTCCTCGCGGGGCAGAAGGCCAAGCTCGCGAACATCTGCGGCGCCGCCGGCCACTCCGGCCCCTGAGCGCTCGCCTCGCTCAGTAGCCGGCGGCGTCGCAGCGCGGATCGAGTCCCGGCGGGAGCGGACCCGAGAGATCGAGCGCGCGCTCGATCAGCACGAGATCGAGGATCGAGCACGCGCCCTCCGGACCGCTCACCCGGCACTTCGCGGGCGCGTCGAAACCGGGCGCCCCGGCGTCGTCGGCAAGCCAGGCGCGAAACGCATCGCTGTCGGCGCCATCGATCACCCCGCTCGAGGCCACGTCGCCGCACTGACACGCATCGCCGACGCCATCCGGTGTCGGGCCGCCGATCCCGCCCGAGTCGTCCTGCGACGGATTCGCGGTGAACTCGCAGTTGTCCGCGGCCCCGCACACGCCGTCGCCGTCCTGATCGTTGCTCGGATCGGTCGGACAGACGTCGCACACGTCGCCCAGCGCGTCCGCATCGGCGTTCGCCTGGTCCGGATTCGCGAGCGCCGCGCAGTTGTCGCAGAAGTCGCCGCGCCCGTCGCTGTCCGCGTCCTCCTGCCCGGCGTTCGCGACGAGCGGGCAGTTGTCGAGCGCGCCGCAGATCGTGTCACCGTCGGCGTCGTTGCTCGGGTCGCTCGGGCAGACGTCGCAGGCGTCGCCCGCCGCGTCGCCGTCGGCGTTCTCCTGGCCCGCGTTCGCGAGCGCGGGGCAGTTGTCGAGCGCGCCGCAGATCGTGTCGCCATCGGCGTCGTTGCTCGGGTCGCCCGGGCAGACGTCGCAGGCGTCGCCCGCCGTGTCGCCGTCGGTGTTCTCCTGGCCCGCGTTCGCGAGCGCGGGGCAGTTGTCCGCGTCCCCGCAGACGCCGTCGGCGTCGGCGTCGTCCGCCGGGTCGCTCGGGCAGGAATCACAGGCGTCGCCGAGCAGGTCGGCGTCGCTGTTCGCCTGGCTGGTGTTCGGCGCTGCAGGGCAGTTGTCGACCGCGCCGCAGATCGTGTCGCCGTCTGCGTCGTTCGTGATGTCTGCCGGGCAAGCGTCGCAGGCGTCGCCGAGCGCGTCGCCGTCCCCGTTCGCCTGGCTCGCATTCGCGAGCGCCGGGCAGTTGTCGATCGCGCCGCACACGCCGTCACCGTCCGCGTCGTTCGTCGCGTCGCTCGGACACGCGTCGCAGGCATCGCCCTGCGCGTCGCCGTCCGCGTCCGTCTGGCTCGCGTTCGCGACGGCGGGACAATTGTCCTCCCAGTCGCGCTCGCTGTCGCCGTCCGGATCGATGATCGCCTCGCAGGTCGCATCGTCGGTGAGGCAGAACACCTGCACGCGGTGGTTGTAGGTGTCGGCGACGTAGAGCAGGTCGCCGGCCGGCGAGAGCGACAGGTCCATCGGCAGGAAGAACTCGCCGGGCGAATTGCCCGCCGCGAGGCCGCCGCGCTTCGCGCGGAACGTGCCATCGGGATCGAGCTGCTGGATACGGTTGTGATTGGTGTCCGCGACGAAGACGCGCCCCGCCGGGTCGACGGCGACACCGCTGGCGAACGCGAGCGAGAACTGTCCATCGCCTGAGCCGGCGAATCCCAGGCTCAGCTCGAAAACCAGGTTCGCGTCGTAGCGCCGCACCCGATGGACATACGGGTCGACGGCGTAGAGCTTGCCGTTCGCGAAGGCGAGCCCGGCCGCCTCGATGACGAGCGTCTCCGCGACCTGGGTGCCGGTCGTCGTGAGCCGGCGCAGGCGGTTCAGGATCGCGTCCGCGACGAAGATGTCGCCGGTGACGGGCTCGACGGCGATGTCGCGCACCTGCTCGTTGTAGCCGCAGCAGAAGGGCTTGCGCGTCAGGTAGGTGACGACCGAGCCGTCGGGGTCGAACTGCTGCAGCCACGGACCGGGCGGGTCGTTCGCGTAGTACAAGCTGTCGATCCCGATCCAGACGCGGCCGTCCGCACCGACGCCGACCGCGCCCTGGCCGCCCTGACCGAACAAGCCCGGCTGCCCGACGTCGATCCGGTTCGAGCCGCCCCACTGATTCTTGAACGCGCCGCCCGCGGAGAAGCGCTTCATCAGGAAGTTGGCCGAGTCGAAGAGAAAGATGTCGCCGGTGAGCGGCGAGGTCGCGATGCCGTGCGGCGCCTCGATGTTCGGCCCGTCGAGGATGCGGCCGCCGAACGAGCCCAGGAAGACGTTGTTCGCGTCGAACTTGTCCTCGCGGAACGAGTAGGCGCAGTTCACGTACTTCTCGCCGGTGAGCCGGTTGATCGCGATGTCGCGCGGATGGAACGCGCCGTCGGTGACGTTGTTCGGTCCCTGGAACTCGCCCAGATAGACACCGTCCGGTGTGAAGTACTGGATGCGCTCCGAGTCGGTGTCGGTGACGAAGACGCGGCCCTGGCCGTCGAGCTCGACCGAGCGCGGCCAACGGAAGTGCCCGGGCTCGGGGCCGACCGGGTCACCCCACTTGCTGATGAACGTGCCGTCCTCGGCGAACTTCTTGACCTGGTAGATGCGCGGATCCGTCACGTACACGAACCGGTTCACCGCGTCGAAGGCGACCGCGCCCGGGCTCGCGAGCCCGCTGAACTGCGCGGCGCCCGTGCCGACCTCGCCGAACTGGCGCAGATACACGCCCACCGCGTCGAAGACCTGCACGCGCCCGTTGTCGGTGTCGAAGACGTAGACGTTGCCGGTCGTCGGATCGACGGCGATCCCGTGCGGGTACGAGAACTGGCCCGGCCCGCTTCCGTTCGTGCCCCACTGCCGCACGAATGCGCCGTTCGCGGTGAACTGCTTGACCTGGTGGACGTCGTAGAGCGCGACGTAGACATCGCCGGTCGCCTGATTCACGTCGATGCCGGCGCAGCCATAACAAATCCAGGACAGCAGGTAGTTCCCGTCGTGGTCGAACTTCTGCACGCGCGTGGATTCGACGGTGTAGAGCGCGCCCGTCGCGTCGTGCACCGCGTTCTGGATCGTCGCCGTGAAGTTGCCCGGCGGGTTCGGCGACTTGACGCCGAAGCTGCCCAAGTACGGAGCGGTGCCGACGTCGTACGCGCTGCTTGCGTCCGGAACGAACAGGCACGCGACACCGATCAGCGCCGCGAGCCGGGCACGCATTCGCGCGCTCTGTCGCAAAGCGATCACTCGCTCGCGGGTATATGTCGGCGTGGGGCGACACGTCAATAGCCACTGAGGGGAAGACTCTCCGCCGGAAGCCTGCGAATCGCCCGCCGCGAAGAGGCTCTTGGGGATGAGTTGCGTCCCGGCGGAGGCGACCGCGCGCGAGCTATCCGTCCGGGCCCGTGGCCGCGGTATCGAGCTGGAGTGCCTCCCACCACCAGATGAGCGCCCGGAAGTCGGGATCGTCGTCGTCAGCGGAGCGGTTGGTGTCGTAGAGCAGCGCGTCGTGCAGGCCGCGCAGACCGAGCAGGCGCGGCCGCTCCGGGACGGCCATGTACTGGAGGATGCGCCGCCCCGGCGTGGCCACGAAGCGGACGCGCGGTGGCGCAGGGCCCGGCGAGATCGCGAGCGAGCGCTGCAGCGCCGCACGGAAATCCGAGAGTCCGAGCGGCTCGGGCCAGTCCCCGTCGAGGCCGGCGATGACGAGCGGTACGCGCGTCTGCGTCGCGTCGAGGGCGAGTCCATGCCCGAGCACACCGTCCTCGAAGAGGGCTTCACCGTGGTCCGAAGTCACGATCACGGCGACTTCGCCGGTTCCGGCGCGCGCGCGTACCGCTGCGACCAACGCCTCGATCGCGCGATCGACGTTGGCCGCGGCGTTCGCGTACGTCGCGAAAACCCCCGGTACGTCCTCTGGCTGAATGCGGTCGCGCGGCAAGCGCTCGACGCCGAGCACGTCGTCGAGCTCGCGGTGGTCGTAGGGGAAGTGCGTGTCGCCGTAGTTCACGTAGAGAAAGAGCGGCTGCTCTGGATTCCAGACGGCGAGATACTCGCCGACGCGCATGTTCACCCGCTTCCAGGAGACCGCCAGGCTCCCGGAGGTGCGAAACGGTGAGACGCTGTGGCCTGCATCGACGCGCGCGTCGTAGTGCGTATCCGCGCGTTTGATCCCGAGCATCGCGCTCTCGCGCGCCCCGAACGACTCGTCCTGGCCCGAGAACCAAGCCACCGTGTAACCGTTGGCGTGGAAGTCGTCGAGCAAGGTGGACTGCCCGGGATACGGCGCGACGCGTCCACCGATCAGCTGGCCGCGCGAGCGCGCCGTATACGGCGAGTTCGCGTACGCGTTCGCGGAGCTGGCGCCCAGAGCCGTGAGGCGGTTCAGAAAGGGCGTGATCTCGCGTCCAGCGAGGGAGCGCGCGAGTACGTCGGCGCGCATGCCCTCGAGGAAGACGAGCACGACATGGGGCCGGCGCGCGAAGCGCGGCTGCTCGCGGAACTCATCGGCGGGCTGGAGATAGTCGGCCGGGTGGTCGCCCGCGAGTCCGTTCTCGTCGATGCCGTTCCCGGGCAGGTCGAGCGCGAACGGGTGGCGGCGGGGGTCGAACGGCGCTTGGTCGATCGGGTGCTTCGCGAGGCCGTAGCCGTCGAGATCGAAGTCCGTGAGGCGATTCACAACCCTGCTGAGCGCGACGCCGGAGGCCTTGCGCTCGAGCGCTCCGCAGCCGGCTCCTCCGCGCAGACAGAACGCCGGCAGGATGGCCGACGACGCGACGAACGCGAGCGCGCACAAGCAGGCGGCGCTGGCGGCGCCCGGCAGCGCCATCTGCACGCCGCCGGACGCGCTGGTCTCTGCGCGCAGCGCGCGCACGAAGAGAACTCCCGCGCCGACTGTCACTCCGATCGCGCCCGCGACCGGCACGATATGCGCGCTCGCCTGCGCGAACCACTCGACCGGTGATCCGCCTGCGAGCGCGAGCAACAGACCCGGGTCGATCAGGTCACCGAGGAATCTCGAGAGCTGATAGCGGACGTAGAGAAAGATGAGCGGCAGCGCGAGCGCCGAGAGCGCGGCCGCCGCGAGACTCTGCAGCAGCGAGAGACGAAGGCGGCTGAGCACCGGAAGTGCGAAGCTCCAGAAGAAGAGCACCAGCGCAAGATCGAAGATGAGTGACGAGGCGAAGAACAGCGTGATGCGCAGCGGCGTGCGCAACGGCTCCAGCACCAGCAAGCCGCCCGAGAACAGGTCCGTCGCGCGTCCGATCAGCAGCGCATCGACCATCGTGAGCAGACCCGCGCAGAGCACCAGCAAGAGCCACCAGGGGCGGCTCCACTCACGAAACAATGCGATCGGGCCGATCACCAGCGCACTCCGAGAACAGCTCCTGCCGGCGGGCGCGCCGCCGCGGTGGATTTCGCGCAGAATAACGCCATCGCAGGTGGGGTGCTCCGAATGCGCTCTCGGCGCGCGGTAGCGAGAGGGACGCATGCAGGCCGCCGCTGATTCGAGCCAGGATCGCGCTCCGGCCACAGCGCGGCCCGTCGTCGACCGCCCCTTCGCGCTTGCGGCTGGACTCGCATTGGCCGCAACATGCGCGGTGCTGTGGCTCGCCGGCTGGCAAACGCAAGGCTGGATCTCCGCCTGGCCGCGCTTTCAGGACGACGCCTACTACTACCTGGTCATCGCCCAGAACGCGGCCGGCGGGCACGGCTTCACGATGGACCGGCTGTCGCCGACGAACGGCTTCCAGCCGCTGTGGATGTGGACGCTCGTGCCCGTCGCCTGGCTCTCGGGCAGCGATCCAGCCGTCTTTCTCGGCGTCGTCCAGGTGTTGAGTGTCGCCCTCGTCGCCGCCGTCGGCGGAGTCTTCTGCGGTCTGCTGCGCGCGCGTCTCGGGCTCGCGCCCGCGCTGCTCGCGGGGTTGCTGATCGTGTTCCCGCGCTTCCTGAACGTGCTCGTCTCGGGGCTGGAGTCCGGGCTCGTCTTCCTCGTCCTCGTCGCGCTCATCGTCGAGCTGCTTCGCCGCGACGCGCTCTCGAGTCCCGTGCCCCGCGCCGCAGACGCGCGCACGGGTGCGCTCGTCGGCTTGCTTCTGCTCGCGCGACTCGACACGGTGTTCATCGGCCTCGCGCTCGCGGGCTTCGTCGCGGCGCACGGGCTGATGCGCGGCACCGGCGGATTCGCTGCGAGAATCGCGCGGACGGTGCGCAAGGAGCTCGCGCTCTTCTGGCCGACCGTGGCTCTCGTCACGCCGTATCTCGTCTGGAACCAGCTCGCGTTCGGACACCTGATGCCGATCAGCGGCGCGCTCAAGACGAGCTTCCCGCAGGCGGGCTTCACGCCCGAGCACATGCGCGTCGAGTATGCGGGACTTCTGCTGCTGGGCCTCGGCGCCGCCGGCCGGGAAATCTGGCGCGGCAACGGCCGGGATCCGCTCGTCCGCGGGGTCGCCCTGCTCTCGATCGGCTTGGTCTTTCACGCGCTCTACACCGTGATGTACATGCACTGGGCCGTCTTCAGCTGGCACTTCGCCGCCTTCATCCCGGTCGGGATTCTCGGCGCGGCGATGCTCGCGAGCGACGCTGCGCGACGAGCGCCCCGCGTGTTCGTGATCGGCGCGCTCGCCGGGCTCGCGCTCTTCCAGGTTTTCGCGCTCGCCTTCTCCGTCTCGCGTCTCGCGCTTTCGTTCACCGTCGCCGGACGCGAGGCGGGCGCTTGGGTCGCGGCCAACCTTCCGGCGGATGCGGTGCTCGGCATGAAGGACAGCGGCGCCTTCAGCTACTTTGCCCAACGCCGCGTGATGAATCTCGACGGTGTCGCAAACAGCTTCGAGTTCGCGAATGCCCTCTGTCACGGCGGGCTCGAGGATTTCATGCGCAGCCACGGCGTCGAATACGTCGCGCAGCACAGCGTGCCGCCCGAGGTGCGCGCCGGCGCCTACGAGAGGTTCACACAGACCTATCGCTGCCACCTGCCCGGCGGTCGAGACGCGTCGCTCGAGCTGCGCAGAGACTTGGAGGTCTTTCGCGGCACGGCCTACATCGATGAGCAGGCCAAGCCCGATCAGCTGCTGATCTGGCGCTTGCCGGACGCGTCGGCTCCGGCGACTCCGGCGGGGTAGTCTCCGTTCCGATGCGTGATGCGCCGAACACCCGGTCCCGGTACGTGCGGGCCGGCGTGCTGCTGTCGAACACGCTCATCGTTCTGGTCGTCGCCAACGCGATCCTCGGTCTCGCGTGGGCGTGGCGTGACCGCAAGCCGCGCTCGCAGCTCCTCGAGCAGTACGGCGTCGAGCGGCTTCTGCCGTCATACCCCGGCTGGAGCGCACCCGAGCTCGAGGCGCTGCTGCTCGAGGACAGCACCGAGAGCGAGTACGAACCGCTGACCGAGTTCCGTCCCAAACCCAAGCGCGGCCGCTTCGTAAACGTCGATCCCGGTGGCTTCCGAGCGATCGAGAATCAAAAGCCCTGGCCGCCGGATCCGAACGCGGTCGCGGTCTTCGTTTTCGGCGGATCGACCGCCTTCGGTGCGGGCCTTCGCGACGAAGAGACGATCGCATCGCGGTTGCAGGCGCTCTTCGAGGCGCGCGGCTGTGAGTCACGAGCCGCGGTCTACAACTTCGGCCGGCCGGACTACTTCAGCAGCCAGGAGCGCGTGCTCTTCGAGAATCTTCTCGCCGCTGGCCGGGTGCCGGCGATCGCCGTGTTCCTCGACGGTCTCAACGACTTCTATCACTGGGACGGCGCGCCGGGCTGGTCGGTGGGAATCCACGCGCTGGTCGAGCATGCGAATGCACGCGGCGAGCTCGGGCCGGCAGCGGCGGATTTCGTCAGGCGCACGCCGTTCGCGCGCACGGCGGCGGCGATCTCCCGTGCGCTCGGGATCGCCGCGCCCACCGGCCTGGCGGCCGGCGGCACTGCCTCTGCGCTCGAGGTCGATGATCCCGTGAGGCTCCGCGGCGCGATCGATCGCTGGCTCTCCAACATGCGCTTGATCGAGGCGACCTCGCACGCGTTCGGCGTCCGGCCGCTCTTCGTTTGGCAGCCCGTCCCGACTCACGCGTACGACCTCGCGGTCCACAATCTCGCGCGCGGCGATCTGACTTACTTCCGCGCACACCAGCGCTCGCACTACGGCTACGCGCTCATGGAGACGATCCGCCCGACGCTCGGGCTCGGCGCGGAAGTCCTCTGGCTCGACGAGATCCAGCGGGGCCGGCAGGAGAATCTGTACGTGGACGGCGTCCACTACACGGCTGCGTTCTCGAACGAGATCGCCGAGTCGATCGTCTCGCACCTCGGCGAGCACGAGCCGGCCGTCTGCAGCGCGCGCGCGCCGGCGCGTTAGACGGCCGGAACAGGTCGCAGTCCGCGGTCGAAAGTCGTGCGCCAGTGGTCGACGTAGCCCGGATCCTCGTAGCCCCCGTCTGAGCGCGCGCCGATCGCGTCGAGCACTGCCGACACCATCGAGTCACCGGCGCGCGGATGCGCGGAGACGGTCCAGAACGGCGATGCCAGCAGATAGGGCACGATGAGCTTGCCCTTGCGGCAGGGGCTGAGCAGGAGACGCGCCCCCGGCAGCGCGGCGTTGTCGATCAGCACGCGCGAGCCCGGCCCGAAGCGCGGCTCGAGCAGCAGAAATTCGCGCAAGGTGTGTGTCGCGGACGGAGCGGAGTCGAGCAGCGCGAAGTCGATGCGCTCGTGTCGGCCCGCGATCTGCGCGAGGCTGGCCAGGCTGTCGCCGATCAGGAAGCTCACGTCGGCGAGCGCATCGCCGGTGCGCGCGCGCAGCTCGTCGACCTTCTCCGGGTTGAGATCGCAGGAATACACGTGCGCGCCGGTCCGGTGCGCGACCTCGGCGAGCGCGAGCGTCGACAGCCCGCAGCCCGTCTCGACGAAGACGAGCCGGTGGCCGCGCAGGGGCTGCACGTGCGCGAGCAGCTCGCGAATCAGCGCGCCGTGGTCCTGCGCTTGCCACATGCGCCGGAACAGCGCCTCGGCGCGCCAGCGCAGCGCCTGCCAGGCTGAGCTCATGCGGTTCCCCTGCGCATCCAGCGCGCGGGCAGATTCTCCTCGCGGCGGCGCGCTGCGGCAAGCTCCCCTTGCGGCAGGCGCGCGCGTGCGGGACTTCTAGCGCGTGGGGTTCATTCGGAACGTTGCCGGGGTGCTCGCGACGAGCGTCGCCGCCGTTCCGATCAGCATCGCGACCAGCATCCTGTTGGCGCGCTGCCTGTCCGTGCCCGATCGCGGCTTCTACGCGCTCTTGACCACGTTCTCCGCGGTGGTCTTCCTGCTCACGCAGCTCGGCTGGGCCGAAGCGGCGATCTATCGCACGCGACGCCACGGAGTGTCACCCGCGCGCGCGTTCTCGACGGGCATGGTTGCAAACACCGCGATCACGCTCGCCGTGCTCGCGCTCTGCCTCGCCTTTCGGGATCCGCTCAGTCGCAGTTTTCTCGGCGAGGTCTCCGCGCGCGCGTTCGTGCTGGCCGCGCTTACGGCGCCGCTCTTGGCGCTCGGCGATTTCGTGCGCGGGGTCGCCCGCGCGATCGACCGCTTCGACCTGCACAACCAGTTCGGCTTCCTGCAGGCCGCGGGCATCCTCGGCGCGCTCGTGATCGCGCTGCCCGGACTCGGCGGCGGACTCGACGCGGCGCTCGCGGCGAATCTGGTCGTGCAGGCGCTGCTCGTCGCGGGCTTCGGCGTGCGGATCGCGGCGCTTGCCGGCGTCGAGCCCCGCTTCGACCCGCGCGAGGCGGGCGCGAGCCTGGCCTACGGCTCGAACCTGTATCTGCAGAACCTGTGCATCCACCTGCATGAGCGGGTCGACGTCTTTCTGCTCGCGGCGCTGGGCGTTTCGGCGCTCGACATCGGCCTCTACGCCGCGGCGGTCTCCGTCGTCTCGCCGCTGCGGCTCGTGCCGGGCGCCCTCGGCACCGCGCTGCTCCCGCGCCTCGCGGGCGCTGGCGACGCAGAGGCCGCCGAGTTCACCGCGTCGGTCGCGCGCCAGAGCACGCTCTTCATGGTCGCCGCCGCGCTCGCGCTCGTGCCCGCCGGGATACTCGGCATCCCGCTGCTCTTCGGCGTGGACTACAGCGCCGCCGTCACACCGTTCCTGTGGCTTCTCCCGGGCATGGCGGCGCTTGCGCTCTCGCGCGTGCTCTCGCGCTACTTCGCGGCGGTGCACCGGCAGCGCGCATTGCTCGCGCTGCGCGCGGCGGCGCTCGCGGCCAACGTGCTCTTGAATCTCGCGCTCATTCCGCGCTTCGGGATCGTCGGCGCGGCGCTCGCGAGCCTCGCCTCGTACGGCGCCGAGGCGCTCGCCGTCGCAGGGCTCTTCCTGCTCGACTCCGGCCAGAGCGCGGGGCAGGCCTTCGTCGTGCGCGCGAGTGACCTCGGGCCCTATCGCGCGCAGCTGCGGCGGCTCTTCGACCGGGGGCGCTCTTGAGGAACCGGGCCGAGCCGCTTTCGCGTCCGAAGCGCTTCGCGGTATGGTGGCGACGTGACCGGATCCCTGCCGCTCCGAGCCGCGCCGCGCGCACCGCGCAGCCTGGCTGTGCCGGTGGTTCCGCCCGCCGGAGCGGAGCTCTCGCGCGGGCTGCGGCCGCGCATCTATCTCGCGCCGCTGGAGTCCGCGTTCGATCTGCGTGTGCTGCTCGCGAGCCTCGCGAGCGCGGGCCTGCCGGCGCCGCACTGGGTGCCGTGCAAGCGGGGCAAGGTCGGTGACGAGCGGCTGCGCGCGGCGTTCCTTGCGGGTGAGCCCGCGCTCGTGCCGCTCTCGCCGCCGCGCACCGGTCCCGATCGGCTCGCGCGCCTGCTGGCCTGGGCGCAGCAAGCGGGCGTCGAGGTCGATCTGATTCCCGCCGAGGTGCTGTGGGGCCCGGTCGAGCGGCCGCCCTCACTTTGGAACCTGCCCTTCGGAAATCCCTACGACCCGCCCGGGATCACGCGCTGGCTGCGACTCCTGCGCCGCGGCTACGCGCGCGTGGTGATCGGTGCGGCCGGCACGCGCACCGCGCTCGAGGCCGAGTCGCATGCCCAGGGCAACAAGCTCGCACTCTCGACCTTCGTGCGAGTGCAGGGCGTGAAGGCGCTCTCGCTCGCACAGCGCCACGTCTTCGGCGATCGCTACAAGGTGCCGCGCTTGCTCGCCGAGCAGATCCTGGGCGACACCGGGTTCCAGGACCGCGTCGCCGCCGCGGGCGCCTCGCAAGGCCTGACCCGCGAGGAATCCACGGCGCGCGCCGAGAAGGCGCTGCGCGAGCTCGCGACGAGTCACAACCTGTTCTCGATGGAGATCTTCCGGCGCTTCTCGCGCTGGGTGTACTCGCTCGCGTTCGACCCCGAGATCGACGTCGACCCGGGCGAGCTCGAGAAGCTGCGCGCGCTCGGCCGTCGCGCACCGCTGGTCTTCATCCCGTCGCACAAATCCAACTGCGACCACATGGCGCTCTACAGCCTGCTCTTCTCGTCGGGCTTCCCGCCGCCGCACACGGCCGCCGGGATCAACATGTCGTTCTTCCCGATGAGCCGGATCCTGCCCGGCACCGGCGCGTACTTCCTGCGCCGCTCGTTCAGCGACGATCCGATCTACAAGGAGTCACTGCGCGGTTTCATCAACACGCTCGTGCAGCGCCGCTTCCACCAGGAGTTCTTCATCGAAGGCGGGCGCTCGCGCTCGGGGAAGCTCTTGCCGCCGCGCTACGGAATCCTGAACTACATCGTCGACGGCGCGCGCCGCCACGACATCGGCGACGTGCTCTTCGTGCCGACGTCGATCGCCTACGACCAGATCCTCGAGCTCTCGGAGTACGTGCGGCAGAACCAGGGCGATGAGAAGGAGGCCGAGAGCTTCGTCTTTCTCGTGCGCCAGATCCGCGCGGCGCGCGCGCGCAAGCTCGGCCGAATCCACATGCGCTTCGCCGAGCCGATCTCACTGCGCGAGTACCTGGACCGCACGGGCGACGACCGGCTGGTGGTGGAGAAGCTCGCGTTCCAGATCGCGAACGGCATCAACGCGGTCACGCCGCTGACGCCGGCGGCGGTCGCCTGCTCGGTCCTGCTCGGCGCGGGCAAGCGGGCGCTGGGCGAGGCGGAGTTCGTGGCGCAGGCCGCGCTTCTCGTCGACTACGCCCAGGAGCGCGGCATCAGCCTGACCGCGGAGGTGGCTGCGGGCGCGCAGTCGGCGGTGCGCTGCGCCGCGGATGCGCTCGCGGGCACGGGCGTGATCGAGAAGTACGCGGGCGGCGTCGAGCCGGTCTACTACGTCACCGAGAAGGGACGACACGCGGCGTCGTACTACCGCAACACCGTCATCCATTTCATGCTCGTGCGCGCGATCGCGGAGCTCTCCGCGCGCGCCGCCGCCGAGGAGGCGGATCCGACGCGCGACACGCGCAGCTGGGCGCTGCGTCTGCGCGAGCTCTTGAAGTTCGAGTTCTTCTTCGCCGAGCGCGACGCGTTTCTGCGCGAGCTCGAGCGCGAGCAGCAGCGCCTGTCGCGCGAAGCAGCGCAATACGCCTCGCCGCTCCTCGCCGCGTGCCCGCGCATCCTGCTCGATTTCATCGAGAGCTACTGGGTCGTCGCCGAGACGCTGCGCAGCTTGCGAGGCGGCGACGCGCCGATTGCGCGCTCGGTCGTCCTGCGCCGCTGCCACGAGCTCGGCCGACAACTCCTGCTGCAGGATCGCGTGCAGTCGCCGGAGCTGCTCTCGAACATGAACTTCGGCAACGCGCTGAAGCTGCTCGAGAACCTGGGCGCGGCGGAGCGCGAGGGCGATCGCTGGCGCGCCGGCCCGCCGGAGCGGCTCGACGAGCTGGTCCACCACCTCGAGCGCTTGATCGCACTCGCGCGCAGATAGCAGGAAAGAAGAGGCGGAGGCACCGGCGACGGATCCCCCCCAAAGTTCCTATCGCCCGCGCCTCCGCCCTCCCATTGACCGTTCATTGCGGGAAAGCGAGCCGCAATTACATGTCATTGATCGGCAGGTCCGGGTCGGACTTGAGCGGCGGGATTCAGTAGGCGCAGTTCGACAGCCGGGCGAGGATGTCTTTGAGGCCGGCTCGAGCGTGCGGCGCAGGAGCCAGCCGGTGCCGGGGATCAGCGGTCGGAAGCTGACCCGCCAGGTGACGCGCGTGCCCGCGCCGTCGGCGTCGAAGCGAACTTCGCCGGAGTGATCGCGAACCGGGGCGCCGGCGACGAGGCGATAGGTCATCCGCTTGGGCGGATCGAAGGCCGTGATCTCTTCCTCGATCGCCATGCCCGCCTGGCGGATCACCCGGATGGCGCCCAGGCCGTTTGGCGCGGGATGGCCCTGCTGTCGCAGGACGACTTCTTTCACACCCGCCCAGTCCACCCAGCCCGCGTGGTCGGTGTAGCGCGCGAAGACCGCCGCAGGCGGCGCCGGGATGTGCTCGGAAACCTCGATCTGCATGGACGGCGATCTTAGCGTGCGGTATCGAGAGCGCGACGGAAGGGAGGCGCGCTGGCCCGAGCACACTGTCATTGGATCGCCGTCGCGTGGCTCTTCGCGGGGGCGCAGTCGGCCGTCGCCGGACCGGATTTCGCCGGTGCGGCGGACGCGCTCGTCTCTACACCGTTTCGCGTCAGCGGCGATCTGATCGGCGCCGGCGGGCTTTCAGCCGCGGCCGCGGTCGGTCTGGCGGGCGACGGCGTCGCGCTGTTCGACGACAATCCGCTGACACGGCCGGTGCTGCGGGGAATCCC
>Ga0210377_10003300_pt1 | contig 13900 bp, 6 predicted proteins | sample PLM4_65_b1redo_FD_155480 | JGI IMG/M metagenome (GOLD analysis project Ga0210377, IMG submission 155480) | Groundwater sediment microbial communities from an aquifer in East River, Colorado, USA - PLM4_65_b1 redo | ecosystem: Environmental > Terrestrial > Soil > Riparian zone | place: USA: East...
TCAAGCCCGAAGTCCCCACCAGCTATGTCGCGTCGGTGGAAGCCATGTGCGCCGGCGAAGCGCAGATTGGCGCGCTGGCTACTTTTGCCTACGTGCTGGCCAGCAGCCGTGACTGCGCCGAAGTCGCGCTGGTGTCCGTCCGCAGTGGCAGTTCGACCTACACCGGCCAGATCGTCACCAAGGCCGACTCCGGCATCAAGACCATCGCCGACCTGAAGGGCAAGACTTTCTGCCGCCCGGACGCCACCTCGACCTCCGGCTGGATCATGCCCAGCCTGCTGCTCAAGGCTAATGGCCTTGACCCGGACAAGGACCTCGCCGAAATCAAGGACGCGGGCGGCCACGACAAGGTCGTTCAGGCGGTCTACGACGGCGAGTGCGACGCGGGCGCCAGCTTTGGCGACGCGCGCAGCCTGATCGCTGAAGCCCACCCCGACGTGAATGAGGTGGTCGTCGTCATCGCCACGACCGACCCGATCCCGAACGACACGGTGGCCTTCGCTCCGGCGGTTCCAGCCGAAGTCCGCGCCAAGGTGGTCAAAGCTTTCCAGGATATGGTGGCGAACGAAGCCGACCTGAAGCTGCTGGGCGACCTGTACCGCTGGACCGGTCTGGAAGTTCAGGAAGACAGCTTCTTTGATCCGTTCCGCCAGATGCTTGACTCGGCGGGCATCAAGATCGAAGACTTCGTCAAGTAGTCTTCTGTAGGTTAAAATACAGGCGGATGTCGTGGTGACATCCGCCTGTGTTTTTTTATGCCGGGCAGGATCGGAGCGCCGCCTATGCTTGAAGTCCATAACCTGACCAAAATCTACGAAGATGGAACACAGGCGCTGGACAACGTCAGCTTCAGCGTCCCGGACGGCGCGTTTCTGGCGGTGATCGGTCTCAGCGGGTCAGGCAAATCGACTTTGCTGCGCTGCATTAACCGCCTGATCGAGCCGACTTCCGGCACGATCATCTGGAATGGGCAGGATATCACTGCCGTGCCGCGCGGGGAGCTGCGCCTCGTCCGCCGCCAAATCGGGATGATCTTCCAGCAGTTCAACCTCGTCAAGCGTTCCAGCGTCCTCACCAATGTCCTCAGCGGGCGGCTGGGTTATGTCAACCCCCTGTTCAGCCTGATCAACTATTTTCCCGCCGACGACCGCCAGCGGGCGCTCGCGGCGCTGGATCGCGTGGGGCTGACCGACAAGATCAACAACCGCGCCGACACCCTCAGCGGCGGCCAGCAGCAGCGGGTGGGCATCGCCCGCGTGCTGGTTCAGGGCGTCAGGCTGCTGCTCGCCGACGAGCCGGTGTCGAGCCTTGACCCGGTGCTGGCCCATTCGATCCTTGGCCAGTTGGAGACGCTCAACCGCGAAGACAAAATCACGGTGGTGTGCAGCCTGCACTACCTCGATCTGGTTCAGCGCTACAGCACGCAGGTGATCGGGCTGCGCGATGGGCGCGTGGTGTTCGAAGGCGACAATCTGACCATTCGCCAGATGACCCCGGAGCGCTTCAAGGAAATCTACGGTGAAGAAGCCGAATTGGTCAGCGCGGCCAAAGTCGCCGGGGAGGAGCGTTAACATGACGCCATTGCCGCCGTCAGGAAGCCGCGCCAAACCCTCGCCTGTCGTCGCGGGGCTGCTGTCGTTGGTTCTGCCCGGCGCAGGCCACTACTACGTGGGCAAACGCGGGCAGGGGATTTTAGTGGCGGTTCTGGCGGTCGTCATGGTCGCCCTGATCCTCTGGGCGCAAGCCACGCGGGAGGTTGACCTTCAACCCGGCACCGAGATTATCCTGATCGTCTCGACTGTCGCCTACTGGCTGTGGGCCATCGCTTCAGCCGTGTCGCACGCCCGCGAACGAAACTTTCTGCCGACGCTGGGTCTGATCCTTGTGCTGGCCTACACCTATGTGCTGGGCTGGCAAGTCACTGAGGTCAACCTTAAAAAGTTTTTCACCGAGTTCTCCGACATCTACCCTATCTTCACGAAAGTCATGTGGCCGTGGGAAGCGGCAATCGAATACGATGTCACGAATATCAGCGCGACCACCAGATTTGCCAACCCCTGCCCGGAAAACGCCGCCGATCTGCCGCCCCAAACCGAAGGCTCAGGCGGCCAGACCTGGGTGACCATCGCGCCTGCCTGCGGCGACTTCTCCAAATACGACACCACGCAGGGCAAGCTAGCGCCCGGCACGCTGCTGGCGCTCAAAGCAAGCGGACTCAGGCCAAACGAGCCGGTGGAAATCTACTGGACGGACGCTATTGGCAACGAGTTCCGGCCTCGCTACGAAGGCGCGACGGTCAAGGGCATGGCCGACGCGCAGGGCAACATGACCGTCACGTTTGGCGCGCCTCAGATTGAGACGACGACGCAGGTTGGAGTCCAGCGCCATACCATCGAAGTCCGGCAGCAAGTGTCCAAAACCAACCCGCATATGTCCGTCGATATGGAATTGGCCCTCAACCGGATTGTCGTCACGATTTTCCAGGCGCTGATGGCGACCAGCTTTGGGATCATTCTGGCCCTCCCGCTGAGTTTTATCGCCGCTCGCAACCTGATGTCCGGCTCGCCGCTGACATTGGCGATTTATTACGCCATAAGGTTTGTGTTGAACGTCGTGCGCTCCATCGAGCCGATCATCTGGGCGTTGATCGCCACCGTGTGGGTCGGGCTGGGGCCGTTCGCCGGGGTGATCGCGCTGACGCTGCACACCATCGCGGCCCTCGCCAAGCTGTACTCCGAAGCCATCGAAAGCATTGAGTCGGGGCCGATTGAAGCCATCACCGCGACGGGCGCGTCGCCCCTGCAAGTGATCATGCACGCCATCATCCCGCAGGTTATTCCGCCCTTTGTGTCGTTCACCATCTATCGCTGGGATATCAACGTGCGCCTATCCACCATCATTGGCTTTGTCGGCGGCGGCGGGATCGGCCAGTTGTTGTACCAGTGGACAGGCCAATCGTTGTGGTCGCAAGCGGGCCTTGCCGTGTGGCTGATCGCGGCGACCGTTTCGGTCATGGACTACGCCAGCGCGGAGATACGCAAGCGGTTTGTCTAATGGATTTGGAACAAAACCGGTATGAAGACAAAAATGAGCGACTCGTGAGTCGCCCATGTTGTTGTCAACTTAACTATCATCATCCGCCGCTTGCAACGCCGCCAGCAGCCGATCTTCCTCGCTGGCTGACTCGCCTGTGAATTTGTCCTGATGCCCCCGCGCCAATTTGACCGCCAGCCCTGACGCCCCCGCCCCGGCCATATCCTCCGCCGACCATGCCGGGTGTTTTACCGCAATCACAAAAGGTCGCCGCCAGCCTTCCGGCTCGCCCGCCGCCCACCCCGCGTACTGGCGCGGCATGATAGCTTTGATCACAACGACCAGTGAGCGCTCGATTAAGCTATAGGGGTAGCGCGATTTTCCGCAATCGTGGAGCAGCGCGGCGATCAGCAATTCAGGCTGATCATGCCCCCGCGCCCGCAGCGTCCGCATCACCCGCAGGCTGTGAAGCTGCTCCGAGCGCCGCATCCGCCGGAACAGGGCCATCAACGCCGGGGATAGAATCGCCGCCGCCGCGTCGAAGTCAACCACCACGCTCCACGCCAGCAGCGCCCGCCAAACCTGCGACAGCCGGTAGATCACCGCCCGATCAGGCCGCGCAGGATGAATTGTGAGGGGACGCCAATCACCCATTGGAGCAGGTTAAGCTGGGGAGGCGCGACAAACGACAGCGCGATCAGCCCCCAGAACAGGTAATAGCTGGTCTGGCGAAAACGCTGCCATGCCACCGCCGGGCCGGGCGGCAGGGCCGCAAACACAATCGTCCAGCCGTCCAGCGGGAACAACGGGATAAGGTTGAAAACGAACAAAATGATGTTCAGATACACCATCCACGTCAGGACCAGCCCCAGCGAGGGGATCACCGGGTCGATGGCGCTCAACGTCGGCTCCACCAGCCCGAAGCGCAGCGGCACGGCGAACACCGCCGCGATCAGCAGATTGGAGATCGGCCCGGCCAGCACCGCCTGAAACGTCCCCCAGCGCGGGTCGCGCATCCGCGACGGCGTGATCGGCGCGCTGCCCAGAAAGCCGAACCCGAACAACACGCCCACCACATAGCCCGGCAAGTTGATGTTCGCCGCCGGGTTGAGCGACATCCGGCCCTGCTCTTTGGCGGTCGGGTCGCCGTTGAGATAAGCGAAGTAAGCGTGGGCGAACTCATGCACCGTCATGGCGACCAGCAGCACAATCGCGCGGGCGATCAAAACACTAATAGGATCAAAAAACATGAGTGGTGACTCCTTGAGACAATCTAGCGGATGACAAACAGCGGCCAGCCAAACACGATCAAGGCCGCCAGCCCCAGCAAACACGGCACGAGCATCAGGGCCACGCCAGCCAGAATCAGCGTGACCGCCAGCGGGTCGGGTGAAATCCGTCGTGTCATGCCGCGATTGTAGCCGTGACCGCCCCGCCCGGCAAACCAGCCCCCACCCATCCTTGCTACGCTCGGATTGCCCTCCCCCGCTTCACGGGGGAGGGTGGCCGCTAGGCCGGGTAGGGGTGAGGGGCCTTTCCCCCACAAGCGCGCTTTTTTGTTTTCGTTTATAATGTAGAAGCGCTCTCATAACCTGAGCGCGCCCGGTTGACCCAGCAACTCATCTCAGGAGCAATTGCCACCGTGTCCAAAGGCCGAATTCTGGTCGTCGAAGACGACGCCGACATTTCCAACATGCTCAAAATTTACTTCACCGGTCAGGGTTATGACATGGAAATGTCCAAGCGCGGCGGCGACGCCCTCACGCTGACCCAGCAGCAGCTTCCGCAGTTGATCATTCTCGACATCAACCTGCCGGATATGGACGGCTACACGGTGTGCCGGACGCTGCGCACCAACACCCGCACCAAACATATCCCGGTGATCTTCCTGACCGAGAAAGATGACCGCTCGGATCGCATCGCCGGGCTGGAGCTGGGCGCCGACGATTACATCACCAAGCCGTTCGACATCGAAGAACTGCGGCTGCGGATCGCCAACGCCATTCAGGCCGCCGAGCGCATGGGCCTGACCGACCCGCGCTCCGGTTTGCCCAGCGGTCGCCTGATCGAAGACCAACTGCGCGAGATGATCCGCCGCCCGGAGTGGGCCTACTTCGATATTCGCGTCAGCTTTTTTGAAGCCTTCCGCGAGAAATATGGCTTTGTGGCCGCCGACGAAGTCCTGCGCTTCACCGCCATGATGATGAGCGACATTGTCGATCATCATGGCAGCGCCGAAGATTTCATCGGCAACGCTGGCAACGACAACTTCATCATTATCAGCGCCCCGGACAAAGCGCCTGCCATCAAAGAGGCCCTTGAAAAACGCTTTAATGAAGAAGTCCAGAGCCATTATTCGTTTGTGGATCGCGAGCAGGGCGGCGTCAAGATTGACGATGGCATGGGCGGCGAGAAGCTGGTCAAGCTGATGATGATCGCCCCCGGTCTGGTGACCTCCAAAGACAAGGAATTCTCGGACATCCGCGAGATCACCGAGTCCGCCGCCGAAGCCCGCCGCAAGGCCCAGCAGGCCAACACCGGGACAGCGAGCAGTTAGCCTTTAGCTGAACCCCTGAACGGGGATTAGCTTGAATGCCGTCGTTTCGGCAGAAATCAGGTGGAGTGGTTGGCTCGTAGAGTGAACAAGAATAGCCTCAATAACGGAGTGATTTTAGCCGTTGGCTAAGAGCTAACCGCTAATAGCTAATAGCTGTAGTCGAGGGGCAGGTAACCTATGGAAGCATTAGCCCAGGCATTGCAAAGCGCAGGTGTTGTGATCTTGGCCGTCGGCGTGTTGGTGATCGTCGCCGTGCTGTTCAGCGCGCTGCTGGCCAGCCGCCGCCGCCAGCAAATGATCGGCAGCGAGGAATCGCTGATCCCGGTCAACATCGGCTCGATCACCAACGCCGTCATCGCCGCCACCGTCGGCGGGCGCGTGGTCTACACCAACGATGTGGCCCAGCGCTGGTTCAGCCTCGAAGGAGCCGAGCCTGATCTATGGTTCCTCTCCCAGCGCGTCCGCCCCTCCGCCGCCTTCCTGGAACTGTTCGCCTCGGAAGGGCAGGCCCAGTTCAGCCTTGCCAACCGCAACATCAACGCCACCTCCCACCGCGTCGCCGTCGGCGAAGTTTCGCAGTTTGTGGTGGTCATGCGCGAGGAAGCGCCCCTCCCTACCCTCGACAAAGAAGAGCGCGGCTCGCCGCGCGCCCTGCAAACCCTCGGCGAAGTCACCCGCAGCATCAATGCCAGCCTGGAGCTTGACGGCACGCTCAAAGCTGCCATCGAGGGCGTTTACCGCCTGATTTCCTTTGACGCCGCCCAGATTTGCCTGTGGGACGGCGAAACCGAAGCGCTGGTTCCCGTCATTCGTTCCGGGCCGGTGCGCTATGTCGAAGCGACCAAGAACGCCGATCAGGTCTATCTGCTTGATCAGGGCTTCCCCGGCTGGATCGCCCGCCGCCGCCAGCCCTTGCACGTCCCGGACGTGTCCTCCTTCAACGATGTCACGCCGCATGTCCGCCCGGTTGATCCGCCGGTGCGCAGCTACGTCGGCGTCCCGCTGGTTGTCCGCAACCGCTTTATCGGGACGCTCGAAGTCATGTCCACTATCCCGGAGTCGCTTGACCGCGACGATCTGGCCCTGCTCACCCTGATCGCCGAGCAGGCCGCCGGCGCCATCGAGAACGCCCGCCAGTACAGCGCGCAGGCCGAGCGCGTTCAGGAGCTTTCCGGCTTGCAGGGCATCGCGCAGGCGATTTCGTCGCTGCAAGAGCCGCGCCAGTTGTTCGCCCAGTTGACCCGCCGCGTGGCCGAACTGATGAAGGTCGAGATGACGGGCGTCCTGCTGTTCGACGCCGACCAGCAAAAACTGGTCGCCCAGCCCCCGATGCACGGCGTGTTGGACAACCTGACCGCCCGCTATGCCATCCCGCTCGAAAAAGGCAGCCCGGCCCGCAGCCTGTGGGAAGAAGTCGAGTTCTGGTTCAGCAACAATGTCGCCACCGACAAGCTGGTGGCCGAGTTGGGCCTCGAAGAACTGGCCGAGCTTACCGGCGTTCACGCCACCGTCATGGCCGCCATGACCCTCGGCGATGAGCGCATCGGCGTCCTGCAAATCTCCAACAAAGAAGATGGCTCTGCCTTCTCGATGGAAGACATCCGCCTGCTGCAAATTTACGCCGATCAGGCCGCCATCGTCGTCGCCAGCGCCCGGCTGTACGCCGGGGAGCAAAGCCGCGTGGCCGAGCTTCAGGGCTTGCAGCAAATCGTGCAGGCCATGAGCGCCGTCACCGACCCCAACGAACTCTACGCCCAGCTCACCCGCCGCATCGCTGAACTGATGAAGGTGGACATCTGCGGCTTCCTGATCCACGACGTCGAAACCGAGCAGCTTTCGGCCCGCACGCCGTTCTATGGCATGCACGATAACGTGGCGAAACAACTGGTGATCCACACCACCAAGCGCGGGCTGGCCCGCGACGTTTGGCGCGAAGCCGAGTTGTTCCTCTCCAATGAAGTCGCTGACGACAAAGCCATCGACTCGCTGGGGATGCGCGATGTGACCCGCGACGCCGGGATCAAGACCCTCCTGCTGGCGCCGCTGGGCGCGGCAGGCCGCCGCTATGGGCTGCTGCAAGTCGCCAACAAGTCGGACGGCTCCGACTTTGACGAAGGCGACAAGCGGCTGGTCTCGATCTTCGCCGGGCAGGCCGCCGCCCTCATCGAAAACGCCCGCCTGTACGAAGACACCGACGCCACTTCCCGCCGCCGCGCCGCCGAGCTTCGCTCCGTGTCGCGCATCAGCCACGAACTCAACGCCACGCTCGAACTCGAGCGCATCCTTGAGGTTATCTCGGTCGAAGCCCTGCGCGCCGAGGGCGCCAAGTGGGCTAATCTGGTGATGGTCGATTGGAACGCCGACAAGACCGAGATCAAGCCGCTGATGGCTTTTGGCCTGGAACTGACCGAGGAAGGCCGGGCCTTGACGCAGGCGTGCGCCCGCGTGGGCGAGACGCTGGCTATTGAAGACTTTGACAAAGTCTCGCATTACCCCCGCCCCATCGAAGGGGCGCGTTCGGCCCTGCTGACCCCCATCAAATTCGAAGGCAATGTCGTCGGCGTGATCGGCCTGTTTAGCGACAAGCCGCGCGGCCTTGACGCCAGCGCCACCGAGTATATTCAGGCCCTTTCGTCGCAGGCCACCATCGCCGTCACCAACGCCACCCGCCATCAGGAACAGGTCGAGCGTTCCGGGCTGCTGGCCCGCCGCGCCGACCAGTTGACCCGCCTGTTTGAACTGGGCCGCATGTTCCGCACCGACCAGTCCGTCGAGGGCAACATCGACTCGGTGGCCCGCGCCATCAGCGAATCGGTCGGCTTTGACGTGGCCCTGATCTACGGCCTCGACCCGCAGGTTCGCGCCCTCAAGCCTATCGCCCACACCGGGCTGGCCGCCAGCGCCTTCAAGAACATCGCCGAACGTTCGGTCAACTGGGATCAGATGGTCATGTTCCTCGACGACAAGTCGATGATCAGCGCCTCGTACCTCGTCCCGGCGGAGCGTAGCGGCGAACTGGTCAAGCTGTTGGGCCTGCCGGAGCGCGTCAACCAGCGCGCTATCTCCGCCGGCCACTGGGCGGCGGGCACGCTCCTGCTGCTGCCCCTGCGCTCAACGACGGGCGAAAGCATCGGGCTGCTGGTCGCCGATGAGCCGCGCGACGCCATGATCCCCACCCGCAACACCGTCGAACTGCTGGAAATTTTCGGCAATCAGGCCGCGCTGGCCCTCGAAAACAGCCGCATGTATCAGGCCATGGAAGAGCGCGCCGAAGAGCTTGAATCCAGCCTGTCCAACCTGTCCAAGAGCTACGAGGAACTCGACAATCTCTCCAAAGAGATGATCCGCAAAGACCTCGAACTCTCGCAGGCCAACGAATTGCTCAAAACCCGCGCCCAGCGCTTGCTGGCCCTCCACCGCGTCATGGAAAGCGTCGATAGCGCGCGCGGCGCGGAGGCTGTCCTCAAAGACATCGCCGCCTCGGTCATCAAAGAGATGGGCGTCGATCAATGCATTATCGCCATTTCAACCAACGGCGACGTTCGCCCCACCGTGCTGGCCGCCGAAGGCCGCATCCCGAAGGATATTCAGTTCCGAATGCTGGTCGATGGCGACGACCCGCTGTCGCTGGCGATCCATGACAACGCCGCCGTCGCTTACGCCTTCGACAGTTCCGAACGGCGCGGCGGCAAGCTGGCGAAGGCGATTGGCGCGCAGTCGCTGATGGCCCTGCCCATGAAGCTGGACGGCGGGCAGTCCGGCGCGCTGCTGGTCGGCACCACCCGGCGCGGCGAATCGTTTGGCGACGACGACCGCGACCTGTTCAACCTGCTGGCCAGCCAGATCGTGGTCGAGTACGAAAACGCCCGGCTATATCAGGCCGTCCAGACCGAGGCCGCCACCGCCGCTGGCGAGCGCGACCGCTTGCAGCAGCTTCACCTGATCACCACCGCCTTGCAGCAGGCAACCACCATCCACGACCGCCTCAACGTCATCGCGCGCGGCGTTCATTCGGTGGGCTGGGGCAAAGTCGCCGTCTCGCTGCTCGACGAAAACCTCGACACCAGCACGCTGATGACGGCGGGCTACGAGGAGAACGAACAGAAGCTGCTCAAGAAACGGCTGCTGCCCGGCGACGTGTGGCGGCGGCGTTTCGACGACCCCTCGTTTAGCTCGCTGCGGCTGGGCTCGTCGTACTTCCTCGCCCACGATCACCCGTGGGTGGTTCAGAACGTCGAGGGCGGGCAGAAAAAGCCCGCCGGAACGACCCGGCTCGACGGCTCCGCCAACCAGCGCTGGGACGCCAGAGACCAGTTGTATCTGCCCATGTACGCGGGCAGCCAGATTATCGGCATGGTCAACCTGCGCGACCCCGAATCCGGCCAGCGCCCCACCGACGCCACGCTTCGCCCGCTGGAACTCTTTATCCAGCAGGCCGCCAGCGCGCTCGAAAACACCCGCCTGTATCAGGAAACCCTTGATCTTCAGGCCTATAACGAGGCCGTCGTCCAGTCCATCCAGCAGGGGATTATCGTCGTGGACGCTCACGGCAAGATCGAAAGTTTCAACGACTTCCTGCGCGCCCAGTTCGCGTGGACTGACGACCTGATCGGCAAGACGCTGTCCGACGCCTCGCCAGAATTCAAGCGCGCCCATCTGATGGACGACGTCAAGCAGGTCGCCGACACCGGCCAGCAGATCGAAAAACAAAATATCCAGATCGCGGGCGCGCCTTCAGGCGACGCGGGCGCGGGCGAGGCCCGTTCCATCAACCTGTACGTTTACCCGCGCTTTGAAGAAAGCCAATCTGTGACCGGCGCGGTCGTCCTGATCGAAGACATCACCGCCCGCGCCCGCCTCGAAGCCGACATCGCCCTGCGCGGCGACCAGTTGGCCGCCCTGTCCGAGGTCTCGCGCGAAATTTCGGCCTCGCTGTCCGTCGATGATGTTATTAGCACCGCCATGAAGCACGTCGAGTCGGTCATCGCCAACGACAAAGCCGCCCTGTGGCTGCGCTCGGCGGACGGGCTAACGCTGCATTTAGCCGCTTCCCAGCATTACAGCGCCAGCGAGACGGGCGAGCCGGATATCAAGGTTGAAAAACACAAGCTGTTTTCCGAATTGGTCGCCAACCCCCAGCCCGTTTTGGTCGGCGACACCCGCGCCGACAAGCGCTTCAAAGGCACGGGGGAGCTTGCCGCCCGCACATGGCTGGGCGCGCCGATGGTCTCCGGCGGCAAAGTGGTCGGCGTGCTGGTGTTGGAAAAAGCGGCGGCCCATGCCTACGCCCCCGCCGACGCGCAGGTGGCTTCGGCCTTCGCCAATCAGGTGGCGGTCGCCCTCGCCAACGCCCAGTTGTTCGAAGAAGCGCAGGATCGCGCCGCCGAACTGGACGCCCGCAACCAGCGGCTCGCCCTGCTCTCCCGCGTGTCATCCACCATTGGCCGTTCGCTCGATGAAAGCGGCATCCTGCAAACCACAGCCGACGAACTGGCGGGGGCGCTCAACGCCCCGCAGGTCGGCGTCTGGCGTTTCGATCAGGACAACAAGTCCGCCCGGCTATTGCTCCAGCATCCTTCCAATCAGGATGGCTCGGTGGAAGACCTGATGTTCGATGTGGACGAAAACGGGGTCATCGCCGCCCTGCGCGAAACCCGCGCCCCGGTGGCCGTCGAAAATATCAAAACCGACGAGCGCGCCGCCGCCATGCGCAAAGCGCTGACGGCCCGCAAGACCCAATCCATCGTCGTTTTGCCATTGATTGTCGGCAACGCCACCATCGGCGTGATCACCATCGAAGCGGCCACGCGCGGCTATGTCTTCTCGCCAGAACAGGTCGAACTGGCCCAGACCATCATCAATCAGGCGGCGGTCTCGGTGCAGAACGCCCAGTTGTTCCAGGAAACCGTCGCCCGCCAGCGCGACCTGTCGATCCTGTTTGAAGCCGGGCGCATCGCTGGCGCGTCGCTCGACCTTGACAAGATCGCCAACAGCGCGTCAGGCTACTTTGTCCGCGCCCTTGAAGTCGATGGCTGCGCCATGTCGCTGTACAACGCCGCTGACCAATCGCTGGCCGGATTGATCAACTTTGACCGCATTGGCGGCCCGCGCGAATTGACCGAAGCCGACCATCGCTTCAATCTGGCCGATTACCCTGTCACCGCCAGCGCCATCGAAGAGCGCGGCATTGTGACGCTGTCAGCCGCCAACCGCGACCTGTCGCGCCCGGAACAGGCATGGCTCAAAACCAACAACGCCGAAGGCGCGCTGCTTGTCCCGCTGGTGGCCCGCGAGGAAACCATTGGTCTGGTCGAGTTGTGGGTGACCAAAGAGCGCCGCTTCAACCAGCGCGACATCCGGCTGGCCCGCGCTCTGGCCGCCTCCGTCGCCACCTCGATGGAAAACGCCCGCCTGCTGGACGAGGCCCAGAAACGCCTCACCGAACTGGCGACCATCAACAACCTGTCGCGCGCCCTCACCCAGACTATCTCCTCCGAAGAATTGTTCGAGATGCTTCAAGCCCGTATGGCCGAGATGTTCAACGCGCGCTCGCTGACCATCGTCCAGCGCAAGCCCAACGGCGAACTGGTCTTCCCGCTGGCGGTGCGCGACGGCCTGCGGCTGCATCTGGACACGGTCAAAGATGACCACACGCTGTACGGCGCGGTGATCGACAAAACCGAACCCACGCTGATCAGCCGCGACGTCAAGAGCCGCCTCAAGGAATTGGGCGTCGAGCATACCGAGAAAGGTCTCCTGTCCTTTATGGCCGTGCCGCTGGCCTCCGGCGAGAAATTCTCCGGCGCGCTGGCTATCGAATCCTACGACACCGAAGGCGCGTTCCACGAAGCCGATCTGCGTGTGTTGGGGCCAATCGCCGCGCAGGTGGCCGTCTCGCTCGAAAACGCCCGGCTGTATGGCGAATTGGAGCAGCGGCTGTCAGAGACCACCACCCTGCAAGAAGTCTCGCGCATGGTCAACTCGGCCCTCGACATTCAGGAGATTTTCCAGCGCGTCGTCAACGAACTGGCGACCGCCTTCAAGTACCCGCTGATCGCCCTGTTCGCGATGGAAGTGGACACCCTCAAACTGCGGGCGTTTCACGGCTACAAAGAAAAAGACATCGCGGACGTGCGCGAGTTCTCGTCTCATCAGGGCATTGTAGGCCGCGCCTCGCGCAGCGGCGAAGCGCAGTTGGTGGCTAATGTCGCCAACGACCCGGACTACATTCCCGGCATGGCGTGGGTGACCAACGAAATCGCCGTCCCGATTGTCTCGGATCAGACGGTGCTGGGCATCCTTGACGTGCAGTCCGGCGCTGACAGCCCGCTCGACGAGACCGATCTGCAACTGCTCAAGACTTTCGCCGGGCAGGTGGCGACGGCCATGTCCAACGCCAACCTGTACAGCCAGATGGTGCGCCTGTCGGAGCAGTTGGAGCAGCGCGTCGAAGACCGCACCAAGGAACTGCGCGAAGAAAAAGAGCGCATCGACATCCTGTACAAGATCGCCGTCGAGTTGACCGCCAGCCTCGACCTCGACATGGTGCTGAACCGCGCCCTCAAGATGGTCGGCGACGCGGTCGGCGCCGAGAACGGCTCGCTGTTCCTGATCGACCCGCAGTCTGACCGCCTGATCTTCCGTTCGGCCCTCAGCCTCACCGAAAACCTGCCGCCGGGCGGCAAGCAAATCTTGCTGACCCGCCACGAAGGCATGGCGGGCTGGGTGATGGATCGGCGCGAATCGCTGGTGGTCGATAACGTGCAGGTTGACGAGCGCTGGGCCAACGTCCCCGGCACGGAGACGCGCCACTCGCTGCTGGGCGCGCCCCTGATCGCCAATGAAGAAGTGCTGGGCTGTATCTTCTTTGCCAGCGACACCCAGGCCGCCTTTAACACCGGGCATCTGCTGCTGGTCGAAGCCGCCGCCAATCAGGTGGCGACCGCCATCAATAACGCCGAACTGTACCGCCTGATCCGCGATCAGGCCGAGCGTCTCGGCGCGATGCTGCGCAGCCAGCAAACCGAAGCCGCCAAGTCGCAGGCCATCCTTGAATCCATCGCCGACGGCGTGATGGTGTCCGACCAGTCTGGCGAGATCATCCTGTTCAACGCCGCCGCCGAGCGCATCCTTGACCTGCGCCGCGACGAAGTGCTGGGCCGCCCGGCCTCTGACCTGACCGGGCTGTACGGCGCGGGCGCGGCCCGCTGGGCCAATATGCTCAAAGAGTGGTCGATCAACCCGTCCGCTTATCTCGGCGACTTTATCGCCGAGCAGATCGAGGTCGGCAACAAGGTCGTCTCGGTGCAC
>Ga0210377_10003301_pt1 | contig 13899 bp, 10 predicted proteins | sample PLM4_65_b1redo_FD_155480 | JGI IMG/M metagenome (GOLD analysis project Ga0210377, IMG submission 155480) | Groundwater sediment microbial communities from an aquifer in East River, Colorado, USA - PLM4_65_b1 redo | ecosystem: Environmental > Terrestrial > Soil > Riparian zone | place: USA: East...
TGGCCGGCGGGCCGTGCAAATACACAGGAAAGGCGATGAAGGAATCACATGCTCATTTGAACATCAGCGAGAAAGAGTGGGACGTGATGGCCAAGGAGTTCCAGAAATCCCTGAACAAATTTAAAGTTCCGGCGGCCGAACAGAAGGAGCTGTTCGATATGGTCGGCAAAACAAAAGCTGACATAGTCGTTAGGAAATAGGCGCAAGCCCTAACCACGCCTTGCACCGGACTCGCTTGAAAGCGGAACGCCGTGTGACCGCGAACGTTCCGAACGATCATCAGGTTTATGGGCGTGATCATCGAAAAGAAGATACTTCCGAAATAAGCTCCCTGTCTGGTTGTAGGTTAGGTTAATCCCACCTTGGCGGGAAACCCAGCAGCTTTGTCAGGTTTCACATTGGTCTATCCGCCCATAGGCTGCATCCAGGTATCCAATGGAGTTATGGTATCTGGAATAGCATCCGGAAAATAAAATTGCCCCCTCAGGAAGGGGGCAATTTTTATTTTAGAAGCGGCAATCGAGACACGACTCGCCTTTTACACCTTCTCAAATGCCTGCTTAAGGTCCGCGATCAGATCATCCACGTCCTCCAGGCCAAGCGCGAGGCGGACGAGGTTGTCCGACATGCCGATCTTTTTCCGGTATGCCTCGGGGTAGTCAAAGAACGACATCATCCACATCTGGGTAACGAGGCTTTCGCTGCCGCCAAGGCTCGGCGTGATCAGAAAGAGCTCGAGCGAGTCGATGAACTTCCTGGTCTTCGCATCATCGCCCCGGAGCAGGAAGGTGACCACGCTGCCGAAGCCCTTCATCTGCGCCTTAGCGATCGCGCGGTCCGGGTGCGAATCCAGGCCGGGGTACCAAACCTTCTCGACCTTTGGGTGCGCTTCGAGCATGCGCGCGACGGTCAGGCCGGCCTCGTTGTGGTGTTTCATCCGAAGGCCGAAGGTCTTGAGGCCGCGCTCCAGCAGGAAGCAGGTGAGCGGGCCCGGCACGGCGCCGATCATGCGCTGCATGCGGTAGATGTCGTTCATGAGCTTGTCCGAGCCGAGGGCGACTCCGGCCAGGAGGTCGTTATGGCCTCCGTGATACTTGGTGGACGAGTGGATGACGACATCGACTCCGACGTCCAGCGGCTTGATATTGTAGGGTGTGGCCAGTGTGGCATCGATGACGGTCAAGACCTTGTGCTGTTGGGCGACCTTCACGACTGCCGGGAGGTCCAGACACCGCAGATAGGGGTTCGTCGGCGATTCCGTGAAGATGATGTTCGTATTGGGCTTGATGGCCTTCTCGATGGCCTCGGCCGTCGGGTCCACGAGCGAGACCTGGATGCCGAACTCCGCCAGCAGGTTCGAGGCGAAGTCGCGCGTCTGGCGGTAGCAGTCGCTCGTGAAGATGATGTGGCCGTCGCGGCGCATGAAGGTCATGAGCGTCAGGATCACGGCGGACATGCCGCTGGAGAACAGCACCGCGCGCTCGGCGCCCTCGATGGCGGCAAGCTTGCGTTCGCACTCGGTCTGGGTCGGATTGCCGTAGCGGCCGTATTCGTGCTCACGCAGCAGCTTGCCCTCGCTCTTGCCCTTCATGAAATCGTACACTTCCTGCGTGTTCTCGAAGTAGTAGTTGGAGGTATGCACGATCGGCGTGGAGACCGCGTAGTGGGCATGGTGCACGCGGTCCAGGCCGTGGATGCCGAGAGTGGCCGGGTTCCAGTTCTTGGGATTGGTCGGTTTCTTAGCCATTGATTGTTCTCCTCTTCTGTAGTGCCTTCTCCAGGGCGTCCTTGACCGCGTCTATGCGAGCCGGCAGCTCGATCGGTTTGTTCGCGTAGTTGCAGGGGAACCCCAGCTTTTCCTCGTGATAGTTGACCTTGAAGTCGGTGAACTTGAGTCCATGCGCCGTGGAGATGACCACAACGTGCTCGGCCTTGTCGATCTTGCCCGACTTGATAAGCTTGATCAATGCCGCCAGGGCCACGCCGGTATGGGGGCAGTTGAACATGCCGGTCGTGTCACCCAGCGCGGCCGCGTCGGACAGCTCCTGCTCCGTGGCGTCCATCACGATGCCGTCGAACTGCTTCAGCGTGCGGATCGCCTTGGTGATGCTGACGGGGTTGCCGATCTGGATGGCGCTGGCAAGCGTCTTCTGGGCCACCATTGGTTCGAAAGACTCGAAGTTTTTGAGGTACGAGCGGTAGAGCGGGTTGGCGCGCTCTGCCTGGGCGACCACGATCCTCGGCAGCCTGGTGATCAGTCCGAGGTCGCGCATCATGAGCAGCCCGCTGCCTAGGGCAGAGACGTTTCCCAGGTTGCCGCCGGGGATGATGATCACGTCAGGCACTTCCCAGTCGAATTGCTGGACGATCTCGATGCCGACGGTCTTCTGGCCTTCGATCCTGAGCGAGTTCATGGAATTGGCCAGGTAGATGGTCTCGTCCTTGGTGATCTCCCGCACCACCTGCATGCAGCCGTCGAAGTCCGTATCGAGCGACAGGACCAGCGCGCCGTTGGCGATGGGCTGCACGAGCTGGGCGATCGAGATCTTGCCCTTGGGCAACAACACTATGGACTGGATGCCTGCAGCGGCGCAATAGGTTGCCAGAGCGGCCGAGGTGTCTCCGGTCGATGCGCAGGCCACGGCCTTGATCGGCGCGCCTTCGCTGATCATCTGCTTGACCTGCGATACGAGCACGGTCATGCCGAGGTCCTTGAAGGAACCGCTGTGAGAGTTGCCGCAAAGCTTGAGCCAGAGGTTGTCCACGCCGACGAGCTTGCCGAACCGCTCTGCCCAGAACAGGTTGGAGCCCCCTTCGTAGAGCGAGACGATGTTCTCGTCGGCGATCTGCGGCAGGACCCATTCCTTCTTGCCCCAGATGCCCGAGCCATAGGGCCACTGGGTGGACTTGTAACGGTCCTCGAAGAGCTTCATCCACGCCTTGGCGCTGCGATGGGCAAGGGCCTGCATGTCGTGCTTGACCTCCAGCAGCGAATCGCAGGTCTTGCAGCGGTAGATGATCGTGTTGAGCGGATACTGCTCATTGCACTTTTCGTTGATGCATTGGAACCAGGCTCGATATGACATAGGCTTTATCCTCGGGTAGTACGAATTATTGGAAAAAACTTCGAACGCCTGCCCATGAGGCGATGCGAAAAACGCGATCCTGCCGGCATTTCTCGGGCACCGGGAAATATAGCACAGTGGCCTGCCACTAATCAATGCAAAATTACCGGTTGTGCGGCGTTGACGATATTCGGGACCTTCTGACCGCTGCTGTTTCTTTATTTCCCGGCACCTTCCTTTTCCAGTTGCGCTTGATCGCGGTTTTTCGTATGATAATTTTCACCGGTCACCCGAGAGCGGGTTGTTGGAAAGCGGCCGCCTTGTAAGATAAAGACTAATTTGCAAGAGCGTCTAAGGAGAAATATATGGACTTCTGTCCCTGCGGTTCAAACAATGCTTATGCGGAATGCTGCCGGCCGCTGATAAAGAACGCGCAAAGCGCAACGACAGCGGAACAGCTTATGCGTTCCCGCTACAGCGCATTTGTAAAGAAAGAGCTCGAATACATCCTCACCTCACTGCATCCTGAGCACCGGTCGGATTATGATGTACAAGCCACCCGTGCCTGGGCTGAGGGCGCGGAGTGGCAGGGGATCAAAATAGTGAACACGATTGCCGGGGGACCGGAGGACAGCGAGGGACAGGTCGAATTTGTGGCGTCCTATATCGAGAAGGGGAACAAACAGGAACACCACGAGCTTTCGACGTTCAAGAAGGAAAACGGCGTCTGGTACTTTACCGCGGGGAAGACCATGCCGAAACCGGTGGTCCGCGCAGCCCCCAAGACCGGACGCAATGACCCCTGCCCGTGCGGCAGCAACAGGAAATTCAAGAAGTGCTGCGGCCAACAAGCAAGCTAGCAGGTATTGTTCGCAGACGAATCGAGAAAATATCTTTGAACGGACAACAGGATTGTCATGAGGTGACAAGCCTGTTCCAGATTTCGCTTGGCAGTGCCTATTTTGGCATCCTGTAATCCTGTTAAAAACTCTTCCAGTTCAGCCTGGTTGGGACAAAGAACTTGAGGTAATAGGGGACGTTCGATGGCACAAAAAAAAGACCCTCAACAGATCATGCAGGAGTTCCGGGTACGCCAGAACCATCAGTTCATCGCGATAGCGACAACACTCTTTATCGTTCTCTTGTGCGCTGTGATCTATAAGCGTCCCGATCTCTTCGGAGAATATTCAAAAGGCACACTTTTCGGGGCCCAGGCCATTATCATCGTATCGTACCTGGTGTATACGTTCTATAACTGGATCTGCCCCTCCTGCGGAAAACATCTGGGCACCGATATCAACAGGCAGATCTGCAAAAAGTGCGGGGCGAGGCTGCGGTAGCCTGGTCGTGGATCACTGGTGACAGACCTCTCTTCGAGATAGCGCTTGCAGGATTTGCCGGAAATGCGGATCCGCAATCACTCCAAACTCCGAACGTTGAACTAACATGCCCGCGGTTTTTTCGCTCTCGACCGTTCGAAAAGTAAATAACGAGGGCTACTCAATGCGTTAGACGAAATACACCGCAATCCACAGGGAAAGCCCCAGCCTGACGGAAAATGATGCTACCACTCGCAGGGGGTATTATATAGAGCGCCCGAAGAAACAGCTCGGCCCCCAATCAGCCATATTGCGAAGCGTCTCACTCACCTTTCTATCCAGACAGAAATACAGTATAATATCCTAAAAGGAGGATGCACTCATGAAACTGCTCGAAAAGTACGCGGACCATGCTTACGCCTTGTTGCGCATCGTATCGGGATTCATGTTCTCGTTCCACGGGTTCCAGAAGGTCCTGGGAGTGCTTTCCGAGTTCCAGCCACCGTTCGGTACTCAGCTCTGGATCGGCGGCGTCATCGAACTCATTGGAGGGCTGGCGATCATGCTGGGGTTCGGGACCCGCGTTGTTGCCTTCATCTGCAGCGGCGAGATGGCAGTGGCCTATTTCCAGTACCATTGGAAGTTCCAGCTCGGACCTGCATTCTTTCCAGTAGTGAACAAAGGCGAATTGGCCGCTCTCTACTGCTTTGTGTTTCTCCTCATTGCTACGAAAGGCGGGGTCAAGTGGAGCCTGGATAAAAAATAGGGTGAAACGCGGATCCTAGGTTACGGAGAAAAATGACTCACCCAACAGTGCGCCGCGCAAGAACCCAAAGACCAGGACCGGCATTTGTGGGAAATTATGCGGAACCCGCAAATGGTAGTTCAAGCATAAAAAATACCAATTCCGAAGCGGATCTTCAATTGTTCGATTATGAAGGTGCCGAGCAAGTTGTGATCTGTGAATTGGGAGTAGCCTTCAGAAATGTTTACGTTATCCCCGTCCCCTTGTCGCATTTCTGCTATACCGTGCTCTTCACCTTTCCCCTTGTCGTTTTCTTAAAAATGCAGTATGTTGCGTCAGAAGAACAGCCCTGGTCATTACGCAATCGTCATTGTATTGAATAATATGGAAACAGCTCAATTACGCGGCATTTACAAAAAAATACAACGGTTTTTGGCCGATCCAGCGGACCTTTTTATCGTGGTGTCCATCGAGAAGCAAACGCTATTGGTCTGCATGAACGACACCGTTGTCGAGCGATTTGACTGCTCAACCTCCCGTTTTGGCAATGGTAATCGTGAGAACTCGCTCAAAACACCGCTCGGTGCTCATCGGATCCAGGAGAAGTACGGGGCCGGTGCGCCTCCCGGCCGCATTTTCCGGGACCGCGAGGACGCGGGCGAGGATTGGGACCACAGCCAGACCGGAGACAACCTGATCCTGACCCGCATCCTGCGGCTCGAAGGACTTGAGCAGGGCATCAACAAGGGCGCGGGCGTGGATTCCTATGAACGCTACATCTATATCCACGGCACCGGACGCGAGGACCTGATCGGCAGGCCCCTTTCGCACGGGTGCGTGTGCCTGCGCAATCACGACATCATTCGCCTGTATGACATGGTCAAAGAAGGCACGCTCGTGTACATCGAACCTTCTTCCATCGTTATCAATGAGCGACCCTGCCGCAACGTCCATTTCACCGGGATATTCGGCAGCGGCATGAGCGCGCTCGCGCAATACCTGCGCTTCCAGGGGATCACGGTCTCGGGTTCCGATCGGTTCCACGCGAGCGAGGATACCGCCTCCATCCGACGATCGCTTGAAGGGCTCGGGTGTGACATCGTTCAGCAGGACGGCTCGGGTGTGGGCGAGGATACCGATGTCGTCTGCGTCTCAACCGCAATAGAAGTATCAAATCCCGACATAGCTTCGGCTCATCGCCGCGGACTTCCCATCCTCCATCGTTCAGATCTGCTTGCCGCGATCATCGCGACGAAAAAGACCATCGCCGTTGCCGGCACGAGCGGCAAATCGACGGTCACCGCGATGATATTCGAATTCCTGACCGCATGCGGAAAATCGCCCTCCCTTATAAGCGGTGCGGGCCTGCGCAGGCTCGAAAAGCAGGGGCTTATCGGCAATGCCTGGAGCGGCGGCTCCGATCTCCTGGTGGTGGAGGCGGACGAAAGCGACGGAACGCTTGTAAAATATCGGCCGGAGGCCGCGGTTTTCCTGAATATCTCCAAGGACCACAAAAGCACTGACGAGATAACAGCGCTTTTCGAAACCCTCGCTTCGCAATCTTCCTGGACAGCAACGAATTCCGATGATCCTCTCCTTGCTTCCCTTCCCGCGACAGTGCGTTTCGGCCGCAATGGTTCTGCCTCGTGGCAACCGGACGATGAACAGCTCCTGCCTATGTCGGTCAAGCTTGTTCGGAGCAACACTGAATATCATCTGCCGATGCCGGGTGATCACAATCTTGAGAACCTTCGCGCCGCACTGTGCGTGTGCGAGCATTTCGGATGCGAGCCAACAGCGCTTGCGGATGCCGTAAAAAACTATGAGGGTGTGGCACGGCGTTTTTCCATGACCGCGACAAAGCAGAACGTCCACGTGGTCGATGACTTTGCGCATAATCCGGCAAAGATAGCGGCTGTTGTCAGCGCTGCGCGGGGTCTTTCCGGCCGAATCATTGCCATTTACCAGCCGCACGGGTTCGGTCCGACCCGGTTCTTGAAGGATGAATATATCGCAACCTTCCAGACCGTGTTCCGGCCAAATGACTCGCTCTATCTCCTGCCGATATATTATGCCGGAGGCACGGCACAAAAGGACATTGCCTCGGAGGATATCATCAATGGCCTTGGACCCGTTGCATTTACTGCGCAAGCACTCACTGATCGCGATGAGTTGTTGACTAAACTGCAAACCGATGTGCGACCAGAAGACTGCGTTCTTCTCATGGGGGCACGGGACCCGTCGCTGCCTGCTTTGGCAAAAAACATTGTGGAAATGTTCGGCGGGGAAATGACGACATCATAAGGCGATTTATGTATCATTGACGGCGCTTTCTTTTTTTGATCGAACGATTGCGGTCACTGCCTTAACCTGGATACTTTATATGTGCCCAACCCTGTATTTTTCCGCTATAATTTGACAGTATGATGATCTCCGCCCAGCAGTTGCCAAATTTCTCGTAGCAGGTGGATACATGAAAGACAAGGATAAATCCTCTCAAAAGAATAGCCCTAAGACCTCGGGTGCGCGAAGCGCCAAGCGGACCGGTTCTGGAGGCGACGAGCGTCGAAGCGGCACGGACGTTCCAGCCGGCAGGTCCGCACAGTTCGAAGCTCGATTTCAGGCTGTCTTCGAGAGTTCGCGGGACGCCATCGGCGTTTCAAAAGCCGGAATTCATGTGTTCGTGAATCCCGCGTATCTTGACCTGTTCGGGTATCCTCCGGGGACCGATCTTGCTGGCAAGCCGGTCCTGGACCTCATTGCCCTGGAAAGTCGCGAACAGATCAGGGCATACACCCTCCGCCGCGCACAGAGCGAGGTGGTACCGTCGACCTACGAGACGCGAGGCCTGCGTGCTGACGGGTCCGCGTTCGATATGGAGGTCAACGTTTCCTCGTATCAGGAGAACGGCGAAGACCACACCCTTGTGATCCTGCGGGACATCACCGCGCGAAAACGGGCCGAAGAGGAGATCGCCGAGCGGGGGGCCATGCTGCGGCAGATAATGGACACCGCGAGTGTGGCGATCGGCCTGGTAGACAAGACCGGCCGCATCACCCACGCTAACCGGCGCATGGCAGAAATGTTCGCGTGGACGCTCGAAGAGCTTGTCGGGCGCGAGTATGTGGAGCTGGTCCATCCGTCCGAGAGGGAAACCGGACGGAAGAATATGCTGGCTCTGCTGGCAAGCGAGATCCCTTCCGTGGACCTCGAACGCCTCTACTGGCGGAAGGACGGCACCCAGTTTTGGGGCCACCTTGCATGCAGGCGGCTCCACGACGTCCACGGCAACGAACTTGGCCTGATCGGCGTGATTATCGACATCAGCATTCGCAAGCAGGCCGAACTAGCCCTGAAGCAGAGCGAAGAGAAATACCGTCGCTTCTATAATGAAACGCCGGTCATGCTCCATTCCATTGATCGGAACGGGATCGTGGTCGATGTGAACGATTACTGGCTCAAGACCATGGGCTATGAGCGAAGCGATGTGATCGGCAGAAAAGTTACGGATTTTTATTCAAGCGCGTCGAGAAAATATGCCCAGGAGGTCATTCAACCGGCATTCTTCCGGGACGGCAGCGTTAAGGATGTAGAGTTTCAATTCATAAAAAAGAACGGTGAGGTGATGGATGTACAGCTTTCAGCAACGGCTGAACGGGATGCTGCCGGCAACGTTGTCCGTTCCCAGGCGGTGATCGAGGATGTAACCGAAAGAAAGCGGATTGAGGAAAATCTGCGAAGATCCGAGGAGCGATACCGGGACCTGTTCGAGAATGCTATTGACCCCATCGTCATTGTGGATGATAAACAGAACTATCTGGATGTCAACATACGCGCCGTGGAGCTTTTCGGCTATTCCCGGGGGGAACTTCTGTCGATGAATATCCGCGACATGATCCCACCGGAGCAGCGTTCCCGCTCGGAAAAAGCATTCAGCGAATTGGCGAGACAGGGCGCCTATCAGCAATTTATCGGTAAAGTTCGGAAAAAGGACGGCACCTTCGTAGATATCGAGGTCAGTTCATCAGCCATCATTGATAACGGCAGGATCATTGGCTCGCGGGATATCATAAGGGACATTACGGAACGCAAGCGGGCAGAGGACGAACGGCGGAGGAGCGAGCGGATGCTCCAGACGATCATCGACGCTGAACCTGAATGCGTTAAGCTGCTCGACGAGAATGCGAACCTGATCATGATGAACCGCGCGGGGCTGGATATGATACAGGCGGATTCATTGGACCAGGTGAGAGGTCAATGCATCTGCCCCTTGATCACCTCCGAGCATTCGCAGGCATTTCTTGACCTGACCAGACGGGTATTCCAGGGCGAGAGCGGGACCCTGTTGTTCGAGATCATCGGCATGAAAGGCCGCCACCTGTGGCTCGAGACCCATGCTGTTCCGCTGCGTAACGAAAAGGACGAGATCGTTGCGCTGCTGGGCGTTACTCGCAATGTCACCGAACGCATTCAGCAGGACGAAGCGCTTCGTTCATCGGAAGCCCGGTTCCGGTCCATTATCGAACATTCATCCACGGGCATTCTGGTCGCCGATTTGGAGACCCGGCAGATCAAGTATGCCAATCCGGAGATCTGCCGCCTGCTGGGCTACAGCGAAGAGGAATTCCATGCGCTGAAAGCGACCGACCTGGCAATTCCGGAGGAGGAATCACTGTCTGCCGCGGCTTTCCAGGCCCATGCCGAGGGAAAACTGCATGTCTCGGAGCGGACGATCAGACGAAAAGACGGCTCTTTTATCCAGATGAGTATCAACACAGTCCAGTTGGAATATGACGGACGTCCCTCTATCGCCGGGTTTTTCGATGATATTACGGAAAAACGCCTCCTCGAAGAAGAGCGGCTCAAGACGCAGAAGCTCGAGTCAGTCGGCACGCTCGCCGGCGGCATCGCCCATGACTTCAACAATCTCCTGCAGGGTATCTTCGGGTTCATATCCATGGCAAAACTCACCATCGACCAGAAGGACAAGTCGCTCGCCATGCTCGCACAGGCAGAAAAGGCCCTGCACCAGTCCGTGAACCTCACCACCCAACTCCTTACCTTCTCGAAGGGCGGCATGCCGGTGAAAAAGGTCCTTGATCTCCGGTCGGTTATCGAGAACGCGGTAGCGTTCGCCCTGAGCGGCTCTCGCATCACCTACGAGATAGTCGTTGACAAGGACCTCCGCACAGCCGTAGCAGATGAGGGGCAGATCGGCCAGGTGATCCAGAACATCGTGCTGAACGCCGACCAAGCCATGCCGCTGGGCGGCATGATCCGGGTATCGGCGCGGAACATGCCCGCTGCATCGCTTGTCCCGCCGGCCGATCTGCAAGGAGACCTTGTGGAGATCGCGATCCGTGATCAGGGCAATGGGATCCCTGCAGAACATCTGACGAGGATATTCGACCCTTACTTCACGACCAAAGAAAAAGGGAGCGGGCTGGGGCTCGCCACAGTTTATTCCATCATCAAGAACCACGGAGGTCTGATACGGGTACAGTCCGAGATCGGCAAAGGGACCACCTTCTTTATTTATTTTCCCGCGTCCAATGCGGCAGTGGAAAAACCGAAAGGCCCGACCATCCCCGCAGCGACACGGAAAGCCAGGGTCCTGGTCATGGATGACGAGGAGATGATCAGAGAAGTCGCGAGAGAGCTGCTGACCTCTATCGGGCATGATGTCATCTGTGTAGAATCCGGTGAAACGGCGCTGGAGGCCTATCAGGCCGGGCGAGACGCGGGCACTCCTTTCGATCTTGTCATCCTGGACCTGACCATCCGGGGAGGGATGGGCGGGATAGAGACCCTGCGCATGCTGGGGAAGATCGATCGAGACGTAAAAGCGGTCGTATCGAGCGGCTACTCGGATGATGCTGCCTTGTCGAATTATCGCAAGCTGGGGTTCCGTGCCTTCCTCAAGAAGCCGTATAATATGGAAGAGTTGCAGAACACATTGAATACAGTGCTTGCGTGAAGTTCACAATGGCAGAACAACTAAAGCCGACGCGAGAGCAGGAGACTTCGTTCTTCTCATGGGTGCGCGGAACACATCGCCTCATCTACAACAAACGCTTCCAAAATACCCGATCAACTTCCTTGACAATGGATTGATTATCCATATAATCAACTCATCCATCCGCGATAGCATCTTATCTAATGCGCCTTATATTCCGAATCATGCGTCGCCATGTATCAGTACTTCCCTCCAGTTGGCATGAAGGCAAAGGGATTTGAAGAATTAAGGAAATTGCTGTGACTTTGAGTTTGATGTTGCGCATTATCGATGGGCACCATCGGGAAGCAATTATATCAAGGAGAACTATATGTACAGAAAAATCGTTTTCATACTAATCGCGGCGGTCATGGTTCTTACGGTAGTCCCGGATGCCGAGGCAAAAAAGGGGTTCTATATTGGTCTCGGTGCTACTTACAATACGATCGAGGGAGATTTTAACGGCTCTGCGGGTATTTTGCAGAACGGCGCTGAAATAATTAACTTGCCTGACATTAAAAATGATTTTGGCATCGACGTCCTTGGCGGGTATGGAATAAATGATCAGGGTGCCATCGAACTTAACTTAATGAGTTCATGGCACAGGGGTAGGTGGTCAGGGCAGCTGGGTGATGTCAGTTACACCAGTTTCAGCGTCAATGGTAAATACAGCTTTTTATCATCCAGCATGGTGCAGCCATACCTCCTGTTCGGCATCAGCGGTAACTCGCTTCTTATCAATCATGGATCGAGAAATACGTCGACCGGAGAAGTAGGCGATGCAACTCTCTCGGGGCCCGGGGCCAATTTTGGAGCGGGCATCGATGCATACCTCACTCCGCATGTGTCCTTGACCCTTGGCACTATGTACCGTTATGTAGATTATACCGACGCAAGCGGCGTTGATCATAGCGGAACCATAGATGACCGGTTAAACGGGAGCGGATTCAGTTTCATGCTGACCACAGCGTATCATTTTTAACGCTCCAGACGGCAACTATCATTGGCTGGAAGGCCGGCGAGTTCGATCATCCTTCAAAATGCCATCGCGCTTTCACATTTAATTACAAACGGCAGCGTTTATTCCAAGCGCGGACAATTCATCTTCTGTAATGCCACAAGCGCGAACATGTTTGCAATAATGCAGGCGGACGCCGCTGCAGGGCTTGTGGACGATTTTGGAAATGTGAAGTACTAAAAAGGGGCACTCGGTCGTGAGGTAGCGGGAACCCGCCATGAGAGGGACCTGGGCAGTTACGATCTTTGTTCATATGGCTAAGAATAAATCATACGCAGTCCGCAAAGGCCGCAAGCCGGGAATATACGACGAGTGGTTCGGCGCTCTTGGCGCGGAAGCGCAGATAAAGGGGTTTCCCGGCGCTGTATACAAAGGGTTCGCTTCCCGCGGAGAAGCGGAGGCCTGGCTCGACAAAAGGTCCGCGAAGACAACGGGCAAACAGCAAATAATACCGTTTCCCCTCGTCGAGAAAACGGTCACGCAAAAAAAAGCATCCCGCCGACCGAAGCCGGTCATGGATGGCCTTGCGCATCATCGGACCACAGAGACGGAAGCGGACGTGGTCATCTACGCCGACGGAGGGTGCAGCAGGAACCCGGGTGCGGGCGGATACGGCGTGGTTGTGTTTGAAGGCGGCATTCGAAGCGAATTGTCCGGCGGCTTCGCGCGGACGACCAATAACCGCATGGAATTGACGGCCTGCATAAAAGGCCTTGAGTCGCTCGCACGAACGTCTTCGGTCATTGTCTATAGCGACTCGCAATATGTCGTCAACGGTATGGAAAAAGGGTGGGCCCGCCGGTGGAAAATGAATGACTGGAAGCGAAACAAGGATGAAATCGCGGAGAACAGTGATCTCTGGTCGCGGCTTCTCGATATATGCGAAAAGCATACGGTGAGCTTTTCGTGGGTGAGGGGCCACGACGGTAACCAGGAGAACGAACGGTGCGACGCCCTGGCCGTGGAACAGACGCAGCGCGACGATCTACCGCCGGACCACGGGTACGGGAAAAAGTGAAAGGATAGCTCCATGGACAGCTCAACCTTACTATGGGGTATTTTGTACGGCTCAATCGGCATGGGTTACTTTGTGTATGGAAAAAAACAACAACGGGCCTTAGCGCTTCTTTCGGGGTTGCCTTGATGGTCTTTCCCTATTTTGTTTCCAACGTATGGCTCAGTAGTGTGATCGGCATCGCGCTGATGGCGCTGCCGTTTTTCATTCAATACTGAATCAACCTAAAAACGGCAGTTGCTCGCGCACTGCCGCAAACTCGCAAAGAAAATAAAATGCTGTTGCTCTTGAAAGGCTTCGCCTGATTGGTGAGGCAATTTTAAGATCAAGTTCATATTTTTTCTCTGTGATCCCACCTATGCGAAGCTTCATTTGCGTCATCTGTGGCTAAATGATCTTTTCCCCATCAATCAGACAAGGCTCTTCGATGCGACCTCATGCGTATCTTTGGAAAGCTTCGGCGCGTTCAAGATCCTTTCAAGCTGCGTACGCATCAGGGCCTTGCGTTTTTCGTCATAACGTTTCCAGGGTGTGAAGGCAGTGAGGAGACGGGCCGCGATCTGGGGGTTCATGAGATCGATGGCAAGGACGTGATCGGCCAGGAAGACATACCCCGCCCCGCTTGGATCGTGGAACCGCACGGGGTTTCCCTGGCTGAACGCGCCGATGAGGGCGCGGACCTTGTTCGGATTTTTTATATTGAACGCTGAATGACGAGTGAGTTCCTTGACCGTATCGAGCG
>Ga0210377_10003302_pt1 | contig 13899 bp, 14 predicted proteins | sample PLM4_65_b1redo_FD_155480 | JGI IMG/M metagenome (GOLD analysis project Ga0210377, IMG submission 155480) | Groundwater sediment microbial communities from an aquifer in East River, Colorado, USA - PLM4_65_b1 redo | ecosystem: Environmental > Terrestrial > Soil > Riparian zone | place: USA: East...
ATCGCGGTCGACAACCTGCGTCACGCTTTCCCCGACTGGAGCAAGGCACACCTCGAGGCGACGGCCCGAGGGGTCTACGCCCATTTCGGTCGCGTGCTGCTCGACATCCTCTGGATGCAGAGGCGGTCGCGGGAGGAGCTACTGGCTCCTGTAGAGCTGGTCGGGCGAGAACACATGGACGCGGCGATGGCGGCCGGGAGGGGGGTCGTGCTGTGCACCGCCCACATGGGCAACTGGGAGCTCCACGGCATCGTTCACGGCTGGACCTTCGGCCCCATCGGGGTCGTGGCCCGTGCCCTCGACAATCCCGCCCTCGACGAGCGCCTCTGCGCGTTCCGGAAGGTGGGGGGGAATGCCGTGATCTACAAACGCAAGGCGCTGGCCCAGGCCATTCGGACGCTGCGGGACGGGCGTGGCGTCGCGATCGTCCTCGACCAGAACGTCCAGGCCCAAGACGGGATCTTCGTGGACTTCTTCGGGCGGCCCGCCGCCACCACCACAGTGGCGGCGGCCCTGGCGCTCAAGACGGGCTGCGCCCTCATTCCCAGCCACAGCGAGCTGCTTCCCGACGGCCGTTACCGGGCCATCTACGACGCGCCGGTGACGTGGACCCCGAGCGACGACCGCGACGACGACATCGCCGGGATCACCCAGGAGCTGGCGCGTCGAACCGAGGCCTGGGTCCGGGCGGCCCCCGAGCAGTGGCTCTGGATCCACAGGCGGTGGAAGACACAACCGGCGGGGAAGGGCTCATGAGCCGCCTGCCGGATCGCGTCCTCGTGCGGGTCCCCAACTGGATCGGTGATGCGGTGCTGTCGCTGGGTGCCCTGAGGGACGTCCGCCGCAACTTCCCCTCCTCACGCCTGGAGGTGCTGGCACGGCCGTGGGTGGCCGACCTGTACGGCGCGGTTCCCGAGGTCGACGCCGTGCGGCTCACGGCGGGGTTTCGTGAGGACATCGCCGGCCTCCGCGGCGCCTTCGACGTGGCGGTGCTGCTCCCCAATTCCTTCGGCGCTGCCTTCCAGGTCTACGCTGCGGGCATTCCAGAGCGCTGGGGCTACGCCACCGACGGCCGCGGTCCGCTCCTCACGCGGCGCCCACGCGTCCCCCGCGGCCTCCGCGGCTGGAGCGAGCTGTACTACTATCGGGCCATGCTGGCGGGCGTCGGCCTGGACGTTTCGGCGTCGCCCGATCTCTCGTTGCGGGCCCCCGACGAGTGGCGGGCGCGCGGTTCCGAGATCCTGGGGGACGAGGGTCCCTGGATCGGCGTCAACCCCGGGGCCTCCTTCGGGTCGGCAAAGCAGTGGCCCCCGGAGCGTTACGCCGAGGCGGTGGAGCGGGTGAGCCGCGAGCACGGCGCTCGCGTGGCGATCGTGGGAGGTCCCGGCGACCTTCGCCTGGGGGAGCGAATCGCTGCGACGATGCGTGTCCCGGCCCGGATCCTTTGCGGGGAGACGACGCTCCCGGAGCTCATTGGCGTCCTCTCGCGGCTGCGCCTTCTCCTCACCAACGACTCGGGCCCCATGCACCTCGCTGCAGCACAGGGTGTGCCCGTGGTCGCGATCTTCGGTCCCACCGACTGGCGCGAGACCGCGCCGGTGGGCGCCGCCTCTCGTCTCGTACGGGAGGAGGTCGAGTGCGCGCCCTGCAAGCTGCGGGAGTGTCCCATCGACCACCGATGCATGACCCGCATCGGCGTGGACCGGGTGGCGGCCACGGTGACGGAGCTGATCGAGGAGACACGGTGACCGCTCGGCAGGGGCCTCCTGTGAGGGACCCGAAGCTGGGGCGCTGCGGGTCGTGATCGTGACAGGTCGCCCCGCGATCTTCATGGACCGGGACGGGACGCTCTCCCACGAGGTCGGGTACGTGAACCACGTGTCACGCTTTCGCCTCTACCCCTGGGCCGTCGACGCAGTGAGGCTGGCGAATCGGAGCGGCTTCCTGACGGTGGTCGTCACGAACCAAGCCGGCGTCGCTCGCGGGTACTTCCCCGAGTCGGTGATCCACGAGGTCCACGCCTCGCTCCGGGCTTCCATGGAGGCCGGAGGTGCCCGCCTGGACGCCATCTACTTCTGCCCACACCACCCCTCGGCCGGCGAGCCGCCCTATCGGAAGGACTGCGACTGCCGCAAGCCGAAGCCGGGCCTCCTGCGCCGGGCCGAGGTCGATCTCGGCATCGATCTCACGCGGTCTTTCGTCGTTGGCGACCGCCTGGGAGACTTGGAGTTGGCGTGGGGTGTCGGCGCCCAGGGCGCGCTCGTGAAGAGCGGGTACGGCCTGGGAGAGGCGACCTACCATGCGCCGTCCTGGCGCCGGCAGCCCGACCTCGTCGCCGACCACCTGCTGGAAGCGGTGGAGCGGATCGTGTCGGCGGCCCGAGGATGAGACTACTCGATCGCGTCGACGCATTCCGGGGCAAGCGCATTCTCGTGTTGGCGGACCTCGTCGCCGACGAGTTCGTCTACGGACGCATCGAGCGGGTGAGTCGCGAAGCGCCGGTGCTGATCCTCCGGCATGACGGTGCCGACGTGCGCCTCGGGGGTGGCGCGAACGCGGTCCACAACATCCGCACCCTCGGGGGTGCGCCGACCCCGGTGGGTGTCCTGGGCCGCGACGGTCACGGGAGAAAACTCCGCTCGCTCCTTCGAGCCAAGGGGATCCCCACGTCGCGGGTCCTTGCCCCCGGAGGCTACGTGACGCCTGTGAAGACGCGGATCCTGGCTGGGGGAGCTCACTCGACGAAGCAACAGGTCGTTCGCATCGACCGGGCCTCGTCCTTGCCCGAGGGAAGCGGCGCCGACCGATGGGTGTTGCGGACCTTGAGCCGCTTTCGTGGCCGGGTGGACGCCGTCATGGTCAGCGACTACGGCTTCGGCCTCCTGACCCCCGCCCTCGTACGCAGTGCCATCGCCTTCGCACGACGCCGACGGATCCCGGTGACTATCGACTCCCGCCACGGCCTCCTGGCCTTTCGCGGGATGACTGCCGTCACCCCCAACGAGCCGGAGGTCGAGGAGGCGCTGGGGGTCACGATCGGCCACGACCGCCGGCGTCTCGAGTCCGCCGGCAGGACCCTCCTGCGCCGCCTGGGCGCCCGCGCCGTTCTCGTCACTCGTGGCAGTGACGGCATGGCGCTCTTCGAGCGGGGGAATCCCACGCTCCACATCCCGATCTTCGGGTCCGACCAGGTCGCCGACGTGACGGGAGCCGGGGACACGGTGATCGCCACCTTCACACTGGCCCTGGCGTCGGGTGCGACGGCGGCCGAGGCGGCTCACCTGGCCAACTACGCGGGGAGCATCGTCGTCATGAAGCGCGGGACCGCCACCGTCTCTCTCGCCGAGCTCAAGGCGGCCGTCTCGCATGACCGCTCCCTTCGATGAGGATCGCACGCTCCAAGATCGGCTCGCTGGAGGAGGTTCGAGATAGCGTGGAAGCCGCGCGAGCGGCGGGAGCGACGGTGGCCCTCGCCAACGGCTGCTTCGACTTGCTCCACGTGGGCCACGTTCGCTACTTGGAAGCAGCCCGGGCGATCGGCGGCCTCCTCGTCGTGGGCGTCAACGGCGACGAGTCGGTCCGCCGGCTGAAGGGGCCCGGGAGGCCCATCCTTCCCGCGGAGGACCGTGCCGTCCTCGTGGCGGCGCTGAAGGCCGTGGACCACGTCGTGGTCTTCGACGAAGACGACGTTGGGAGCCTGCTCCTCGCCCTGAGGCCCGACGTTCACTGCAAGGGAACCGACTACACTCCGGAGACGGTGCCGGAGCGTGACGTCGTGGCGTCCTACGGAGGTCGGATCGCGATCGTCGGGGACCCGAAGAGCCACGATACCCGCGTCCTTCTCGACAAGGTCAGGGGTTGAGGGCCCTCATCGTCCGCCTGTCGTCCATCGGAGACGTGGTCCATACGCTCCCGGCGGCCGCTGCTCTCGGCCGCCACGCGTGGGAAGCCGGATGGCTCGTCGAGCCCGCGTCGCGCTCGCTTCTCGAGGGGAACCCGGCGGTGTCCAGGCTGGCGACGGCGCCTCCGGCGCGGGCCTTTCGACTCGGGGAGGCGCGCGCCGCGGTGAGGGCGCTGCGGCAGAGTCAGTACGAAGTCGCCCTCGACTTCCAGGGACTCTGGAAGTCCGCGGCCTGGGCGCGCCTCTCGGGAGCACGCCGCGTTCTGGGTTTCGCCCGGAGATGGCGCCGCGAACCCGCGTCGACGTTGCTCCTCGGCGGAACCGTCGAGCTACCCAGGGAGGCCGTCCACGTCATCGACAAGAACCTCGCCCTCCTCCGGCCGCTCGGGATCGACGCCCTGGGCTCGCGGGAGTTCCCACTGCCGCCGTCGCGAGCCGAAGCCGGATCGGTGGCGGAGGCGTTGGCCGCGGCGGGTCTCGCCACCTTCGCCGTCCTCAACGCCGGCGGGGGTTGGGCCAGCAAGCTGTGGCCCGCCGAGCGTTTCGGCGCACTGGCCCGCGCGTTGAGCGAGCGGGGACTGCCGTCGGTCGCGACCTGGGGCCCCGGCGAGGAAGCGATCGTGGATCGCCTCGTCGCCGCTTCGGGCGGCGCTGCCGTCCGCTGCTTCCCGACGACGCTCCTGGAGCTGATCGAGGTCATGCGCCGCGCGCGACTCGTCGTGTCCGCCGACACCGGCCCACTGCACCTCGCGTGCGCCGTCGGCACGCCCGTGGTCGGGATCTACGGGCCCACGGACCCGGCGCGCAACGGGCCTTTCGCCCTCGAGGACCGGGTCGTCCGGCGAACGCCGGCCTGTGCACCCTGCCACCGTCGTCGGTGCATCGCCCACGACGGTATCATGAGCACCATCGGCGTCGACGAGGTCCTCGCTGCCGCCGAGAAGCGCCTGGACGCCCGGGTCGGAGCGGCTCTTTGACGAGATGATGACGCGAGGGAAGCTCCGGGTTCCTCTCGGCTACGCCGTGGGGCTGGTCGTCCTCCTTCTGGCTCGGCCGGTGCCCGCGCTCCTCGCCGCCGGCTGCGTCCTGGCCGCGACCGGCGAAGCGGTCCGCCTGTGGGCTTCAGGCCACATCGAGAAGACACGCAGCCTTGCCACCGGAGGGCCCTATGCCCACTCGAGGAATCCGCTCTACTTCGGCAGCATCTTGATGGGGCTCGGCATCGCCGTCGCGTCGTCGAGCGGCTGGGTGGTCGTCGCTCTGGGCGCCTACTTCGCGGCCTTCTACCCCTCGGTCATGCGCTCCGAGGCCGAGTTTCTGCGAGGGAAGTTCCCCCAGGAGTACGAGGAGTGGTCCCGCCACGTTCCCCTCTTCCTTCCTCGTCTCACGCCCGCGACGCCGAGCCGCAGCCGCTTCGATTGGGCTCGGGTGCGGATGAACCGGGAGTGGCGGACCGCTGCGGCGCTCCCCGTGGTGGCGTCGCTGCTCTACCTGCGCTCGCTCTGGTAGGGGCCTCCGAGGCGCGTTACACCGCGTCTGCCCGCCAGCGGTCGAGAGACGCCGCCGCCAGGAGCACCAGGCCCTTGACGACGAGCTGATCGTAGGCCTCGACATGGAAGAGGTTGAGGCCGTTGTTCATGATGCCGATGAAGAACGCCCCGGCGAGGGTCCCCCAGATCGACCCCCGACCGCCGAACAGGCTCGTCCCGCCCACCACGACCGCCGTCACGGCGTCGAGCTCGTAGAACTCGCCGGCCTTGGGGTAGCCCGCGTTCAGGCGCGAGGCGACCAGCACGCCGGCCAGCCCCGCGCATGTCCCGCACACCATGTAGACCGTGAGCAGCACGCGGTTCACACGGATCCCCGCGAGCCACGCCGCCTCGCGGTTGCCGCCGACGGCATAGACGTGACGGCCGTAGGGCGTGCGCATGAGCACGAGCCACGCCAGGGTGAACACCACCGCCATGATGACCACCGGCACGAGTCCGTGGCTCAGGGTGGCGAAGGCCGCCGGGAGACCCGAGATGGTGTGGGCGTCGGTGTACTTGTACGCGGCGCCGCGGGCGATCAGCATCATGGCCAAGGTCACGATGAAGGGGGGAATGCCCACCTTCGTGACCACGAGGCCGTTGACGGTACCGACGGCCAGCCCTCCCAGGAGGCCGGCTCCGAGGCCCGCCGTAAGTCCCCAACCCCGGGTCAGCACGTCGGCGCACAGGATGCCGGCCACCGCGACGACCGAACCCACCGAAAGGTCGATGCCCGCCGTGAGAATCGCGAAACTCATGCCCGCCGCCAGGATCGCCGTGAACGCGTTCTGGCGGAGGACGTTCATGAGGTTGCCTGTGGTGAAGAAGGAATCGGTCGCCACGCCGAGCACCAGGAACTCGGCCGCCAGGGCGATGAAGATCGCGTAGCTCGACAGCCAGCGGCGGATCATGGGTGCTGGCTCCCTCCCCCCGTCGCCAGCTCCATGACCCTTTCGGGGGTCGCGTGGGCGCGAGGGACCTCCCCCCGTGTACGGCCTTGGTGCATGACCACCACCCGGTCCGACATGCCGAGCACCTCCTGCAGCTCCGAGGAGATCATGAGGATTGCCAGCCCCTGGCTCGTGAGGCGGTTCATGAGGGCATAGATCTCGGCCTTTGCTCCCACGTCGATTCCCCGGGTCGGCTCGTCCAGGATCAGGAGCTTCCGTGGCTTCAGAAGGTAGCGAGCGAGCAGGAGCTTCTGCTGGTTTCCGCCGGACAGCGTCGCGGCCCTCTGGCCGAGGCCCGAGGCCCGGAGGTCGAAGTCCTTTGCGGCCGCCGCCGCCGCCGCTTCCTCGCGGTCGCGAGAGACGAGGCCGAAGCGGGTGAAGTCGCCGAGATAGGTTATGGTCATGTTCGCTCCGGCCCCGAGCAACGGGAACAACCCGCGCCCCTTCCGGTCCTCGGTGACGTAGGCGAGGCCCGCGGCAATGGCCTCGGAGGGGGAGCGGAAGCTCACTGGGTGGCCTTCAAGCCTGACCCCCCCCTGGGCCGGGAGCGCGCCAAACAGGGACAAGGCCACAGACGTCCGGCCGGCTCCGACCAGCCCCGCCAGGCCCACGATCTCCCCGCGCCGCACGGTGAAGGAGACGTCGGAGAAGCGGGGAGAGCAGGAGAGCCCCTGCACCTCGATCACCGCGGCGCCCGGCGCCGCCGTCCGAGGCGGGAACTCCTCGGTCACGTCGCGGCCCACCATCCATCGGATGAGCTGCGGACGGTCCAGGCCCGCAACGGGCGCCGCGGTCACGCGTCGTCCGTCACGCAGCACCGTGACCCGGTCGGCAATGGCGAAGATCTCCTCCAAGCGGTGGGAGATGTAGACGATTCCGAGGCCACGCGAACGGAGCCCTCGCAGCACCGCGAACATGCGCTCGACCTCCGGTCCCGAGAGAGTGGCCGAGGGCTCGTCCAGGATCAGGACCTTCGACTCGCCGACCAGGGCCCGGGCGATCTCGACCATTTGCTGCTGACCCACGCTCAGCCCGCGCACCGGTGCCGAGGCATCGACGCGGGCCCCCAGGCCGTCGAGCAGATCCTGGGCCGCCCGCCGCATCTCACGCCGACGCAGGAACGGCCGGCCCGACTCGCGGCCCAGGAATATATTGTCCGCCACGCTCAGCTCGGGCACGAGGGTGAACTCCTGGTACACGATACTGATCCCGCGCCGCCGCACCTCGAGAGGATCCCCGACGGGCAGCGGGGCTCCGTCGAGTCGTACGTCGCCGCGGTCCGGAACCACCGCGCCGCCGAGGGCCTTGATCAGGGTCGACTTTCCCGCGCCGTTCTCCCCGAGGAGGGCGTGGATCTCCCCCGGCTGGAGGTCGAAATCCACGCCGTCCAGGGCGAGAACGCCGGGGAAGGATTTCGTGAGACCTGCGACGGTGAGCAGCGTCACTTCCCGGCGAGGGCCTCCTGGTCCACCAGCCCGACTTCCACGGAGACGAGCGGCGGCACAGCCACGCCCGCGAGATGGCGTGCGATCATCTCGATGGCCGAGCGACCGATCTTGTTGGGGTGTTGGATCACGTCGGCTTTCAGCGGTCCCCCACCACGGATGGCGCGCTGCGCCTCAGGCGTCCCATCGTACCCCACGACCACGACGTCTTTGCGGCCGGCGGCTTCCAGCACCGCTGCGGCTCCCAGCGCCGAGTCGTCGTTGATGCCGAAGACCCCCTTGAGATCGCGGTGGGCCTGAAGCATGTCTTCCATGATCGCCATCGCCTTCGCCCGCTGGCCGTCACTCGAAGGCCGACCCACGATCGTGATCTCGGGGTGCTTCTTCAGCTCCTCCTCGAAGCCCCTCACGCGATCCTGGACCGAGGCCACCGTGGGATGGTCGATGATCAGGATCTTCCCCTTCCCGCCGAGGTATCGGGCCAGGGCCTGACCGGCGAGGCGTCCGCCCTGGACGTTGTCGCTCGCGACGTGGGAGACGATGCGGCCACCACGGGCGGCGATGTCCACGGTGAAGACCGGTATGCCGGCCTGCTCCGGTGCCGCCAGGTTCGCTCCGATGGCCGCCGAGTCGCAGGGAGCCACGAGGATCGCGGCAACGTGCTGCGCCACGAAGTCCTCGATCTGAGAGGCCTGCTTGGCAGGGTCCATCTCACACGCAGTGACGACCAGGTCCAGCCCCCGGGCGGCTGCCTCCTCGCGGAGCCCTTGCTCCAGCTCCTTGTAGAAGTCGTGGGTTTGGGTCAGAAGAGTGACGCCGACCAGGGGATGCTTCGCCGGGGCGTTACCACCCTGACCACGACCGCAGCCCGCCGCCGTCGCGGCGATGAGCGCCATCGTCCACAATCGTCTTCTCATGGTCGATCTCCTCTTACCAACAATCGGGGTGGCGCGATGTCTCACGGGGTGACAAGCAGGGCGCCGATCATCAGGCAAGGGGTGGCGGCGATGGCCGCCGTGGCTGGACGCGCTCTCCGCCTGGAGGCGCTCACGGCCGCAGACCCTCGTGGCCCCGCCTGCGCGTTCCGCAGTATACCCCCGACCTCGTTTCCCCGGTCTGGTAGACTCGCGGTCAGCCATGGAGGTCCCCGCACTCGAGGCCGTCCGCGATCTGCGTGAGCGCCTGGGCGACCTCGTCGTGACGACGCCGGTGCGGCGGTGGCAGGACTTGAGTCTCGAGGCCGTCCTCGGCGCCGAGACGCAGGTCTTCTTGAAAGAAGAGCTGTTCCAGCGCACCGGGAGCTTCAAGCCCCGAGGGGCCCTCGCGGTGATGCTGGATCTCGTACCGGAGGCCCTCGCGCGGGGAGTCACGGCGGTGAGCGCCGGGAACCATGCGATGGCCGTCGGGTACGCCGCCCGGGTTCTCGGGACCACGGCCAAGGTCGTCATGCCGAGGAACGCGAGCCCATTCCGCATCGAGGGATGCCGTGCCCTCGGCGCGGAGGTGGAGCTGGTCGACGACGTCCACAAGGCTTTCGAGCGTGTCCATGAGATCGAGGTCGCCGAGGGGAGGACCTTCGTCCATCCCTTCGAGGGTCCCCGCACGGCCCTCGGCACCGCGACCCTCGGGTTGGAGCTTTCGCGACAGGTGACCGACCTCGACGCGGCCATCGTCCCTATCGGAGGCGGAGGCCTTTGCGCGGGCGTCGCGGCGGCGCTGAAGCAGGCCCAGCCGCGCTGCGAGGTCTTTGGTGTCGAACCCGAGGGCGCCGACAGCATGCGCCGGAGCCTGGACGCCGGCTCGCCGCAGGCCATCGATGCCGTGCGCACGATCGCCGACAGCCTGGGAGCGCCTCACGCCGCCCCGTACAGCTTCGACCTCTGCCGCCGGTTCGTGGACGAGGTGGTCCTCGTGGACGATGATGCGCTGCGCAGGGCGATGCTGCTGCTCTTCCGCTCGGCCAAGCTGGCCGTCGAGCCCGCGGGGGCGGCGGCAACCGCGGCGCTCTGCGGCCCGCTCGTCGATCGGCTGCGCGGCCGGCGGGTGGCCCTCATCGTCTGCGGCGCGAACATCGACGCTCCGACCTTCTCGCGCCATCTCGCCGACGCACGCTAGAACTAGAGGTAGCGTCTCGCGACATCGAGCGCCTGGCTCCCGTAGTGGCCGCCGAAGATCAGGAAGTGATTGAGCAGGTGATAGAGCTGGTAAAGGGGGTTCCGCTCCCGCCAGCCGCCCGGCAGCGGCCACGCCTCCTCGTAGGCCCGCCAGAATCGCGGCGAGAAGCCGCCGAAGAGGGTCGTGATGCCGAACTCCATTTCGCGGTCGGCGTAGGCGCAGGCGGGGTCGAAGAGCGCGGGGCCGCGGGAGCTCTGCATCACGTTCCCTGACCACAGGTCGCCGTGGATCAGCGAAGGGGTAGCGCCGTCAGGAAGCAGCGACGGCAGCCGTTCGATCAGACGGGAGTAGAGCCCGCCCTCGGCCAGCCCCATGCCCCGCCGGGTTTCGACGAGCCGGAGGAGGTGGCGAAGGCGCCGCTCCCCGAAAAACTCCGCCCAGGAGTTGCCGCGGGTGTTGTCCTGTCGTGTCGAGCCGCAGTAGGTGTCGGTGCCGAATCCAAAGGAGGGCGCCTGGCGTCGGTGGATCGCCGCCAGGCCGCGACCCAGGGCCTCGTCGTGTCCGTGAGCGCCGTCGGCCCGGAGAAGGTGCTCCATGACGATGAAGCCGGGAGCGCCGGCAGCCGGGGGCCCGGTGTCGAGCACCCGAGGAACTGCCAGCCCGGAATCCGCCGCGGCCAGTTCGCGCAAGCCGTCCGCTTCGGCCTGGAACAGGTCGGGAGGGCAGTCGTCGTTCCATTTCGCGAAGAAGTCCCCTGCGGTCGTCGACAGGCGGGCGGCGTTGTGGATGCAGCCACCGCTGGTGGGATGGATCCCGAGGAGGCGGACCGACGGGTCGTCGAGTGCGCGCCGCAGCGCGGCTTCCAGCACCGAGCGGATCACTTTCGGAGCTCGGCCAGCAGGTTCCGGCAGCAGGCCGAGAGCATGTCGAAGACGTTCTCGAAAGCGGCCGCGTCGTCGTAATAGGGGTCGGGGACGTCGGGGTCGCTGCCGGGCGCGTCGAACTCCCGCATGAGCCGGATCTTTTCTCTGTGGGGTGCCGGGCAGCGTGAGCGCAGCTCCCGCAGGTGGCCCCGATCCATGGCCAGGATCAGGTCGAAACCCTCGAAGTCCGACGAGTTCACGGGTCGCGCAATGGAGTCGACGGGAATCCCGTGCCGGGCGGCGACCCTCCGGGCGCGTGGGTCGGCCCGTTCGCCCTCGTGCAGGCCGTGGGTCCCGGCGGAATCGACCCGGAACCGCGCGGCGAGGCCGTCGGCGTTCGCCATGTGTTGGAAGATGGCTTCGGCGAGAGGGGAGCGGCAGATGTTCCCCGAGCAGACGAACAAGACGCGGCAGGTGGCAGCCCGCTCGGAACTGATTCTCATCGCGCGAGATGGTAACCGATTCCTGCGCGGGGCCGTGGCAGGTCGGCGGCACGGCGCGATGCAGCGGATATACTGCCACTCTCGCCTCGCGCCGAGGGGAGCGCTCTCTCGCCATGCCCGCCACCGCCCGCCTCTTCACGCCCCGCTTCCTCACGATGTGCGCGTTCACCTTCACGGTCTTCCTGTCGGCGTTTCAGCTCTTTCCGACAGCGCCGTTCCGCATCGTCGAGCTGGGAGGCACCAAGGCCGACGCGGGCCTCTTCCTCGGCTTCCTGACGTACGCGTCGGCGTTGTCCGCCCCGATCACCGGGGCCCTCGCCGACCAGATCGGCAAGCGCCGGATGCTCGTCGTGTGCGGGCTCGTGATCGCGCTCCTCTCGATCGGCTATGCGCTCTCCCCCAACTACAAGATCCCGCTGGCGCTGGCCTTTCTCCACGGTCTTTTCTGGTCTGGGCTCCTTTCGGCTTCGGCGGCGTACATGACCGACGTGATTCCCGAGAGCCGGCGGGCCGAAGGGATCGGTTACTGGGGGCTCGCCACGATCGTCGCGATCGCCGTAGCACCGAACCTGGGTCTCTGGATGTACAACCACGGATGGACGTGGCTCTGCGCCTCCACCGGCCTCCTGAGCCTGGCGATGGCCGGGATCGCGGCGACCCTTCCGGAGACGGCGGTCTCGGCGAGATTCCGTCCCGAACGGTTCTTCACCCGCGACCTCGTCGAATGGCGCGTGCTGGTCCTGTCGCTGACCCTGTTCCTCTATTCCTTCGGCTACGGCGGCATCACGAGCTTCGCGGCTCTCTGCGCCGTCGACCGGGGCGTGTCTCCCAGGGGCATCTACTTCACGACCTTCGCGGCCGTGGTGCTGGTGACGCGGCCCTTCATCAGCCGGGTGGCCGACCGAATCGGTCCTCTCCGGGTCTTCTACCCCTGCCTCGCTCTGATCGTGATGGGTCTCGCTCTCCTCGCGGCCGCGAGGACGCGGGCAGGGATGATGACCTCGGCCGCCGTCTTCGGCGTTGGCTTCGGCGCCGCCTATCCGGCCTACGTGGCCCACGTGATGAAGCACGTGGACCCGAGGAGGCGGGGGGCGGCCTTCGGCGGGATTCTCGCGGCCTTCGACACCGGCATCGGCACCGGCTCGATCCTGACGGGTGTGGTCGTCGAACGCGCCGGCTACGCCGCGGCCTTCGGGGCTGCAGCGGCTCTATCGGCCCTCTCGGCGCCCTACTTCCGCTTCGTCGAGGGGCGCGTCCTGCGGCTAGGTCTTCCCGTGTCCCCAGAGCCAGGCGGCACCGCGGGCGCCGCTCGAGTCCCCGTGGACCGGCGGTAGAAGCACGGTGTCCACGCGGTCCGAGAACCCGTACTTCTGCCAGAGGCGCGGCACGTTCCGGTAGAGCCGCTCGAGGTTGGAGAGGCCGCCCCCGAGGACGATTACGTCGGGGTCGAGGATGTTGATGACGGTGGCGAGTCCTCTCGCCATACGGTCTTCGTAGCGGATGAGCGTCGCCTCGGCCGTGGCATCGCCCCGCTGAGCCGCCGCGACGATATGGGCAGGGCTCGCATCGTGTCCCGTGACGGCCGCGTGGTCCCGCATCAGCCCGGGACCCGAGAGGAACGTCTCGATGCAGCCGGATTTGCCGCAGTAGCAGGGGGGGCCCGGGCGCTCGTCGTCCCGCGGCCAGGGAAGGGGATTGTGCCCCCATTCGCCCGCCAGGGCGTTGGGGCCCGTCAGGACTCGCTGATCGACGGCGATGCCGCCCCCCGTCCCGGTCCCCACGATCACGCCGAACACGACGCGGGCCCCGGCCCCAGCGCCATCCACGGCCTCGGAGAGGGCGAAGCAGTTGGCGTCGTTCGAAAACCGGAGGGGACGGCCGATCCTCTCGGTCAGGTCCTCGGCGAAAGGCCGCCCGTTGAGCCAGACGGAGTTGGCGTTCTTGATGAGGCCGGTGGCCGGCGAGATCGTCCCCGGCATCCCGATTCCGACGCTCCCGCGGGACCCCGTCTCTCCCTCCACTGCGGCGACGAGGTCTGCGATGGCCGCGAGGGACCCTTCGTAGTCGCGGGGAGTCGGGACCCGTCGGCGGAGCTTCTCGCCCCCGTCATCCTCCAGGGCGATGGCCTCGATCTTGGTCCCCCCGACGTCGACGCCGATGCGCATGGGGACCTGAGTCTAACCTGACGAAGCCCGCGGCAGCTTGCGGGCGCGGGCTTCGTCCGGTTCATTGATGAGATGGACTCCTCCAGCGACTCAGTCGGCATCAATGTGCCAGAGTCGCTGCTGGGTAAAGCAAAAGGAGGAGCCCATCATGGGAAACGATACTCGCATCGGCGTGGACGTGGCAAAGACCGTATTCGAAGTGGCGATCTCGGATCGGCCAGGGCACGTGGCTCGCCGCGAGCGCCTCCAGCGGGTGGAGTTCCTGCCCTTCATGGCGCAGCAACCGGTGGCCACCGTGATCATGGAGGCCTGCGGTTCGTCCCACCACTGGGGACGCAAGCTCGAAGCGCTCGGTCACCGCGTGGTCCTGCTCCCACCGCACCACGTGAGGCCCTACGTTCGCGGCAACAAGACCGACCGCACCGACG
>Ga0210377_10003303_pt1 | contig 13897 bp, 11 predicted proteins | sample PLM4_65_b1redo_FD_155480 | JGI IMG/M metagenome (GOLD analysis project Ga0210377, IMG submission 155480) | Groundwater sediment microbial communities from an aquifer in East River, Colorado, USA - PLM4_65_b1 redo | ecosystem: Environmental > Terrestrial > Soil > Riparian zone | place: USA: East...
GAGAGCGCGACCGAGCGTCGGATCGAGGGTCAGGCGCACGTCGAGGTAATCAGCGTGCGCCTTGCCTTCGGCGACCGCCGCGTCTTCGACGGCCTGACCTGCCGCCTCGCGAAGGGCAAGATCTCTGTGATCCTCGGGGCCAGTGGTGTGGGCAAGAGCACCCTGCTGCGGATGGCCTCGGGACTGCTGAAGCCCGACTACGGCGACATCTGGATCGGTGACCAGGAGATCACGCGCATGCCCGAGCGGCGGCTGCGCAGTCTGCGCCGGAGTCTCGGCATGATGTTCCAGGGGGGGGCGCTGCTCGACTCGCTCTCGGTCTTCGACAACGTCGCGCTCGCGCTTCGCGAGCACACCCGCCTTACGGAGCGCGAGATCGAGGTGAAGGTGCACGCGCAGTTCGAAGCCGTGGGCCTGAAGAAGGTCGACGCACTTTTGCCCGGCGAGATCTCGGGCGGCATGAAGAAGCGCGTCGCGCTCGCGCGGGCGATGATCATGGAGCCGTCGGTCCTGCTGATCGACGAGCCGTTCTCGGGCCTCGATCCGCTCGCGGTGCGGTTGATCGAGCACCTGCTCATCGAGGTGAATCGAACCAAGGGTCTGACGATGATCCTCACGAACCACCACATCGGCTCGACCATGCGCATGGCGGACGAGATCGTTTTTCTGGTCGACGGCGTGGCGGTGACCGGCTCGGTCAAGGACATCAAAGAGAGCATCGACCCGCGGATCCAACGCTTCCTGCAGGCCGCGGGTACGGGACCGACTCTCGAAGAGGCGAGCTGATGCTCGGCTTCATCCGCCACGTCGGCTGGCGCACGCTGTCGAACCTGTTCGAGCTGGGCGGCATCGCCCGTTTCGGCTCGCGGATGGCCTACGAGACGTTCCGTCCGCCCTGGCGGCTGCGTCGCGTCGTCGACGAGATCTACAACACGGGGGTGCTGTCGCTCGCGATCGTGCTCCTGTCCGGGGCGGTGGTCGGGAGCGTGCTCGGGCTGCAGGGCTACATCACGCTGGAGCGTTTCGGCGCGGAGCAGAGCCTGGGCGGCGTGGTCGGGCTGTCGCTCGTGCGTGAGTTCGGACCCGTGCTGACCGCGCTTCTGGTCGCGGGCCGGGCGGGCTCGGCGGTCGCGGCCGAGATCGGCGCGATGGTCGCGACCGAGCAGCTCGACGGCCTGCGCATGATGTCGATCGATCCGGTCGATTTCGTCGCGCAGCCGAAAGCATTCGCACTCACGATCTCGATGCCTCTGCTCTCCGCGCTCTTCATCGTCTTCGGCCTCGCGGGCGGCTACATCGTCGGCGTTGGCCTGCTCGGAATCGACGGCGGCACCTACATCACCGGCGTCGAAGCGAACATCACGTTCAGCGACGAGGTGGTCGGCAGCATCTTGAAGTCGGTCGTTTTCGGCATGGTGGTCGCGCTGATCTCGACCTGGCGCGGCTACACGTCCGCACCGAACGCGGCGGGCGTCAGCCGGGCGACGACGGGGGCCGTCGTGCAAGCCTCGGTCGTGACGTTGATGTTCGACTACGTGATCACCGCGCTCTGGGGAGGCTGAGTTTGGCCCGTTCGCCGATTCGCGATCTACTGGTTGGAGTCTTCGTGCTCTCCGGGTTGGCCGCGCTCGCCTATCTGTCGATCCAGCTCGGCGGCTCGACGTACTCGGGCCCCGGCGGCCTTCGTCTGTTCGCGAGCTTCGACGAGATCGGCGGCCTGGCGCCGCGCTCGCCGGTCGTGATCGGCGGCGTGAAGGTCGGGCAGGTGAAGTCGATCGAGCTCTCGCCCAATGGCGACTTCCGCGCGCGCGTGATGATCGACATCGATGAGAACTTGAAGCTGCCCGACGACACGGCCGCCTCGATCCTCACCCAGGGCGTGCTCGGGAGTCAGTACATCGGTCTCGAGCCGGGTGGCTCGGAGACGCTCCTCGCCAACGGCAGCGAGATCGCCTTCACGCAGAGCGCGGTGGTGATCGAGCGGCTGATCGGCCGCGTTATCCAGAGCCTCGGGAATTCCGCAGGCGATGAGCACAAGCCGAGCTCCGATTCCGGGGGCGGCGGCGGCTGATGCGCGCGGCTCGCTGCTTCGCTCTCGCAGCGGTGGCGACGCACCTGCTCGCCTGCGCTTCGGCGCAGGGTCCCGAGCCCGCGAAAGCAGAGAACCCCGACCCGTGGCAGCCATTCAACCACGCGATGTTCTCCGTGAACGACGCGCTCGACCGCTGGCTGATCGGGCCTGTGGCGCAGGGCTGGATCTTCGTCACGCCCGAGACGGTGCGCGTCCACGTCGAGCAGTTCTTCGACAATCTGAACTTCCCGGGCTACTTCGTGCAGCCGCTCCTGCAGGGGGACGCGAAGCAATCCGGCATCGCACTCGCACGCTTCGGCGTGAACAGCACGGCCGGCCTCGCCGGGTTCTTCGATCCCGCGAACCATTGGCTCGGCCTGGCACGGCGGCCCGAGGACACCGGACAGACGTTCGGCGTCTGGGGATCCGATCCCGGGCCGTATCTGGTTCTGCCGGTCCTGCTGCCGGCCTCGGACGTGCGCGACACCGCCGGCTACCCGTTCGACGCGGTATTGAACATCGGGGACTCCCCCCTCATCTCATACGTCGTCCCGGCGCTGTGGCCGGCAACGGTGCTCCGTACGATCAACCGCAGGGCGCTCGCGGACGCAGATCTGCGCGAGCTGCGGGCCGCGTCCTTCGATTGGTACGCCGCTGTGCGCGACGCATATCTGCAGCGCCGTGCGGTGCTGATCCGCAACGACCGCGACCATGGAGAGGAGGCACCAGACGATGATCTCTACGAGATCGACGAGAGCGAATCCGTTCCGGAATAGCGCGCTGGCGCTCTGCGCGGTGCTGCTCGCGATCGCGCTCCCCGCGCGCGCGGTCGAAAGCGTCGCCTCGGCGACCGAGTTCATGAAGAAGACGGTCGACGACGTGCTCGCGATCCTAGACGACGCGAGCCTTAGGGGCGAGCCGCGCCTGCAGAAGCTCGAGGACATCGCGCTCCAGCGCTTCGACTTCCCGCGCATGGCGATGCTCGTGCTCGGCAAGAATCGCCGTCAGCTCACGCCCGCGCAGCTGGTGCAGTTCCAGGAGGAGTTCAAGCAAAGCCTCTCGAACACCTACGGCAAGCGGCTCGATCGCTACACGTCGAACGAGAAGATCGAGATCGGCGAGGCGCGGCTCGAGCCGAACAAGGACGTGACGGTGAAGACGCGCGTGATCGGCGGCGCGGCGGGTGACGGCGTGCAGATCGACTACCGGCTGCGTGAGCTCGAAGGCGGCGGTTGGCTGATCATCGACGTCATACCCGCCGGAGTTTCGCTGATCCAGAACTTCCGCTCGCAGGTGCAGGAGATCGTCACGCAAAAAGGCGTCGGCGAGCTGATCGAGACCCTGCACGAGAAGAATCAAACCGCGGCCAAGCAGGTTTCGGTCGCGGAGTAGCCTCCCGCAGCGTCGGAGCGCCAGTGCAGCGCAGCGGCTGCGGGAGCGGCGGGGACGAGGCCGCGGAACGGGTCCAGGGCTGGCGCGGCAGTTGCACCGACGGCCGGGATCACACGACCCGAGGAGCCCGAGCATGACCGACGACCGCTTCGCCAGCTGGGATCCCGCAACGCCTGAGTTCCAGGCGGATCCTCACCCGGTTTGGGCGCGCCTGCGCGCCGAGGCGCCGATCTATCCGCGTCTGATGCCGAACGGGCGATACTCCTGGGTCGTCACACGCCACCGCGACTGCGTCACCGTGTTGCGCGATCCGGCTTGCTCCGCGGAGAAGTTCCCGAGCGACGTGCTGAAGCAGCTCGCCGCCGATCCGAGTGCGCCGTTCGCGGTGATCGCGCGCACGGTGCTCGGCATGATGCTCGTGAAGGACGATCCCGACCACGGTCGCCTGCGCGGGCTCGTCAACAAGGCGTTCACGCCGCGCGTCGTGTCGGAGCTGCGGCCGCGCGTACAGGCGATCGCCGACGAGCTGCTCGACGCGGCCGCGCAGCGCGGCGACCTCGACGCGATCGCCGACCTCGGCATGCCGCTACCGATCATCGTGATCGCGGAGCTGCTCGGCGTGCCGCTCGAGGACCGCGCGCATCTCAAGCGCTGGTCGGACAAGCTCGTGACGTTCCTCGATGGCACGATCCGCGAGAAGGGCCTCGCCGACGCGGCGACCGCTTGCGTCGAAATGCGCGAATACATGGATCAGGTCTTCGCGCAGCGTCGCAGCGCTCCGCGCGACGACCTGATCAGCCGGCTGATCGCCGCGCGCGAGGTCGAGGATCGCCTCAGCGACGACGAGCTCTTCGGTACGGTCGTGCTGATTCTCGCCGCCGGCCATGAGACGACCACGAACCTGATCGGCAACGGGCTCTACACGCTCCTGCGTCACCCCGCCGAGCTCGCACGCGTGCGAGCCCGGCCCGACCTGATCGGGCCGGCGGTGGAGGAGCTGCTGCGCTTCGAAGGCCCCGTCGCGCTGACTTCGCGCAATCCGAAACGGGACTACGAGCTCGACGGCCATCGGATCGCGAAGGACGACGAGATCAGCCTGGTGCTCGCCGCGGCGAATCGCGACCCGGCGATCTTCGCCGATCCCGATCGCCTCGATCTCTCGCGCGGCGAGAACCGCCATCTCTCGTTCGGCTTCGGCGCGCACTTCTGCCTGGGCGCGTCACTCGCCCGGCTGGAGGGCCAGATCGCCCTCGGCTCGCTCATCGCGCGCTTTCCCGGTCTGAAGCTGGCGAGCGAGAGCGTCGCCTGGAAGCCCGGGATCGTGTTGCGCGGCCTCGTCTCGCTGCCGATCCGCTTGTGAGCGCTCGGAGGGTCTGCCTCGCAGGCCTCGGAGGTCGGGCACGAGGTCTCCTCATGGGTCCCCGCGCGGACGCGACCCAATCGTCGACCTCGGCCCGTACTGGCGGGGCCCGACGCGCGGGCGGCCGCGCGTCACCCGCACTTCGCTCGGCTTCGCCTCGCTGCGCGCTTCGCTTGCAGGACGCTGAGCGTCCGGCAAGCGCGCCCAGCGGGCGCGCGCGCAGCGAGGCGAAGCCGAGCGTAGATGGGTGGCGCGGCTATGCCGCGCCGGGCCCCACCAGACCGGCTGGCGCGCGGCCGGCCGCGCGCCAGGCCCAGCCGACGAGGCGCTGGGTCGACACCGGAAAGAGTCGCTTCAGCCAGTCGGTCAGGTAGGCTTCGGGGCCGATCCGGACGCGCGCCTGGTTGCGCAAGATCGCGCGCACGATCTTGCGCGCGGCTTTCTCGGGCGAGTGGGCGCGCCGCTCGAACAGCTCGATCGTTGCGCGCTTTTCCTCCGCGTCGCGCTCGCTCGAGGTGCGCGAGGCGCGCACCACGTTCGTGCGGATGCCGCCAGGGTGCACGCAGGTGACACCGATATTCGTTCCCGAGAGCTCCGAGGAGAGCGCCTCCGAGAAACCGCGCACGGCGTACTTCGAGGCGTTGTAGGAGATCTGCGAGGGGATGCCGATGAAGCCGAACATCGACGAGATGTTCACGATCTGCGCCTCGTCCTCGGCGAGCAGAAACGGCAGGAAGAGCTTGCAGCCGTAGACGACGCCCCAGAAGTTGATCCCCATCAGCCACGCGAAGTCGTCGAGCGACTGCTCGAGCAGCGTGCCGATCACCGACACACCCGCGTTGTTCACCAGGACGTGTACGTGGCCGTGCTCGGCAAGCACCTCCCCCGGCAGGTGCTGCATGCGCGCACGATCGGCGACGTCGGCGAGGTGCAGAGAGACCTTGCGGCCCCGCGCGCGTATCAGGTCCGCGGTCTCCGCGAGCCCTGACTCGTTCAAATCCACCAGAGCGAGCGCGCAGCCGCGTTCCGCCAGCAGCACGGCGGTGGCCCGCCCGATCCCGCTGCCGGCACCGGTCACGACCGCGACCCTTCCGTCGAGCGTTCGCATGGCCGGGCAGGATACACGGCTTCGGCGGCCGTTTGATTCGCCGGGGGATGCCGAGCGTATAATCCGCGCGGCCGCCTCACCGGCTTGTAGACGGAGATCGCCCTAATGAATCTCGACTTTTCCGAGGACCAGAAGCTGCTGCAGAAGACCGCGCGCGATTTCCTGACGGAGCGCGCGCCGCTGCAGGTCGATCGCGACGTGCTCGAGAAGGGCACGCACTGGAACCCCGGGCTCTGGAGGGCCGCGGCCGAGATGGGTTGGCAGGGCGCCGCGATCCCCGAGGAATACGGCGGCGCGGGCTTCGGCTACCTCGAGCTCGTGCTGATCGCCCAGGAGATCGGCCGCGCGCTCGCGCCGATCCCCTTCGGCTCGTCGGTCTACCTGGCGACCGAGGCGATCCTCCTCGCGGGCCAGGACCAGCAGCGCAAGAAGTGGCTGCCCGCGCTCGCGAACGGCACGGCCGTCGGTACGCTCGCACTGGCCGAGGCACCGGGCTTCCCGTCGCCGGCGAGCCTGAAGGCGACGCTTGCGGGCGGAAAGCTCAGCGGCAGGAAGATCGCAGTGCCCGACGGGAACGTCGCCACGTTCGCGGTCGTCGCGGCGCGCTCGGGCGCGGGCATTTCGCTCGCGCTGGTCGACCTCAAGGGCGCCGGTGTCACGCGCACGGCGACCGAGTCGATCGACCCCACGCGCGCTTCGGCAGAGATCACCTTCAAGGACGCGCCTGCGGAGCTGCTCGGCGACGACGGCCGCGGTTGGGAGCTGCTCGAGCGCGTGCTCGACCGCGCCGCGGTGCTGCAGGCGTTCGAACAGCTCGGCGGCGCCGAGCGCGCGTTCGAGATCACGCGCGACTTCACGATGGGGCGCTACGCGTTCGGCCGGCCGATCGCTTCGTTCCAGGCGCTGAAGCACCGCATGGCCGATCTCTACGTCGCGATCGAGCTGGCCAAATCGAACTGCTTCTGGGCCGCGTGGGCGCTCTCCGAGAACAATCCGGAGCTCGCGCTCGCCGCTCCAGCAGCGCGCGTTTCGGCGACCGAGGCATTCGACACGGCCGCCGTCGAGATGGTGCAGATGCACGGCGGCGTCGGCTTCACCTGGGAATACGACTGCCACCTGTTCTACCGGCGCGCGAAGCATCAGGCGGTTTCGCTGGGCTCCTCGGCGCATTGGCGCGAGAAGCTCGTGCAGCGATTGATCGCAAAGCAAGCGGCCTGAGAAGGAGACTCGAGATGGACTTCAACGATACCCCGCAAGAAGCCGAGTTCCGGGCCGCCGCGCGCGCGTTCCTCGCGAAGCACCGCAAGCCGCTCACGCACGGCGAAGCGAACTCGATGCTCTCCGAGCGCGACGATCCGGAGACGATCAAGTCCGCGCAGGCGTGGCAGGCCTGCAAGAAAGACAACGGCTGGGCCTGTCTCACCTGGCCGAAGGAATTCGGCGGTCGCGACGCGACCGCGATCCAGTCGGTGATCTGGAATCAGGAAGAGGCGAAGTTTCAGGTGCCTCCGAACATTTTCGGCATCGGCATCGGCATGCTGGGCCCCACGATCATGGCGCACGGCACTCCCGAGCAGAAGTCGAAGCACCTCGAGAAGATGGCGCGCGGTGACCTGATCTGGTGTCAGCTGTTCAGCGAGCCGGCGGCCGGCTCCGACCTCGCGGGTTTGCGCATGTCGGCGGTGAAGAAGGGCGACTCCTGGACGATCAACGGCCAGAAGATCTGGACGACCGGCGCGCACTTCAGCAAATGGGGCATGATCGTCACGCGCACGGACCCGAACGTCGCCAAGCACGCGGGTCTCACCTACTTCATCGTCGACATGGAAGCGCCGGGGGTCGAAATCCGGCCGATCAAGCAGATCAACGGCGGCAGCGGCTTCAACCAGGTGTTCTTCACGGACGTTGTGGTGCCCGATTCCGATCGCGTCGGGCGCGTCGGTGACGGCTGGCGCGTGGCGCTGACCACGCTCATGAACGAGCGAGCATCGATCGGCGGCGGCGGCGGCGGCTTCCGCACCGAGGATCTGATCCGGGTCGCGCGCGACGCGGAGCTGCACGGCCGGCCAGCGCTCGAGGACGGCGCCGTGCGTCAGCAGATCGCGGACTTCTACATCCGCGCGTCGGGGCTCAAGTACACGGGCTATCGCACGCTGACTGCGCTCTCGAAGGGCACGACACCCGGACCGGAGAGCTCGATCGGCAAGCTCGTGGGTGCGCCGCTGAACCAGGAGGTCGCCTCGTTCGCGATCGAGCTGCAGGGCTTCGCGGGCTCGGCGCAGGGTGACGCGCAGGACGCGTACCTGGGCTCGCCGGGACTGCGCATCGCGGGCGGGACGGACGAGATCATGCGGAACATCCTCGCGGAGCGCGTGCTGCGGCTGCCGCCCGAGCCACGCCTCGACAAGGACACTGCGTTCCGCGACGTGCCGACCGGCCCGCTGACGAAGTGAGCGCGCGCTCCGCTTGATTCTGATCGATCTGCGGGCGCGCACGTTCGCGCTCGGCGTCGAGGATCTGATCGATGCCGGCGCGGCCGGCGCCGCGTTCGCAGCGGTGGACCCGGCGCGCGCGCGGCTCGAGGCACGCGCGCGCGAGGCCTGGGCGAACTCGGCGCGCGCGGACGTGCGTCTGTCCAGCGAGCTCGACTGGCGCGGCTGGCGCGTTGCGCTCGACGGACGCGCCGACGTCGTGCGCGACAGCCCCCGCGGCGCGCGCGTCGAGGTCGTGCGCTTCATGCCCGACGACGACGAGGCCACCAGCACAGCACGCGCCATCGAGCGCGCGGGCTTTGCAACGCTGCTCCTCGCGCTCGGCGGGGAGCGCGTCGCTGGAGCTTCGGTCATCACGCTCTCGCTGGTCGGCGATCCACCCGCTCGAATCCGCGTGGCGTTCGCGCACGAGGCGTGGGCCACGCGCCTCGACGAGCGGCTCGAGCGTATCGCGCGAACCGCGCAGATCGACGCCGAACGCGCGCTCGAACGGCGGGCGTTCGAGCCGGTCTTCCCGTTCGACTCGGTGCGCCCGGTACAAACGGCGCTGCTGGCCGAGGTCGACGGCGCCGCTGCGTCGGGGCTCGTGCTGCTCTGCTCGGCGCCCACCGGCGTCGGCAAGACCGCCGCGGCGCTGCATCCATTTCTCGCGAAGGCCCTGCGCGACGATCGCCGCGTCTTCTTCGTCACCTCGAAGACCTCGCAGCAGGAGCTCGCGCTCGAGACGCTGCGACGCATGCTCCCGACCGGCTGCGGCGCGCTCGCGGTGCAGATCGCCGCGAAGGATCGCGTCTGCCCGCAGGCAGAGCTGGCTTGCGCCGAGCGCCCCTGCCCGTGGCAGGCGGAATTCGCTGAGCGGCTCGCGGCCACCGGCCTCGCCGACAGACTCGCAAGCGAGGGCGTGCTTTCGGCCGAGCGCATCGCAGCGGCGGCGCGCGAGCACGCGCTCTGTCCATTCGAGACGAGCCTCGCGCTCGCGCAGCGGGCGAGCGCCGTGGTCTGCGACTTCAACTACGTGTTCGATCCGCGCGTCTACTTGCGCCGCTTCTTCGACGTCTCGGACGGACGCGATCTCTTGATCGTCGACGAGGCCCACAACCTGGCGGAGCGGGCGCAAGGATACTTCTCGCCCGAGCTCGAGCTCGCCAGGCTCGACGCGCTGGCGGAGCGTTGCGCGACGCTGCCGGAGCGCGCCTACGGCCGAGCCGGAGAGCTCCTGCGCGAGGTCTCCGGACATTGCCGCGCGGTCGCTCAGCGCCTCGCCGAGGAGCGTCAGGACGACGGCCCGTGGGTCGAGACGCCCGAGCGCGGATTCTGGGAGACGGTCGAGGAAGCCGCGCTCGCCTCGCTGCTCGAGACTCAGGCGCAGGCAGCCTCCGAGGCACAGCGTCCGGCGGTGTTCGCGCCGGTGCGCGAGGGACGCGACGGGAGACTGCGCGATCCGTTGCGGACCACGCTCGCGCTCGTGCGCGAGTTCGCGCACGGCGCAGAGCACGACGACCCGTCACGATTCGCGGCGCTCTGGTCGCCCGAGCGCGCGAAGCGCCTCTGCCTCGACCCGGCGCCGTGGCTCGGCCAGCGCATCCGCTCGTTCCACGCGGCGGTGCTGATGAGCGCAACGCTCGCGCCGCTCGACTTCCATGCTCGCTCGCTCGGCATCGACGCACCGAGCACCGTGCAGCTCGACCTGCCCTCGCCCTTCCCGCGCGAGAATCGTTTGATCGTCGCGGTCGACTCGGTCGACACGCGCTTCCGCGTGCGCTCGGAGCACGCGGCCGCGATCGCCGACCTGATCGCCCGCGGCGTGCGCACGCGGCGCGGCAACTGGCTCGCGTTCTTCCCGAGCTTCGCGTTCCGCGACGAGGTGGTCGCGAAGCTTCCGCCCGGCGAGCATCGCGTGCTCCTGCAGATGGCCGGCATGGGGATCGAGCCGATCCTGGCAAGACTTCGGGCGAACCGCGGCGAGACGCTGCTCGTCTGCGGCGTCCATGGCGGATTGCTGGCGGAGGGCGTCGACTATCCGGGTGAGACGGCGATCGGCGTCTTCGTCGTGGGTCCCGGGCTGCCCAAGGTGGATCGCGAGCGCGAGCTGGTGCGCGCCTTCTTCGACGCGGAGCTCGGCGCGGGCTTCGAATACGCCTATCTGCTGCCGGGACTCGCGCGCGCGGTTCAGGCCGCCGGCCGCGTGCTGCGCGGACCCGACGACGTAGCAGCGATCGTGCTCGTCGACCGGCGCTTCTGCGAGCCGCTCTACCGCGACCGCCTGCCCGCGTGGTGGCGAGAGGAGCTCGTGCAAGCCGCGGATCCCGTGCCGGCGCTCGAGGCCTTCTGGCGCACGGGCGGCCGGGCGTCCGGCGTTTTGCCATCTTCGGGCGAGTGAGGATCCTGGCTTCGATCGCGGCGATCGCACTCGCGCTCGCCGCTTACCTCGAGCTGGCCTGGCCGCCCTTCTACGACTTCCCGCCCGAGCAGGCGTTCCGCGGCGAGTCCTGGTACCAGCCCTACGCCGGGTACCAAGGGGGCGGGCTGCTGGCGAACTTCCACGCCCACTCGAAGGCGTGGGGCGGGTTGACGTTCGGCGAGGTGTCGCGCGAGGAGCTCTTCGCGCTCTACGCCGCTCGCGGCTACGACGTGGTCGGGATCAGCGACTACATGAGCATCGCACCGCCGGCCCCGGGGGACGCGCTCCATGTCTCGGCGTACGAGCACGGCTACACCATCGGGCGACACCACCAGACGGTGATCGGCGCCGAGCGCGTCGATTGGTTCGACTACCCGCTCGGCGGCGGCGTGCGGCAGAAGCAGCACGTGATCGACGAGCTGCGGCCGGGAGCGGCCTTCCTGGTCCTGAATCACCTGACCAAGGCCGACTCGTACACGATCGAAGATCTGGCGCAGCTCACCGGCTACGACGCGATCGAGGTCGCGAGCAAGTACGGCCTCGCGCCCGACTACTGGGACGCGGCGCTCTCGGCCGGCCGCCCGATCTGGGGCATGGCCAGCGATGACGGTCACACGCAGCTCTCCAGCCGCAGCCACCTCGGCATCGGCGCCGTGGTGATCCACAGCGACGCGCGCACGCCGGAAGCAGTCCTGCGCGCGCTGCGCGAGGGTCGCTTCCACTCACATTACACGCGCCAGAACGAAGCCCCGATCGCACTCTTGCGCTGCGAGATCGAGGACGGCGAGTTGGTGGTGAAGCTCGGCGAACGCGCCGACGCGATCCGCTTCCTCTCCGTTCACGGCAACCAGCGACGCGAGGAGCGCGGTCGGGACGAGGCGCGCTATCGGCTGGCCCCGGACGACCCGTACGTGCGCGTCGAGGTGCTCGCGCGCGGCGCGGTCTTGTTCCTGAATCCAGTGATTCGCTGGGACGGCGTCGCGCTCACAGCGCCGCGCGCCGAAGTCCGGCTGCTTCCGACCTGGGCGGCGCGCGCGCTCGGGGCGCTCGTGCTCGCGCTCGTCGTGCGCTTCAGCGTGCAGCGGGCGCGGGGCGGACGCGGAAGAGCACGTAGCCGGAGTCCCGCTCTAGCGTCTCGAGCCGCTCCCTAGCCGGAAAGCGCATGAGCAGCGCATCGCTCGTGATCCCGACCCGCAGGTCCACCGCGCCAAAGAGCGCTGCTTCGGTCTTCTGCCCCCCGGACGCGCTCGCGTACTCCGTCGCCCGCTCGGCGTAGAAGCAGACGCTCGGCCGGTGGCGCAGACCGAGCAGGACGATCGGCTCGCCCGCCGGCGCCAGCGGCGCCGCGAGCGCGGCCAGTCGCCGAAGCGGCGCCGAGAAACGCGCATCGACGCGCGGCAGCGCGACCTGAAACAAGATCGTGTAGGTGCACGCGAAGCCGAAGGCGAGCGCGGCGAAGACGCGCGCGCTCTGGTGCGCGCGAAATGCGGCGAGCGCGGCGGCGCATGCGCCGGCGAGCACGAGTGCGCTGAGCACCGGCGCCGCTCCGAGCACGAACGGCTGCGCAAGCCCCGGCAGCTTGTCTGCGCGCTCGCCGAGCAGCTGCGGCAGCAGCGGCGGGACGAGCGGCGCGAGCGCGAGCGCTGTCGCGAGCAGGAGAGTCGCGGCCAGCGCTGTCGCGAGCGAGGCGGCGAACCCGCGCTCGCGCGCGGGCTCGCTGGCACGCCCGAAGAGATCCCCGACGAGCAGCGCGAAGCCCGGCAGCGCGGGCGCCAGGTAGTTCGGAAGCTTGGTCGCGGCGATCGAGAAGAACACGAAGACGAGTGCGGAGAAGAGCGCGAACAGGCGCAGGAAGGCCGCGCGCTCGTCGTGACCTCGGAGCTCGGCGCGCCAGAGCGCGAGCGGCAAGAACGCGCTCCACGGCAGCATGCCGACCGCCAGCACCGGCAGATAGAAGAGTGGCGAGCCGGTGTGGCCCTGCATCGGCGCTGTGAATCGGCCGACGTGGTGAGCGAGAAACAGGTCCCGCATGAAGCCGAAGCCACCGGGCTGAGTGAGTCCGAGGAGCAGATACCAGGAGAAGCCGAGCCCGAGAACGAGCGGGACTGCGAGCGCCATCCAGGTCGGCCGAAGCAGCTCGCGCAGACGGCCCAGCAGGGCTAGATGCACGAGCGCGACCGCGCCCGGGAAGAGCACGCCGATCGCCCCCTTCGTCAGGATCGCGAGTGCCGACGCAATGCACGCCAGGGCGAACCAGCCGGTTCCCAGCGCGGGTGCTGCGAACGCGCGATGCAGGGCGCCCAGGCAGATCGTGAACCAGAGGAGCAGGAGCATGTCGGTGAAGGCGACGCGCGAGAGCACCACGAGCTCGAGCGATGTCCCGAGCGCCAGCGCCGCGAACAGCGCCGCGCGCGCACCGAGCGGCCGGCGCGCGAATGCGTACAGCACGAACGGCGTCGCGGCGCCCGCGAGCGCCGTGCCGATGCGCGCGCCGAGCTCACCGATCCCGAACGCCGCGAAGCCGAGCGCCTGCACCCAGTAAAGGAGCGGCGGCTTCTCGAAGAAGCTCTCGCCGCAAAGACGCGGCACGAGCCAGTCGCCGCTCGTCCACATCGCTCGCGCGACCTCGGCGTAGGCCGCCTCGTCGTAGTCGACCAGTCCGATCGAGCCGAGCCCGACGAGCCCGAGCAGCCCGAGCGCGGCGAGCCAACCGACGTCTCTACTCGCAGCGCACATCGCGATCCCGATCCCCCGGCGGCGCCGCGCAGCATAGTCGATCGCCTGCGGCTACGCTCCGGAGCGCGATGTTGATCCCGATCCCCGACTTGCTGCGCGCGCAGCGCCTGCTCTGCGTGCAGCCCCACTACGACGACAACGACATCGGTGCCGGCGGCACGATCGCGCGGCTGGCTCTGGCCGGTGCGGAGGTGCACTACCTGACCGTGACCGACGACGTCGTGGGCGTGCTCGATCGCGGGCTATCCGACGCGGCCGCGCGCAGCCACCTGCAAGCCGAGCAAATCCGCGCCGGAGCGGAGCTCGGAGTGCGCGCACAGCACCGGCTCGAATTTCC
>Ga0210377_10003304_pt1 | contig 13890 bp, 11 predicted proteins | sample PLM4_65_b1redo_FD_155480 | JGI IMG/M metagenome (GOLD analysis project Ga0210377, IMG submission 155480) | Groundwater sediment microbial communities from an aquifer in East River, Colorado, USA - PLM4_65_b1 redo | ecosystem: Environmental > Terrestrial > Soil > Riparian zone | place: USA: East...
CCTGTGGATCTTCGGGAACAACGTCGAGGATTCCATGGGGCACGCGCGCTTCCTGTGTTTCTACCTGCTGTGCGGGCTCGCCGCCGCCGCCCTCCAGATAGTTTCGCAGCCCGACTCCGGTATCCCGATGGTCGGCGCTTCGGGCGCGATCGGCGGCGTGATGGGCGCCTACGTCGTCCTGTATCCGAGAGTCCGGATCCACATGCTGGTGATCTTTGGGATCTACGCGCGCAGCGTCGCCGTGCCCGCGATCTTCATGCTCGGCTACTGGTTCGTGTTGCAGCTGCTCGGAGGTGCGGTGAGCCTCGGTCGCGCAGGCGGAGGCGTAGCCTTCTGGGCGCACGTCGGCGGTTTCGCCGCAGGGGCCGTGCTCGTGTTGCTCTTCCGGGATCCACAGCTCGTGGCGCGGCATCCCGCTCATGGCTGGCGGCGGATCCCGTCCGGGGTCGGCGAGCTCCGCTGAACGCGATCCAGCCGTCGCTCGGAAGGCTCCGGTCGTTCCAGGCAGGCGCGAAAGTTCCAGGCTCAAGCTCTCCCCGCGCCGAGCCGATATGCCCGTGGTCGGCGCACGTCCATCCACCCGAAACGCGGGTTCAGCAAGCGTGTCGAAGCGGTCCTTCCAGACTCTCCTCCTGGTGCTCGGCCTGCTCGGGGCGAACGTCGCCTCGGCGGACACGATCGTCTTCCAGGAGGGAGCTCTGCTCCCGGGCGGTGGGCCCTACACCGGGACGCAAGACACGGAGATCCGGGGCACGGACCCGGCGACGCCGCTCGGCGACGCGCTCCTCATGCGCGCCGACCTCGAAGATCCGAACGCGGGAGTCGACTCGGAAGCCCAGGCGCTGCTGCGCTTCGAGGGTCTCTTCGGCGCGCTCCCCGATCAGATCCCGCTGGGCTCGACCCTCACCTCGGCGGTACTCACGCTCTACGTCACCAACGCCAGCAACGTACCCGTCGGGAACATCTCGCTGTACCAGATGACGTCGACATGGGACGAGACCTCGACGTGGGACTCCATGGTCTCCGGGGTCCAGATCGGCAGCGAGGCCGAGGCCAGCGCCGACGACACGCACACCGTCGAGGTGCCCAACGCGCTGACGAGCTTCGACGTGCTCGCCTCGCTCCAGGCATGGCTCGGCGGCGACACGAACTTCGGCTGGGTGATCGTGAACGATTCGAACGACGGCGTGCAGTTCCGCACGTCGGAATCGGGATCCGCTTCGGAACGCCCCATGCTCACGGTCACGTTCACGCCGGTGCCGGAGCCCGGGAGCCTCGCGCTCGCAGGCCTCACCGGCGCGGCGGCGCTGTGCGTGCGTCGCGCGCGTCGTTCGCGCTAGTCAGGCGCAGCTCCGCTCGGCTGCGCCTCGCTGCGCGGCCGCTGCGCGCCCTAGCTCTCCTCCGCCTTGACGTGCAAGACGCGCTGCGGGAAGGGCACCTCGATGCCCGCGTCGCCGAGCATCCGATGCACGTCGAGCGCCAGGGCGCTGCGGACCTGAACCCAACGGTCGAAGCCGTCCGTCCACGCCCGTAGCTCGAAGTCGAGACAGCTCTCGCCGAAGCCCAGGAACAGTGCGACGGAAGCCGGATAGGCGAGCACCTCGCGGTTTCCGCGCGCCGCCGAGAGCAGCAGATCGAGCATCTTCTGCGGGTCGGTCCCGTAGGCGACGCCCACCCGGACGTCGATCCGCCGCCGCGTGTTGTCGAGCGTCCAGTTCGTGAGGCGATCCGAGATCAGGCTGGCATTCGGGACGATCACATCCGCACCTTCAAAGGTGCGCAGCGTGCTCGAGCGCATTCCGATCCGCTCGACGGTCCCGGAGACATCGGCGATCTGCACCGTGTCTCCCAGCTTCATCGGCCGCTCGAAGAGCATGATCAGACCCGAGACGAAGTTGTTGACGACGTTCTGCAAGCCGAAGCCGATGCCGACGCCGAAGGCGCCAGCGAGGATCGTGACGCGCGTGAGGTCGACGCCCAGCGCGGAGATGGCGAGGAAGAAGCCGCCGAGCAGGATCACGTAGTGCAGCAGGCTCGAGATCGCGAAGGGGACGCCGCGGCCGAGCGTCACGCGCGGATAGACGTCCTCCTCCAGCACGAAGCGCGCGAGACGCGAGAGCAGGAACGCCGACGCCAGCGTGACGCCGAACGCGGCGACGTGGGCGAGCGAGACCGTCAGCGCGCCGAACGAGAGACTCGCGTGCAGCGCCGCGCGGCCGGCGTCGAGAACGATGTCGAGGATCCCGAACGAGTGGAGGGTCCCGAGCAGCCAGCCGATCCCCGCTGCCGATCGCAGCAAGCGCTGCACGCGACGGCGCAGCGTGTCGCGGTGGGAGCTCACGAGCCGCAGCAGCCGCAACGGTCGCACGCGCAGCGCGAACGTCAGCAGGCCGTCGGCGGCGCGCAGGCCCGCGTAGAGCGCGAGGGCGAGGTAGGTGCTGCTGAGCGCCCCGCCGCCGATCAGACGCGCGAGCTGCATGTAGCCCGTCGCTCCCGACACGAGTGCGCCCGCGAAGCTCGCGAGCAGGAGTCTCGTCACGATCCCGAGTGGCCGTAGCGCCGAGCGCTGCTCGTCCGTCAGCTCGACACCCTCGAGCCGGCGCGGTCGCAGCAGCCAGGCCATCAGCGCGATCCCGGCGAGCATCTCGAGCAGGAACAGGACCTGCTCGGCGAGTGGAGCGGTGGAGGAGAGATCGCGAACGCGATCGATCGCATAGAACGCGCCGAACGCCTTGAGACCCGGGAGCAGCGCCGGATCGAGCATCGGCCGCAGGATCCGCAGCACGGGGAAGAGCCCCACCAGCGCCGCGATCTGGCGGATCGCGAACGGCGCCTGGGGATGCAGCCAGAGCGAGGACAGCAGCGCGAGCAGCAGCGCGGCCGAGTACGGCACCTGGAAGACGGCGGCGGCCTGCGCGAGCTCGGGCTCCTCCTCGATCGACTGGAGGCTGCGGTCGCGCGCGCTGCGGAACAGCCAGATCAGGGCCGCGAACAGGGCGAGCTGTACGAAGAAGCCGAGCGGGTGCAGCGCCACGTATTCGAGCACCCGCTTCGCGATGCCGCCGAGATCGTCCGCGAGGTCCGTGAGCGCCGCTTCGGCCGCCTTCCCGCTCGCCATGCCCCGCCAGATCGGACGGCTGTCCGGGACCCAGAGCTGGCCCACCACCTCCTTGCGGTAGCGAGCGATCCGCTCGAGGCTGCCGTCGGCGACCGCGAGCTCGCGCACGACGCGATCCTGGAGCTCGAGAACGACGACGCGTCGGCGTTCGACGTTCCTCTGCGTCTCTGTGATCGCCGCGATCGTCGACTGGACGCGATCGATCACCGTCTCCGGCGCCTTCGCAGCCCGCGCCTCCTCGACGGTGCGCAGCCACAGCTCGCGCGCACTCGCGAGCTTCTGGATGTCGGATTCGAGAGCGCTCGCGCGCTCGGTGAGCGTCGCGTTGTGCGCGGCGATCGCGCTGCGCATGGCTCGCCAGGAGTCGGCGAGCCCGTCGACGACCCGTCGTCGTGGACCCTGCTCGAGCCGGTCGGTCGTCACGCCGAGCAGCGCGAGATCGTCCTCGACGGGCCCCGAGAGCCCGTCCGCGATCGCATCGACGGCGGCGTCCTTCTCGAGACCCGCCTCGATCGCTCGCAGCAGGCTCGCGTTCTGCTCCGAGCGGTTCGCGATCTCGGGGATCGCGATGCTCTCGAGTGGCTTCTGCGCGGGCTTCGCGCCCGGCGGCGCCTCGGGCGCCGGGGTCTGGGCGACAGCAACGCCCGCGAAGAGAACGCTCGCCGAGACGAGCCACGCGAGCCGTCGACGGCGCCGGATCCGGCTCCCCGGGCGCGGGGTGGGCATGGCGCCCAACGCTATCAAAGTCGCACCGGGCCTTCCGGCGCGGCGCGCGTCACACCGCGTTCAAGGTGGCTTCGCCCTTCTTCCAGTTGACCCCGCACAGCTCGCCGGTCTGAAGCGCGTCGAGCACGCGTAGGACTTCATCCGGATTGCGCCCGACCGACAGGTCGTTGACGGAGACGAAGCGAATCGTGCCCTGCGGATCGACGATGAAGGTCGCGCGCAGGCAGACGCCCGCCTTGGCGTCGAGGATGCCGAGCGCCGTCGAGAGCTCTCGCTTCACGTCCGACAGCATCGGGTAGGGGAGGCCCTTCAAGGCGGGGTGGCTCTGCCGCCAGGCGAGGTGCACGTACTGGCTGTCGGTGCTCGCGCCGAGCAGCTGCGCATCGCGGCGCGCGAACTCGCTCGTGAGCTTTCCGAAGGCGGCCATCTCGGTCGGGCAGACGAACGTGAAATCCATCGGCCAGAAGAAGATCACCTGCCAGCGGCCTGGGAAGCCGTCGTGGCGGAAGATCTGGAAGGCGTTCGCGGGATCGGACGAGACGACCCCCGTGAGCTCGTAGGTGGGAAACGGCTGACCGACGCTGAGCATCGCTTTCTCCTTGGCTGGGCGCCCCGCATGGGGCTGTGCCTTCGCAGCGGAGGATGGGGCGCCGGCGACGATTCGTCCAAGTGATTTTATCGATCGTATCGATAGAAAAAACTCATCGAAGCGCAGCGGCGCCGGCGCGCTCTACGCGGAGCCCGGCTTCGCATTCCCGCGATCGTTGGCGCTCGGCGGAGCTGGAGCGGTCAATCCGACGGGGCGATCCGGCCGCTGGCCATGCCGCGTTCGATCGAGCGATCGAGCGCGTTCGCGAGTGCGCCCACCGCAGTGCGCAGGGTCTCGTCTCCGTCGCTCTCGACGATTGCGAGCAGCTGCTGCGCGAGCACCTCTTCGGCGCGGGTTCGCGCCTCGAGGCCCGCCGGCGTGAGCCGCAACACGACACCGCGTCGGTCGGTGCGCAAGGCCGTGCGCTCGAGCAGCCCCTGCCTCTCGAGCGAGGTGACCAGACCCGACAGCGTGGGCAGGCTCACGCGAGCATGACTCGCGAGCTCCGTCACGCGCACCGGCTCGGCCGAGACGAGCAGCAGGATCCGGTACTTGGCCAAGCTGATGCCGCTCTGGGGACAGGCGGATTCGAACGACTTCGTGAGCCACGCGAGCAGACGCACGGCCTTGACGAGCTCGGTGTCGCCCTGACAGGCGAGTCGATCCGAGGGCATGTCTGCGCTGCTCATCCGGTGCTCCTGCGCGGTGCTCGCCGGAGGGGGTAGCCATTGTACGCCGCGGACGCGGTCGGATGGAAGCCCGGCTCAGATCTGGAGATCCTCGAAGCTCAGCGACATGCGATAGGTCTTGAAGGCGATCGTATCCGCCACGGCGGCTGCTGCGTAGCTGAGGCTTTCCGGCGGCTGATCCATCAGCAGGATGCCGCGCACCCGTTCGGCGCTCTTCGCGAGGTGCTTGCGCACCCAGCCGATGCGCTGAAGCATCTCCGCGATGCAATCCTCGCCCTGGCCGCGTTCGGCGATCATCACCACCACGTAGCTCCCGGCGGAGTCGCGCCCGAGCAGGTCGATCTCCCCGACCTCGGTGGAAAAATCGGCGCCCACGGATTTGCCCTGCGGATCCGTTTGGGCGCGTAGACCCGTCTCGAGCAGCTCCGGCCGACCCGCGAGCATCTCGCGCACCGCGGAGGGCTCGGGCAAAAGCAGCCCCGTCCCCGAGGGCGCGCGCGGCGTCGCGCGGACCGGTCCGCTCAGGTCATTCGCGTCCGCCGGCTCGGCGAGCTCGATCTCGCCGCCGTCCGGCTTGCGCGCCCGAATCGGGAGGCGCGCCATGCTGCGCGCGGCCTTGGGCCGGGCTTCCTTGCCGGAAAGGGAGACAGAGCCCGAATCGTTGCCGCAGTTCGGGCAGAAGCGGACGTTCTCGCCGAAACGCGTGTTGCAGAGCTTGCAGTGCATACCGACCCCATAGGCACTCCCCGGCGCGTCGGCGCCGGGGGGCCTTGGGATCACGTATCGGCAATCAGCCCCGGGTCTGAACCACGCCCGCCGCCGGCGGCCGGGCGGCGCAGCGTGTTCTCGTGGATCACGGCCTCGCCCGTGCGTGCGGGGCGAGCCCCCGAACGCTCCCGAGCGTCGGGTCATCCTCCGCCGCGGGGCGCAGCGAGGCGTCGCAGGGCGCGCGAGCGCAGGGGCACGACCTCGGACAGCACCACCCGGGGCTCGGGCGGCAGCAGCGGCTCGGAACGCAGCACCGCGCGCAGCCACTGCCAGGCGCTGCGCAGGCCCGGGTCGACCCGCAGCTGAGCGGCGCGCACGTCGCGCAGCCGGTGCCCCGCCGCGCGCTCCGTCAGCTCGTCGAGCAGCAGGCGCGCTTCGTGGCGCTGCCCGCTCGCGGTGAGCAAGCCGGCGAGCTCGAGGACGCTCTCGAAATCCCACGGATCGATCTCGCGCGCGCGCCGCAGGAGGTAGATCGCGTAGGGCCGCAGCCAGCGCGTGCGGAAGCGCCGGCTGCCTTCGAGCAGCGTCTCGACCGCCTCGCGGTTGCGCCCGCGCTTGCGCTGGAGTTGGGCGACCGCCTGCCAGGCCTGGTGCTCGTGCGGCACGTAGAGGGCCGCTTCCTGGTAGATCGCGAGCGCCTTCTCCGCCAGTCCCTCGCGCAGGCAGGCGCGCGCGGCGGCGCGAAAGCTCACCCACGCATCGAAGTGTTCGCCCGCTTCGGCGAGCAGCGGCGCCAGCTTCGCGTGGAGCACGGCGTTCTGGGGCTCGACCGCGAGAACCCAGCGGTAGAGCTCGATCGCGCGAGTGCGCTTGCGGCGCGCCCGTGCACGCGCCGCCTCTTCCAGGATCCTGGAGCGGTCGTACCCAGCCTGTCGCCGCATGCCCGGCAGTCCCCCCCCGGCGTCTCGCGTTCAGGGGATCGACCCAGCGCGCCTTCGCGAGCGTGACACCGCTCACGCACGCCAGGACGCAGCTCGTGCGCAACGCGCCCGTCAGCGCTCCCGCAGCAGGGCCGCCAGCGCGGGCTGGTAGATCGAGAGGTCCGCGGCGGTGGTCAGGTTTCCATACAGGGCGGTTTCCGGCGGCTGGCCCGGATAGCTCGCGATCGCGATCAGCACGCCCGCGAGCTCGAAACGACCCTTGCGGGGGATGAAGACGGCGCCGCCCGAATCGCCGACCGCGGCCTGGGCCTCGTGGCGTGTCCCGCCCGGGTCGAAGCGCATCACGAAGGCCCGTGTGACGATCTCTCCCGTGCCCACGTCGACGCCGACCGCGGATACGCGGTTGGTGCCCCAGCGCAGCAGCGAGTGCGGGCCCCAGGACCAGCCCGACTGGCCGTTCCAGGTGGTGCGCGCGCCGCGATCGCGGCCGGCTCCGATCAGCACCACCGGCTCTCCGACTCCAAGTGGTGTCGGTCGGATGCGCAGAGATGGGAGCGCCGGGCGGGGCTCGATGCGGAAGACGATCAGGTCCGGCAGCGGCGGCGCCTTGCTTCCCCCGAGCTGGACCGTCGACTCCGGCAACGCCCGGTGGCTGACGCCGCCGAGCACGACGTCGCCTGCGCCCACGTGGCGTGCGGTGATCACCCATCCGTTGCCGAGGTAGATGGCCGTCAGCCCGGCGCGCGTCCCCACGTTCGCCCAGCCTGGCACCTGGGCCGGCGCACGCGCGTTCGTGTCGCCCGCATCCGAATCGATCACGAGCGCACAGATCGCGGGGAGGCTGAGCAGGAGCAGGGCAAAGCAGACGTGGTGGCGCATCGAGACTCATGCCTGGCGTATGGTACCAGGTTGCCGTGGGTCGCTTTTCGCGCGCAAAGCTCGTCCGGCTCGCGCCGCCCGCGGCGGCTTTCCTGCTCGCGTTGCTCGTGCGCGCGCTCCCCTACCCGACGGTCTTCACGCCCTCCGGCGTGTTTCCGGACGGACCCGACGCGTACTATCACCTGCGGCGGATCGCGTACTCGGTCGTCAGCTTTCCGCGCTTCCTCGACTTCGATCCGTACGTGAGCTTTCCGGACGGGGGGCGTCCGATCTGGACGCCGCTGTTCGACTTCTCGCTCGCCGCGCTCGCGCGGCTCGGGCTCGGGCCGCAGTCCGGGGCGCCGCTCGAGCGGCTCCTGATGTGGGTCCCGCCGCTACTCGGTGCCGCCGGCGTGCTGGCCGTGCACGCGCTCGCGCGTCGCGCCTGGGGCGAACGCGTGGCGGCGGTTGCAGCGTTCGGGCTCGCGCTGCTCCCGGCCCACTTCGTCTACTCGCAACTGGGCGAGCTCGACCATCACGTGGCCGTCGCGCTCGCCGTGACGCTCGTGCTCGCAGCGGGCCTCTCGCTGCTGCGCAGGGCGGGCGCTGGCCTCCGCGGCCTCGTCGTGGCTGCCCTCGGGCTCGGCGCCTCGCAGGTGTTCGCGCTGCTGCTGTGGCCCGGCTGCCTGCTCGCCGTGGCGACGCTCGACGCGACGCTCGTCGCGTGCATCGTCGCGAGCGCGCGTCGCGACGAAGCGGTGGCGCTCGCGCGCAGCTGCGCGCTCGCAAACGTCTGCGCGCTCGTCGTCGTGGCGCCGTTCGCCTGGGGGAGCGAATGGGAGCGCTGGGGGAGCGTCTCGCCGCTCGTGCTGTCGCGCTTCCAACCGCTGTTCTTCGCGGCGGGCGCGGCGTGCTTCGGGCTGCTGGCGGAGCTCTTCCAGCGCGTGCATTTCCCGGCCTCGCTCGCGCGGCGCGCGCTCGCGGTGCTCGCGCTGGGCGGCGGCGTGCTCGGGCTGGCTCTCGCGACGACGCCAGGACTCGTCTCCGGCGCGGGCGATGCCTGGGGCTGGCTTGCGAAGCGGGAAGTGTTCCAGGCGAATGTCGCCGAGTCGGAGCCGCTCTTCGCCGGTGTGCACGGCTTCGAGACCGACACCGCGGAGCAGCTCTTCTCGCGTCTGATCTACGCGACTCCCCTGCTGCTCGTGCTGCTCGTCGCGGGCGCCCGGGGCCGCGAAGACGCGCGGGCTCGGGGCCTGCTGGCGGCGTGGGCCACGGTGTGGCTCGCTGCGGCGCTCGTCCAGCGGCGCTTCGTGAACGAGCTCTCGGTCGCGTTCGCGCTGCTCGTCGCCGTCTGCGCGGCGGACGCGCTGCGGACGGCACGGCGAGGGCTCGCGGGCCGCCGGCGGATCGTGGCCACGGGCGCAGGCTTCGCCTCGCTGGTGGTCGCCGTCTGGCTGCTCGCGCCGATCGGGTCCTTCTATGCGCCGTACGTCGCGAACGTGCGCCGCGCATGCCTCGGCCAGCCGCCGCACCTTTCGGGCTGGCAGCCGGAGCAACGCGCGCTCACGCAGCTCTCGCGCTGGCTCGCCGAGCACTCTCCGCCGACCTCCGGCTACTGGGACGCCACGGCGCAGCCCGAGTACGGTGTGCTCGCCGCGTGGGGGGATGGGCACTTGCTCCGCTACGTCGCACAGCGGCCGGTGGTGCAGGACAACTTCGGCGACGACGTCGGCGAGCAGGGCTTCGCGCTGGCGGAAGCCTACTTCGCGGAGGTGAGCGAGCCGGCGGCGCTCGCCATCGCCGAGCGGCTGCGCGCGCGATACGTGGTGGTGCGCGGCGGCGGCTCGGGCCACTCGGCGGGCTACGCGGCGCGCAGCCTCTTGAAGCGCCTGCACAGGCTGAACGGCACGGAAGGCAGCCTCCGCACCGACGCCGCCGCGCCGCTCGAACACGTCCCCGCGCTCGCGCAGCATCGCTTGATCTTCGACGCGCGAGCTGCGAGTGGCCCCTCCAACGGCAGCCGTCCCAGCTACAAGATCTTCGAGATCGTGCCCGGCGCTCGCATCGCCGGCCGCGCGCAGCCTTTGGCCGAGGTGCGCGCGGCGCTGCGCATCGCGTTCGAGCGGCGCGGCGGGATGCGCTACTCGAGCACGACACGCGCCGGGGCGGACGGTCGCTACGAGCTCGTCGTTCCCTACGCGAACGACCTGCCGGGCGACGAGATGAATGGCGAGATCCGCCCGGGGCGCGCCTATCGGCTGCGCAGCGGCGGACGCGAGGTTACGGTCGTCGTGAGCGACACCGAAGTGCGAAGCGGAGCCCGCGTCGAGGCAGCACCGCTCGCAGATTGAACGCGCTTCGTCCGGCTGCGCTGAGCGCCGAGCGCGAGGAGCCCGAGGCCGAGCAGTGCGCCGCTCGCGGGCTCGGGAACCAGCGTCGAGCTCACCACCACGTTTTCGAGGCCCCAGCTCGGCAAGGGAGCGCCGAGGTCATCCTATGCCGCGCCGAAGCTCGCAGAGAGCCCGATTCTTCGCCAAAGCCGCCGAGATAGAGGCCGGACCAGCCCGACGAGTCGAACTGCGTCACCGGCTCGCCGTTGAAAAAGCAATCGCCCGAGGGTCCCTTGTTCGTGCACCAATTGATGGGGTCCGCCAAGCCCGACTCGAAGTTGAAGACGAATCCGTCGAGATGGTTCGCCGCGGCTGCGGCGGGCAGGGCGAGAAAGCCCACAGCTCGCAGCCAGCGAGCGGCGCAAGCCCGTGGCCCAGCTTCCCGCACGTAGCCGTCGCGTCGTCACGCAATGGGGTGTGGCCGGAAATCGAGTCTGCTGTCAAGCCGGTGCAGCCGCCCGTCGCGCTTCGGCGATTGCGTCCTCGAAGCGGCGGCCCTCGCGGATCTGCTTGCGGCAGGCGATGAGCTGGCGCGGGCGATTCATGGCGAGCGCGCCGACCAGTCGGCCGGCGCGGCCGAAGAGCGCCACGAAGCGTCGCTCGGCGAGCGTACCGTCGACGATCTGGATCTCGTCCTGTGGGCTCACGCGGCCGGCCAGCTGGATCTTGCGGTCGTACTGGTCTGACCAGACGAAGGGCACCGGGGCGAAGGGCTTCGCGGACGCCGGGCCGGCGAGCAGGCGCTCGGCCGCGGCGCCCGCCTGCTCGACGGCGTTGGTCCAGTGCTCGACGCGCATCGACTCGCCGAACAGCGGATTGTGCCAGCGTGCGACGTCGCCCGCGGCGACGACGCCGGGAGCCCCGGCCGCGAGCGTCTCGTCGCACAGCACGCCATCGCCGAGCGGGAGCCCCGAGCCCTCGAGCCAGCGCGTCTCGGGCGTGACGCCGATCCCGACGATCACCACGTCCGCGGCGATCAGCGCGCCAGCTTCGAGACGAACACCCTCGACGCGCGTCGCGCCGGTGAAGCCCGCTACGCGCACGCCACAATGCAGCGTGACACCGGCATCGCGATGGATGGCCGCGAGCGTCTCGCCGATCTCGCGCGGCACCACCGAACCCAGCGGAACCGGGAGCGTCTCGAGCAGCGTCACCTCGAGCCCGCGCTGCCGGCAGGTGGCCGCCACCTCGGCGCCGATGAAGCCCGCGCCGACGACGGCGACGCGCGGGCCGCGCTCGAGCTCGGCGCGCAGGCGCAGACAATCGTCGAGCGTGCGCAGGACGAAGATGCCGGCGAGCGGCGGTGTCGCGGGCAGTCGGCGCGGTGTCGCGCCCGTCGCGATCACGAGCCCGTCGAAGCGCAGCCGCTCGCCATCCTCGAGCACGACGGCGCGCTGCGCGAGATCGAGGGAAGCGGCCGCGCGCCCGAGATGCAGGTCGAGCGCGAGGGCCGCGAGCGCCTCGGGCTTGCTGAGCGCGAGACTCGCCTCGTCGCGCGCGCCGCGCAGCACTTCCTTCGAGAGGGGCGGCCGGTCGTACGGCGGCCGGGCCTCGGCGCCCACGAGTGCGAGCCGACCCGAGTAGCCCTGGCCGCGCAGCGCCTCGGCGCAGCGCAGCCCGGCGAGCGAGCCACCGACGACGACGATCGACTCGAGCACGGGACCTCCGGGCTTGATGAGCTTCGCTCGGCTACGCCTCGCTGCGCGGCCGTCTTACGGCGGCCTTGCGTTCGCGGGACCTCTGCGCGGACGGTTGCACCATAACGAACCGGGCCGCGTCGCGACGGCTGCGCTTGCCGTCTATGCTGCGGCTTCCCGAGCGCGCCCGGAGTCCGAGGATCGCCCCAGCATGGAGCCCGTGTCCAGAGCCACCGACGTCGCCGTCGCCTACCCGGGCGCGCGGGAGCCCGACCGCACGCGCCGCGTCGACGCGTTCGGCGTGCAGCTGACCGTCTACGAGTGGGGCGACGCGGCAGCGCCGCCGCTGCTGCTCGCCCACGGCGGCTTCGACTTCGCGCGCACCTTCGACGTGTTCGCGCCGCTGCTCGCGGCGGGCGGTCACCGCGTAGTCGCCTGGGACCAGCGCGGTCACGGCCGCTCGGCGCAGACGCAGCTCTACAGCTGGGACGCCGACGTGCGCGATGCCTTTGCGGTGCTCGAATCCACCTCGGCCGGGCCGCTCCCGGCCATCGGTCACTCGAAGGGCGGCGGCGTGCTGACGCAGCTCGTCCAGGCGCTGCCGCGCCGCTTCACGCGCTTCGTCAACGTCGACGGTGTGCCGTCGCGCCGCGCCGCGCCCGACGTGGCCGAGCACGAACGACCGCAGGCCTTGAACGAGGTGGCGGCGGAATGGCTCGATCACCGCCGCCGGGTGGCGTCGCTCGTGCGCAAACCGGGAACCCCCGAAGAGCTCGCGCTGCGCCGCCAGCGCATGAATCCGCGCCTCCCGCTCGCGTGGCTGAGGTACCTGGTGAGCGTGGGCGCGCAGCACGATCCCGACGGCTGGCGCTGGTGTGTCGATCCAACGCTGCGCATGGGCGGCTTCGGCCCCTGGCGCCCCGAGTGGGTGCTCGAGCGCCTGCGGCGTTTCCCCGTGCCGTTGCAGGTCGTTCTCGGCCTGATCCCCGAGGCAATGAGCATGGGGGCGACACCCGATAGTGTGCGTCCGTTCCTGCCGCCCGGGGCGCGGCTCCACGCATTCGAGGACAGCGGGCACTTCGTGCACATCGAGAAGCCTCACGAGGTGGCGAAGCTCGTGCTCGGATTCCTGGCGTGAGCGAACGCCTGCGACACGGGAAGGTGGAGCTCGCGCTGCATCGCCTGCGCGGCGGCGAGGGGCGCACGCTGCTGCTGCTGCACGCGCTCGGTGAGCGCTCGCCTTTGGATCCGCCGGTGGACGTCGTCGCCTGGCCGGGCCCCGTCGCCGCGCTCGATTTCACCGGGCACGGCGACTCGACGCGCCCGCTCGGCGGCGGCTACTTCGCGGAGCTGATGCTCGCCGACGCCGATGCGGCGCTCGCGCATCTCTCGCAGGCGACGCTGCTCGGCCGCGGGCTCGGCGCCTACGTCGCGCTGCTGCTCGCCGGCGCGCGGCCGCTCGCCGTGCGCGGCGCGCTCTTGTGCGACGGCGCGGGCCTCGCGGGCGGCGGCCCGGAGCCGCGCGATCCCACGCTCGCGTTGCCGGGCAGCACCGCGCCCGCGGACGGTCCCGATCCGATGGCGCTGCTCGAGCTCTCGCGCGACGTGCGTCCCCCCGACTATGCCGCGAGCTTTCTCGCCCAGGCCGTGGCGCTCTCGGGCCTCGCGCCGCCGGTGTGGATCTGCGCGAGCGAACGCCCGCCCTGGCTCGCCGGGCTCACGACCCAGCCCGGCGTCGGAGTCGCGCCCCTGCCCCGCGCGCTCGCGGCCTGCTGGGCAGCGGGATGAAGGCGCGCGGCCCGCGGATGCAGTAAACGGCCTGCGGGTGCAGCGACCCGGCTGCGCGCACCCCGCCTCCGGCATTCATGCAACCGCCTGGAATTCCTGGTATTCGGGCCCGGCACGCGGATTGCTCTCCAGGTGCGCATGCGTGTCGTGGGAATCCCGCTCCGGGCCGACCATAATCGGCGCTGCCCCGAGCCGGAACTCGGCTGGAGCGCGGACATGCGGGACGACTGGGAAGACTGGGAAGGCTCGCGCGCGCGGCGCCGCATGCGCCAGCGCGAGGCGCGCGAGCTGCGGCGTGCCGCCCGCCGCGAGGACCGGCGCCCGCCGGCGAGCCCGGAGCAGACGGCGTACCGCGCCGCCCGGCGCCGCGCGAATCTCAAGTTCTCCTTCGTCAGCCACTTCGTAGCCTGGGCGACCGTGTGCTCCTTCCTGTTGATGGACGCGGG
>Ga0210377_10003305_pt1 | contig 13889 bp, 15 predicted proteins | sample PLM4_65_b1redo_FD_155480 | JGI IMG/M metagenome (GOLD analysis project Ga0210377, IMG submission 155480) | Groundwater sediment microbial communities from an aquifer in East River, Colorado, USA - PLM4_65_b1 redo | ecosystem: Environmental > Terrestrial > Soil > Riparian zone | place: USA: East...
CGCGCTGCGCAGCGCCGCGGCCTCGCCCTGCTCTCCCTCCCAAGCGAGCGGCTGATTGCCCTGGAGGAAGAAATCCATGCTCTGGACGCGCAGGCCGCTCGGTCCGGCGATCGGGCGCAGCGCGTCGTCGGCCGCCAGCCTCAAAGGCTGGCCGCGCAGCCCGAGCATCTTGGCGACGGAAGGGCCGTGGAGATCGGCGTCGAGCAGGCCCACGTGGAGGCCGCGGCGCGCGAGCGCCAGCGCCAGGTTCACGGCGACAGCACTTTTGCCCACCCCGCCCTTCCCGCTCATCACGGCGATCACGCGCTCGACCGGCGCGAGGCGCCGTTCGACGCGCGCGCGCGCCGCAGCGAGATCTTCGAGCGCGGGGGCATCCCCGGCGAGCGCGCCGGGAAGAGCCGGCGTCACTACACGTCCCAGTGAAGGGGATCGGTATCTTCGCCGGAACCGGGGCGCTGGCGCACGAGCAGGCGCGGCTGCTCGAGGATCACCCTCGAATCCTCGGGCACGGAATCGACGAGCCAGACGTTGCCGCCGATCACGCTGCCACGGCCGATCACTGTCTCGCCGCCAAGAATGGTGGCGCCGGCATAGATCACGACGTCGTCCTCGATCGTGGGGTGCCGCTTCACGCCACGCAACATTTCGCCGTGGCGCGGGGAGCGCGCACCGAGCGTCACGCCCTGGTAGATGCGCACGTTGTCGCCGATCGCGGTGGTCTCGCCGATCACGACGCCGGTGCCATGATCGATGAAGAAGCGCCGGCCGATTCGCGCGCCGGGGTGGATGTCGATCCCTGTGCGGTCGTGCGCGTGCTCGGTCATCATGCGGGGCAGGATCGGCACGCCGAGCACGTGCAGCTCGTGCGCGATGCGGTAGGTCGCGATCGCGTGGAGGGCCGGATAGGACACCACGATCTCGGCGTAGCTGTTGGCCGCGGGGTCGCCCTCGTAGGCCGCCTCGACGTCCGCGGCGAGCAGCGTGCGCACGGCCGGCAGGCGGCGGATGAAGTCCTCGACCAGCGCGCGGGGCGCCAGGTTGTCTGGGAGCGCGCGCTTGGCGAGCAGCTTCTCGAGCCGCTCCGCCAGATAGGGCAGCTCGGAGCGCAGCACCGAGCGATCGCGCGCGAGCAGCACGAGCGCGCGCGTGCGCTCGACCCACTCGATCACCTCGCCGCGATCGGGGATGCCCTCGGCGGCGGCCTTCGTGAGCGCGTCGTCGCCGGGCGTCGAGAGCGCAGCGATCGTCGCCTTGATCACGTCGTCGTGGTCGCTCGGGGTCACGGCGGGTCTCCTCGGGCGCCAAAAAAGCTTAGCAAGCGCAAGCGCGCAGCGAGCCGCAGGCGAGCGGAGTCGCGGTGGCCTGCAAGCGCAAGCGCGCAGCGAGCCGCAGGCGAGCGGAGACCGGGTGGCGCGCGCGCCGGGTCCCGAAAGTTAGCGCAGCGCTCCGTTGCCGCCCCTGGGGGCAGATGGTAGGGTGCGCCAGGGTCGTTGCTCCTCCGCAGCGATCCCATCCTCAGCATGCAGAAGCTCACCGAGATAGCCGCCGGGGGGGTGCTCTTCCGGCGCGGGCGCACCGGGCTCGAGGTCGTGGTCGGCGAGCAGCGGGATCGCCTGACCGGAGCGCGCACGCTGCGCCTGCCCAAAGGCAAGACCCGCCGCCGCGAGACGCTCGAGCAGGCGGCGCTGCGCGAGGTGCGCGAAGAAACCGGGATCGCGGGGCGGATCGTGGCTCCGCTCGGTCGCGTGGACTACACGTACGGCGAAGCGGGCTCCGCCATCGCGAAGACCGTCCACTTCTTCCTGATGGAGTGGGAATCGGGAGTGGCCGAGGCTCCCGACGGCGAGCTCGAGCGGATCGCCTGGGTGCCGCTTCAAGAGGCGTGCCGGAGCCTTACGTACGACACGGAGCGTGCGATGCTCGAGCGCGCGGTCGAGCATCTGGGCGGGCGCGAGCGCGCGTAGGGACATCGACAGGGATCGCACCACGGGGCGTTGGAAGACCTGACGTTGGGAAGCGTAGAGACCTGAAGGGGAGTTCGTGACCGAGGTCTACAGCCACTCGCGCCTGTCGAGCTTCGAGAGCTGCCCCAGGAAGTTTCAATATCGTTATGTGCTGCGCGTCCCGGTCGAGACCGAATCGATCGAGGCCTTCGCCGGCAAGAAGGTGCACGAGGTGCTCGAGCGCCTCTACAAGGCGGCGCAGCAGAGCCGCTTCCCCTCGCTCGACCGCGTGCTGCGCCTGTTCCGCGAGCTGTGGTCGGAGCACTTCGATGCGGCCAGGGTGCGCACCGCACGCGCAGAGAACGGGCCCGAGGTCTACCGCGAGAACGGCGAGCGCTGCCTCACCAACTACTACCGCCGCTTCTACCCGTTCGACGCCGACGAGACGCTCGGCCTCGAGCAGCGGGTCACGTTCTCGCTCGACGCCGGCGGCGCCTACCGCTTGCAGGGCGTGATCGACCGCGTCGTGCGCGCGCGCGACGAGGCGATCGAGATCCACGATTTCAAGACCGGGCAGCGGGTGCCGCGCCAGCAGGATCTCGATCGCGATCGCCAGCTCGCGCTCTACCAGATCGGCATCGGCGAGAAGTACGGCGCGGACCAGCCGATCCGCCTCGTGTGGCACTACCTGCTGCGCGACCAGGTGCGCACGTCGACGCGCACGCCCGAGGCGCTGGAGGAGCTGCGCGCATCGACCATCTCGCTGATCGACCGCATCCGCACGGAGACGAAGTTCGAGCCGCGCCCGGGCCCGCTTTGCGCCTGGTGCGAATTCGCCGAGATCTGCCCGGCGAGCGGCCGCCAGCGCGCGGAGCCTGCCATCGCCGCGGCGCCCGCTCCCCAGGGCCAGATCCCGCTCCTCTAGCTGGCGCGCCGTTCCCTCCGCTAGCGTGGCGCGCCATGGGCCTGCGCATCGAACGGATTCCGACGCTCGGCGACAACTACACCTATCTGCTCGTGTGCGAGGCGAGCGGCGAGGCGGCTGTGATCGACGCGCCCGAAGCCGACCCGGTGGTGCGGCGCGCCGAGGCGCTGGGCGCGCGCGTGACGAAGATCCTCTCGACGCACCATCACGCGGACCACTCGGCGGCGAATCCCGAGCTGGCAAAAAGGTTTGATGCGCCGGTCTTCGGACACGCGTCGGATTCGGGGCGGCTGCCGGGGCAGACGGAGGGGCTCGAGGAGGGCGATACGGTCGCCGTGGGCCGGGAGACGGCGCGCGTGCTCTTCATTCCGGCGCATACGCGCGGCCACATCGCCTACGTCTTCGACGCGGCGGGCGCCGTGTTCTGCGGCGATACGTTGTTCGCGGCCGGCTGCGGGCGGCTCTTCGAGGGGACGCCCGAGATGATGTTCAAGGCGCTGCACGGCAAGCTCGGGGCGCTGCCCGACTCCGTGCGCGTCTACTGCGGACACGAGTACACCGAGAGCAATCTGCGCTTCGCCGCGCACGTCGACCCCGACAACTCCGCGGTGCGCGCGAAGCAGGCGCGCGTGCGCGCGATCCGGGCGCGCAAGGCGGCCGATTGGCACGCCGCCGGCGAGGGCGAGATGACGATCCCGTCGACGATCGGCGATGAGCGTCTCACGAATCCATTCCTGCGCGCGCGCGACGCCGCCGAGCTCGGGCGGCTGCGCGCGCTGAAGGACAACTTCTAGGACCAGCGTGCCGGTTGCAACGCGCATCGAGCTCCCTCCCGGCGCGACGGCCTCGACCGTCCGCCACCGCGTTCCCTTCTACGAGACCGACGGGATGGGCGTCGTCCACCATTCGAACTACGTGCGCTATTTCGAGCTCGCCCGCGTCGTCTGGCTCGACGAGCACGATGTGCCTTACCGCAAGGTCGTCGAGCAGGGCTTGCACTACGCGACGACGCGCGTCGAAGTCAGCTACCACCGACCCACACGCTTCGACGACGAGATCGAGATCACGACCTGGCTCGACTGGGTGCGCGGCGCCTCGCTGCGTATGGCCTACGTGATTCGGTTTGGCGGAGTGAACGTCGCGACGGGTGCGACGGAGCACGCCGCGGTCGATCTCACGGGCCGCTTGCGGCGCCTGCCGCGCGAGCGTGTCGAGCACCTGCGCTCGCTGGTGACTCGCTAGCCAGGCTCGGCTCCGCTCGGCTGCGCCTCGCTGCGCGGCCGCTTCGCGCCTAGCTCGTTGACTCCGCTCGGCTGCGCCTCGCTGCGCGTCGGCCGACTCTCGAGTCGGCCTGCTAGCCACCGGGACCGAGCAGGCCGCGCACGAAGCGGCGCAGCCGGCTCGTCACGAAGGTCTCCGTCCAGTGCGTGACGCGCTGGATCGCATCGAGGGCGTCGCCCTTGCCGGGCCAATGCGAGCGCACGACGTCCGGGTGCACGTGGTTCAGCAGGCGAGAGAGCGTCGCCGCCACCACGAAGAGATCGTCGAGCAGCCCGATCGGGCCGAGCAGGACCTCCGGCAGCAGATCGATGGGCGAGAGCACGTAGCCGAGGCCGAGCAGCGCCACGGCCTTGTCGCCGAGCGAGACGCGCGGGTCGCGCAGCAGACGCATCAGCAGCACCGTCAGATCGGGGAGCAGCAGCACGAGATCGCGCACGCCCGAGGCGGCACCCGGCTCGACGCTCGCGACCTGCGCGCGGAAGCGATCGTAGAGGCGGCGCTCGCGCGGGTTGAGCTCGATCGTGACCGTGTCGCCGCTCAGGCTTTGCGAGCCTCCAGGTCGGAAGCGTAGCGCGGGGAGCTCAGTCCCGCGGGAGATCCAGCGCGCCGATCAAGGGATGACCAGCGATCTCGCCCAGTTCGAGGCCAAGCAGCTTCGCGGCGGTCGGCGCGATGTCGGCTTGCCGCATGCGCGGGATGCGCACGCGCGTGCGCAGGCCGCGCCCCCACGCGACGAAGCCGGAATCCATCTCGCTGCGGGACGGCAGATAGCCCCCGGCGCCGCGCAGCGCGGCCGGCGCCAGCACCGGAAACTGCGCGGTGTTGTCGAAGCTGAAGCCCGGCTCGGCTTCGAGGCCGAACCAGGCGTCGGGGTCGGCGCCGTCGCGGAGCAGCTCGTCGGCCGCGACGACGCGGAAGGCGCCGAGCCGCGCCGCCTCCCGCGTGAGCGCGCTGCGAGCGGTCACCGCGTCGCGCTCCTCTTGCGCGTAGACGAAGGCGCTGCCGCCGTTGCTGCGCGCGATCGCCGACCAGCGCGAAACCACGGACTCGACGCCCGGAACGGGCGTGAGCAGGCCGGCTCTGGCGAGCGCGGCGTTCGGCGCGAGCACGCTGTGGATCGGCGCGAAGCCGTGATCCCCCGTCACGAGCAGCGCCGCCGCATCGCGCGCGGGGCCGCGGCGCAGGCAACCGAACAGACGCGCGAGCTCGGCATCCGCGCTCGCGAAGGCAGCGTCCGCCTCGGGCGAGCCCGGTCCGTACTGGAGCAGCGGCAGCTCCGTCTGCGAGAGGCGCAGCAAAACCAGGCCTGGCGGCTGCGGCGATTCGAGCAGTGCGCAGGCGATCCCCACCAGCACGGCATCGCGCGCGGGGCCCGGCACGTTCGTTTCGGGCGCCTCGCCGCCGGCGGCGCGCGCGAGCGTCAGCAGCGCCGGGGTCGCCGCGTCGGCGAGCACGCTCAGCCACGTGTCTCCGCCGCGCGCCGGCTCGAGATCGGGCAGGCGCAGCGCGATCTCGGCGCCGACGGTGGTCGGCCACGCCAGCGCTGCCACGTGCAGACCGGCCTCGCTGGCGCGCTGCCAAAGGGTGGGCTTGCGCAGGCTCGTCGCGTGCGTGAAGCGCGCCCCCCGCACGCCCTGCGGGCCGAGCACGTGATCGGCCGTGATGCCGTGCGCAGCCGGCAGCTCGCCGGTGACGAGCGTCGCGTGCGCGGGGTACGCCGATGCGGGCGTCACGCCCTCGACGGCGTCGGCCGCGACGCCCGCTCGCGCGAGCGCGGCGAGCGCCGGCATCGACGCCGCACCCGCGCCATCTCTCCGGTAGCGCTCAGACCCGAGCCCGGAGAGCGAGACGAGCACGAGGTGCGCCGGCCGCGCCGCGGAGCCCGCGAGCACCGGAATCTCGACGCGCGCGGCGGGCGTCGTTCGGCCCGCCGGCCCGACGCACGCGAGCGCAGCGCCCCCTAGCAGGACCGCGAGCGTGGCAAGGGGTCGCCTCATGCCACCCCGTGGCGGAAGGCGGGCTCGACTTCGAGTCCGGTCTCGCGCGGGGCGCCACGCGCCCCGCCGCGCGCGCGGCGCAGTCGCGTGAGCTCGCGCTTCGCATCGCGGTAGCCCGCGTCGATCAGGCGCTGGCTGCGCCCTCGCGACGTCGAGAGCAGCGTGACGAGATTGAAGCCCGAGTGCTCCTCGGTCGGGTGGATCACCGTCACGGGCACGCCGCGGTAGCTGCCGTCCGGGTCGATGCGCGTGGTCACGTAGCCGACGTTGCCGAGCGTGCGCCACATCACGTCCGTGAGACGAAACAAGAAATCCGGCAGCCCGCGGAAGCTCCGCCGGAACGGGAGCGCCGTCGCCACCACCGCGAGCACGTAGATCTCGGTCGCGCCCATCTCGACGGCCTGGAGCAACGGCACGTTCCAGGCGAAGCCGCCGTCGACATAGACCTCGCCCCGAAAGCTCACCGGCGGGAACAGGATCGGGATCGCGTAGCCGGCGCGCGAAAGCTTGCGCAGCTCCTCGGCGGAGCGCGCCTGGTGGTTCGAGAAGAACTGCCCCTCGCCACGCGAGAGGTTCAGCAGGATGAAGGAGAGCTCGAGCGGCGAAGCCAGCAGCTTCTCGAAATCAATGTAGCGCTCGATCGAGCGGGCGAAGGGGTCCATCGAGAAGAGCGAGAGACCCGTCAGCAGATTGTGGCGCAGGCTCGGGCGCAGGACGCGGGCGACGGACGGGAAGTCGAGCCAGGCGCGCTCTAGGCTCTCGACGCCGCCGCTCGCGTAGACGCAGGCATTGATCACACCGATCGAAGACCCGACGATGGCGTCCGGCGTGATGCCCTCCTCCTCGAGACGCTTGATCGCGCCCACCTGATGCGCGCCGAGCGACGCACCCCCGCCGAGGATGAACACGCGCTTGCGTCGAGCCACGGTGCTCATCGGAACCCCGGCGCTCATCGGAACACGCCGCGTCGCTCGCGCCGCCCCTGCTCGAGCAGCTCGCTGATCGCTGCCTTCACGCGATCGACTTTTTCTTCGATCACGGCGTCCTCGTCCGTGGGATCGCCCTTGAAAAGGATGGGCTCGCCGAAGCGAATGCGGTACTTGACGGGCAGCGGCAGCAGACCCAGCGGGCCGAGCCAGGGAAAGGTCGCCGTGATCGGGAACGCGGGCATGCCCAGCAGCTTGCCGATGCGTCCCAGGTTGGCGAAGCCCGGCTGCTGCTCCTCCGAGCCGACGATGCCGACCGGAACGATCGGCGTGTTCGTCTCGAGCGCGAGACGCATGAAGCCCATGCCGAAGCGCTGGAGCCGGTAGCGCTGCGAGAAGAGCTTGTTCATGCCACGAACACCTTCCGGGAACACCGTCACGCACTCGCCGTTCTCGAGCATGTGGGCGCAGTTGCTGGGCGTCCCGACCAGCGCGCCGGTGCGCGCCGCCGCGATGCTCACCCAGGGCAGATTCGGAATCCAGAACTCGCCCATGGGTCGTGCGATGCGCGGGGGATCGGCCTCGAGCAGCAGCGCCGCGCCGAGCATCGCGCCGTCGAACGGCAGCTGCCCCGCGTGGTTGGCGACGACGAGCACGCGGCCCTGGGGAACCTGCTCGATGCCGGAGGTCTCGACGCGAAAGTAGTAACGGTAGAGCAGCACGATCGGCAGCAGCACGCGGCGCCACCAGGCGGGACTCATGCCGTAGGGATCGAAGCCGAACTCGTTGAGCCGCGCCGGCGCCTTGCGCAGACGCTCCTCGAGCTCGCGCTGGAGCTCGCGCGCCGAGAGCGGCAGCAGCGCGCCGGCGAGGTCGGCGAGCGCCGTCCCGATCCCCGATCCTCGCGCTGCCATCACGCCGTCCCCAACACCTACCGGCGCAGGCTCTGGAAGATCTCTTCGAGCCCGAACAGACACCGGAAGTTCGTGGCCTCGACAAAGCGCTGTCCCGCGAGCGTGACCGGGAACTTGAGATAATCGATCGCGCCGGCCGGGTAGGGGATCAGCCCCAGCCGGAACATGCGCTCGAACAGCGGCCGCATCAGCAGCTCCGGCATCGGCACCGCGGTTCCGCCCGTCTCGCGGATCGCCGTGTGCAGCGGGACCTCCCCCGGCCCGGTGACGTTGAAGACACCCTGCAAGCCGTGCTGGAGCGCCAGCGCGATCGCCTCGGAGAGATCCTCCTCGTGGAGGAACTGCATCATCGGATCGAAGCCCATCACGGTCGGCACCCAGCGCTGGCGCAGGTACTGCCCGATCATCGAATGCGTGTAGTAGCCGAGCACGTTCACGGGCCGCAGCACACAGGTGCGGATGTGCGGATAGCGCCAGAGGAATGCCGTAGCGAGCGTGTCGAGCTCCACCAGATCGCGGATCTCGGGATAGCTGCGGCTCGCGGAGAGCGGCGCGTCCTCGTCGATGTAGTAGGGATTCTCCGGAAAGGCGCCGTAGACGTAGCTGCTCGACACCAGCACGAACTGCTGTGTGCCGTGATTCACGCAGTGGTCGAGGAGCTGCTTCGTGCCCCGCACGTTCACGTCGTGGCGCAGCCGGGCGTCGCTGCGGAAGTGGCGAATGAAGCCCATGTGGACGATGGCCGTCGGGAGCTCGGTCCGGATCACGTCCTCGAATTTTTTCTTTCGAAGATCGACGGTGTGGACACGGATTCCCCGCGGGTGACCCTCCCAGTCCTCCCGATCGACGCCGCAGACCTCGTAGCTCTCCATCAGGCGCCGGGCGAGCAGCCGGCCCTGACCCCCGGAGATTCCCGTGATCAGCACCTTTTCCATTGCAACTCCAAGGACTTAGACGTAAAACTACAGCGGTCTGCGCGCCCGGCTCTACACCGTTCGGTTCTACCCGTGGTATAAATGGAGCCCCAGAGGACGAGTGTGGTCGAGCCTTCCTCTCGCATCGAAGAGTTCAAGATCCCGCTCAGCGAGCCGGTGCATGGACTCGTCTCGGTCCCGGGGGTTCTCGGGGTCCCGCGCTGGTGGCCGACCGGGTCGCGGGTCTGCGTCGTCCTCGCCCACGGGGCGAATAGCGACTATACCGATCCCCTCATCGAATACCTGCAGCGCGAGCTGACCGAGCGCCGCTACCTCACGCTGCGTTTCAACTTCCCCTTTGCCGAGGCGAAGAAGACCCGACCCGACCCGCTGCCGGTGCTCCGCCGTACCTTTCGGGCCGCGCTCGGTGCCATCGCCCGCGATCCGACCGCAGCCCCTGCCCATCTGGTGCTCTGCGGCATGGGTCTCGGCGCCCAGGCCGCGGCGGACGTCGCCGGTGCGCGGGCCCGCGTCGACGCGCTGGTCCTGCTCGGCTTCCCGCTGCATCCGCAGGGAAAGCCGGAGAAGGTCCAGCCCGAGACGCTCTTCCGCATCGTCTCGCCGATGCTTTTTCTACAGGGCACGCGTGACCGGCGCTGCGATCTCGATGTGCTGCGCCGCACGCTGACCCGCGTCGGCGCCCCATCGGCGCTGCACGTGATCCAGCAGGCCGATCATCAGTTCGCGATCCCCAAGAAATCGGATCGCACGCCCCAGAGCATTCGCGAGGAGATCCTCGGCACGATCGATGGCTGGATCCAGAAAGTCCTATGAGCCGGCGCGCCGCCGCAGCCGGCGCAGCGCCATCCGGGCGCGGTGCAGCAGCGTCGACGGCCAGGCCCAGCGCGACACGCGCACGACGCGCGCCAGCCGGCGCTCCCGCGACGCGAGCAGCCGCGGCGCATAGCGCGCCTTGTGTTTGAGAATCGCGAGGCGATCGACCTTGCGCCCCCAAAAGAGCGCGAGCCGCCCCCAGGCACGCGTCGGATCGAGCACGAACGCGGCTTCGAAATCGAGCACGCGCGGCTGACCGTCGGCGCCGCACAAAATATTTCGCCGCTGCCGCAAATCGAGGTGCACGACGCCGCGCGCGTGGATCTGCTCGACGCACACGGCGAGAGCAGCGAAGAACGCCTCGCGCCCCGCGGATCGCAAGCGCCTGTGCGCGATCGGCTCGCCGTCGACGTACGAGATGACGATGGCGTCCGGGAGCCGGACGAGCGCGCGGGGAACGCCCGGCAGCCCCGCGAGCGCCTCGAGCGCGCGCCACTCGCGAGCGAGACAGCGCCGGGCGTGGGGGCGCAAGAAGCGCGGCGCGTTGCGCCAGTCCTTCGCGACGAAGCGTTCGCCGCGCCATTCGATCAGCCGCAGATCGGGCCGGTTGCGCGCGCGCGGGCGCAGCAGGCGCAGCGTCGCGGCTTCGATGGCCTCGTGATCCAGGAGCGGCCGCTCCAGAACTGGTTCTCGCGGATCCGCTCCGATCGGACTCACTGCCACGGCGCCTGAGCATAGCGATCGCGCGGGCTCGGGTAGAATCCATGCCCGCACGCGAGGAGACGATGGCCGGAACCAGCGACCTCTACTTCCAGCAGATCCCCGTCGGTGAGATGGCGAATCTCGCCTACCTGATCGGCAGTCGCACGACCCGTGAAGCGCTGATCGTCGATCCCGCGTGGAGCGTCGATGCGCTGCTCGATCGCGCGGAGGAGGACGACATGCGCGTGACGGGCGCGCTCGTCACGCACTACCACCAGGATCACGTCGGCGGCGAGATCTTCGGCATGACCATCGAGGGTCTGACGCGCCTGCTCGCGCGAGCGCCCGTCCCGATCTACGCGAACGAGCACGAGGCGGCGGGCCTGCTGCGCGTGACGGGGATCTCGGCCTCGGACGTGACGCCCAAGCGGGCCGGCGACGTGATCGATCTCGGTCCGCTGCGCGTGCGCCTGCTGCACACGCCCGGCCACACGCCGGGCTCCCAGTGCTTCCTCGTCGAGGAGCCGGGCCAGCCGGCGCGGCTCGTCTCGGGGGACACGCTCTTTCTCGGAAGCTGCGGCCGCGTCGACCTGCCCGGCGGCGACGTCGAGGCGATGTACGAGAGCCTGAACGGCACGCTGAAGGCGCTGCCCGACGAGACGCTCCTCTACCCCGGCCATCTCTACTCGAGCGACGCGTTCGACACGCTCGGGCACCAGAAGCGCAGCAATCCCTACCTGCGCGTCACGAGCCTCGCGCAGTTCCTGATGTTCCTGGGCCGCTAGTTCTGGACTCCGCTCGCCTGCGGCTCGCTGCGCGCGCCGCCATGAGCAGCGCTTGCCCGTCAGGGGACTCCGCTCGCCTTCGGCTCGCTGCGCGCGCCGCCATGAGCAGCGCTTGCTAGACCGCCCGCGCGGCCGAGGCCGCGCCGATCACTTGGTGGCGCCGCTCGGATTGCCGATGATGATCTCGCCCTCGAGGCGACTCGCGGCGTCCGTGCCCGCTCCCCCCCGGTCGGGTCGCACGACCCGGTACTTGTAGCGTCCGGGCTTGAGCTGACAGAAGCTCGCGAACTCGCCTGCGTTGATCGGTGCCGAGCGCAGCTCGTCGTCCTTGATCGAAAAGTTCACCAGACTGTGACAGATCATGTTCCGCGCCACCTCGCGCTCGAACACGATCACGGACGGAACTGGCGAGTAGCTGATCCACGCGACGAGCTGTCCCTCGTCGAGCGTGACCAGGCGCGGATTGATCGCGTTGTCGGTGATCAGCACGACCTTGTGGCTGGTGAGCTTGTACTCCGGCGAGAGCGAAGGCAGGGGCCCTTCCGATTGGTACGGGATCTCGGTCGGGCGGTCGTCGACGGCCTGGGCCGGCGCCGCGGCGAGCAGCGCGAGCGCAGCGATCCGAACCGCGATCACGAGCGAACGCCGGATGATTTGAGCTTTCATCGAAATCCTGGACCTCCCCTCAGGGCTTGGAAACGACCGCGCGAGCGGGCCCGCTCGCGCCAAACTTATATCAAACCCGGCGCAGTGTTAGGGCGGATTTCCGCATCTCGCCCGCGCGTCGGGCGCCGCGGGCGGAGCGAGCGGGCCAAGTCCCTGAATCCGAGTCAGTTTTAGCCCGCGTGCGCGCTTGAAACGCGCGGGAGCCTCCGATAGGTTTCCCGCGCCTCGAGGGTCCCCGGGGCCGCCTGCTCCGGGGACTTCGCTTTCCGGACGCTCGTCGCCGAGGACCCGCAGCCCCAGGAGGCTCCAGCCCCATGAAGATCTTGGTCTGTCTCAAGCAGGTTCCGCACCAGGACGCGCGCCTCGATGTGCGCGCCGACGGCGGCTGGATCCAGGAAGACAACATCAAGTTCGAGATCAACAGCTACGACACCTATGCGCTGGAGGAGGCGCTGCGGGTCAAGGACGCGACGCAGGCCGAGGTGGTGGTCGCTTCGATCGGGCCCGAGCGTGTCACGCAGGCGCTGCGCACGGCGCTCGGCATGGGCGCCGACCGCGCGATCCACGTAAAAGACCCGGCGGCCGACGGCTCCGATCCTCTCGGCGTCGCGAAGATCCTCGCCGCGATCGCGAAGGCCGAGCAGCCCGACCTGATCTTCACCGGCTTCATGTCCGACGACGGAAATTTCGCGACGGTGCCGCCGATGCTGGCTGAGCTCGTGGGGATTCCCCATGCCACCGCAGCGGTCCTGGTCGAGCGCAAGGACGGCAGCGTGACCGTCTCGCGCGAGATCGAGGGCGGCGCGCAGGAGGTCGTCGAGCTGACGGCGCCCTGCCTCGTTGCCGTGCAGACCGGCATCAACCAGGTCCGTTACGCCTCGCTCAAGGGCATCATGGCGGCCAAGAAGAAGCCGCTCGACGTGAAGAGCGTCGCCGATCTCGGCCTCACGGGGCAGGTCGGCGCGAGCGCGGCGAAGATCAAGGTCGAGAAGATCGCGCCGCCCCCGAAGGGCACGGGCGCGGAGATGCTGACCGGATCGACGGACCAGATCGTCTCCGGGATCGTCGGCAAGATCAAGGAGCTCGGGCTGCTCTGAGCCCGCAAGAAGGGAATCCTGATGGGCACCATCCTCGTCGTCGCAGAGATCCAGGCCGGAAAGATCCGCGAGGCGAGCTTCGAGCTCGCGAGCATCGCCCAGAAGCTGGCGGCTGCTGGCGGGCACCAGGTCAAGAGCCTCGTCGCCGGCAAGGGTGTCGCGGCCCTGGCGGAGGATTTTGCCAAAAAAGGTGGCGGCGACGTTTACGCCGCCGAGCATGAGCTGCTCGCCAACTACTGCGTCGAGCCTGCTTCGCGCGCGATCCGTGCGGCGGTGGACGCGAGCGGCGCCGAGATCGTCCTGCTCTCGAACACCCCGAGCGGGTGGGACGTCGCGCCGCGCATCGCCGCGGCGCTCGACGCGGGCTTCGTGAGCGACTGCTTCAAGATCGATCTCGAAGGCGGCAAGCTCGTCTTTCACCGCCGGGTCTTCAACGGCAAGCTCGACGCGCGCATCACCACGAGCAGCCCGCGCCTGGTCGCAACCGTCCAGCCGGGTGCGACCTCGCCCTTCGCCGGCACCACCTCCGGCAAGGTCACGCCGCTCAGCGTCGAGCTCCCCGCCGGGGGGCGCGCGCGCTTCGTGGCTGTGAAGATCGCGGAGTCGAAGGGCGTCGACCTGAGCAAGGCCGACATCATCGTGTCCGGCGGCCGCGGCGTCGGTGCGCCGGAGAAATTCCCGGAGGTGATCCAGCCGCTCGCGGATGCGCTCGGTGGTGCGATGGGGGCATCGCGCCCCGTCGTCGACGCCGGTTGGCTTCCGCACCACTACCAGGTCGGCTCGTCGGGCCAGGTCGTGCAGCCGAAGCTCTACATCGCGGCCGGCATCTCGGGTGCGATCCAGCACCTGGTCGGGATGAAGACCTCGAACTACATCATCGCGATCAACAAGGATCCGGATGCGCC
>Ga0210377_10003307_pt1 | contig 13886 bp, 14 predicted proteins | sample PLM4_65_b1redo_FD_155480 | JGI IMG/M metagenome (GOLD analysis project Ga0210377, IMG submission 155480) | Groundwater sediment microbial communities from an aquifer in East River, Colorado, USA - PLM4_65_b1 redo | ecosystem: Environmental > Terrestrial > Soil > Riparian zone | place: USA: East...
CGAGCCGCTCGAACGCGGCCTCGGCGGACGCGCGCCCGCCCTCGTGCCAGCGCGCGCGGACACCCAGCATGTCGATGAAGGCGACGACCATCGGCGCGCTCCCGAATCTGCTGTCTAGCCCTGGATAACGTTCACTTCGAAGCGGATCTCGACGGACGTCGCGAAGCTCAGCATCGAGGCGAGCAGCGGACGCTCCACGTCTCCCGGCACGCTGGCGCAGTCGAGGCGGATGCAGACCGGCACGTCTTTGTATTGCGGAAACTGCGCAACGAGGAAGCCGTCGAGCACAAAGGACAGATAGCCGTTGAATTTCTCCTCGAGCTGCCGGAGCTGCTCGGGCGCAGCGCCCCAAGACCGCTGCTCGAGCATCAGCAGCACGACCTCGTCGTGCTCGGGATCGAGGCGGATCAGATCCACCACCTTCGGGTTGTGGACCCCGCGCGCTTCGCGCTGCTCCTCCACCACTAGCCCCCGAAGAGCCCGCCGTTCACGTGCAGCACGCAGCCGTTCACGTAGCTCGCGCGCGTCGCGAGCCACGTCACGGCGTCGGCCACCTCGTCGGGCCGGCCCATGCGCTGCTGCGGGATGCGCGCGAGGATCGCGCCGCGGATCGCCGCCGGCAGCTCCGCCGTCATGTCGGTCTCGATGAAGCCGGGAGCCACCGCGTTCACCAGGATGTCGCGGCCCGCGAGCTCCTGGGCCAGCGATTTGCTGAACGCATCGAGCCCCGCCTTCACCATCACGTAGGGGATCTGCCCGGCGTTACCGGTGTGCCCCACCACGCTCGTCACGTTGATGATGCGGCCACTTTTCTTGCGCAGCATGAAGCGGCGCAGGATCTGCTTGGTCAGATACCAGGTGCCGCGCGCCACGGCCGCCACCGCGTCGTAGTCCTCGAGCTTCATCGTGAGCATCGGCGCATTCACGTTGTGGCCGGCGTTGTTCACGAGCACGTCGACCCGGTCCGTCTTCGTCTTGAGCTCGGCGACGAGCGCGTCGATCTCGGCGGGCACGCAGAGATCCGCGCGCAGCAAAAAGGCCTGCTCGAGCTCGGCCACGAGCTTGCGCGCCATCTCCTCGCTCGAGCGGTAGTGGACGCCGACGCGGAAGCCCTCGGCCGCGAGCGCGCGACAGCAGGCGGCGCCGATTCCCGTGCCGCCTCCCGTGACGAGCGCCACGCGTGTTTCACCCATGACACGCACCTCGCGAGGGTTCGAGCGCCGGGGACATCAGCGCCCGCGGGCGGCGGCGACCGCGGCTCCGGCGTCGATCCCGACCTCGGCGAGCAGCTTCGCGAGATCGCCGCGTGTCGCCGCCGTCACGCGGCAGCCCGCCGGCAGCGCCTGGGCCAGCTTCGCGAAGTAGCGGCGGTCGGTGCGGCCCTCGACAATGACGACGATACCGCGATCCTCCTCGGTGCGGATCAGACGCCCGGTCATTTGTTTCAGGTTGAGCAGCATCTTGCCCAGCGTATAGCGCTCGAAGGCGTCGTGTCCCGCCTGCTTGATGCGCGCCTCGCGGCGCTTGCGCAGCTCGGTCGGCACCTCGAACGGCAGCTTCTCGATCACCACCGCCTGCAGCGCAGGGCCGGGGATGTCGAGGCCCTGCCAGAAGGTGCGCGCGCCGAGCAGCACCCCGCCCGAGCGGATGAAGCGCTGCACCAGCGCAGAGGGATCGTCGCTGGCGCGGCGCGGCGCAAGCACGTCGAAGCCCTCGCCACGCAACATTTCGCCGAGCAGCTCGGCCACCTCGCGCATGCGCCGCAGGCTGGTGAAGAGTCCGAGCGTGCGGCCCCCGAGCAGGCGCGCGAGGTCCGCCAGCGTCTCGGCCGTCTCCTCGACGAGGTCGCCGCCCGGCTGGAGCGCGACGACGCGCATGTGCTCGGCATACGGGAACGGACTCTCGATCGAGACGCGCACCGCGGCGACGCCATTGCGCTGCTCGAGCTCGAGCTCGCCCAGCGCGGCGAACGCGTCTTCGGCGATGAAAAGACTTGCCGACACGCAAGCGATGCCTTCCAGGCGCTCCGCGAAGCGTTCGTGGAACAGGCGCGCCGGCGCCACCTGGCGCACGGCGAGGCGCCAGCGGTCGAAGGGCGGGTCGAGCTGCTCGAAGGCGGCGACCTCGGCCTCGCTCGCGGTCGCGAAGGCGCCGCGCAGCGCCGCCGCGTCGCCGCGAAGCTCGGCGCTCGCCCGCGCGACGGCGACAGCCCGGGGGCTCTCCTCGTCCTCGTCGCCCACGAGCCCGTCCGCCGCCGCTGCGGCGCTCTCGATCTGCTGCGCCAGCTGCACGGCGAGCGCGCTCTCGTCCGGGAAGAGCTTTTCAGCGTGCAGCGGCAGGTGGAGCTCGCTCATGTCGCTGGCGCGCTCCGCGAGCGAACGACCCAGCGCGATGAAGTCCTGCTGCACGCCGCGCCGCCACGCACGCGCGTCGCGCTCGGCGCCTCGGCGCCGCCCCTTCGGCAGCAGCGCCTCGGCTTCGCGACCGTCCGCCGGGCGGCCAAAGAGCTCGTCGAGGCGCTCGAGCACCTCGGCCGGCCTCACCTCTGACGCGAACGCCTCGTCCGCGACGGACGCGAGCTCGTGCGCTTCGTCGACGAATGCGAACGTGAAGCCCGGATAGTCGGGCGGCCAGCGCAGCAGCAGGTCGTGATTCGCGACGACGAGGTGGGCTTGCGCGAGCGCGGCGCGGCGGCGTCCAAACGGGCAGCTGCGTTCCGACGCGCACTGCTCACGCGTGCACTGCTCGGCGCGCGCCGCGACCGAGCGGCGCAACAGATCGCGCAGCGGCGGGTAGCGGAAGAGCAGCGCCGACGGCAGGGCTCCGATCTCACCCCAGCTGCGCGTGCGCGCACACGCGGCGAGCGCCGCATAGGCGAAGCGGTCCTCGGCGAAAATGCTCGGCTCGCGCCCCTCGGCGAGCACCTGCTCGAGGCGCCGGGAGCACACGTAGTTCGCACGCCCCTTGATCGAGAGCGCGCGCAGGCCGGGATACCCGAGCATCGCGGCCGCCGCCGGGATGTCCTTTCCGAGCAGCTGGTCCTGCAAGAGCTTGGTGCGCGTCGAGACGACGACCGGCTCGCTGATCCCGCCGGCCGCCCGCTCGATCGCGAACGGAATCGCCGCCGCGAGGTAGGCGAGCGACTTCCCGACTCCCGTGCCGCCCTCGAGCAGCAGCGTGCCGCCGTCGGCGAGCAGGCGCACGAAACTACGTGCCATTCGGATCTGCGCCTCGCGCACGCGATAGCCCGGGAAGAAGCGGCGTCCGCGCTCGAGATCGCCGAGCACCGCGGCGATCGCGTCCTCGTCGAACGGGACGGGCGCCAGGTTCGTTTCTGGAATGGGGATGAACTGGGGCGGAAAGTTTTCTTTTGCGGTAAGCGTCGCGCCGGCGACGACCGCAAGCCAGGGGGAATCGGGCGCGTACGTCTCGAGGGCGCTGCGTGCCACAACGTAGCGTCGCTCGCCGCGACGCGCGCCGGCGGCCGCATGCGCCACCACGCGCGCGGTATCCAGCGCGTCGGAGAGCGCGCGGTGCCGCTCTTCCCCGCCGAGCAGGACGCGCGTGAAGGTCTCGAGGCGCAGGTCCGGCGCGTCGGGGTGCGCGATCGCCAGCAGATCCTGCGTGTCGATGTAGCGTTGCCCGCGCAGCTCGACGGCGACGCAGCGCGCGAGGAAATGTTGCTCGAACTCCGCGTTGTGGGCGATCACGACGCGACCTTCGAGCGCCGTCGCGATCGGTTTGGCGAGCTCTTCGATGCGCGGCGCCGTCTCGACGTCCGCATCGCAGAGGCCCGTCAGACGCTGCACGGCGCGCGGCAGCGGACCCCGCGGCCGCACCAGGCCCTCGAGCGTCGTCACGCACGCGTCACCGGGGTCGACGAGGACCGCGCCGAACTCGAGGATCTCGGAGCTCGGATCGGTCTGGAGCCCGGTGGTTTCGAGGTCGACGAACGCGAGCGGGCCCAGCGCCGCCGCGAAGCCGGCGAGCGCCTCGATCTCGATCCCGACCTCGCTCGCGAGCGGCCGAGCGCACGCTAGGGGCGCGAACACGCTAGACGTAGATGCCACCCTTGTATTCGCGATCCTGGCGGATGACCACATTCACGAGGGCGGGCTTGCCCGACGCCGCGGCGCGATCGAGCGCCGGGCGGATCTGCCCGGGCTCGGTCACGAACTCGCCGTGGCCGCCCAACGCCTCGACCACCTTGTCGTAGCGCGTGTAGTTGAGCAGCGTGCCCTGCAAGCGGTCCCAGCCGTAGATGGCGCCCTGGGGGCGCATCATCTGGCCCCAGGCAGCGTCGTTTCCGATGACACCGATGATCGGTAGCCCGAAACGAACGGCGGTGTCGTACTCCATGCCGTTCAATCCGAACGAGCCGTCGCCGTACACGATCACGACGCGCTGCTTCGGGTGCGAGAGCTGGGCCGCGAGCGCGAAGGGCATGCCGACGCCGAGCGTGCCGAGGGGCCCCGGATCCATCCACGCGCCCTCGCGCTCGACCTTCAGGATCTTCGCGGCCGTCGCGACGATGTCGCCGCCGTCGCCGATCACGATCGGCTCGGCGAGTGTCGGCAGCCAGTCGCGGATCTCGCGGCACAGGCGCTGCGGGTCGATCGGCGTCGCGTCGCTGCCGAGCGCCGCCTCGACCTTCCGTTCCGCTTGGGTCTCGATCCCACGGAGCTCGTCGCGAAACGCCGAGAAGTCGAGGCGCACGCCCTGGTTCTTCATCTCCTCGGAAAGCAGCTCGAAACTGCACGCGAGGTTGCCGACCAGCGGCACGTCCGTCCCCCGGTTCTGCCCGATCAGCGTGGCATCCATCTCGAGCTGGATGATCTTCGCGTCGGCGGGAATCGTCTGTCCGAAGCGCATGCGGAAGTCGAGCAGTGTGCCCGCGAGCAACACGCAGTCGGCCTTTTCCAGCGCCTCGCGCCGCGAGCGGTTCAGGAACTCGGGCGAATCCGGCGGAATCGTCCCGCGCCCCATGCCGTTCGTGTAGGAGGGGATATGCGTCTCCTGGATGAAGCGACACATCGCAGCGCTCGCGCGCGACCACTTGACCGAGGTCCCGGCCATCAGCAGCGGGCGCTTCGCGCGCTCGAGCATCGAGATCGCACGCCGCACCTCTTCGCGATCGGGGGAGATGCGCGGAGACTCGGTGCGTATCCGGGGGAAGACCACCTGGCTCTCGTCCGCCTGGCCCATGAACACGTCCATCGGAATCTCGAGGTAGGCGGGCCCGGGGATGCCCGACACCGCGTGCCGGATCGCAAGCTCGACATACTCGGGAATGCGATGCGTCTGGTAGACGGCGTCGGCGTACTTGGTGATGGGTCGCATCACGCCGATGTGATCCATCTCCTGCAGCGAACCGCGGCGCAGGTTCGCGAACGGGCCCTGACCGCCAAACACGAGTATGGGCGAGTTCGCGCGCCAGGCGTTCGCGACGCCGGTGACACCGTCGGTGACGCCCGGACCCGCCGTGACCGCGGCGACGCCGATCTTGCCGGGATTGCAGCGGGCCCAGGAGTCGGCTGCATGCACCGCGGCCTGCTCGTGGCGGACGTCGACGATGCGGATGCCCTCGTCGATGCAGCCGTCGTAGAGCGGCATGATGTGGCCGCCGCAGAGCGTGAAGATGCATTCGACGCCGGCCTGCTTGAGCGAGCGGGCCGCGAGCTTGCCGCCGTGAAGGGGCATGGGACACCTCGAAGCGAGTAGGGCGCTCGACGGTATCACCCGCCCGGCGGGGCGGTCAAATTGGCGCCTGAGAGCGCCTCGCTCGGCTGCGCCTCGCTGCGCAGCCGAGCGGAGCTCCCGAATGCCGGCTAGTTCGCGACCGAGAACTCTGCGCGGCGGTTGTAGCGCCAGGCCGACTCGTCGTGACCCACCGAGCGGGGCTTCGACTCGCCGAAGCTCACCACCGCGAGACGCGAGGACGCCACGCCGAGGTCCACCAGGTAGCGTCGCACGCTGTTCGCGCGGCGCTCGCCGAGCGCGAGGTTGTACTCCTCGCTCCCGCGCTCATCGGTATTGCCCTCGATCGTCACCAGACCCCAGGCCGGGTTGTCCTTGATCGCCTTGCCGTCCGCCATCAACGTCGGCTTCGCATCCGATCGGATCGCGAAGCTGTCGAAGTCGAAGTACACCGGCTGCAGGATCCGCGAGGCCTGGCTGCTCGCGCTGTTCGCCGAGTTGTCCTCTTTGAACTCGCTGCCGGTGGCGTTGCTGTCACCGGCTCCAGTTTTCTTGCCGTCCGAGCTGCAGCCCACGATTCCGATCGCGACTGCCGATCCGGCGATGATCATCCAACGCGCAATGGAACTACGGTCCATGCGTCCCTCCTCTGCTGAATTGGTGTGATGGGGAAAAACCGATACCGGCACAGCCCGATGGGACTCACTCCCCCGACCCCTTCGTGGGCTCTGCCGCGTAACCCCCGTTCGATTCGAGCGCACATTGTCGGGGCTCCCGCGGCGTGTCGCAAGCGGTCGCCCGCGAGAAGCTCGCCTGTCGGAGTTCCCCTACGCCAGGCCCCTGTGCACCAGGTACTCGGCCACCAGCACGGCGCCCTTCGCCGCCCCCATCTTGGTGTTGTGGCTGAGCAGGACCAGACGGATCCCGTTCTCGAGCACGGGATCCTCGCGCAGACGCCCCACCACCGTGGTCATGCCATCGTTCACGCGACGGTCGATCCGCGGCTGCGGGCGGTAGGGATCCTCGGTCACCTGGATCAGCTCGGGAGGGGTCGAAGGCAGGCCCAGATCGACGAACTCACGGCCGAACGCCCGCAAGGCGTCGGCCACCTCGGCCATGGACGCCCGGCGCCCGAGCCCGGCCGTCACGGCCTCCGTGTGACCGTCGCGAACGTTGACGCGGGTGCAGGTCGCGGAGACGGCGATCTCGAGCGGCTCGATGCGCTCGCCCTCGAGGCGCCCCAGGACCTTCCGGGTCTCGCGCTCGACCTTCGCCTCCTCGTTCGGGATGTACGGGATCACGTTGTCGAGGATGTCGAGGCCCGCGACACCCGGATTGCGCCCGGCCCCCGAGATGGCCTGCAACGTGGTCAGCACGACCGAACGCAGCCCGAAGCGGCGCGCGAGCGGGGCGAGCGCGATCACCAGGCCGGTCGTCGTGCAGTTCGGAATCGGCGCCACGAAGCCCTTCCAGCCGCGCTCACGCTGCTGGCGCTTCACGAGCCCCGCGTGCTCGAGGTTCACGCCCGGGACGAGGATCGGAACGTCCTCCTCGTAGCGGAACGCCGACGAGGTCGAGATCACCGGAACCTGCGCTGCGAGGCGCTCCTCGAGCGCGCGTGCCGCTCCGCTCTCGACCGCCGTGAAGACGAGATCGATGCCGTCCAGATCGAGCGTGTCGGAGTCGACCACCGGCATCCGCGCGAACGCGGCGGGAAGCGGCTCCTCGCAGAACCACTGGCGCTGCCCGGAGGCGTCCGTGATGGCGTCCGTATAGGGCTTGCCCGCGCTGCGCGAGCTCGCCGCCAGCTTCGTCAGCTCGAACCACGGGTGGCGGTCGAGCGACACGAGGAACTGCTGGCCGGCGACTCCAGTGGCGCCCACCAGGGCGACACGCCGGCGCGGGTTCGGACTCATAGGATCTCCTCGGGACGAGCCGGGGGCTTGGTTGGATAGCGAAAAGCCGATTCTGCGGCCAGCAGCCGCTGGCGCTAGCGGCCGCGAAACTGCGGCGGGCGCTTCTCGAGGAAGGCGCGCACGCCCTCCCGATAGTCCTCGCTGTCGAAACAGGCGCGCACCGAGCGGGCGATCTCCGGGTCCTCGCTCGCCGGCGCCGCTTTCGCGAGGTCGCGCACGACGCGCTTGACGCTGGCCAGCGTGAGCGGGGCGTTGCCGGCGATCGTCTCGGCCGTACGGCGGACGAACGTCTCGAGATCCGCCTTGGGGACGACGGCGTTCACGAGACCCAGGCGCAGCGCCTCGTCGGCCTCGACGCGCCGCGCGGTGAAGAGCAGATCCTTCGCCACGGAGGGTCCAACCAGACGTACCAGCGTGTCGATCCCGCTCGGCGAGTACCCGAGCCCGAGCTTCGCAGCCGGGATCGCCAGCTCCGCATCGTCGGCCGCGTAGCGCAGGTCCGCCTGCAGGGCGATCGCGGTGCCGCCCCCTATGCAAAAGCCATGGATCATCGCGAGCACCGGCTTGCCGATGCCCGCGATCGCCTCGAAAGCGCGCGTGTTCTGCGTGTCGTAGGCGACCGCGCCCGGGCCGCTGCGCATGCGCTCGAACTCGGAGATGTCGGCGCCGGAGAGGAAGGCGGCCTCGCCGGCACCGCGCAGAATCACCACCCTCACGGCGGGATCCTGCGCGAGGCGCCGCGCGGCGACCGGGATCGCCTCCCACATCTGCGCCGTGATCGCGTTGCGACGCTCGAGGTGATCGAAGATGATCCAGCCGAGCGCGCCCTCCGTCTCGACTCGCACCACTCCGGCCATGGCGCGGGAACGTAGCAGCGCCGCCGGGTCTGTCGGGCGATTGCGGTACCATGGGCCGTCATGCGTGGCTCCACGCCGGTCAACCCGTACGAGGTCTACTGCACGCGCTGCAGAGTGAGCTTCCCGGTCGGCACCCGGGTGTGCATGCACTGCGGCCAACCCATCGGCCGCGCGGCGGCCGCGGCTGCCGCGGCTGCCGCTCTCCAGCGATCGGCGGCTCCGGACGAGGATGCCCTGGAAGAGCTCCCCATGCGTTCGCTGAAGTTCTCGCCGCTGACACTCGCCTGGCTCGTCGCGGGCGTGGCCACGGTCGCCTACCGCGCCTGTCAGTGAGCGGCGCCGCGCGGACCGCGGCAACCGGGGGGATCCGACGTGGGGCGTGACGACGCCAGCCAGCTCGTTCTGCTGCGCTTCTCGGGCGACATCACGATCAAGGCGCGCGGCACACGCTTCCAGTTCGTGCGCCGATTGCTCTCGAACCTGCGCGACGCGCTCGCATCCGAGGGCGTGGCGCCCCGCATCCGGCTGTCGCACAACCGAATTTTCGTCGAGGTCCCAAACGCGGACGCGATGCCCGCGCTCGCCCGCGTCTTCGGCGTGCAATCGCTCTCGCTGGTGGAGCGGCGGGTGCCGACGCAGCTCGCGGCAATCGTCGAGGCCGGCGTCGAGATCTTTCGCGAGCGCGTCGTGGGCAAGCGTTTCGCAGTGCGCGCGCGGCGTGTCGGCGATCGCTCGCAGATCGGCGTTTCCGCGCACGACGTCGAGCTCGAGCTCGGCACGGCGCTGCTTCCGTTCGCGGCCGGCGTCGATCTCGAGCAGCCGGAGCTGACGGTCGGCGTCGAGCTGCTCGAGCGCGAGACGTACCTGTTCTCCGAACGCGTCGCGTCGCTCGGGGGACTCCCGCTCGGTGTCGAGGGCCGCGCCGTGGCGCTGTTCTCCGGGGGCTTCGACTCGGCGGTCGCCGCCTGGTACCTGCTGAAGCGCGGAGTCGCCCTCGACTACGTGTTCTGCAACCTCGGCGGCGAGGCGCATCTCCAGGGCGTGCTGCGCGTCGCTCGCATCCTCGCCTGCCGCTGGAGCTATGGCGATCGCCCGGCGTTCCACGTGGTCGATTTCTCGCCGGTCGTGGCAGATCTGCAGGCCACGACGGCGAAACGCTTCTGGCAGGTGCTGCTCAAGCGCTTGCTGCTGCGCGCGGCGGAGCGGATCGCGCTCACGGGACGAGCCGTCGCGATCGTGACGGGCGATGCCGTGGGGCAGGTCTCGTCGCAGACGCTCCAGAATCTCGCGGTGATCTCCCGTGCGACGCTCCAGCCGATCCTGCGGCCGCTCGTCGGCTTCAACAAGGAGGAGATCATCGCGGTCGCGGAGAAGATCGGCACCTTCGAGCTCTCGAAGGTGGTGGGCGAGTACTGCGATCTGGTGGCGCGGCGGCCCGCGACGAGCGCCGCGCTGGCCGCCGTCGAGGCGGAGGAGGCCAGGCTCGACCCGGCGCTGCTCGAGCGCGCGGTGGCGGAGCGCAAGATCCACGACCTGCGCGCCCTCGAAGAGAGCCAGCTCGGCTTCCCCGAGCTCGAGATCGAGCGTATCCCGCCGGATGCCATCGTGATCGATCTGAGCCCGCACGACACCTACCAGGCCTGGCACTGGGAGGGCGCGCTGCGCCTCGATTTCCAGCAGGCGCTACAGGCCTATGCCTCCTTCGATCCGCTACGCAGCTATGTGATCTACTGCGAGTTCGGCCTGCAGAGCGCATTCCTCGCCGAGCGCATGCGCAAGGCCGGTCTCACTGCCTTCCATGTGCGCGGCGGAACCCGCGCGCTCAAGCGTCAGGTGAGCTGAGGAGCTGCACCGACACCTGGCGCTGCCGCGGGCCGTCGAACTCCAGCAGGATCAGGCGCTGCCAGGTGCCGAGCAGGAGCTCTCCCCCGCGCACCGCGACCAGCTCCGACGGCCCGAGCAGCGCGGCCTTGATGTGGGCGTGGGCGTTGTCGTCGATGCGGTCGTGGAGCCATCCCGCGTGCTCGGGCACGGAGCGCGCGAGCGCCGTGATCAGGTCCGAGCCGATGCTCGGATCGTCGGTCTCGTTCACGATCAGGGCCGCGGTGGAGTGCAACACCATCACGTGACACAAGCCGGCTGCGACGCCGGAGCGACGGACGATCTCCTGGACGCTGTCGGTGACATCGAGCGCCTGCTGACGCTCCTGCGTGGTAACGCTGAAGATCTCGTGCACTCGGAACCTCGCACAAACCGCCGCTGAGCCGAGTCGAGTTACTCCGCGAGGGTACGCTCGAGCAGCTTCTGGCGCTGGTCCGGCGGCAGCTGACGCAGCCGCTTCCAGACCGCGCGCAGCTGCTCGCGCTCCGCAGGCGTGAGCGATTGCCAGCGCTCCCGATTCGCCTGCAAGCGGGCGCGCTGCTCGGGGTCGAGCGAGCGCAGCTCGGCGAAGCGGTCGCGCAGCTGCTGCTGCGCCTCGGGCGCAAGCGACCGGAAGCCGGCGACGCGATCGCGCAGCTGCTGCTGCGCCTCGGGCGGCAGCGCTGCGAGCCGCTGGCGGAGCTGCCGGCGCTCCGCGGGTGCGAGCCGCGCCGCGCGCTGGCGCAGCTCGGCCTGCCGCTCCGGCGGCAGCGAGTGGAAGCGGCGCTGCAGGTTCTCGCGCCGCTGCGCGCGCTGCTCGGGCGACAGGCTCCGCCAGCGCTCGCGGAGCTGGGCCCTGACATCGCGGCGCTGTTCGGGGGTCAGGTTGCGCCAGCGCTCGCGCCGCTCCGGGGCGCCCGCGCGCGCGCCGGCCCCATCGATCGCAGCGTCGCCGCCCTGCCGATCCGCGCCGCCGTCCGCGCCACGCGCGGGCAGCATCGGCAGCGCGCCCACTACGGCGAGCGCGAGCAGCCACGCGCGTGCGAGCCGGCGCATCAGCTCGCCTCGGCTTCGAGCATCAGCTCGAGCAGCTCCAGGTTCGCGATCACATCGAAATCCTCGACGGTGTCGAGCTCGAACGCGAGATCGAGATCCTCGTCGGGAACGGACTCGAGATCGACGGGCGCGGGCGGGGTGTACGTGCGCTCGGGCGTCGCTGTGCCGCGCTCTGCGAGCTGCGGGACCGCGGGCGAGGGCGCGCCGAGCGGACGCGCGATCTGCACGGGCGAAGGCTCGCCCTGCTGAGGCGCGGGCTCGCGGCTCGCGACGGCGAGGTAGAACGTGACACCCGCAGCGACCGCGGCTGCCGCACCGGCCGCTCGTCCGCGCCACGCGAGCCGTGGCGCTCGCGCCCGGACGGATCCACGCACGCTCGTGTTGGACGCACTCTCGGCCAGAATGCGCGCTTCGAGTCGTGCGCGCAGCGACGCAGGGATCGCGGGCGCGGGCGCGCCAACGAGCAGGGCGTCGAGCCGCGCGAGCTGCGCAAGCTGCGCGCGGCAGCGCTCGCAGCTGTCGGTGTGCGCGCGCGCCAGCGCCGCTCGCTCGGGCGAGAGCTCGCCGTCGAGCAGCGCGGAGAGATCCGCTTCGAATTTCGAGCAACCGGTCGTCACGTCCGACAATCCTCTACACCACGTCGCTGAAGTGTTCGACCAGCGTCGCGCGCGCGCGGTGCACCAGCGCCTTCACCGCCGCCTCCGAAATCTCGAGCGCCGCAGCCACATCCGCATACGAGAGGCCCTCGACGGCGGTGAGGCAGAGTGCGGCGCGCTGGCGCTCGGGAAGCCTTGCGAGCTCCTGCTCGACGCGCGCGCAGAGGTCTCGCGCGTCGAGCGCGGCTTCCACCGCGGGCCCGTCGGCGGCGAGCACCGGCCCACCCGGCTCATCGATGCTCGCGTGCGTCTCGCGCCGGCGCGGACGCCGCAGCTCGTTGAGCGCGAGATTCGTTGCGATCCGATAGAGCCAGGTCGAGAAGCGCGCCTGGGGCTCGTAGCGCTCGCGAGCACCCTGCACACGCAGGAAAACCTCCTGGACCAGCTCTTCCGCCGCCGCCGCGTCTTGCAGCATCCGGCTGAGATAGCGGAGCAGCGGAGCCGCCCAGCGCCGGAAGAGCGCGTCGAACGCCGTGCCGTCGCCCGCGCAGAACGCCAGCATCAGCCGAGCGTCCTCGTCGGGCGCGTCCACGCCGGCCTCCGTCGCAGATGGAAACCCTCGGAGCGCCGATCGGTTGCGGTCCTTCCCCGAGGGGTCGGTCAAGTGGCGGGCGGGGGGAGGCGGCCGAGGAAGCCGAGGACGGCCGCGTCGAAGGCGGCCGGCTCCTCGAGGTTCACCACGTGCCCGGCGCGCGGGATGCGAACGGACTCGGCCTTGGGCAGCCGCGACGCCAGCACCTCTGCGGCGCGCAGGTACGGCTCGTCCTTCTCCCCCACCACCACGAGAGCCGGAATCTCGATCGCTGCGAGCTGGTCGATCACGGCCGGCGCCACGCCGGCGATGCGACGGGCGAAGAGCGCGAGTCCCGCCGGATCCTGAGCGGCGATCGCGCGAGCCGCCGCCTGCGCCGCCGGGAGCTCGGGGCGCAGGCCGATCGCCGTCGCCGCCGCCTTGCTCTCGACGAACGCCTGACAGCCGCGGGTCTCGAGAAACGCCGCCGTGCGCTCGACCTGCACCTCCCAGCGCGCCTGCGCGTCGGGGTTCTTGAAGCCCGGCCCCGTGTCGATGAGCAGCAGCGCGCGCACCCGCTGCGGCTGTGCGAGCGCGAAGTGCAGCGAGGCGAGCCCACCGAACGAGAGCCCACCCACGACGGCCGGCTGCTCGCCCGCGCCCCAGGCGAGCACGCGTCCGAGGTCGTCGACGACCTGCTGCATCGTGTAGGCGGCCGGGTCACGCGGCGCCTGCGAGCGCCCGTGCCCACGATAGTCCCAGAGAATGACGCGCAGGCCGGCGGCGACCCAGGGCTCGACCTGCGGGCGCCAGTTCTCGTGCGTGGTGCACAATCCGCAGGACAGCAGCACGGGGATGCCCGTGCCGTGCGCCTCGGCGTAGAGCAGGGCGCCATCGCTCGCGACCACGCTCGCCATCACACCTGCTCGAGCCGCTGGCGCAGGGCCGTCGCCATCTGCTCGATCTGCTCCTGCATCGCGCCCCGGATCGTGAACTCGGGCACCAGCGCCTTCGTGCGCCCATCCATCACGATGCGCACGCGGGTGCCCTTGCCGCGCGTCTCGAAGGACACGACGCCCTTGAGCTCGCGCCACACGCGGCCATCGCAGACCTTCTCGAAGCACACTTCGCCACTCGGCTCGAACTCGAAGTGGAAGGTCGCCGTGCCCTGCTGGCCGAGCGCGCGGTAGTGGGAGCGCAGCGTGCGCCGGTTGTCCCGGCTCTCGACGATCTCGGTCTGCGTGTCGGGGAACAGGTTCAGCAGCGTCTCGTCCTGCGCGACGAGCGCGATGGCGGATGCGCAAGCCTGCTTGACGTCAAATTGTTTTTCCAG
>Ga0210377_10003308_pt1 | contig 13881 bp, 14 predicted proteins | sample PLM4_65_b1redo_FD_155480 | JGI IMG/M metagenome (GOLD analysis project Ga0210377, IMG submission 155480) | Groundwater sediment microbial communities from an aquifer in East River, Colorado, USA - PLM4_65_b1 redo | ecosystem: Environmental > Terrestrial > Soil > Riparian zone | place: USA: East...
CAGTATTTGATGAAGGCAATATTGGGACTCGCTTGGGCGGTGGCTGTGGTCATGCATGCATAATACCACTATCTCGGCGGGGTCAAAGACCCACGCCGAGCATGTTGTTTTTTCAAACCCTGCACTGGCCCATTGCCAGTGCAGGGCTGTCGACGTGTGCTCGGGAGGATAAGAAAGGAGCGAGCCGGCACATCCCGATGAGCAAAATGGTGGGCAGCTAGCGACACAAGGCTCCAATATCATTCTTCGCCTGTAATGCTAATCCCCAGGCGATGTAAGACCGGGTCGCGGAGTCAAGGCTAAGGCCGTAGGTAGCATCCACACCGCAGGCGCCGCTTTCGCTTGCGCAATATAAGAGCGGGTAGCCGAATTCACCGTGCCGGCTTCCGCTTCGGCTGCCTTAGCCCACGCGGTGTAAGAACGGGTGGCAGAGTCCACATTGGTGACGAGGGACATGGTAGCGTTGGCTTCCCGGACGACCAGAGCAACGAGTGGAATCATCCGCCCGTTGTTTTCCCGGCACTTGTCTTGCCGCTAATGAACCAGCCGGTCCTGAAAGCCCAGACCCGGATATTGCTGGGACAGCCCTTCATTTTCAAACGCAAGCCATCAGGGGTTCATGGCGTCGTCGTGGGTGGCGGAGCCATATCGAGGCAGCCCTGCGGAAAGGCAATGCTGACAGGCTGGTTGATATCATTCATCTCAATGGTGATTTCCTGGTGCAGCACGTTGGAATTGGCAGCCTCGCTCATCTCTAGGATAAGGAGGTATTTGACAATGTACTGCCCATCGACGGCCAGCCAGTAGTCACCTTGGTTGATGTTCACGATAGATCCTGAACTGGTTCCCAACCCGGACACCTGGAAACTGAAGTGGTTGGTGGGCACGCCGTTTACCGTCGCGGTGGCTGCAAAGACAGGGTCGTCGATGACCGGCGTCATACCGAGCATGCTATTGACCAGCCCCTGCATTTCGGCTTCGGCCGGAGTAGTGCTGGTCCATTCCCAGCCATCAACGTCGCTGCCGGAGCATTGATCGTTGCCGATATCGTACATCGTGGTGTCGGAAGTCTCCGGGTCTCCCCCGTCCGGGCTGACAACAGTCGCAGTAATGTGGGTGGCAGAGGCGTCTGTATCGCTGGAGCGCTGGCTTTCGATAATGGTCGTGCTGGACTGTGCCGGACCTGGACCGCTTGATTTGAACATGATGGTCAACCGGTAGCTGTTCAAGCTGGCCAGACCATCATTGAAACTGACCGGAACCGGATCGGGAGGCGGTGTGGGCGTAGGCGGTCCTGCCACCTCAGCTGTCGCTTGTGGGGTTTGACCTGCACTCAGGCTGCAGGCCATCATCAGCATCACCAGCAGGGACAAAGCCGAGAAGATTCTTGTTTTCATTTTTCCATTCTCCTTCGAAATTACTCTGAATGCAGCAGTCCAGCCAGGTTCAAATGGCCCAACCACCAGGCTGGTAGAAGGATGCCGGCCAGAACGATCAGAGCGACCCAACCGAGGCCGGGAAGCAGGGTCGCAGCGTCCAGCTGTGGGACAATGGTTAAGCTGGAAACGGTCAGACGGGCGGTAGTAGTAAGAGCCAGCATGAACAGCCCGCCCAAAAGGATCCCGAGCAGAGTAACACCTGCTGCTTGTACAAGCAGATAGCCAATGATGGATGAGGTTGGAAAACCAATCGTGCGCAAGATGGCCATCTCACGCCGGCGCAGCCAGGCCAGCCGCCATAGGATATTGGCGAGGGTCAGGGAGGCAGCGATACCCAGCGCCAGGGAAACAATCTGCCACAGGTTGAGCATGGGCTGATATTGAGCAGCGATCAGGTGCAGGTCTTCGCCCTTGCGTGACACGGCGAGGCCGCCCGGCAGTGTATCGCCTTCCTGCAGGATGCCCTCATCCGGGATAGCGTAAACGGAGACATCCTGTCCCCAACCCAGCAAGCTCTGGGCATCGGCTAACGAAATCCAGGCTTGGTTGTCCATATACGTGCCATTCTGGAAGATCCCCACGATGCCAAAATTCCTACCTCGCAGGGAAATCGTATCGCCTGTCTCGAGCCCCTGCCTTTCTGCCAGGAGCACACCCACCATCGCCAGACGCGGCGGGTCGCCTGGTTGCAGCCTGCGCCCCGAAAGCATGGAGAAGCTCTCTAGGCGGGTGTATTGCTCCAGGTCGATGCCGCGCAGAAGCGTGGCGGTCTGGACGGAAGTGCCAGTCACCGCACGGATCTCGGGGATGATCATGCTAATCCCCATAGCGGAGAGCATTTCCGGGAGATCGCCGGAGATCCGGCTGCCGCTGATATCACCTACATTCTGTCTGTCATGGACCACGAGGAAGCCGGTTGTCTGTTCGGTGAACTCTGCCGTCAGGCCGGAACGATAGACCTCCAGGAACATGTACATGGCCGCCGCGATGGCAATTGTCAGCGACATGATCAGCACCAGGCGGTGGTATCTGAACAAATCGCGCAGCCCAAATTGGAGGATGACCAGGATGGTGGACATGCTCAATCGCGTCCTGTCAGCGGATTCAATGCAGCGAGGCGGCTGGACGCGAGCAAAACACCGAGCAGTGCAAAGATGATTGCCAGTCCCAGGCCGAGCAGGCTGGAGAACAAGTTCAATCTGAGTGCAAGAAAAACAAGGGCAACTGACGCACGAAGCCGTTGGTGGTCGATGAAGACCAGCGAGATCAGCCAACCGAGGCTGTAAGCCGCCAGCGTGAGCACCAGCGCGCGTGCGCACAGAAAGATTCTCAGTTTGTTCAAAGGGAACCCGATGATGTTCAGCAGACCGATCTCGAGACTGCGCTCGGCAAGACCCAGGCTGGTCGCATTGTATATTCCGAAAGTGACGGCTAGCAAAGAGACCAGAAGCATAAGACCGCTAAGGATCACCAGGTTGGAACTGGACTGGTTGTAGCTATCGGTGTAAACGTGTTCGAGAAAGACGGAATAGTGATCGGAGATGCGCGGGTCGGCCAGCAATTTGGCGCGCACGCTTGCGGGATTCGCCGAAGGTTCAAGGGACAGGTAGCCGACCTGGAAGCCGTGCGGTGTTCCAAAAAGGCGCTGCCCTTCCGGGTACGTCATCCACAGGGAGCCAAAAGCGTTCTCTTCGTTATGGACGACACCTGTCAACAGAAAATTCGTGCCATAGATATTCACCATAGAACCGATCTTCCAGGAACCCAACTGGGCAGCTCCTTCGCTGGCAGCAACCTCTTGAGGTCCCTCGGGCCAGCGGCCCTGGACCAAGGTCAGAGCCTGGGAAGCGGACATCTCGTCCAATGCCACAGCACGGACCTGCATGATATGCCCCTCGATGGTCAGGTGCCGGAAAATGATCGGAAAGGCGAGCCGGATCTCAGCGGGAGCGATCTCCATGGCAGTCTGCAGAATCGCATCATCAACGACGCTATCCATGGGGTCAATCGTATCCGCCTCGATGATCAGCAGATTGTTGGTAATTGGGGCACGTTTGGATAAACTCACCATGGCCTGTGCAAGCGAGGCCAGAAGCAGGTAGCCGACCACGACTGCCGCCAGAGTGAGAATGGTCAACAAGCTGCGCCAGCGGTCGTGCAGCAAGTCTCTGAAGGTGAAATAACCCAAGGCCAGCATGGCTTATGCACCAGACAGCGGGCTTAGCAAACCATCCACAAGTCGGCAGGCGCGGCTGGCTGCCTTGAGCAGAACCAGGTTGTGGGTGGCAACGATGAAAGTCAACGCGAGACGTTGGTTGAGATCGCGCATGAGAGCAAGGATGTGCTCCGCTGAAGCGCTGTCCAGATCGCCGGTCGGTTCGTCAGCCAGGATCACACAGGGCTCGACTACGAGCGCGCGCGCAATTGCCACCCTCTGTTGTTCTCCGCCGGAGAGCTGGGCGGGTGTATGTTTCTGGCGGTGAGCCAGGCCCACCTGCTCGAGCATAGCTGCGCCGCGCTGCCGGGCAGCACTCCAGCCCAGCCCGCCAGCCAGTAGGGGCAGGCTGACATTATCCAGCGCATTGAGAGAAGGAAAAAGGTTATAGAACTGGAAGACGAACCCGATGTTGTCCCGCCGGAAGCGGGTGAGTGCAGCCTGGCTTGCGGCGACCAGGTCGACGCCGTTGACGCGCAGCGACCCCTGGCTAGGCCGGTCTATCCCGCCCAGCAGATGCAGTAAGCTGGACTTGCCGCTGCCACTGGGTCCAACAATGACCAGGAATTCCCCCTTGCTCACCGAGAGATGGACATTGCGCAGGGCGGCGACTTCATCGCTGCCTCGCCTGTACACTTTACCCAGCCCTGCCACCTCGATCAATGTCGAGGGATCTGTTCCATTGGCCAATCATGCCTCCTTGGTCCAGGCAAACATCATTTCCGAAGATGTGCCCGCGCACGGATTTGTGCCAACCGTGCCCCTCGAAAAAAGATACCCGGCTTGCATTCCGTGTTGAGCCATTCCTGTGCGGCTTCTGTCGACTGACGATGCAGGCGAAGCCTCCCGATTTTCCTCCAACTAGCCATGCAGGGTCGGCTATTCTCGAATCAACGCTTCGTGAGTCACCTGGGCTAAGGTAATTTTGCCGCCAAAACGAACCTTGCGGTTAGTTCAATGGAGTATTGCTGTTGTCTATTTGATGAACGCAATATTAGGCGCGGCTTGGGCAGTTGCTGTGGTCATGGGGCGATGATACCACTACTATATAATGACGGTGGAGATATTGAATTGATTAAGCTAAAGACCTTGCGGCAGTGTATTGGTCAAGGCTGACGGATGCCGCACACGATCTGTCAAGCGAGGCAGAAACGAGATGGGGGTATAATTCCGAAATAAATAATCCATTCATGCTCAAATAGGGTGCAAAATGCCTTTTCCTGAAACTCTCCGCGTTATCTATGTCCACAATCCATTGGTAGAGGTTTTGTGCCAATTCAGGTTCCCGCCAAATCTTTCTATTGAAACCGAGCTTCCCTCTGAATTTCAAAAGAGCATTAAAGACCAATACCCACTCTATTCTGAAAAACTAGAATTGCAATTCAAAGTGCCTGACGGGAAAGATTCAAATCCAATTATTGCTGTGCCTGCCTCAGCCATTCAAAGCATTCAAAGAAAAAACCATGAATTCCTATCAGCCGATGGACAGTGGAAAATAAATCTAACAAGGGACTTTATTGCATTCTCTACACTGACTTACACTAGGTGGGAAGAGTTTAAAAACCATTTTGTCGGAGCTTATGAGCTATTTACAAGCGTGTATAATCCGCCATTCTTGACGAGAATAGGACTGCGATATAGAGATGTTATTGTCAGATCGAAATTGGGTTTAGAAAACACTCCATGGACTGAGTTACTAAAACCACACATTTTGGGTGTTTTGTCCTCTAGTGATGTTGAAGAGCATGTTTTAGATGTCAACCACATCACTGAGATAAAATTGAAAGATGGAGTTAGTAGGGTCAGAATTATTGACGGACTGGTAAAAGACGTTGACACAAGCGAGCTATGCTACTCGATTGATTGCGACTTTCACATTGTCCAGAATGTTGAAGTAAAAGATTCCTTAGAAAAATTAGATTACTTCAACCAAAGAGGAAGCCGACTTATACAATGGTGTATCACGGAAAAGCTGCACAATGCTATGGGGCCAACGTTGATATGAAAAGTTATCTTCCATCGCAAGACACTTCTAACAAATTGGTGTTGAACATTCCTGGAATGGTCAACCTGATAGATCAGTTTGACGTTCTCGAAACTTCTGGCTATATCACAGGATCGGTCAGCGACCAGCTCTCTTACATTTACGCCCAGAACAATATTACAACCCAAGAGGAAATTCGAGTTCAAACTCTCTCAAGGAGCCTATACCGGAGCCTTGCGAAACGACCAATGCGGTTCCCTGACTCGTTTTTCCTGTCAACAAGTATTCTTACTGATGCCGTAAAACAGGCAATAGATACTTTGAGTGACGAAACTGTAAAACAGCAATCAACAAGAGTTCTTTCATTGTTGGATGAAAATATTCGGATATTTGCGACTAGCCAAATACCTCCAGTTTATGTTACAGAACTTGATGACCGGTCAGTTTTGATAGAGTGGATCGCTCGACCTTTCAGACTGAGCTTCAACATCGAAAAAGACGCGAAAGATTCTGGATATGTTCTTATTTCTGATGCGTCTGCTGGAGAAGTATTAGTGCGTAACTTAGGTAATCTAAAGGGGCTAGATTTGGATACGCTTATTAAGTCACAACTCCTTTTGGTCTTTGGCAACCTAAAGGTTAATTATGTCTGACTTTCCAGATACCTGTATTCGGGGTATTGCTAAAAAAAACCAGATCAGCGTTGACGAGGTGACGGTTCTTGCTGCCTTGTACATGCCGGATTCAAGGACAGCCGAAACAAGAGAGGACGGCTGCCAAGAGATTTCGATAAATTGGGAGGACAACGAAGAGTAATGTCCTTCACTTTAAATCATAGATCAAGTAAAGATCAATTCTTTTCCTACCCCCACGGTGCTGTAAGAGTTTCCAGGGCAAAAATTGATGATATTAATACTTTTAACGGTACTCAGGACGGGGTTTTTTATGAGCGCCAGAAAATCCCAGGAAATGAGTATCATGGAAATTTAGTTTTCAAGAAGAAACTTACTAAGAATCAGATTACCTTTATTGCTAACATGCTTGCCGCAGCCTCATCGAACATTCATATCCGTGAGACTATGAAGTAGACTTTATAAATCAAGTTCCTCTTGCTTTATGTTAGCTTTTGGAGCTATTGCTTCTATTACAATCCCAGAACAAGCAGGGGAATATCTATATCAACTGCTCCAGTTACTTAAATTCCAAATCTTAAGGCATCTTTGATAGCCTCAATTACAAATTTCGCGGTTAGTTCAATCGAGTTTTGCCAATGTAAATTTGATGAAGGCAATATTGGGCAATGGTCATGGGGCGATGGTACCACCTATGCAATAATCTGGAATCCTTTTCCCGCGCTACCGCTTCCGCGGTGGACGTGAGTCCATTTGCAGCCTTGGCGTTGCCTGGCGGCGGACACTCGAGGCGTCTGGTCGATGCGGGAAGAATTTTTCTTCGAACCAGGCGATGACGCGTGCCACAACCACTATAGGGACCATCAGGATTCGGGCGAACACCAGTAATGCCCGCGGCCATTCCGGTGGGATCTGAACGACCGGAAGCGATCCGGTCTCTCCGTGATCGCGGAGGATCAGCGCCGAAGCCTCCAACGCGGCGGAGACAGCTCCCTCCATACATGCCAGATCGATGGCATTCTTTACATAGTCTCCCGCCAGATAAAGGTTTTTGATCTTCGTTTTTGGTCGTGGCCGGTTTGACCAGGCTCCGATGGTATTGATGAACAGGGGCACTTCCGTGTTGGGATACAATTCCCAATTTTCGACATCGGCTGGCGTAATGGGAAGGTACTCGCTGATCTCCTTCAATAGTAAGTCTTTCGCGCCCTCTTTGCTTACTTCATTCAACGGACTGTAATTACTCGCTATGAAGGAAAGCTCATGCCTGCCTTCCAGTCCCATCCAGTGGGGCGTGATATCGATGAACGAAAGTGCGTAGTAGCTTCCGTGAAAAAACACATGTTCCCGAGGCAGGTCTGGCAGCTCTTTCCGCAGGCGAAGATGTAAGGCTGCCATGGGCTGGGCTTCGAGAAAATGCATATTGCCGAGTTCAGTGTCTGCTTCGTAAACGCGGTCATGAAGCCAGGTCCGTGTGACTTCAAAGGGGGTGCAAAGGGCATATATATCGGCGGACAGTTTGGTTCCGTCGCTCAAGGTAACGGCTGTAACAGCGCCGTCTTGCATCACCACATCACAGACTTCCGAGTCGTATCGAATCTCGATTCCCAGCGCTTCAAGTTCACGCACCTGCGGATCGATGAAAACCGTTTGCAGGTCTCCCGGCAGGATTGACAGGAATGGACTGGCCTGCCGCACCCAGTAGCTGGCGATCCGTTTGGCGGTCATCGCACTGAGGTCGTACACCGGAATGGCGGACGCCTTGAGAACGTTCTCCTGTCCCATCTCTGCAACCGACTCGCTCGTGTACCACTTGCCGCGTATCAGGCCGATCTGGCTCACGCGGTCCAGGAATCTCTTATCAGAGAGTGGCCGACTGATCATATCCAGCACGGAGTAGATATACAGGAGATTGTGATACCAAGGCAGAAGACCGTTAAAAATATAGTGCCACATCGCGGACAGTCCCGAAGGACCGATCACGGTGACCCTGTGCGGATACCCGCCAGGCAGAAGGAAGTGGTAGCGATCGAAGTCGATGAGCTGCACGCCAATACGTTCAAGAATGCCCCGGACATTGGGGTACCACTGCGGGAAGACATGATAACCATGTTCCACCAGGCGTCCGTTCTTGATATCGGAGCCAGCCTTGCCTCCCAGACGCCTGGAACGCTCGAGAAGAATCACCCGCCAGCCACGAAGTGCCAGCTCACGGGCAGTGACCATTCCGGCGAGACCTCCGCCGATGATGATGGCAGAAGGCTTGGTCATTTTGACCGCTCATTCACGCGCGTACACCAGAATGACACTTGATGGGAATATCCGCCATACGTGGGAGCTTTGCCGGGGATTTTCGTGGATTCTGGCTTCAGATCAGCTTCAAGTCTCATGTTTCCTCTCAATGATCTTGCCTGACGGTTTGTGATATACCTCTTCGGGGTACTGGTGAGCGGGCGTAATCAGGGTTCGGGAGCAGGAAAAACCTGCGTTGGAAAAATGCCTGAAAGCCGCACCGGATCCCACACGTCAACTGCACAGTGTATTGGGCAACCGTGCGCCCTCCAAAATGCTGATTGAAAAAGACATTGCCACCAATATGACGAATTTCCACACACAGCTTGATCTTTGGCCACCACCAGAACGCCAAATAATCGAAAGCGAACTTTGACTGACCAAAAACAAATCAACTCAAGGACTCATTGATCTGAAGGATAAGTGACCTCTTCAGTTGAGATGTCCGTTTCTTTTTGTCCAGGCTGGAGTGCAAGGTAAATTGCCGCCATCAAAGTAAGAAACCCAGCAATGTCGACAAAACTGCTTATGCAAACATATGCCCAATTAAAAACAGCGAAATCTGTTGTGTCGCTAAAATTTGGAGAGACGAGATTGAAGACAATAAATTCCGAAACAGGGTCAATTCCGAGAAGTATAAAACTAATTACAACAAGAATACCAATTTTTCTATGATTACGGGTTATGGCGAGAATCCCTCCGGTAATGCCTAGAAGAAACACGAGACACAGGAGAGCGTCCCGGAGGGTAAAAGGGAGCATATAGGAATCCATGATTAACTTCTCCTTGGTTTTGAAACGAACGACTGCTGTAAAACGACCTGCTTTTTAGAACTCAAACTCAGTCGCAAAGCCCGAATTTGAATTTCAAAAAAGGAAGCCATGTCATGCAAGACGGGTTGCCCAACGGCTTGCGATAACATCCCCGCAGCGAAGCGGAGTGGGCCATCGTCCCCGTTTGGGGATGCCCGCTGGTGGACAGGCTTGAACTAGGCTCATTATACGGAAAAATGCCCAGGTGTAGGAAAACTCCATCCCGTCAGCGAGACCCGCCATCATGACCCCGGCGCTCGTGCGGGTCGGGCGCACGCCTTGTTGGCTGCGTGTTATCGCATGAGTCTTTATGGTGGAAAATTAACAGCAACGATTTTTCCGAAATGATCTAATGGATAATATATCCAAACTGCCTTGGCGACAATATTTTCACGGGGTAGAAATCCCCACTGGTGGGAATCTTTTGACTCATTACGATTATCTCCAAGCACGAAAAAATGACCTTCTGGGACAACCCACGTGCCGTTATACAATGGAGGGGCGGTGATATATGGCTCTTCAAGTGAGGTACCATTAATCGTCACCATTCCATCCATAACTGGGATGGATTCGCCGGGTAGACCGATCACACGTTTTATCAAATCCTCTTTTGGATCCAGTGGGAATCTGAAAATAACGATATCGCCTCGTTGAGGGTCATTCTGTTGATACGCCAGTCTGTCGACGAGAACATAGCTTCCATTGGGCAGAGTTGTTCCCATGGCGTAACCGTCAATCCGAACTCTCGCCGTTGCGGTATTTATCAGTGAACGGAGGGGCAAGGGAAGGACAAGCCAGACTACAGCCAATAAAGCTAAGGAAATAAGCCAATGTTGGCGTTTGATGCGAAAGGTGAGAAAAAAATAGACGAAACAGTCGCAGGCAATAATAAGCACGATGGCAATGTTGAAAAGCGAAAGCATGCGAGCGGAAGAAAAAACGTAGGCGATTACGGAACCAAAAACAAGGTTATAAATACCAAGAATTGCAAAGAATATTACCAGTGCAGTGACCATACAACCAGAAAACCAAGATGATTTTCGCGGATTTTGAACAACGGGAAGGGAACTGGATGTTGTCATTTTTTACCTATCATTATAGAACCGGATTTGTGTATAGCAGCCCATAGAATTCTTCTTGTATGGGTCAATCCGTAAATTCTACTTTCCTCTGGTCCTTATGCGTTTTTTTATATTGTACATGCCTGAGAAAAAAGTATGTCGACTAGGGACAAATTTGTTGCCAAAATAAACTGTGCTCTCAGTTGGATAGAGTTTACCTGCTGTCTTCTTGATGAAGGTGATATTGTGATATTGGGCGGTGACCGTATGAGTGGACATCGTGGTTTCCATTTCGAATTTAGTTTATTCCAATATTGTGGTTCTCTCATCGAAAGGACGGTCATGAATGTAAATTTATGAAACAGATAACTTTAGTAACGTTCAAAAAAGGATATTGACATTTAGAACTATTTTTGCTAAACTATTAACACGTGTTAATAACACGCGTTAATAGTCGTCACCCAAACCATAAAATTTCATGCCTAAAAAACGCGTAACCAGTCAAGATGTAGCGAACTTGGCAGGAGTATCCCGTACCACGGTCTCCTTTGTTCTGAACGATGTTAAGGGATTTAACATCAGCACGGAAACGCGTCAAAAAGTTCGGGCGGCGGCGGAGAGTCTGAATTATATTCCAGACGCGACTGCCCAGGCATTGGCAAGCCGCCGCGCGAAGGCGATTGGTCTGGTTATGACTCGTAGTCCGCATCATATTGCGACGGACACTTTTCTACCGCAGATCATTGGGGGATTGATGGAAGTGGTCAAGGATAACAAGCTGAGATTGTTGATCGAGTATGTGGAAGCAGAACACCAGGATCGCGCCTACCTTGAACTGGCGCGTTCAAAGCACATAGATGGCATGATCCTGCTTACTCCAAGGTTGGACGATGCCGGTTTGAAAAAACTCGAACAGGTTGATGTCCCCACGGTTCTCATGGGCGAGCTCGAAGGTTCCAACCTGTATTCGGTGGATGTGGATAACGCGCTTGCCTCACAAAAAGCTGTCCAGTACTTATTGGAATTGGGCCACACCCAGATCGCCTGTATTACAAATGCCCCTGCAACATATACCGCCTCGCCCGATCGCGTACGCGGTTACAAAATTGCCCTCGCGAACGCGGGAATTACTCCCGATGAAGATTTGATCCGATATGCCGATTTCACTCCCGAAAGCGGTTATGCCCAGATGCAATCCCTGCTTGCCTCTGGAAAAAGTTATACAGCGGTCTTTGTTGCAAGTGACAACGTTGCGATGGGAGTGAAAGCTGCTTTACGGGAAGCAGGGATGCGAATCCCTGAGGATATTTCACTGGTGGGTTTTGACGACATTCCATGGGCACAATATGCCGACCCACCGCTCACCACGGTACACCTGCAGGCTCCCGAACTTGCAAGGAGAGCCTGTCTTGTGTTGATGGATCTGTTGAAAGGCAATCAGCCTGAACTGAAACGACAGGTTATCGATACCTATCTTGTTGTGCGTAAGTCCTGTCGTGCGTTGGAAAAATAAAGGAGGTGAACCGCCGGATATAGACCACTTTGATGTCCTGAAGAATCGATCTAAACCAATTAAAAATTCGAGGAGAAAGAATGAACAAAAAATCTCTGTTCTGGACTCTGGCAAGTCTCATGGTATTGACTTCCATGATCCTGGCCGCATGTGGCACCCCTGCCACGGAAGCCCCGGTTGTGACTGAACCCCCTGCAGCAACCGAGCCGCCTGCTGCAACGGAAGCGCCCACTGCAACCGAAGCGCCTGCAATACCTGAAGTTAGTTTTGATGTCATGCCCGGTGGTGCACTGGAAGAAGCCCTCAAGGGCACCTATACAGGAACAACTGTCACTGTGGACGGAGCCTTTGAAGGCAACGACGCCGATGGCGTAAAGTTTGCCGAGTCGATGAAGGCATTTGAAGAAGCCACCGGCATCAAAGTCAACTACATCGGCAACAAGGAATTTGAAGCCTCCATCGCTGTTCGCGTGGACGCTGGTGACGCGCCGGACATTGTGGATTTCCCGCAGCCCGGTCTGTTTGGCGATTTCGTGCGCAGTGGTGATATCGTGCCTGTGACGAACTTCATCTCTGATGAGTGGTTGTCACAGCAGTATAACGCCGGCTGGCGCGAATTCAACACCGTTGACGGTGTCGAAGCGGGTGTCATGCACCGCTATTCGGGTAAGAGCCTGGTGTGGTATCCCAAGAAGGCTTGGGATGCGTCTGGCTATCAGGTCCCCCAGACCTGGGATGAACTGCTTGCCCTGACCCAGCAGATCGCCGATGACGGCGATACCGCCTGGTGTATCGGTATTGAGTCTGGCGCCGCCACCGGTTGGGTCGCCACCGACTGGACCGAAGACATGATGCTGCGCACCACCTCCCTGGAGAATTACGATGCCTGGGTTGCTGGCACACTGCCCTTCGATTCCCCTGAAGTGAAAAAAGCCATCGAAACCTGGAGTACACTCTGGTTCAATGATGCATCCGTCTATGGCGGACGCTCATCGATCGTCTCCACGTTCTTTGGTGATGCTCCGGGTCCGTTGTTCCAGGATCCCCCACAGTGCTGGTTACACAGACAAGCCAACTTCATCACCAGCTTCTTCCCCCAGGGTGCAACCTATGGCGTGGACTATGACTTCTTCTACCTCCCGCCAGTTGATCCCGCGTATGGAAAGCCCTTCCTGGTCGCTGGCGACTTGATCGCCATGTTCAATGACCGCCCTGAAGTACGCGCAGTGATGGAATACTTCACGACCCCGCAATCTGTGAGTGGCTGGTTGGAAGGCGGCGGAGCGATTGCCGCCCAGCAAACCGCTACGCAGGATATGTACGGTTCAGACCTGGACTGGAGCGTTTCCCAGCTCGTAGCCGGAGCGACCAGCTTCCGCTTCGATGGTTCTGACCTGATGCCGGGCGAAGTTGGAGCCGGCTCCTTCTGGGAGCATATCTCCAGCTACGTTGCAGGCTCTGAAGACCTTGATACGGCTATGCAGGCGATTGACGCCACCTGGCCCAAGTAACAGATAGTCTATAATGGGGTGGATGGCTTCGGCTGTCCACCCCAAACTTTATTAAATAAGACCTGTGTGCATGAAGACCGGCTGGCACTAAAACCATTTACTTCTATCCGTACTATTTTTCTCTGCAAGGAGCGGGCCCATGAAATCCCTGAATGTTGCGAGAGAACAGAACCAATCCCTGGGGGCGAGGATCATTTCGTTCGTTGGCCGTGTATTGCTGGCAGTAGGAATCCCCCTCATCGCGTTTTACGTGCTGTATCAGGGATTTCTTTTTCTGCGGGACAGTGATGCGCCGCGTATCGTCATCACCCTGGTCGCCATCGTTTGGGGCGTGGGGGGAGTCGCCATTTTGTATTGGATTTTCAATAACCTGGTGGAAAGGCTGCCGGATGTCTGGAGGACGCGTCTCCTGCCCTTTGTCT
>Ga0210377_10003309_pt1 | contig 13879 bp, 9 predicted proteins | sample PLM4_65_b1redo_FD_155480 | JGI IMG/M metagenome (GOLD analysis project Ga0210377, IMG submission 155480) | Groundwater sediment microbial communities from an aquifer in East River, Colorado, USA - PLM4_65_b1 redo | ecosystem: Environmental > Terrestrial > Soil > Riparian zone | place: USA: East...
TGCGCGCCGGGCAAAGGCGGGCGCATGCAGGTGCGCGACAACGACGTCAACGTCGAGTTCCGCGTCCAGGTGCCGGCGGGCGTGCGCTTCGTGGGCCGCACCGTGAACGGCGGCATCGAGGCGAGCAGGCTCAAGGCGGACGCCGAGGCCGAGACCGTCAACGGCGGCGTCGAGCTGGACTCGACGGGCACGGCTCGCGCCCAGACCGTGAACGGCGGCATCACCGCTCGCCTGGGTCGCGCGGACTGGGAGGGGACCCTGAAGCTCGAGACCGTCAACGGCGGGATCGACGTGTCGATGCCCGAGGGCCTGAGCGCGGACGTACGCGCCTCGACCGTCAACGGCGACATCTCGACCGACTTCCCGCTCACCGTCAAGGGCAAGATCGCGCGCCGCAAGCTCGAGGGCACCATCGGCTCCGGCGGACGCTTGCTGGAGATGAAGACGGTCAACGGCGGCATCACGCTCCGGGGGGCTCGGGGGGGCGGGATGCCCCCCCGGTAGCTCAGTCCCGGCCGTCGGACCGTTCTCCGGTGTTTGTCGTCCGTTTGTCCCCCCTCCAGCTCATCGCTCCGAATGGCTCGTTGACGTAGCATCTCGGGCGTTCACCGAGGTGCCTTCATGTTCATTCGATTGAATGTCGTTGTCGCTCTGCTCGCGGCCTGTCTGGTCGCGCTCCTGCCAGCGTCCGCCGCAGCTCAGACGAAGCTGCTCCGCTATCCCGACATCGCGGGCGATCGTGTGGCGTTCTGCTATGCGGGGGACATCTGGACAGCGCCCGCGAAGGGCGGCAACGCCACGCGGCTCACCGCCCACGCGGGCCTCGAGCTCTTCCCCAAGTTCTCGCCAGACGGGAAGTGGCTCGCCTTCACCGGCCAGTACGAGGGCGACGAGCAGGTCTACGTGATCCCGGCCGAAGGCGGCCAGCCGCGCCAGCTCACCTACTACCCCGCCCGCGGGCCCTTCCCGCCGCGCGGAGGCTACGACAACCAGGTGATGGGCTGGACGCCGGACGGCACGGCGATCCTGTTCCGCTCGCAGCGCGACGCCGACGGCGTGCGCTCGGAGGGCCAGCTGTTCACCGTCCCGGCGAAGGGCGGCCCGGCGAAGGCCCTCCCGATGCCGACCTCCGGCGCAGGCGACTTCTCGCCGGACGCGAAGCGGCTCGCGTACTCGCCCCTCTTCCGCGATTTCCGTACCTGGAAGCGCTACGAGGGCGGCTGGGCGCAGGACCTTTATCTGTACGACCTCGCCACGAACGACGTGAAGCCGTTCGCCACCAGCACGCGCACCGAGCGCGACCCGATGTGGATCGGCGGCGCCATCTACTTCGCGTCCGACCGCGAAGGCACGCTCAACTTGTACGCCTACGACCTCGGGACCGAGGCGGTGACGAAGCTCACGAGCAGCACGACCTGGGACGTGCGCTGGCCCTCGTCCGACAACCAGTCGCGCATCGTCTACGAGCAGAACGGCGAGCTGCGCGTCTTCGACGTGAAGGCGAAGTCCGACCAGGCGATCCCGATCTTCGTGCCCAACGACGGTGTCGCGATGCGTCCCTCCCGCTACTCCGTCGAAAAGAACATCGAGGGCTTCGAGCTCAGCCCCAAGGGCGAGCGGGCGCTCGTCGTGGCGCGCGGCGACGTCTTCACGCTGCCGATAGAGAAGGGGCCGACGCGCAACCTCACGGCCACGTCCGGCGTGCACGACAAGCTCGCGCGCTGGTCGCCCGACGGCAAGCGCATCGTGTTTGTCTCCGACGCGAGCGGCGAGGACGAGATCTGGCTCGTCGACCAGGCGGGCGGTAAGCCGGAGCAGCTCACGAAGGGTCGCCAGGGCATGACGTATGCGCCGGAGTGGTCGGCGGAAGGCACGCACATCGCGTTCTCCGACAAGGACGGCAAGCTCTTCGTCCTGACGCTCGCCGACCGCAAGCTCACGCTGGTGGCCGACGAGGAGCGCGGCTTGATCCGCGATTACGTTTGGTCTCCGAAGGGCGCCTACCTGGCGTTCTCGATGACCGACACCAACGAATCCCGCTCGGTGCACGTGTGGAGTGCTTCGGACGCGACGCTCCACCGGGTCACGGACGAGCTGTTCAACGAGGAGAGCCCGGCCTGGGACCTGGACGGCGACTTCCTCTACTACCTCTCCGACCGCGACTTCGCCCCGCAGATCAGCGGCTTCGAGTGGAACTTCGCCACCAACCGCACGACCGGGATCTTCGCCGTGACGCTGCGCAAGGACGGCAAGAGCCCGTTCCCGCCGCAGTCCGACGAGGTGAGCCTCGACGACAAGAAGGCCGAGGGCGAGACCAAGGCCGAGGACGAGAAGCCCGACGCCGACAAGGCGAGCGACGTCAAGGCCGAGGCGAAGGATAAGCCCAAGAAGAAGGAGGTGCCGTTCCGGATCGACTGGGACGGACTCGGCTCGCGCGTCACGCGCGTGCCGATCGACGCGGACAACTTCGACGGTCTCGCGGTCGGCAAGGGGCACCTCGTCTACAGCGTGAGCGGGGCCCCCTTCTACGGGCGCGACTCGTACGCGAAGCCGGCGCTGAAGCTCTATTCGCTCAAGGACCGCAAGGCGACGACGCTGGTGGACGACGTCGCCTCGTGGGCGCTGTCGCGCGACGGCACCAAGGTGCTCGTCCGGCAGGGCGAGAGTCTCAACCTCTACGACGTCAAGCCCGAGACGAAGGACAAGAAGACGGTCTCAACCAAGGGCCTGATGGGGGAACGTGTGCCCGCCGACGAGTGGCGCCAGTTCTTCGACGAGACCTGGCGGCGCTACCGCGACTTCTTCTACGTCCGGAACATGCACGGCTACGACTGGAAGGCGATCGGCGAGCGCTACCGGGCGCTGCTGCCGTACGTCGCCCACCGCGCCGATCTCAACTACGTGCTGGGCGAGATGGTGGCCGAGCTCAACGTCGGCCACACCTACATCCAGGGTGGCGACTACGAGATCCCGGCCCGCCCGAAGGTCGCGCTGCCGGGCGCACGCTTCGAGCTCGACGCCGCCTCGGGCCGCTTCCGCATCGCGCGCATCCTGCAGGGCCATAACCAGGAAGATCTCTACCGCGCGCCGCTCACGGAGGTGGGCGTCGACGCCCGCGCCTCTGACTACCTGCTCGAGATCGACGGTGTCGAGCTGCGTGGGGACGACGATCCGTACCGCCTGCTGCGGCACAAGACCGACCCGGTCACGTTGACGCTGAACTCGAAGCCGGTGCTGGAGGGCTCGCGCAAGACGAGCTACCGGCCGATCACCAACGAAGAGCCCCTGCTCTACCTCGAGTGGACGAACGCCACGCGCGAGACGGTCGCGAAGCTCACCAACGGGCGCGCCGGCTATCTCCACATCCCCGACATGGGCGCGCCCGGGATCTACGAGTTCATCAAGTGGTTCTACCCGCAGCTGCGGAAGGAAGGGCTCGTGGTCGACGTGCGCTCGAACGGCGGCGGCAACGTCTCGCAGTGGATCATCGAGCGGCTCGACACCAAGCTCCTGGGCACGCGCTTCGGCAGCCGCGGCGAGCACCCGGGCACCTATCCCGGCACCGTGTTCCACGGCCACAAGCTGGCGCTGCTCAACGAGACCTCGGCCTCGGACGGCGACATCTTCCCGCACATGTTCAGGAAGGCCGGGCTCGGGCTGCTCGTCGGCAAGCGCAGCTGGGGCGGCGTCGTGGGAATCAGCGGCCTCGGCCCGATGATCGACGGCGGCCAGATCACCGTGCCCTTGAGCGGCACGAACGACGTGGACGGCCGCTGGGTGATCGAGGGCCACGGCGTCGACCCCGACATCGTCGTGGAGAACGATCCGAAGTCGGTGATCGCCGGGAAGGACCCGCAGCTCGAGCGCGGCGTCGCGGAGCTCCTCAAGAAGATGGACGCCGAGCCAATGCGGCTTCCGAAGAAGCCGGCCGACCCGGTCAAGACGAAGTAGGCGGAAGGGCGGAAGGCGAGTGAGCGGGACGGCCGGCATCGCCGTGATGCGGGGCGTCCCGCCCACGCTCGCCCGCTGCGAGCTCAGCTTTCGCGAGCGGGAGCCAATCGACCTCGAGCGGGCGATCGCCCAGCACGGCGCATACGCGGCGCTGCTGCGCTCGCTGGGGCTCGAGGTCGTCGAGCTGCCAGCCGATCCCGCGTTTCCCGACTGCTGCTTCGTCGAGGACGTGGCCGTGGTGCTCGACGAGGTGGCGCTCCTGACGCGGCCCGGCGCCGCGTCGCGCCGCGGCGAGGTCGAGGCGATCGAAGCGGCCCTCGCCCCGTTTCGCTCGATCGAGACCACACCCCCGCCGGCGACGCTCGAGGGCGGTGACGTGCTGCGCGTCGGCCACACGCTCTACGTCGGGCGCTCGGCCCGCACCAACGAGGCGGGCATCGCGCGCCTCGCGGCCGTGGCCGAGCCGCTGGGCTACCGCGTCGTGCCGGTCCCCGTGACCGGCTGCCTCCACCTCAAGAGCGCGGTCACGGCGCTCGACGACGAGCGGCTGCTCGTCAACCGGGTGTGGCTCGACACGGCTCCCTTCCGCGGCCTGGAGCTCGTCGACGTGGCACCCGAGGAGCCGGGCGCGGCCAACGTGCTGCGCGTGGCGGGCATCGTGATCGCCCACCCCGGCTTCCCGCGGACGATCGAGCGCGTCGCGACGCTGGGCTACGCGGTGCGCGAGCTCGACGTCTCCGAGTTCCTGAAAGCGGAAGCCGCCCTCACCTGCAAGAGCCTGCTGATCTCAGCGGGGGCACGGGGGGCGCTCAGCCCCCCGAATGCTCAGTCCAGAGAGTCCTCGCAGTCTCTCTGACGCGTCTCCATACGCGGCCAGCGCGTTGCGCCAAATCGACCGTCCCATCTCGCAACTGGCTCGGCCCGGCCGACCCGTTACTGAGGAATCTGCACACCGGCGTCGATCCGGCCGATCCCGCTCTCGTAGACGAGCTTGTTGAGCGCGGGGACGTCCGTCTGCTGCAGCGCCTGGATCGCCGCGGCCACATCGTCGACCGAAGCCCGGGTGCGCTCGATCACCATCTTCTGCTGCGGCGTAGGCGCGCCCGCGAAGGCGGCGAGGCCGAAGGCCAGGAAGCGCGCCCGCGGCAGGAGCGGCTCCGGGTCCTCGGCGAGGGGCGCACCCGCGAAGCCTATCGGCGCGTCCGAGCTGAGCTTGCGGGCGAGCGGCGTCGCCTTGTCGAGCAGCGCCTTCACCGCCGTCGTGACGGCCTCGGGGGTGTCCTTCTTCTTCTCGAGCGTCGCCTTCAGCTCCTCGAGCTGCTTCTTGATCGACTTGAGCGCCTTGTCGGCCGCGTCGGCCCTCGCCCAGATCCGACCGGCTTCCAGCTGGGCCTCGTACCATGCCTGCCGCTCGGCGTCGGTCACGTCGATCCGCGGGTCGTCTTCGACCACGACCGTCCGGGTGGCTTCCTTGCCGGCCGCGGCGACCTTGACCGTGTAGCTGCCGGGCAGCACCAGCGGCCCGCGCGGCGGCCCCCCGAATCCGCGCTCGGCCCCCTCCTCGGGCTTCACGGGCGGCTCGCGCCGCAGGTCCCAGCTCGCGCGGTTCCACCCGACGAGGGGCTTCGGCCCCTTGAGCTCGCGCACGAGAGCACCCGCGGCGTCCGTCACCGTGACCTTGACTTCGTCCTTCTCTCCCGGCTTGGCGCCGAGCCAATAGGTGAGCAGCGCTCCCTCCGGTGGGTTCGGAGCCAGGAACAGCTTGTGCCCCGTGTTGGCCTTGTGGTCGTAGAGCCGCCACTCGGTCGCCGTCGGAATCGGGAAGAGATGCAGCTCCTGGCCGCGGGCGGCCGGGAGCGAGGCGAGCGGCGTCGCGTCGTCGAGGACCCACACGCCGCGGCCGTGCGTGCCGAGCACGAGGTCCCCGTCGCGGGGGTGGACCAGCAGGTCGTCGACCGGGACGGTCGGGAGGTTCTTGCCGCGCAGCGGCGTCCACGAAGCCCCGCGGTCCCAGCTCACCCACAGACCGCGCTCGGTGCCCGCGAAGACAACGTCGGCGTTTTTCGGGTGCTCGCGCACGACGCTGAGCGTGCCACCCGCCGGAATGTTGGACGAGACGCTCTTCCACGTCTGCCCGTAGTCGGAGGTGAAGAACAAGTAGATCCCGAAGTCGTTCGAGCGGTGGCCGTCGAAGCTGACGTAGGCGGCGCCCTCACCAGTGCGGCTCGCCTCGACGCGGCTGACGTAGGTGCCCTTCGGCACGCCGGGGACCTTCGCGGCGACGTTCGTCCAGGTGGCCCCGCCGTCGCGAGAGACGTGGAGGTTGCCGTCGTCGGTGCCCGCCCACAAGACACCGGCGCGCAGCGGCGACTCGGCGAGGGTCGTGATCGTCCCGAAGTGGACGACGCCGTCGTTGCGCGACAGCAGCTCCTTGGCGACCTTGCCGAAGATGGGCGTCGCATCCCGCTTCACGTTGTCGCTGGTGGTGAGGTCGGCTGAGACGAGCGTCCAGGTGTCGCCTCGGTCGCGCGAGCCGAACAGGCGATTACCGCCGTAGTAGATCGTCTTGGGATCGTGGGACGACACGAGGATCGGCGAGTTCCAGTTGAAGCGGTACTTCTCCCCTGCAGGCGGCTCGGGCTTGATGATCCGGCGCTGTCCGCTCGCGCGGTGCAGCCGCTGCACGCTGCCGTCCTGGCTCTCGACGTAGACGACGTCGGGGTCGGTCGGGTCTGGCACGGTGTAGAAGCCGTCGCCTCCGCCGACCCGGAACCACTCGTCGTTCGAGATCCCTTGCCGGTAGAGCGTACGCGACGGCGCCGACCAGCTGCCGTTGTCTTGCAACCCGCCGTAGACGTGGTACGGGCGCTGGTTGTCCGCCGCCACCTCGTAGAGCTGCGCGAGCGGGACGGTGTTCACGAAGTCCCAGCTTCGCCCGCGGTCGTAGCTCAGGTGGATGCCTCCGTCGCTGCCCACGATCATGTGGTCCGAGTTCGCGGGGTCGATCCACATCGCGTGATAGTCGCCGTGGATCTTGTCGACGACGTCGGTCTTGAACGTCCTGCCGGCGTCCTCCGAGGTGTACATCGGCGCGCCCAGCACCCAGATGCGCTGGTCGTTGTTCGGGTCGATGCGGAGCTTGCTGTAGTAGGAAGGGCGGGGATTCGTCGCCGACATCTTGGTGAAGCTGTCTCCGCGGTCCTCGGAGCGGTAGATGCCAGCCTCCTTGGCGTGCTCGATCAGCGCGTAGACGACGTTCGGCTCGCGCAGGTAGACCGCGAGGCCGATGCGGCCGATCTCGCCCTCGGGCAGCCCCTTCGTGAGCCTGGTCCAGCTCGCCCCGCCGTCGATCGTCTTCCACAGCCCGCTGCCCGGACCGCCCCCGCCAAAGCCGAAGGGCGTGCGCCGGCGCTGGTACGAGGCCGCGTACAGCGTGTCGGGGCTCGCCGGGTCCATCGCGACGTCCACGAAGCCGGTGTCTTCGTCGATGAACTTGGTGTTGGCCCAGGTGCGTCCGCCGTCGCTGGTCTTGTAGAGGCCGCGTTCCTTGCTCGGGCCCCAGAGTCGCCCCAGCGCGGCCACGTAGACGATCTCCGGGTGGCTCGGGTGCACGAGCACCCGGCCAATGTGGTGCGTCTCGGCGAGGCCCACGTGCTGCCAGGTCTTGCCGCCATCGAGGGTCTTGTAGACACCGTTGCCCCAGGAGGACGACTGCCGGTTGTTGGGCTCGCCGGTACCCGCATAGAGGATCTGCGGGTCGGAGGGTGCGATGGCGAGATCGCCGATGCTGGAAACCAGCTGGTCGTCGAAGACGGGCTCGAAAGTGATCCCGTTGTTCGTCGTCTTCAGGATCCCGCCCGAGGCCGTCCCCACGTAGAAGGTGGACGGGTTCGACTCGACGACCGCGAAGTCGTCGATGCGCCCGCCCATGATCGCGGGCCCGATGTTGCGGAACTCGAGGCCTTTGAGCTGCTCCGGCGCGAGCGCGGGGGCTGCGGCGGTCGGCGCCGGCCCGGCCGCTCCGGCCGTCTTCGCCTGAGGCGCTGCCGCGGGGCCGAGACCGAGAAGGACGAGGACGGCGAGAGTGATCGGGCGGCGGATGGAGAAGGACATTGGGAGCTCCTCGAGGGTGGCGCGGGGCGCGCGGCCGGGATGTTACATCGGGCACACACTGGGAGTCGCTCGCAGCGTGGCGCGCCAGCCTGCCAGCTTCGGATATGCTTGGGGCTTCCCGAACCGAAGCAAGGGCCTTCTAGAAGGAGATCCGCCGCAATGGCCAAAGTCACCCACAAGGGCAACCCGATCGACATCGCCGGCACGTTTCCTGCGGTCGGACAGACCGCGCCGGCGTTCACGCTCGTCGGCAAGGACCTGGGCGACGTCGCGCTCAAGGACTTTGCGGGCAAGCGCAAGGTGCTCGACATCGTCGTGAGCCTCGACACCGGCATCTGCGCGGCGTCGGCGCGCAAGTTCAACGAGACCGCGGGCGCGCTGCCCAACACGGCGGTCCTGGTGATTTCCGGCGACCTCCCGTTCGCCGCGGGCCGCTTCTGCACCGCCGAGGGCCTCGCGAACGTCGTCACGCTCTCGACCTTCCGCGGGAGGCAGTTTCTGCGCGACTACGGCGTCGAGATCACGAGCGGCAAGCTCGTCGGCCTCGCAGCGCGCGCGGTCGTCGTGCTCGACGCGAACGACAAGGTGATCTACACCGAGCTCGTCCCCGAGATCGCCCAGGACCCGAACTACGACGCGGCGCTCGCCGCGCTGAAGTAGGCGGCTGCAGGCTCACCGCGCCCTGGCCGTCCTCAGAACCCCTTGCGGATGAGCGAAGGCAAGACCGGCGACACGCCGAGAACGGCTGGCGCGAGCCGCTTCGCGGCGCGAGCACTGACGCTCATCGACATCCTGATCGTCGCCTACACGCTCGTGGGGCTCGTCTACCTGTTCGCCGGCGGCATCGACCTCGGCGTCGTCAGCGTCCGCCGCTTCTCGAAGCCGTTCCTCGTGCTGCTGGCGCTCGTCGCCCTGCGCGCGGCAATCCCGCGGCCTTCGTGGCTCACGAGAAGAATCGGAGACGGCAGCGCTCGGGCGGCGGCGGCGCGCGGAAGGCTGGAGGCACGCAGCAGCTGGGTCCCGGCCGCGCTCGATGCGCTCACGGCGGTCTTGAGCGTGCACGTGCTGACCAAGGGCACGGCGTTCCTCGCAAACCTGCTCTTCGGCCCGGCCCGCCCGCGTCCCTTCCCGATGCCGTTCGCCTCGGCGCGCTTCGCGGAGACGTTCGCTGCGTGGGACTCCGGCTGGTACTTCGACATCGCGCAGCGCGGCTACTACTGGCACGACGGCGGCCAGAGCAGCCTCGCGTTCTTCCCGCTCTACCCGCTGCTGATGCGTGCGCTGGCCTGGCCGTTCGGGGGCGGGGACCGGGCGCTCTGGATCTCGGGCATCGCGCTTGCCTACCTTTGCCTCCTGCTCGGTCTCACGGTCCTGCACCGCCTGACCGAAGAGCACTTCGGCGGGCGCGAGGTCGCGCGCAGGACCGTGCTTTACGTGGCGGTTTTCCCGTTCGCCTACTTCTTCACGCAGGTCTACACGGAGTCGCTGTTCCTGCTGACGAGCGTGTCGGCCGTGGCCGCGGCGTTCGGCGCGCGCTGGGGTTGGGCCGGGGCCTTCGGCGCCCTCGCCGCCCTGACGCGTCCCAACGGGATCCTGATCGCCGTGCCGCTCGGGCTCATCGCTCTCGCCGGGCGCCCGCGCCCGGGCGAGCTCGCACGCCGCGCCGTGGCGCTCTCGCTCGTGCCTCTGGGCTTCGCCGCGTTCTGCGCGTTCGCCTACCGCCTCTCGGGCGACCCGCTCGGCTGGCTGCGGGCCCAGGCCCAGTGGGGCTACAGCGTCGGCAACCGGCCGTGGGTGGAGCTGATGCGGCTCGTCGACGGGATCGACCGGAGCGGGCTCTACGGCTACTTCTTCTCGGATCCGCTGGCACCGTACTACTTCCTGCACGGCGTCATAGCGCTCGCCTTCGTCGCGCTCGCCCCGAGCGTCTTCCGGCACCTCGGGCTCGCTCTCGGGGCCTACGTCGCCGTGAGTCTCTACGTACCGCTGAGCGGCAACGCGCTCGAGGGCATCGGCCGCTACGCGGCGACGCTCTTCCCCGTGTTCATCCTGCTCGGCCGCGTCGTCCGCTCGCAGCGCGCGCACGAGGCCCTGCTCGTGAGCAGCGCGCTCGTCCTCTCGCTGCTGAGCGCGCTCTTCGCCACCTGGCGACCCATCTATTGAGCAGGGGGGTGCTGCGCCGCACCCCCCTGCAACCCCCCGCGCGCTCCGCGGGAGTGAATCCCGCTTCGCGCGCCGCCCGTTGCTCTACGGCTGGGGGCCCGGACGCCCGCAGGCCGTCCGCGAGCACGAACGGCCGCACGACCAGGCGCCGTGTCATCGCGGCATCGCAGCATCGCGCCCCGGCGGCGCGGTTGCGGCGTGCGGTATGCTCGACGCTCGGAGTGCCCATGCTCGACATGCAGAAGATCCGGGAGCAGTTCCCGATCACGCGCCAGCGCTTCCAGGTGCTGGGCTCGTCGGAGCCCAAGCCGCTCATCTACATGGACCACGGCGCGAGCACCCACCCGCCGACGCCGGTGCTCGACACCTACAAGGAGTTCCTGGAGTGCTCCTACGCCAACGTGCATCGCGGACGGCACTACTTGTCGGAGATGGCGACGGACCGCTTCGAGCACGTGTCGCAGGACATCTATCGCTTCATCAAGGGCCAGAGCACCGGCAACTGCGTCATCCTGTGCGGCAACACCACGCAGGCGCTGGATCTGGCCGCCCACGTGATGGCGCACCGCGACGGCGTCACGCTCGTCTCGCTGATGGAGCACCACTCGAACGACCTGCCTCACCGCTCGCGTGGCAAGGTGGTTCACTTCGGCGTCCGGGACGACGGCACGCTCGACTACGACGACCTCGAGAGCAAGCTCGGGACGCACGACGTGAAGCTGGTGGCGGTCACCGGCGCCTCAAACGTGACCGGCTACCTGACCGACGTGCACCGCATCGCGCGCATGGCGCACGCGCACGGCGCCAGGATCCTGATCGACGGCGCACAGATCCTGGCGCACTCGCCCGTGGACGTGCGGCCCGACGACGACCCCGGCCACCTCGACTTCTTCGCCGGCGCCGGCCACAAGGCGTATGCCCCGTTCGGCTCGTCGTTCCTGTTCGGTCCGACCGAGCTCTTCGACGCAGCGCCCCCGTACATCCCCGCCGGCGGCACTGTGGTGTACGTCACGGAGGACGAGGCCTTCTACAAGAAGTCTCCCGACCGCCACGAGGGCGGCACGCCCAACATCGCGGGAGCGGTGGCGCTCGCGGCTGCGCTGCGTTTCCTGGAAGAGGCGGGGATGGACGCGGTGAGGGCCCACGAGCGCGCGCTCGTCGCGCAGGCGATGCAGGCGCTCGCCCGGATCGACGGGGTGCGGGTGCTCGGCGACCCCGTGCCGGACCACCGGATCGGCGCGCTCTCGCTGACGATCGATGGAATCCCGCACGAGCTGGCCGCGAGCATCCTCAACCGCGAGGCCGCGATCGCCGTCCGCAACGGCTGCTTCTGCGCCCACCCCTACCTGCACCGGCTGCTGGGGCTCACCGACACGGGCGAGCTGCGGCGGCGGCTGATGGCGGGCGAAGAGGTCGACCTGCCCGGCGCCGTGCGCCCGAGCTTCGGGATCTTCAACGACGAGGCGGAGGTCGAAGAGCTCGTGCGCATGATCCGGGTGATCCGCGACAGGGCCTGGAAAGGCGACTACGTCGACATCCCGGGCGCCGCGGCCTGCAAGGAGCTATAGGCCCGCGTCGCGAGAAGGGCGCTTGTCGCGCTCCCGGACCTCGGGGAGCGTCGCCAACAGCGGCACCGGCAGGATGTCCTCCAGGTCCTCGGGACCCTTGACGCTGTGGTCGCGATGCTCTGCCACCAGCGCGGCTCCAAGGCCCAGCAGCAGGCCGGCGACGGCGCCAGCGAAGCCGAACCACACGGGATCCGACGACTCCGGCGCAGCGGGCGGAATCGCCGACCTCAACAGCTCGAAGCGCACGGGCCCATCCTGCTCGACGAGCGCCTTGGCCAGCGCGTTGGGCACCAACGCGGCCGTCACGGGATCGCGGTGCTCGAACTCGACGAGGAAGGAGCTCGTCGACATGGGCCGAACCCGCAGGTCGGAACGCAGCCGCTCGACCTGTGCTGCGGCGGGGGCCGAGACTCGGTTCGCGGCCGCGTAGGGAGCTGTCTCAGAGATAGCGCGCTCCAGCAGGGCCGTCTCGGTAATCCGGCGTCGCACCGCCAGGTTGCGCCGCGCGGCCAGATCGAGGCCTGCGTCGCCGGGCAACCCTTCGGCAGCTACGCTCCATTCCACGTGCACCAGCGCCGTGGCGCGATAGCGTGCCGGCAGCAGGAGTGCGAGGGCAGCAGCCGCGAGCGACGCGACCACAACGGGGGCGACCACCCGCCTGCGCCTCCGGAGCGGCGCCTCGACGAGGTACCTGACCCGACGGCTCGAAGCGCGGTCGCGGAACATCGCTGGTATCAGCTTGCCACAGGCAGAGCTCGGCGGTCGCGGCCGGGCGTCGGCCAATTGGCGAAAGACCGGGTCGTCGGGTAGCCTTTCGGCCCGGAGGAGAAAGACGGTCCATGAGGCACTACGAGCAGGTCCAGATCGAGCTGAAGGCGGCGCCCCGGCGTTGGCTCGTCACGGGCGTTGCGGGCTTCATCGGCTCGTCCCTGCTCGAGTCCCTGCTCGAGCTGGACCAGTCCGTCACGGGCCTCGACAACTTCTCGACCGGCCGTCGCGCCAACCTGGACGAGGTGCGCGTGCGAGTCGGTCCGGATCGATTCTCGCGCTTCCGCCTGGTCGAGGGCGACGTCGCTGCGGCGGCCACGTGCCGCGAAGCCGTTTCCGACGTGGAGCTGGTGCTCCACCAGGCCGCGCTCGGTTCGGTGCCGCGCTCGATAGAGGCACCGCTGGAGTCGAACGCAGCCAACGTCACGGGCCACCTCGCTCTGCTGGAGGCGGCCCGCCAGGCGGGCATCCGCCGCTTCGTGTATGCGTCCAGCAGCTCGGTCTACGGGGACAACGAGGCGCTGCCGAAGCTGGAGCCCGACCTGGGCCGGCCGCTCTCGCCCTACGCGGTCACGAAGCTGGCCAACGAGCTCTACGCCTGCGTCTACGGCGAGCTGCACGGGATGGAGACGGTCGGCCTTCGCTACTTCAACGTCTTCGGCCCGCGACAGGACCCGGAAGGAGCCTACGCGGCCGTGATCCCGAGGTGGGTGGCCGCGATGATCCGGGGCGAGCGGGTGCTGATCCATGGCACCGGCGAGACGAGCCGGGACTTCTGCTACGTGGCGAACGTCGTCCAGGCGAACCTGCTGGCGGCCACGGTCTCCTCGCAGGACGCCCTCAATCAGGCCTATAACGTCGCCGCCGGCCACCGCACGACGCTCGTCGAGCTCCACCGCCTGCTCCGCGACCGGCTGGTCGCACGCCACCCGCGGCTCGCGGCGCAGGAGCCCGAGCACGGTCCGTTCCGTGCCGGAGACGTTCTGCACTCCCTCGCCGACATCGGCAAGGCCCGCCGCCTGCTGGGCTACGAGCCGACCCACGGAATCGAGCGCGGCCTCGACGAGTCGCTCGCCTGGTACGAACACAACCTGGCCTGAGCTACCGCAACGGGCGGCGAGCGCAGCGGGATTCATTCCCGCGAAGCGAGCGGGGGGGTACGGGGGGTGGGGCGCAGCACCCTGCGAGGCCACGGGCGGCGAGCGCAGCGGGATTCACTCCCGCGAAGCGAGCGGGGGGGGTACGGGGGGTGCGGCGCAGCACCCCCCGTTTAAAACGACATCCCGAACTTGAAATATACGCGGGTGTCGCCCCGC
>Ga0210377_10003311_pt1 | contig 13874 bp, 15 predicted proteins | sample PLM4_65_b1redo_FD_155480 | JGI IMG/M metagenome (GOLD analysis project Ga0210377, IMG submission 155480) | Groundwater sediment microbial communities from an aquifer in East River, Colorado, USA - PLM4_65_b1 redo | ecosystem: Environmental > Terrestrial > Soil > Riparian zone | place: USA: East...
GAGGAACTTCTTTTTAAAAAATAAATTTGCTCTGGAGGCTAGTAAGCCAGGTTCTGTTTTTCGGTAACAATCTATCTACGCCTTCACTTCGTTCCTCGGAAAGGCTCCTAATAACGGAACTTTCGGAAGTTGCAGCGGGGAGGATTGTCTCTTTTCACTCGTTTCCCTAAACCTTTAGGGTTTTGGGATCGACATAGTCTCTGTGACTCTGACTGGCGGTTACCCGCTCCGGCTTACACCGGACACCCTGCCTTTGCGCTGCCTGGACTTTCCTGACCTTTCGGCCTAGTTACCCTTCCTCCAGAGCATGCGTATTATACCATAAATGGGTCGCCATCTGATATAATTCGGACATGAAATTAGTCATCCAAAGAGTAAAATTAGCCTCAGTTTTACAGGTTAAGACAAAAAAGGCAGTTGGAAGCATCAAAAATGGCCTTTTTGTGCTAATGGGCGTTAAAAAAGGAGATACAAAAGAAAAGGCCGATCTTTTGGCTGAAAAGCTTATTAAGTTAAGAATCATGTCAGATGTGAATGACAAAATGAACCTGTCCATTAAAGATGCAAATGCAGAAGTTTTAGTTGTTTCTCAGTTTACACTCTATGCAAATACATCGGGTGGAAATAGGCCTTCATTTATAGATGCTGAGGATCCAGCTAAAGCAAAAGAACTTTACGAATACTTTGTGAGAAGCCTAAAAGAAAAGGGAGCGAGGGTTGAGACTGGAAGCTTTGGAGACTATATGGAAATTTCAACTGAACTAGATGGTCCTGTCACGATAATCCTTGAGAATTGAGAAATTCTTTTAACTTTTTTTCACTTCTATATTGCTGGCCGATTGATACAAATAATCTGTTCATGTCGGACCAATACTTCTTGGGAACTACTTTTACAAGTGATTTTTCTGTCTCTTGGGGTGACTTTGTTTTTACCCAGCCCAGGAGATTACTGATTCTATGAACATGGGTATCAACAGCTATGGCTGGGATTCTAAATGCTCGATTGAGAACCAGGTTTGCAGTTTTTACTCCAACTCCTGGAAGTTTTGTAAGCTCAGCCTTTGTTTTTGGTACTTTATTAATTATTGAAGCGAGTTTTTTTAAGTGCTTTGCCTTCGTTTTGTAAAAGCCAACTGGATATATGAGTTTTTGGATTTGAATCTCGTTTAGCTTATTTAATTCTTTTAAGTTTGGAGCCTTTTTAAATAATTCTTTTGAAACTTTGAGGGTAGTTTCATCTCGGGTTCGGGCTGAAAGAACTGTTGAAATGAGAGTCTTATAGGGATCTCTTCCAAACACCTCAAGAGGCACCAACTTGTAATGCCTCTTGAAGATGGAAAATGCTCTATCAATGTTTAAGATTACTTGTTGCCTCCGATCTTGAACATTGTTGTGCCACAAACTTCACAAACAGCTTTTGTTGCCATCTTGCCGTTCTTCATTGTGACTTCTTGAGCGTCTTTTCCCTCTCTCTTTGTTCTACATTTTACGCAGTACATCATTTGATAATTCACCCCCTTTCGACTTTGAGGCCAGTATAGCACTCTTTCACGAAGCTAGTTGTGCGTAGGGTGTTTTTCCTACTGAGGCTAAGGGTAGTCTTCGTGCCTAAGTATCATTTTTAGCCGTACTTTCGGCATGTTTTTACTTTACTTCTCTAAATGCAGTGCGTAATTGTGGGATTCTAAATGCCTATTGACAAGGCTCGCGACTTCCTGCTTGACACCACTTTCCAGGAATGCAACAATGTTTGAGTTTAAATATTGTTCATGAGATGGATTTTAAAGATATTTTATTAATTGGTATAGGGATTTGGCTCGGGATTTTAAGCGCACTGTTTTACATAATACTGGCACATTACAAGAGGCTTGTTAAGGGAGTTTCTGAGGGGAACCTTGAGAAGGTTCTAGATAGGGTTCTTGAAACAGAAACTAAAAATTCCAAAGAGATCTCAAGCATTTGGGAAAAGGTAGCCGGTCTTGAGAAGGACGGTTCCTTCCATATTCAAAAAGTTGGAACTATTAGATATAACCCCTATAATGAGACTGGAGGAGATCAAAGCTTTTCCTTGGCTCTTTTGGACGCGCACCAAAGCGGATTTGTAATAACTGCTTTGCACGCCAGGGACAGGACAAGGGTCTATGTAAAACAAATTAAGAGTGGTAAGAGTTCGCTTGATCTATCTAAAGAAGAAGATAAAGCTATAAAGGAAGCAGGAAGAATTTAATGAAAAAAATAAAAGAATTTGTTACTTCTAAAAATTTTACAATTGCTTTGTCCTTTTTGGGCTTGTTTCTTCTTGCAACTGGAATTTCTTGGGCGGCATTTTCCCTACTCGGTAAGGGCGGCAGTGTTTCACTTCCGGCTGGAGTTGGCCTGGAAGGCGCAAGATCAAAGATAAACCTAAATATTCCCAGAACTGAAGAGTGTCCCATAAACGGAGATAAGTTTACAAAGATTGAAAAGGACATTTGGGCCAAGAGGAGGCCAATTGCTGCAATGATTGAAAACCACGCAGACTCAAGGCCGCCATCTGGACTATCTCGAGCTGATGTTGTCTATGAAGCCGTTGCCGAAGGTGGAATTACAAGGTTCCTGGGAATTTTTTACTGTGGAGCGGCTGGAGACTCGGTTGAAATTGCACCAGTCAGAAGCTCAAGAATTTACTATATTAATTGGGCCGCAGAATACGGAGACTTCCCTATTTATATGCACATTGGTGGAGCTAATAACTTCTCTGGCTCGGGCGACACCGCAAAGGACGTCAGAGCTTTGGAAACACTTGAAACCTTGGGTTGGAGAGTTCCGGGTGGAAATGATTTTGACACAATTTATGATTCAGGCTTTCCTGTCTTTTGGAGAAATTATGAAAGACTCACTCACGAGGTTCCAACTGAACACACAATGATGGCTTCGCTTGACGCTGCCTACGAACAAGCCGAGAAGCGCGGCTTTGGAGCAACACACAAAGGTGTTTCTTGGAGTAAGAATTTTGTTCCTTGGAAGTTTGCAGACGGCAAAGCATCTTCATCCCCAACTGCCAGCAATATCAAATTTGAATTCTGGAGCAATAAGCCAGAATACGACGTCGAATGGAAATATGATTCTTCTTCAAATAGCTACATGAGATTTAACGGAGGACAAGCAAGTACTGATCTTGGATATGACAAAAAACAGCTTTCTACCAAGAACATTGTCATCCAATTTGTAGCTGAAAAAGGCCCGGTTGACCGCAACCTGCACATGTTCTACCAGAACATCGGAAGCGGGAATGCTATTTACTTTATGAATGGAGATGTGGTAAAAGGAACTTGGGCAAAGAGTGATAGAACTGGAAGGACTATATATAAAGATGCGAGTGGAAAAGAAATAAAGTTTGTACGCGGTGTGATTTGGATAGAAGCGCTGCCGATCGGAAACGATGTGAATTATTAAATTAACGCCTGCCCCAAAAAATGGCGAATTTAGAAGATATTATAACCTCAAGAGTAAGGGTGAGAATTTTGGAATTGTTTTTCGGCAATCCCACTGAAATGTATCATGTGCGTGGAGTAGTAAGGGAAGTCAAAGAAGAAATAAATGCAGTCAGGCGTGAGCTAAACAAGTTTGAGGCAGAAGGAATACTAGAGAAAGAAGGAAGAGGCAACAGAGTTTATTTTTGGATAAGAAAGGACTATTTGTTCTACAGCGACCTCCTTTCTATGGTTGCCAAAATAACAGGGCTTGGAGCCCAGCTCATTACAAATAAGGCCAAACTCGGAAAAGTAGGCTACGTCATGTTTTCTGGAAAATTCGCAAGATATAAAGCAAGAAAAAAAGAAGACGAGGTAGATATTTTAATTGTTGGTGAAATTGTCCTCCCAGAGCTTGCAACTTTAGTTCGATCTGAGGAGTCAAAAAGAGGAAGAGAAATTAACTATACGGTTATGACCAGAGATGAATTTGATTTCAGAAAAAAAAGGCGTGACCCGTTCCTATTAAGCATTCTTGCAGGATCAAGAGTCATGGTAATTGGTGACGAGGAGGACCTGGTTTCGTGAGCGCTGAGATAAGAAACCTTCTGCCTAAGCCGGTTTGGAACCAACTCCCAGAGAAGGAACTTAAATTAGTAACTGAAAGATTGATTGTACTTGGAAACAAATATCAACCAGCTTTTTATGGAGCTATTTTCAATGGAAGAAAATTAAATGCTGACGATGTTGCAGAAATTGGTACTATCCTTGGAGACGTATCTGAAAGGCTAGGGTTTACTTCTCGGATTGCCTTTTTTCGCTTCGGTGATAACAATAGACAAGTCATATTACCGCTTAGACCGATAAATCTTGATGTTGATTTAGCTTTTGGAAATCTTGATGCAATTTTAAGGTATGCTACAGACGATTTAATAAAAAGAGGGCTACCAGTTGTTGAATCTCCTGTAGGATCTGGGAATATTTTTAAGAAATAACGTGGAAATAAAATTAAGTTTGGGACCTATGGGTGATTATCTTCTTGATGAGCTTAGGCCAGCATATAATGACAACCAGCCTTATCTTATAGATTCATTAAAAACTTTTTGCACAGTGGAGGAAGCTTGGGAAATTGTTAACGGACTGACTTTTTTGTCCGAAGGTAATTTCAAATTGATTCCGTTCTATGACAAGCGACATAAGTTTCTTGAAGTAGCAATTTTAGCTCCACTTGGAATTACTAAAGGAGCAGCTAGAGCTAAATTAGAAGAATCAATTAGCCGGTTTTGTTCTGACGAACCTTTAGAAGCAGTGCCTCTTTTGAGTTTTCAACCTTCTTATCAAGAACCTCTTTGAAAAGCTTTTCTAAAACCTCTCCGACTTTAGGTCCTGGCTTAATTTTTAACTCCTTCATAACATCAGTGCCATCTATTTTTAAGTCTCTAATTGAAAATGGCTGTTTTTGAACTTCGACTAGTCTTTTTTTAAATTCTTCGAGTCTCCAACTAGTTTCAGTTGCTCCCCCTCCGAGTCTGTCTCCAGTACGAAGTGCAAGCATATCCTCGATATACTCAGGTCCTACATTTCTAATAAACCTTCTAATAGATGAGTCAGTTTGGGTTTCATTTACAGTAAATTGGTGGTATTGGACGAGCCTAATGAGCTTTTCAGATTGTTTATTGGACAGCTTAAGCCTTTCCGCAATTCTTTTTGCAATTTGAGTGCCAACCACTTCATGGTTGTAAAAAGTTATTGTCCCAGTTGGAAGAACTTTATACGTCTGGGGCTTCCCTATGTCGTGGATTAGGGTTGCAAATCTTGTAATAGGATCACTGGACTTGCAAAATTTCAAAGCATTTAGAGAGTGGGTTCCAACGTCATAAATGTGGTGCCTGCCGGGGGATTTTTGTTCAACCCCAAATGTTTTTTCAAGCTCGGGTAAGATTTCCACTAAAAGGCCGCTTTCGCGAAGTAGAAGAATTCCTTCAGCTGGGTTAGGGGATACCAGAAGCTTTAGAATTTCATCTCTGACTCTTTCCTTGGCTATTTTATTTATAAGTCCAACATTGTTTTTAATAGCCTCAAGTGTTTTTTCTTCAATTTTAAATCCAAGCTCTGATGCAATCCTTACCGCCCTCATCATTCTTAGGGCATCTTCTGAGAACCTCTCTTGGGCGTCCCCAACCGCACGAATGAGCTTTTTTTCTAAATCTTTTTGTCCTGCGTATGGATCTATGACATGCTCAGAATACGCCATGGCGTTAATTGTAAAATCGCGTCTTTGTAAATCTTCCTCAAGTGTTTTCCCCCAAGAAATTTTATCTGGGTGCCTTTGGTCGCTATAGCCCTGCTCGGTTCTAAATGTTGTTATCTCATGGGGCTTTGACCCCTCAGAGCTTGGAATGCCTACAGTTCCAAATTTGTTGTCATAAAATGCATCAGGCAGAAACTTTTGCATTTCCTCGGGTGTTGCATTGGTCGTAAAATCCCAGTCAGTAACCATTCTCCCAGTCAGAAGATCTCTTACGGATCCGCCTACAATATAGATTTCAAAGCCCTTGTCCTTAAAGGTTTTGAGTATTTGTTTTACTTCATCGGGTATACTAAACTGCATTCACTAATTATATGACAAAAGTCTGGCAAATTTTACATAAGTCCTCTGCAAATGATTTGCAATCAATTCTTGATGTTTTATTGGAAAACAGAGGTCTTAAGACAAAAAAAGAAAAAGATGATTTTTTTGATCCCAAGGATCCTTCCAAAATTTCACTTAAAGAATTTGGAATTTCTGAGGTCGAAGTTAAAAAATCCATAAAAAGAATAAAAGAGGGCATAGCGAAAAAAGAAAAAATTATTGTCTATGGGGACTACGACGCAGACGGAGTTTGTGCAACTGCAATTCTTTGGGAAGCGCTTTATTCCTTAAAGGCAAATGTCCTACCCTACATTCCCGAGCGGTTTTCGGAGGGGTACGGGCTAAATCCAGAGAGTATTAAAAAATTAAAAACTGATGATCCTAAGCTCGCGCTTATTATCACGGTCGATAATGGAATAGTTGCGGGTGAAGCTGTTATGGAGGCCAAAAAACTTGGAATTGACGTCATTATTACAGATCACCACGAGCCAAGCAAGATCAAGCCTAAAGCTTTTGCCACTGTCCATACAACTAAAATTGGCGGGGCGGGAGTGTCTTGGGTTTTTGCAAGAGAAATAACAAAGACCAATGCAGGCCTCGAGCTCTGTGCAATTGGAACTATTGCAGATCAGATTCCGCTTCTGGGGTCCAACAGATCTTTAGTTAAGTTTGGCCTAATGGAGCTAAATAAAACTAAGCGTCCCGGAGTTAATTCTTTGTTTGAGGAGGCGAGCATTATAAAAGGAGCAATTGGAACATATGAAGTTGGCTTTATGATTGCTCCTCGTATTAATGCAATGGGAAGACTTCGGCATGCAATTGATTCTCTGAGGCTTCTTTGTACCAAGAGCTTGAGTAAGGCAAAAGATCTTTCTTTTGAAGTTGGAAAAGCAAATAAAGAAAGGCAAAAAATCTTAGCAGAGATTGTAATTGCAACCAGAATTGAAACTAAAGCACTAGAAAATAAAAAAATTATTGTTGTTGCAAGCGAAACATATCATGAGGGAGTAATAGGCCTTGCCGCAGGGAGATTAGTCGAAGAGTTTTACAGGCCAGCAATAGTTTTTTCAAAAGGCGAGAAGTTTGCCAAAGCATCGGCTCGGTCTGTATCTGGATTTAATATAATTGAGGCCATCAGGAAAGTTGAAGACCTCTTGATTGCAGCTGGTGGGCATCCGATGGCTGCAGGATTTACGATTGAGTCGAAAAATATTTCAAAATTTGAGAAAAGACTTCTTGAAGCATCAGATAGTTTATTGACTGATGAAGTATTACAAAGAAAACTGAAAATCGATATGGAAATTAATTTTGATAAAATCAATCTTCCTCTACTTGAAAAATTACAGGACTTCGAACCGACTGGGCTTGGCAATAAGCCGCCAATTTTTGTAAGTAAGGGTGTAGAAGTAATTGATGCCAGGACAGTTGGCGCTGATGCCAAACACTTAAAACTCAAACTTAGACAGGGAAGCGCCGTTTTTTCAGCAATTGCTTTTGGATTTGGGGGAATTTCGAAAGATTTAGGTCTAGGTGTGGAGATTGATATTGCTTATACTCCCCAGATAAATTCTTGGAACGGATCCAAAAATATTGAACTAATGGTAAGAGATATAAGCACAGCTTAAGGCTTTGCCAAAAAATTATGAAAGAAGAATTTAAAAAATTAATTGATCTAATAAAAGAATATAATCCTAAAGCTGATTTTAAAAAAATAGAAAAAGCTTGGGAATTTGCCAAGAATGCCCATGAGGGACAGAGGCGACTTAGCGGTGAGCCGTTTGCTATGCACCCCCTAACTGTTGCTCAGATTCTTGCTTCGTGGAAGATGGATACGACCTCGATAGTTGCAGCGCTTCTTCACGATACGGTTGAGGATACGCCGATTACTAGTGAGGACCTGGTGCGTGAATTTGGACAGGAAGTTGCAAATTTGGTAGGCGGCGTAACCAAAATTACAAACTATAGACTTAAGGGCAGCATTGAGGAGCAGTTTGTTGAAAACTTAAGAAAAATGCTTCTTGTGATGTCTAGGGACTTAAGAGTTGTGTTTATTAAGCTTGCAGATAGGCTGCACAACATGAGGACGATGGGTGCCCTTCCCAGAGAAAAGCAAATTCAAAATGCAACCGAGACTCTCGAGATTTATGCGCCGCTTGCGGAGCGCTTGGGAGTTGGAAAACTAAAAGGAGAGCTCGAAGATCTTTCATTTCCATATGCATATCCCGAGGAATACAAAAAAGTTAAAGATTTGGTTGAGAGTTATTTTAAAAAAGGCGGAATCGAGGCCGATATTGAGACTATGCGAAAAGCAATTCTTTCAAAGCTTGTAAAACAGGGAATAAAAGCGGAAGTTCATGGCCGCAAAAAACATTTTTATTCTTTATGGAAGAAATTAATTAGGCCCGAGAACGATTGGGAAATACAAAAGGTTCATGATTTGGTTGCCCTCAGAGCTCTGGTTCCTGAAATTTCTGACTGTTATGTAGCCTTAGGAATAATCCACAATACCTATAAGCCGGTTCCCTCGATTGGAGTATCTGATTATATTGCCCAGCCAAAACCAAATGGTTACAGGTCAATCCATACAAAAGTCTTTGGTCCCAAGGGAAGAATTGTTGAGTTTCAAATTAGAACTTTTCAAATGCACGCCGAGGCGGAGTTCGGGCTTGCTGCCCATTGGAGCTACTCTGAAAATAAGGCGTCTGGAATAAGCGGGGAGAAGCTAGATAAAATAAAAACTCCTTCTGGGGAAAAATTGTCTTGGGTCAAACAGCTCGTAGGCTGGCAAAATGAAATTGCCGACACAGAAGAATTTTTAAAAGCAGTCAAGTTTGACACTTTAAAGCATAGAAATTTTATTTTTACTCCAATGGGGGACGTCTATGACCTGCCGTCCGGGGCTACTCCAGTAGACTTTGCTTTTGCAGTCCACACAGGCCTCGGAAAGTATATTCAAGGAGCGAGAGTTGATGGGAAAATTGTTCCCTTGGACTTTAAGCTCAAAAGCGGCCAAGTCTGTGAAATTTTAACTTCAAAAAATCCAAAAAAACCAAATATTCATTGGCTGGAGTTTGTTGTAACTAACCTTGCCAGGGCTGAAATAAATAAGCAATTGCGGGCTTCATCTTAAAATAGTAGAATTGTGCTCATGGAGAGAACTTTAGTTGCAGAGTGCCTAAAAAAGACTGGGGAGAAAGTTTTACTCAAAGGTTGGGTAAATACAGTGCGCGACCATGGAAAAATTACATTTTTAGATTTAAGAGACAGATCTGGAATTATTCAATGTGTTGGCAAGGACCTTCCCAAGGTTTCAGGCGAAAGCGTTATTGAGATTCATGGAAAAGTTGCGAACCGCCCTGAAAATCTTATTAATCCCAATATTGATACAGGCAAAATTGAAGTTTCAATTGAGAGCCTTAAAGTGATCACAGTAGCCAAGGAGCTTCCTTTCCCAATTGACGGAGACGGCTATGATATTGAGGAAAACTTGAGAAACAAGTTTAGATATTTGGACTTAAGAAGGCCAAGGATGGCAAGAAATATCAGGATTCGCTCGAAAGTTGCTCAATTTATGAGAAACTGGCTGACTAAGCATGATTTTGTCGAAGTCGAGACTCCGATTTTAACTAAAACAACCCCCGAAGGAGCTAGAGACTTTTTAGTTCCATCAAGATTGCAGCAAGGAAAATTTTATGCCCTTCCCCAATCTCCTCAGCAATACAAGCAGCTCCTAATGGTTGCAGGATTTGAAAGATATTTTCAACTTGCGAGGTGCTTTAGAGATGAAGATCCCAGGGCTGACAGGGCATATGGAGAGTTTACTCAGCTCGATCTTGAGATGTCTTTTGTAGAACAAGAAGATATTTTGCAATTGGCAGAAGAGCTATTCACAGAGATTGTAAAAGAAATTTTTCCAGACAAAAAAATTGCAAAATCGCCTTGGCCAAGAATTTCCCACAAGGAAGCCAAAGAAAAGTATGGAAATGACAAGCCAGACTTAAGACGCGATAAAAAAGATCCTGACGAGCTCGCTTTCTGCTGGATAGTTGATTTCCCGCTTTTTACAGAGCAGTCAAAGGAAGATTTTTACCATGGGTCTGGTTCAGCCAAGTGGGCTCCGTCTCACCACATGTTTACAGCTCCACATCCTGATGATGTTAAATTTCTTGAGAGCGACCCTGGAAAAGTTCGCGGTTTGCAGCATGATATGGTCTTAAATGGATTTGAAGTCGGTGGAGGAAGTGTAAGAATTCATGATCCTAAAGTTCAATCAAAAGTCTTTGAGCTTATTGGATTTTCAGAAAAACAGAAAAAAGAATTTGAGCACATGCTTACTGCTTTTACTTACGGAGTCCCACCCCATGGCGGGATTGCGCCAGGCCTTGATAGATTTGTAATGGCAGTTTTGGGTGAGCCTAGTGTTCGCGAGGTAATGGCCTATCCAACCTCAGCATCAGGCCAAACCGCCGTACTCGATGCTCCGAGTGAGGCTGCTGAAGAGCAACTCAAAGAGCTTGGAATTAAAACTTCAAAGAAATGAAATCTTTTGTGTATCTCTCCAAGGCGCGTCTTTTGTATCTATCTATGATAGCCTTTGTGCTTATCTCAACTACAACGCTCTCCCTAGCAAGTGAAAACGTAAAAATAATTCCTAAGAATATTTTTTCAAGAGAAACCTCAAAGCTTCCGGTTCTTTCTGAGTCAGTTGGATTCCCAATTGTTTCAGCCCAGGGAGTATTAGCATATGACGTTGACTCGGGAGTGACGCTGTATGAAAAAAATCCAGAGAAGCCCTTACTTCCTGCATCGACAACTAAAATAATGACGGCTCTAGTTGCACTCGATGCATATTCCCTAGATAGCGTGCTTACCATAGAGGATGAGATTAAAGTAGACGGTCAAAAGATGGGGCTTGTGGCAGGCTCTGAAATGACAGTTGAAAATCTTTTATATGGCCTTTTGGTTTACTCAGCCAATGACGCGGCCCTTGTTCTATCCAGAAATTATGATGGCGGCGAGGAAGCTTTTATCGAAGCCATGAACAAGAAAGCTGCTGACTTGGGACTTAAAAACTCACATTTTGCAAATCCAGTTGGCCTGGATGGAGATTCTCAGCGCTCAACTGCAAGGGACATGGTTCTACTTTCATCAGTTGCGATGAAAAACGAGGAGTTTGCAAAAATTGTTGGTACTAAAAAAATAGTAGTTCAAAGTGTTGATGGAAAGTATATTTTCCCTCTAACAAATATTAACGAGCTTTTAGGAAAAGTTGATGGAGTTATGGGAGTTAAAACAGGCTGGACCGAAGGAGCCAGGGAAAACCTGGTTACTTATGTCAACCGAGATGGTAAAAAGATTATGGTTGCCGTACTTGGGAGTCAAGACAGGTTTGGCGAGACTAAGGAGTTAATTAACTGGATATACGCAAACTATACCTGGAAAAGTATAGGCTTCAAACTTTAGCTTCTTGATATCGTTTTTTAGAAAGCAGTACTTGAGTAATAATAAAGATTGTTAATACTATTCCTATAACCAATGCTGTGTTTTTTGCTGAGAATTTATCTGAGAGCGAACCTATAAAATAGGCACTCAATAAATAAGGAACATTTTTAATCATATTAAAAGTTGAAATTGTAGTTGCTCTATATTTAGATTCTGTATTATTGTTGATTGTTATTGAAGCCAAGTTTTCAAATATTCCCTCAAAGGATACTCTTAAGATAAGAGATAGACCTCCAAGAATTAAGCCTAAAATAGGAGAAATTAAGAAAGTGATGGCAATAAAAATTCCAACAAAAACAATTGCAATATTTCTCTTGAATATCTTTTTGATTAATGGTGTCAACTGAGATGCGAAAGCCGAGATCAGGAATATTCCAGACCATAAAATACCTAATTGCTCGGCCTTGAAACCGTATTCTACTGCCAAAAAGCTATCTAGCATTTCGCTAGCTATTACGACTACAAAACCAATAGTCAGCAAAAGAATTGTTTGTTTTTTTATTTCGTAATTTTTAAACAGTTCGCGTACGCCTTGTTTTGTTTGAAAGATGAAGTTTTTGAAGGAAAACTTTTCAGTGTCTATAGATGGTTCTATTAAAAATAAAGCAGTGATTAAGCCTAAAAAATATCCAGCTGTATTAGCAAAAAATGGAAGATTCGGACTTATTTTATACATAAAACCTCCCAGAACACCACAAAGTGCGGGAGCAAACAACTGAATAGAGTTGATATTAGAAATTTTCTTGCCATATTCATCTTCTTTTCCATTTTGTTTTAGAGTATCAAAAACTAATGCATCAATTGTCCCTGAGTAGAAAGCGCCTCCGACACACATTACAAACACTGACAGCAGTAAAATCTGGAAGTTTGGTGCAGTAGCCATCATAAAGGAGCCGATTGTTTCAAGCAAAAAAGCGATAATTAAAGTTTTTTTCTTACCAATAAGGTCAGCGACTGCCCCTGTTGGAATTTCTGCTAAGGTCAAAGTTACAATGAGTACTGTTTCAATGATTCCAATTCCAGCATAATTTGTATAGCGCAGATAATAGAAAATCCAGATACCTAACCAAAACCAAGTTGTCTTTGAAAAAGCTAAAACATACGAAAGAGGGATATTTCTATTAATCGCCATAGTACGCTGAAGTTACAGCAGGAACGTAGGCCATAAAGCCACGGTCTCCTTCAAATACAAATACGGGTTGATAGAATGATGCCGGACTGCCAGGATCGTAGTAGCCAAGATAAATTTTTCTAATTGTTACACTGCTTTGGTTTCCAACTCCAGCTGATGCAATAAATCCAGTATTTCCCTGCAATTCTTGTAGGGCTTCGTCAACTGTTTTGATGGGGTAAGTTGAAAACTGTTCTTCATCAACTGCAAAATAGTGGAACTGGGCTGCGACTACTTGTTTTTCCCTCTGTGTAAGGCCCGACATCAAAAACCAAACATTTGATTCTTGTGGATCGGCGGTAACTGCAGGAAGCTCGTCATATGGTTTTCTGAAAAAATTAACTTTGACAAGGCTCGCCTCAGAAAGCGAAACTGCAGGGACTAAGCTTTGGCCCTGAATTTTTAAGAACACGTTTGAAGTAGGACCCGTAAGGTCATCGGGAAGTACTCCTCCACTAGAAAGATATGACTTGACGTTTTGTGCAGCTACTTCAGGGGTTGGCGGCCTTACAGATAATGGTGAAGGGTCAACTGCAAGATTGTAGCTAATTGAAAAACTTCCATTTATGATATTCATCTCAAGAGTTGAAGTATTGTCTCTATTTGTAAACCTATACATGGTGTCTGAAATTTTTTGAGGCTGGGATATAAATCCAAGTCCAGATGCTTTTTGAATAGTTGAGTCAAGAGACGCAAAGCTCGAGGACGGCTTAGGCATAAAATAAACCTTGGCTTGATTTGCAAACTTTGGCAGGTTTCCATCTGCTGTTTCTACTTTATAGGTAAAAGTCTGCCCGCTATTTTTTTCAGGGAATGGCAGCTTTGGAAGCTTGCCAAAAGAGACGGTTGGTGCTGGTGGAGGCTTGGGAAAAAGAATATTAAAAAGGCCAATTCCAAGATTTAAAAGAATTCTTCCAACAATCAAAAAAATTACAAAATAAATTGAGTAGCGGATAATCTTCCTTGTGGTAATTGCAACTTGGGTCAGCCTGGTCATTACCTTTGAGTATAGCCTTCCCCGAAGGTATAATGCAAAAATTCGTTGTGTTCTCCGTAGAAATCCGACACTTCTAGTAAAATATGGAAGTGTTAAGTACAACTAAGATAACAATAGCTT
>Ga0210377_10003312_pt1 | contig 13871 bp, 13 predicted proteins | sample PLM4_65_b1redo_FD_155480 | JGI IMG/M metagenome (GOLD analysis project Ga0210377, IMG submission 155480) | Groundwater sediment microbial communities from an aquifer in East River, Colorado, USA - PLM4_65_b1 redo | ecosystem: Environmental > Terrestrial > Soil > Riparian zone | place: USA: East...
TTGGAAGAAATCGAGATTGGCAAGGAGCTCACAATAGGATTGCTTGAGCGGATGGGGGTCAAGACGGAGGTAGAAGGATTCTTAAAAGAAGGAAATCTCTGCTTGGAAATCAAGGGAGACCAAGAGGGGGTCCTCATTGGAAAACATGGTCGGACCCTGGAATCGCTTCAGATGCTCATTAACCGAATGGTCAACAAGAGGCTGAAAAGCGCCGTGAGGGTAGTCTTGGATATCGACGACTATCGTAAAAGAAGGATAGACACCATGGCTAACATCGCCTCTCGATTGGATGAAAAAGCAAAGAGGATAGGACACTCCTTAACAGTCGGTCCATTCAATTCTCATGACAGGAGGATTATTCACCTTACACTTAAGGAAGACCCATACCTCGAAACGGAGAGCCTTGGAGAAGGGGAGTTAAAGAAAGTCAAAATTATCCCGATCAGGATTGAGGGATAACCTCCTGAAATAGCTTCAATAAAAGTGAACAGAAAGTCCGCGCTCAGTTCTTCAAAAAAAATCCCATTAAAGGAAGAAGAGACGATTGCAGCCATTTCAACTCCATTTGGTGAGAGTGGTATTGGCGTCGTCCGTATGAGTGGTTCATCTGCTGAAGCCATCGCCAGGAAGTTATTTAAGCCAAAAAGAGACCAATCTTGCTTTATTTCTCATCACTTCCATTATGGGGAAATCATAGATAATCAAAGTGGAAAAGCTGTTGATGAAGTGTTGATTGTGGTGATGAAATCTCCAAAGACTTATACCAAGGAAGATATTGTGGAGATCCATTGCCACGGAGGGTATTTCATTTTGCAGAAGGTATTGGAACTTGCATTAATACAAGGGGCCAGAATGGCCCATCCAGGGGAATTTACAAAGCGAGCGTTCCTTAGTGGCCGAATCGATCTCACGCAAGCTGAGGCCGTGATCGATATGATCAAGGCCAAAACCATGGTTGGTCTAGAAATCGCTAACCAGCAACTCAAAGGAGGGTTGTACAGAGAAATGGCCCAACTCAAGACCAGCTTGGTTCAGCATCTGGCCCTGATCGAAGCCCATATCGATTTCCCAGAGGAGGAGATGGACCCGATCCCTTTGAGAGAGATGGAGCAAGATATTGAGGGAATGGTTCAGAAATTAGAGGGGTGGGTCGCCTCCTACGAAGAGGGAAAGATCTTTCGTGAGGGAATCTCATGTGCCATCATTGGAAAGACCAATGTTGGTAAATCGAGCCTCCTCAATGTCCTCTTGAAAGAGGAGAGGGCTATCGTCACCCCGATCCCCGGGACAACCCGGGATGTGATTGAAGAGGTCCTGAATATCCACGGAATTCCAGTGCGGTTGATTGATACCGCAGGTTTGAGAAAAGTAAGAGATTCCGTTGAGCAAGAAGGGGTGAGGAGAGCAAAGGAGCGATTGGCAGGCTCCGATTTCGTCTTGTTAATGCTCGACGGAAGTCGAGCCCTCGACGAAGATGACAAAGAGATCTTTGAGGAAGTGAAAGGAAAGAGGAGGGTAGTGATTCTGAATAAGGATGATCTTCCTCAAAAAATATCCATTGATGAGGTGAAGAATCGATTCATGGATGACCCGATGGTTTGGGTCTCTGCTCTCAATGGCAAAGGGATCGATGATCTCAAGAAAACCATTTATACCTCTTTAGCTCAGCGAGATGTCAGAGCAACCCCAGAGCACCTGATCGTGGCAAATATCCGTCACAAGACTGCTCTTACTGAGATAAAGGATAATCTTTCAAATGCAATGAAGGGAATGGAAGAGGGGACGTCCGTTGAATTTATTGCATTTGAAATTCGGTCTGCATTGGAGGCCCTCGGAGAGCTGGTTGGAGAGACAACCAGCGAAGAGGTTTTGAATCGAATTTTCGAACAATTCTGTATCGGAAAATAATCCCCTTTTTCCCCTCCCCTTGAAAAAGCCTGCCCGCAATAGGCAGGGGAAGACTGAGAGGGATTATAGAATGTTTCACGTGAAACATATAGCCCCCCACATCCTTCTGATCAATCCATGGATTACGGATTTCTCGGCTTATAATTTTTGGATAAAACCTCTTGGTCTTCTCCGCATCACCAGCCTCTTAAGGGAGAATGGGTTTCGGGTCACCCTGATCGACTGCCTTGATTTTTCGATAAAAAGAAGAAAATACGAGGATGGAAAGTTTCTTAAGACAAAGATCGATAAACCCCATCCTCTCAAATCCGTCCCACGAAATTACAGCCAATATGGAATTCCTGAAGAAATGCTGTTGAAAAGATTCTCAATGCTTGAAGAAAAACCGGACATAATCGGTATCACTTCAGGGATGACCTACTGGTATCCGGGAGTATTCAAACTAATTGAAATAACAAAGAAATTATTTAAAAATGTCCCTATAATACTGGGTGGAATCTATGCCGCCCTCTGTTATGAGCACGCCAAAAAACATTCAGGTGTTGATATTGTCTTTAATGGAAAGGAGGAATTGGAGGCTTTAAAGCTGATCTCTGATTTAACTAATTTTGAACTCCGAACTCCGAACTCCCTGCCTGCCGGAGCCTCGGCGCAGGCAGGCGAACTCCGAACTAATCTTTACCCAGCCTTCGACCTTTATCCTCAACTCGATGATATCTGTATCGCTACCTCCAAAGGATGCCCGTTCAGGTGTACCTATTGTGCCTCCCCATTCCTAACAAAAGGGTTTTCTAGAAGGGATCCTCTCAAAGTAGTTGATGAAATTGATTACTGGGCAAATAAATATGGGGTTAATAATATTGCCTTCTATGATGATGCCCTTCTCATCGAGCCATCAAAGCATTTCATTCCTATAATGAAAGAAGTGATCAGAAGGGGAATCTCCTGCAATTTCCACACGCCCAATGCCATCCACATTAGAGAGATTGATGAACAAGTGGCTGACCTCCTGTTTCGTAGCGGGTTCAAAACCATTCGTCTGGGCTTTGAAACATCGAATGAGGCGACACAGATTGAAACCGGAGGTAAGGTGGATAATCAGGAATTCAGGCAGGCGATCAATAATTTAAAGAAGGCAGGGTATTCAACCGAAGAAATTGGAGTTTATATAATGGTTGGGTTGCCAGGCCAAAGGGTAGGGGAGGCGCGGGAGGCCATTGCCTTTGTGAAAGAAACTGGTGCAAACCCAATGCTTGTGGAATATTCACCTATTCCCCACACTCCATTGTTCGAAAAGGCTAGAAAAATGTCACAATTCGACATCGAAAATGAGCCTTTATTTCATAACAATTCCATACTACCCTGTCAGTGGGATGGGTTTACAATGGCAGATAACAGAAGGTTGAAGGAAGGGTTGAGGAGGAAATAAGTGAGACCATCAGAAATTGTAAAGGATATTTTCATTGTCGGGGGCCCGGACATTACAGATGGTCGAGATGGGTGCGTCTATCTCTTGAATTTTGGTGAGCTGATATTGATCGATACCGGGGCAGGCTGGAGTGTAGACAAGATTATTAACAATGTTCAAAGGTTAGGGCTAGACTGCAAGGATCTGTGCAGGATTCTTCTAACCCACTGCCATATAGATCATATAGGAGGCGCTCCGGAAATCAAAAGGAGATTTGGGTCAAAAATCTATATCCACAAATTGGATGCGCCACCGTTGGAAAATGGAGATCCGATTTTGACTGCCGCCAATTGGTATCAGACAACCTTTCCGCCAACACCGGTCGATGTGAAATTCAATCTTCAGGAAGAGACGTTAAAAATTGGGGATCAGAAAGTCATCTGTATTCACACACCGGGTCATACTCGCGGATCAATATGCATCTATCTGGATAAAGATGGAAAACGAATCCTCTTTGGTCAAGACCTCCATGGTCCAATTCTTGAGGAATTTGGATCGAACCTCGAAGATTATGGCCGGTCAACAAAAAAATTACTCGACCTCGATGCAGATATCCTATGCGAAGGCCACTTTGGGATTTATAAGACCAAGAAGGATGTGAGAGATTATATCCTCACTTACCGCCGACAATATGGGGTGGAATAGGGGTCGACGGATCTGGCATTTCGGAGAACAAATTGACCGGGAGCCGCTGGCCTGTGGGCATGGAGCTTCACCATGAAATCTACGATCTCGTGAGATGAGTTGGAATTTTACCTGTTCATTCCAGGCGAACAAACGACCCGGGGGGTACCACCTAATCGTCCAAGCGAGTACATATACTACAGCAAGGAGAAGTTAAAGAACACGATAATGCAGTTGGGACTGAACGACCCATCGGCGCAAGAAGTCATGAGGGCCATGGAAGAGTACGATAGGTTTTCATCCGCAGAAGCTGTCCGAGTTTGAGAGAGAAATCGTTTCGTGATGCAACCTCGTGAAATTGAAGATTCCATATGTCAATCCAGGGGCCCGTCACCGAAAAAGAAAACTGTATTGCCCGGGATCTCCCCTATAGAGATTGAAAATATGATGTCACACATTTAGGTTCTAACATGTTAATATGATAAAATTATCTTCAATACATAGTTTAGGATTGACCACTTGATAGCCTTCCCTTAAGTTATTTCCCAAAAAATATTTCAAAAAATACTTGACAATTAACCTATGTTGTAGTATCCTACAAGCTAGGATATATACCTTGGTGGTGAGGACCCATGAATGCGTATTGAATACCTATATTGGAAAGATCACATTGTGGAAAAGATCATTGAAAAACATGGAGTAACCCCGGATGAGGTGGAAGAGGTTATCCATGAGGGAAATCCGGAGATACGGAAATCCGGCAAAATCCGATATCTCGTGTGGGGCCAAAGTTGCGCCGGGCGATATCTAATTATTGTTTTGGAGGAAGAATCCCAAGGAGTTTTCGTACCACTGACAGCGAGGGACATGACGGAATCAGAAAAGAGAGCTTTCAAAAAACGCTAAGGGTCTAATTATTTTGATAAACCTTACTGACCGCTCGATGGTTAGACCTTTTTGAATATAAAAGGAGGAAACAGTGAAAGCACTGAAGCTACCTAACAATAAAGACCAGGAACGTTTGATTGACGAAGAGTCTTGTGAATACTGGGATGAGCATGATTCTTCTGAGATTCTAGAAACCGGTGAAAGAATAAAACTTGAGATTGCCAGGCCCGAATATGTTTGTGAGAGGTGCAAGTCTTCCCGAGTTCGCGGACGGATAATTGATATTCCTGTTCTTAGTGGCAAGGTCGTATTGAAAAGGATGAAAACTTTTTATTGCGCGGACTGCGGAACTTCCTTAGTAGAAGAAGAGAGTCTGAAAGAGTTGAGGGATGAATTCCGCCATCTATCAACGCTGGATGCCAATACTCTTTTAGATTCTGTGAAAGAGGGGTTAACTTTCCATGATAAGAAATGGAAAGAAAAAGCAAATGAGAGAAAAGTTATATCTATCTATTTTCCAACAAAAAAGGGAATTCCAGCAAAAGCACAAATTTCCTTAGTCGTTTCAGATCCGCTTTACCCAAGACTACGTTCGCTGACAAGTGAAGCTGTTCGCAGCACGCTTGGCTTGCAATATCTTGAAGACTTAGAAAGGGAAGCAAGTGGACAAAATCGCACGATCAGCCAGTATCTTAAACTTGAGTTAGCCAAGTTCTTGCTTAAGGATTCTCCCAAGCCTAACGTAGAAAAGGCAAGCGAGCTAAAAAAGGAAGAACATATTCATTCCAGAGCGCGAATTCTCACTATTATTCCACGAAAAGTGGAACAAGATTATCTTACCGATCAACTAAATACCCGAAAATTAGCCGCAAGAACACAGGGGCGTGGAGAGGTCTATCTCTTAGAGACGGAGGACAAGAAATTCGTCGGGGTCTTGAAGTACAATTTTGGTGAAGCTGCCTTGCTGGTAGATGTTGTCAAAAACGATGTCAGTCTAAATGTGTTTGACGTAGAATTGTTTATGAATGATAAGAAAGTGGTAAACAGAAAAGATTTAAGGATCCAAGATAACCGAATTCTGCTTCTTTCTGAAACAACATATACTATTCCAAGTGTCTCAAAAATTGTAATAAAAATGAAAAACGGAGAGCAGGATGGAAGCGAATGATTATACCAACCTACTTATGAGGATGAAGAAAATTCTTCGCGAAGCCTTACTTCTGCTTCCATCTTTTCAAATAGATGAGAAAGAAACAGAATTCGATGAATATTTCAACAATGCTTGTCAAATTCTTTTCACTAACGATTTTTATAAAAATCTCTGGGATGAGAGTGTGCTTCTGCAATTAGACAGGGTTCTTCAGGTCAAGAGGCCATTAGAAAAACTATATGGCCTGCAACTAGAAACAATCACAGAACGCGTCATAACGGTTAAACGGATAAATGACTTGTTTTTCCTCGCTCTTAGTAACGAAGTATCTCTCGAGGAAGTGTGTGATAAATTATCCGCGCTTGCGCATGTTGATGAAGCCGCACTCTTAAAAATCAAAGCCTTCGACCGCATGCAAGAGATTAGATCGAGTAAATATTCAGCATCGAAAAAGCTTCATGTCTTTGTCGAACATCTCACAAACGATATAGGCATTAATTTTGGAGAAAAAGAACGAGACCTAATGCAAGTTATTGCTTCCATAAGGGTTCAAGAATCGCCGGGTAGGATAAATGCTCTTCTAATCAGCACAGCAAACAACGTAGGTACCCTGATTCCACTATCTGTTCAACTTCGGGCTGGGATTGGTGAAACACATTGCCTTGTCTGTGGGAGCGAAGCCTTCAAGTTAGCAATAGATAGGGCCAGAGCTGCCATGGTCAGTAGTACTTATCTCACAAGAACAGAAGATGTTACATATTCTCTGGACCTCACCGAGGTGGGCTACAGAGGAGATTCTATAGGATTGGCCGCCGCTATCGGAATGTATACCGCTGCTACCAAGCAAGCCATTGATCCTTACACAGCATTCACAGGAAACATAAACCTTGTGGGTAGTCAATATAAGATCACTTCTGTTGAGGGGATTAAGGCTAAACTCGATGCTGCGCAACTCTTCGGAATCCGCCGTGTGTTCGTTCCCAAACAGAATCGGCTTGATGTTGATAAGGAGTTCATCAAGAAACTACAGATTATTTATGTTGATGAGATTGCAGACGTCCTTTTGAAACTGCAACCTTTTCTTGAACCCCTTGTGGGAGATTCACGCAAGGTTAGGAAGATAAATTTTTTGAAAGGTTATTGCCAAGATCGTGGATGGGATCTGTGTTCACCGGAGGCAACTCAGGATGGGTTGCAGTTTACCGCATCACCTCCGCATCCGCCAGCGTTGAGAATAACAATTTTTGACTCTGGAACCCACTCCCCCAAGACACATCTGGTGGCGGAGTTTCAAGAGCTACTTAACAAGCTTGGAGATTTCGATAAATCGAGAGTCCCCCTCCAAAAAGCTGAACAGAACCCTTTTTTGATTAAAGACGCTGAGCTAAAGCACCGGATAAGGGAAAAGTTGGACGGGTTGAAACCGGTCGAAACCCGAAAAGAACAATACTGCGATTATTCCTATCGGTTTGAAGACGGGGAAGAGAAAATAGTAATAAAACAATACACAAATGGAAAACTTCAACTGCAAGGAATTGGAGGAGAGTTATATAAGACCATCCTCGATATTGTGATTACTTTATATAATCTCAAGTACCCTAATGCCGGGCTTTCTCTTGACGACTACATAAGATATGAAGCTGAAGAAACCTCGACATCGAAGAAGGGATCTTTGGAAGCACCTCGGGCAAGTATTCCATTACCGCATATTGGAACAGATGAATCAGGGAAAGGGGATTATTTTGGCCCTATGGTTATTGCTGGGATCTGGTTGGACGAGCCTGCTAAAGCTAAGCTTGAGGCTATGGGAATCAAAGATTCCAAATTATTATCTGACAAGCGTTGTCGAGAGTTGGCGGCAAGAATTCGAACGACATGTAACGGAAAATTTGTAGAAGTAGAGATCACACCAGAACGATATAATGAATTGTACGAACAGTTTAAGAAAGAGGGGAAAAATCTTAACCACCTTCTAGCGTGGGGGCATGCGAGGGCCATTGAGAGTCTCCTTGAAAAGAATCCCTGTTCCTATGCCGTAGCCGACCAGTTTGGCGATGAAAAGTTAATTCTTTCTAAGCTCATGGAGAAAAGTAAACGATTAGAACTCATCCAAACTCCAAAGGGCGAGAGGTATATCGCAGTGGCAGCAGCATCGATCTTAGCTCGGGATCGGTTTTTATCACGCATGGATAAACTTAGCCAAGAGTACGCTATTGCATTGCCCAAAGGAGCGTCTGACGCGGTTATTCAACCTGCTCGGCAAATTATTGAGAAGAAGGGCAGTGCAGAACTTAAGAAGGTGGCTAAACTTCACCATAAGACAACACAAAGAATCATAGAACAAGGAAGGTAAGAATATGGAACAGGCTCCTGAAATTGATCAGATGGACGAAAAGGAATCACTCGAAAAAGCGAAGACTTTGATGGCAGAAGAAAAGTGGGGTGAAGCGATCTCGCTTTTGAAGCCGTTCAGAGAATTGGGTGACCGTTCAATTAATGGATTGGATATCTTGGCTCATTGTTACTCGCGGAGTAAGAAGTATGATGAGGCTATTAGTATCTATGAGGGTCTACATGAAAGGTACCCGAATGAAGCGAAATGGCTCTACTATCTTGCCTATCAATATAAGAGCAAAAAGGATGTAGAAGGTGCGATCAAAGCTTATGAAAAGTGCTTGGAGCTTTCCCCCAAATGGGTAAAGGTACTTGGAGAACTGGGACTACTGTACGAAGAAAGTGGTTCTACTAAGAGAGCTCTTGAAATCTACCGTAATGGTATTCAGACATACAAGGCCATGAAGCCTGATCTACAGAAAGAATTGGCAGCAATTTATTCTAAACTCTCTGCACGGGTAGCTAAGCTCAAATGTGCCGCTGGGAATATAACTGAAACCGATAAAAATGAAGTGGAATACCTTTTTACGGAAAGCATCACCGGTGATCCAGAGAATTCTGACACATGGTATCGACTTGGAGATTTTTATTTAGAATGCGGTAAATATGATGAGGCTCTTCAATATCTGCAAAAGGCAGAGTCACTTTCTCCAAGAAAAGAATATATCCCGCACAAAATTGCGCAGACTCATCTCAAAAAAGGGGATCATAACCAAGCATTAAAGATTTATGAGACAATCCCTCACCATAAGAGGACTCCATACATATTGCATGGAATGGCTCAGTGCTTTGTTAATAAAGGAGATCTAAAACAAGGAGCATACTATTTTCATTTGGCAGCTCAGCGAGAACCAGAGAAATGGTATCACCGCCGAGACTTAGGCCTAGCACTTGCTGAGTTGGGAGATCGGGACCAGGCGATTGAAAATCTGGATATATCTAATCAATTGTTTAAGAAGGAAAATGGCAAGGACTACGGTAAGATTCTTGCCAAGATAGACGAACTAAGAGAAATGCCCAAAGGAGAGAGCATCGTTTTTGAAAAGCCGAATGCACCTGTTACAACCATCTCTTCCGGCGTTGTAAGTAGATACAACTCTGGAAGAGGGTTTGGCTTCATTAAGGACGAGAATGACGGTACAGAAGTTTTTTTTCACATTAGTAGAGTCAAGAACCGAATAGAACCTGCTCCTGGATTACGTGTCAAGTTCTCAAGAGAATTGGGCGAAAAGGGGCCTCAAGCAGGCAAGGTGTGGGCTGTTTCGGAAAGATAGGGACGAAGATCGGATATTGTCCTCCATCAAATCGGCACTTCCCATGAAGAAAGTCTTGGCCTCAAAGCTACATTTTACAACAAGAATGGATTGCAGTGGTGTCATCCATAAAAAAGTTGACCGTTGTAGAAAAGGGACGTAGCTTCTAAAACAACTTTACAATCAAGGCATGGAGCGCTGAAGTTACTCCATTAACATGCTTTGGACCCTATATCCCCTTTTTTACTTTCTTTGACCACTTTGTTATATCATTCTTTCTGCCTATCGGGTTGATTCGGAAGGGTAACCGGTATGAAGTTGAATGTAACCCCCAAACATTAGAAGAAATCACTCCCTTTGTTAGGAGGATTAGAAACAAAGCTATAAAACAGTATTACCAAAACCTCTCCATCCACTGATTCCTGACTTCAGAAGACTAAGCTTTTAATTTGGATTTCAGCCATTTTGGGAATTTAAGAACAAGCAAAGGAAGTATTTCCCCGAAAATTGACTCGACCGTTGGACACAAGTTCATTTTATTGGGCCTTATCTCCATACATACATTTAGCCATACTTTTATATTGCATCGTAATTTATAAAATAGTATAATTTTTATGTGCCACAGGTCCTCTTTGAATGGGATGAGGAGAAAGACAAAGAAAATCAAAAGAAGCACGGTATTTCTTTTGCTTTAGCACAGCATGCTTTTTTTGACTCTCACCGTGTGATTGCAGAAGATGTAACCCACGGTAGAGAGGAGGAAAGGTTTTATTGTATTGGCCGTGTTGGAGACGGCATAATGACTGTTCGATTCACATACAGGGGTAATGTCATCCGCATCTATGGCGCGGGGTATTGGAGAAAAGGGAGGAAGATCTATGAAGACCAAAATAAAATATACGGATGAACCAATGGGCGAATTGAGAGTCGTAAGGGATTTTCTCCCCCCACCGGATCAGTTAGTCTTGAAAGAGGAGAACGTTAAGATAACCATTTCTTTAAAAAAGTCGAGTGTGGAGTTCTTCAAGAAAGAAGCACAAAAGCATCATACATCCTATCAAAAAATGATCAGGCGGATTATAGATTGGTATGCTTCACAGTATCAGAAGAGTGCCTGACCTGTCATGTATCGTCATTTGGCATGGCAGATGAGGGTGAATTCATCAAGCAAATATAGAAGCCCTTTGGAACGGTGAGTACAAATAAGAGACGGGTTGAGAAAAGGGGAGAGAAAAAGGGAAAAGAGGAGATATGAAAATGGAAGGATGGACCGAAGAAGAATTTAAAAATAAGGATTTGATGGCGCCCTGCGGGTTATATTGTGGTGTCTGCGGAGTTTATATTGCCACAAGGGATGAAAATGAAAAATTCAGGGCTGTGATGGGAAACCTCTACGGAACAAAACCGGAAGAAACGAAATGTCTTGGCTGTATGCAGCCAGATCCGCCCAAGAAGCTCTATGGTTATTGCAAAGGATGCACGATAAGGAATTGTGTGAGATCGAAAGGCTTTTACTCCTGTCATCAATGTGGCGAGTGGCCATGCAGCAGGATAGAAAATTTTGGTTTTGCCACGGGTATCCGAGTGATGAAAAGAGCAATACCTTTATGGCGAGCTGAGGTGGCTGAGGATGGTGACGAGAAGGGCAGCATCGAATGGGCACGGTTAGAATGTGAGCGTTATCACTGTTCATCATGCGGTCAGCCACTTTTCAGAGGGGCACAACACTGCAGGGCATGCAAAAAACCCGTATCGGATGAACTGGATGGATCCTTATGAGTCATTCCGCACAGGTTCATGCTTTTCCAATTTCCCTAAACCTCTCCAAGCCACGTGACCCACTTCAGGTCTTTTTTAACTGTATTGAACAGACCTTCATCCGCTGTAATCAAAGGAATCTCTTCTGTTTCAGCCAAGGCGAGATAGCTGGCATCATATAAAGACTGGTTATAAACCTTACAATAATACAATGACCTTTGATAGAAATGGGAAAGATCTCTCAAGTCGATTTGAAGATCAAAGAACCCTTCGATCGCTGTGAGGATTTTTTCCTCCTTAATTCTTCCTCTTTTTTGCGCGATGATTAATCCATTGATCACTTCATATTCTAATAAGGATGGCGAAAGAATGTTTAATTCTCTCGTGATAAACTTGTGCAACAGGTCTAAAGCTTTTTGCCCATACGTTTCATCAAAGAGATACCATTTAAGAATGACGCTCGCGTCCAATACAGCGCTTTTCATCGTTTTTTCTCCAACTGGCTTCTCGATGCTTTAAAGACCTCATCGGCAGATATTCCTGTTTCCAGAAAAGCCTCCCGCGCCTTTGAGATTTTCCTATAGCCCTCAACTCTCTTGGATTGTTGGTATTCTTCGTACGGAAGGATCACCACGACAGGTTTCCCTCTCTTTGTTACAACGATCTCCCCCTTCTTCTCAAGGGCATCCCGGATCAAGCGACTGAACCCTTTTTTTCCTTCAGCTACGCTTACAACTGTACTCTTCATATAACCTCCTACATAGTCACTTATATTGACTAATAATATGGTCATCAATCAAGTTTGTCAAGGAAACGATTTGATTGTCACCGTTAGGGTCTTCACCGCTAAATAGCCCACGATCCCTGCCCCTGCCACCCGATTACCCAAATCCTCCTAAAGAGAATCCTTTTAACCGGTTATCCAATCAGGTATAATCGGAAAAACCGCTGACTCAACTAACGATTGTTGATGAATTTCAACTCCATTGTCTTATGCAGCGTGACGAAAAGATAATTGTTGCTCTTACCGGGAGTTCCCATGCCCTCAGCCACGGGTACCTTCTCATCTTCCCGACAGTGCTCCTTCTCTTACAGAAAGAGTTCTCCATCGGATACCTCGAACTGGGAGTCATCGGTAATATCATGACCTTCACGTATGGGCTGGGAGCCCTTCCTGGAGGGATGATCTACAATTATCTCGGTCCCAAAAAACTTTATCTCTTCTGCTTCCTGGGTTCAGCCATAACAGTGATCCTGGTGGCCATCTCATCCGGACTTTTCCTCTTCACTGCCGGGCTGGCTCTTCTGGGTGTTCTTGGCAGCATTTATCACCCCCTGGCCAATTCCCTGATCACCTCGAAAGTCAGGGGATATGGACAAGCATTGGGAATTCATGGAGCAGCCGGAAACGTAGGATTGGCCTCAACCCCGTTTATCATTGGACTTATTGCCTCCTATCTGGGATGGCGCCAGGCTTATCTCTGGTCTGCTCTTCCAGGGATCATCCTCTCCCTCTGGGCCTTTTTCGTTGACATGTCTCCGAGGGAAGAGACAGGAACCGTTAAACCAACCCCAACACAAAAGTCCACACCGAAACGCCTCAAAGCCTATTTCTCCCTCCCCCTTGTTTTACTCTATCTGACAAACATGTTCCAGGGCTTCTCCTTTAATGGCTCGCTCATTTTTCTCCCGGCTTATATGGCCAAGCGCACCTCCTTTCATCTCTTTTCTCTGGATAGCGTGGCCCTGGGGGGAATACTTTCAGCCATTGTGCTTGCGGTGGGAGTACTTGGCCAGTATGGCGGGGGTATCCTGGCCCAGCAGTCCCGGTTGGAAAGAAAGCTGTTGTTGATGCCCATCCTTTCCTTTCCGTTTATTTTAGCCATGTCATTCACCACGGACCTCCTGCTCCTGATTTTTGCCTTAGTCTTTTTCTTCTTCAACTTCTTCCTCCAGCCAATGAATAACACGCTTTTAGCCCAGTACACGGCCGTGGAGATGAGGGGAACAGCCTTCGGCATCTACTTTTTCCTATCCTTCGTGTTCGGCTCACTGGCTTCAAGCTTTTGCGGCTTCATCGCCCAGAGTTTCGGCTTAAAGTGGATATTCCTGGGATTGAGCAGTAGCGTGCTGCTCCTGATCTTTACCGCCTTCTTTCTTGTGAAGATCGAAAGGCCCACGGATAAACAGCAGTCTTTTTGAGCTTCGGAAGAAGATATCTATGGGATTGGAAAATAATATCTTATAATTTTACGGATTTCTTTTAGCGTCAACTGAAGTGCTGATTGGTTTAACCAATGGCGAAGAGCAAGAAGAAATTTATCTATGAAGGTGGAGTACGTTTTGAGGTAACACCCTATGGGCTTGTCTGCTGTTTAAAGGAAGATAAGAATAAGAAGCACCATTGCCTTGATTGCAAGTTCTGTCA
>Ga0210377_10003313_pt1 | contig 13870 bp, 9 predicted proteins | sample PLM4_65_b1redo_FD_155480 | JGI IMG/M metagenome (GOLD analysis project Ga0210377, IMG submission 155480) | Groundwater sediment microbial communities from an aquifer in East River, Colorado, USA - PLM4_65_b1 redo | ecosystem: Environmental > Terrestrial > Soil > Riparian zone | place: USA: East...
GAAAGAAAGCACGATCCACCCAACCACCAGCGGGAGGTGGTCATGTCCAAGCCGAAGATTCTCATTGCCGAAAGCTCGAATATCGTTCTCCAGATCGAACAGAGGTGCCTGAGGTTCGCCGGGGTGAGCATATTCACCGCCACGGACAGCGAAGAGGCTGTGAGTATCGCGCGCAAAGTGCGGCCAGACCTCATCTATCTTTCTTTCAATCTGCACGGCGCGGGCGGGATTTCCTGCTGCAAGGCGCTTAAGTCCGATCCGGAATTGAGAGGAATCCCGGTGGTGATGGTCTGCACCGCAGCCGGAGAGGAGCCGGGATTAAGCCGCGCTGCCGGCTGCGACGCGGTTGTTGCCAAGCCCGTCGATCGCCGGGAGTTTCTGGAGACGGGACTCTCGCTCATACCCAGGACCGCCCCGAGCGGGGAACGAATGCTGTGCCGCTCCATCGTGGCCTGCTCCACGGGCGCCGACACCTTTTACGGGTCCATCGAGGACATCAGCACCAGCGGCATGTTCGTCGGGTCCGCCCGCGAGGTCGCAGCGGGCGACCTCCTGACCGTGAAGTTCGTCCTCCCCCAAAGCGGCGCCGTGCCGATCGAGACCGCGGCGCAGGTCAATTGGGTGAACGGCAGCAAACAGCAGCGCAACGACCACCTCCCCCCCGGTTTCGGGGTGCTCTTCCAGGGGCTTGAAGCTGACGCGAGCGAGCAGATCAAGGACTATATGAATCTCATCCGGTTGCAGCTGGGCTGGTAACAACCCAATACCCCTTCTCGACAATTCTAAATTTCTTGCTATTTCCCCTAAATTATAATAATCTTTTCCCTGATGAACATTCCGGAGAATATAGGCTCCTGCCCCAAAGAAGTCCTCGACCTCGTCGAACGCTTCGACCGGAACCGCGAGGCCTACAAGTCCGGCCAGTACAACGAAATGCAGCTCCGGCAGGAGTTCCTCGATCCGCTCTTTGCGGCCCTGGGCTGGGACATGAACAACACCCAGGGCTACGCCGAGGCGTACAAGGACGTGATTCACGAGGACTCCATCAAAGTCGGCGCGGACACCAAGGCCCCGGACTACTGCTTCAGGATCGGCGGCACGCGCAAGTTCTTCCTCGAAGCAAAGAAGCCTTCGGTCTATATCAAAGAAGATATCTCACCCGCCTTTCAGCTCCGCCGCTACGCCTGGTCGGCAAAACTTCCCTTAAGCATCCTCACCGATTTCGAAGAGTTCGCCATTTACGACAGCCGCATCAAGCCGGAAAAAACCGACAAGGCCTCCACCGCGCGCATCAGCTACTTCACGTATAAAGACTACGCGGAGAAGTGGGGCGAGCTCGCGTCCGTGTTCTCGCGCGAAGCCGTACTCAAGGGCTCGTTCGATAAATATGCCGAGAAGAGCAGGCTCAAAAAAGGCACGGCAACTGTTGACGATGCCTTCCTCACCGAGATCGAGGATTGGCGCGATCTGCTCGCCCGGAACATAGCCATTAGAAATTCCGGTCTCTCCCAGAGAGAACTCAACTTCGCGGTCCAGCGCACTATCGACCGCATCGTGTTCCTGCGCATCTGCGAAGACCGGGGCATTGAAGAATACGGCAGGCTCCAGATACAGCTGAGCGGCACCAACGTCTACAAGCGGCTCGTGCAGCTCTTCAACCAGGCAGACGATAGGTACAACTCCGGTTTGTTCCACTTCCAGAAAGAAAAAGAACGGCACGAGGAACCGGACAAGCTCACGCTGAACATCGCCATCGACGACAAACCGCTTAAGGATATTATCAAGCGGCTCTACTATCCCGAAAGCCCCTACGAGTTCTCCGTTATCTCCGCGGATATCCTCGGTCAGGTGTATGAGCAATTCCTCGGCAAGGTGATCCGCCTTACCGAAGGCCATCAGGCAAAGGTCGAGGAAAAGCCCGAGGTCAGAAAAGCTGGCGGGGTGTACTATACGCCTACCTATATTGTGGACTATATTGTCAGGGACACCGTCGGTAATTTGATTGAAGGTAAGAAGCCGAAGGACATTGAGAAGGTGAAAATCCTCGACCCCGCTTGCGGGTCTGGTTCATTCCTCTTAGGCGCGTATCAATGTCTGCTCGACTGGCATCTAAAGTGGTATATCAATGATGGCACTAAGAAATGGACAAAGGGCAGGCAGCCCGCGATTTATCAAGGCCCGTCACCCAATCCCCAATCCCCCAATTGGCATCTCACCCCGACAGAGAAGAAGCGTATCTTGCTTAACAACATTTACGGCGTGGACATAGACTCACAGGCTGTGGAAGTGACCAAACTGTCCCTGCTTCTCAAAGTGCTTGAGGGCGAAAATAATCAGACATTAGAAAAACAGTATACTTTTCTTCATCAGCGAGCCCTCCCTGACCTCGGCGACAACATCAAATGTGGCAACTCCCTAATCGGACACGATTACGAAAAACAACAATTGATAAAATTAGATATAGAAGAAATTATTCGGGTTAATGCTTTCGACTGGGAAAACGAATTTCCAGAGATCATGAAAGCCGGCGGATTTGATGCGGTGATAGGGAACCCGCCGTATGGCGCTTATTTGTATGAGCAAGACAAAGAATATTTAACCACCCACTATCCATTACAGACATATCAACTCGACAGTTATTTAATCTTTCTGGAAAGAGCTGTCAGGGACTTGCTGCGGCAAAATGGATATTATGGCATGATTATCCCAAACCCATGGCTAACGAATATACTTCAGCGATCAATGCGAAAGTTTGTGGTTGAAAATACGCGAATTTATCATATAGTCCATTTTAAATTTCCAGTATTCCGCAAAGTCGTAGTGGACACCGAGGTGGTTGTACTTCAGAAACAAGATCCAAAGAACTGGAAAGCAACAGTTGCAGTAGTAGATTCGCTTCAGGCATTTCTTGCTGCTCCACCAGCGGCAGGCGTAAAAAACATTCCACATTTACAAAAGAAGTGGATTGACTTGAATGGCGGAATGATCAACATTTTTACAAGTGAAGAAGAAGAGGCGCTTGCCGCGAAATGCATGAGTAAAGGAAAACCGCTTGATAATTATTGCATGATCAATGTTGGCCTCAAGCCATATCAAGTGGGTAAGGGAACTCCTCCGCAAACAAAACGAACAGTGGAAGATCGCCCCTTCGACAGTGAGAGGCGCCTGAATGCTTCATATAGATCGTACCTGCGCGGTGTCGACATCGGCCGGTACAAAATTGCACCTGTTGAACCGAGGTATTTGAAATACGGGCCTTGGTTAGCAGAACCACGACCTTCAGCAAATTTTGACGCGCCGATAAAAATAGTCATGAGACAAACCGGAGATGGTTTAATAGCAGCTTTGGATACGCAACAATATCTTTGCCTTAACAACATGCACGTGCTTGTACTTAAATCTGAAAATTATTCTGTCCAGTATCTCTTAGGCATCATTAATTCAAGACTGCTGAATTGGTATTATCACACACTAAATCCCGAAGTCGGAGAGGCGTTAGCAGAAGTAAAGAAGACCAATGTTGCTAGACTACCTATCCGAAAAATAATTTTCACAGATTCAAAAGAAAAAGCCCTTCACGACAAAGTGGTTGCCCTCGTCGAGCAAGTGCTTTCACTCAACAAACAACTGGCCGACGTCAAAACCGACCAAGAAAAGACCGCCCTTCAGCGCCAGATCAATGCGGTTGATCAGCAGATCGATCGGTTGCTGTATGAGTTGTACGGGTTGACGGAGGATGAGATTAAAATCGTAATAAAAGATGCCATTAGTGATGCTGGTTCGATATGGCTGCAATGAACTTGTAATCAATGACATTAAACAGAGAGGTTAGCCATGAGCAGAAAATATAATCCATTTCAACCTAACAACCCGGTATTCAAGGACATGTTTGTTGGCCGTGGTAAGGAAATTAAAACAATTGATGAGAATTTGTATCAAACAAAGATGGGCAATCCAGTCAATATTATGCTGCTGGGTGAAAGGGGCATTGGAAAGTCTTCGCTTCTACTCGTTGCAAATTGTTTTGCGAAAGGAGAATTTACGTGGGAAGAGGAGAAGTTTAATTTTCTTACTATCCAGATAAGTATTAACGACGAAATGGTATTGATTGACCTCGCAAAAAAAATTCATCATGCATTACATCGCGAATTAAACAAAACAGAGAAAGAAATTGCCTTCGTAAAAAAGGCATGGACCTTTATTGAGCGAATAGAAGCTGTAAGCGTAAAAATAAAAGAGAGGAAAGATGGGTTTAGCGAAGCGGAATTAATTGATTCCTTGGTTTATTCAATTGCGGACACAATAAAGGCTATTACGAGTCCCACGGCGCTTTCTGAACTGGGGTTTAGGGAACAAAAGGACGGTCTCTTGATTTTGATCGATGAGGCAGACAGCGCTTCTAAAGAGTTGAAGTTAGGTTCATTCATGAAAAATCTTTCAGAAGCTTTAATAAAGGAAAAATGCAATAAAGTAATGTTCTTTCTTGCTGGTCTGCCACGTCTACGAGACAGTCTCCTCGAAAGCCATAAATCATCATTACGACTCTTTGAGGAACATTCGCTGTCGCCCCTTACGCCAGATGAGATAAATGAAGTCGTTAAGCGAGGAATTGCTGAAATTAAGGAAAAGAGTTCAGTTGAGGTGCAAGTCGAGCCTGAAGCCTTAAAATCATTTGTTTTCTTTTCAGAAGGCTATCCACACTTTATCCAACAGCTCGGTTATTCAGTGATAGCTATAGATGGTGATAACGTAATTACGGAAGATGATGTTCTTGAGGCTATGTTTATGGAAGATGGAGCGCTCGATAGAATAGGTGATAGATATTATAAAAATTTGTACTTCAATAAAATTAAAGAAGATTATTACAGACAAATATTAAACATAATGGCCGATAAACTTGATAAATGGATTTCAAAAAAAGAAATAGAGAAGCATTTCAAAGGAAAACCCTCCTCCCTGACAAATGGCCTAAAAGCTTTACGTGACAGGAATATCATTCTATCAAAATCAGGCTCAAAGGGATTTTATCGTTTGCAATGGAAAGGATTCGCATTATGGATACGTTCGAAAATTCTTAATAGACGTACCGAGGCTAATGATACGCCATGGGGATCTAATATTCAAGAAATACCATATGCCGCGAAAAGCAACATGCCTTTATCACGGAACGTTCCTTCGTCGGAGGGGAAATAATAATGAAAATATATGTAATCACATATGATCTTAATCGAGAGGGGCAAAATTATGCACAGCTATATGAAGAACTTAAAAAGTCACCGCAATGGTGGCATTATTTAGATTCTACGTGGATGATTCATACGAATGAAAATGCTAATGATATATATACACGGCTTGCAAAGCACATTGATAAAAATGATCACATTTTGGTAATTGAAGTTGGTGTTGATAGGCAAGGCTGGTTGCCAGAAAAAGCGTGGGAGTGGTTTCGTGAAGTTCAGCACTGATTAATACAAACCGCTTGGCATTGCAATAACTTGGGTGACGTTTATGTCAGAAGCGCATTGAGTTTTTAGCAAAACCGACCACGAAAGGACCTCCCTCCAACGCCAGATCGACGCTATTATTAACCGGCAGATTGATCAGTTGGTGTATAAGCAGTACGGATTGACGGAACAAGAAGTTAAAATTGTAGAGGGTGACTAAAAAATGATCCTCAAAGCATTAACCATGGCGAATCAATACTCTAACCTGATAATTGCCGTAACATCGGTTCTGCTATTTATTGTGACAGCTATATATGCATTATTTACGCGACGAATGGTAAGAGAAATGCAGCTCGCGCGAATAGACGACCTTCGGCCATATATTATTATTGATACTGTTCTTATCGGAAGTATGTTTCATCTAATTATAAAAAACGCCGGCAGGACAGCCGCACGAAAAGTCAGTTTTAAAATCGATAAAAACATGGAAACGATATGGAAAAATAAGATGCATGAAATGCCATTATTCAAAGCTGGCATTGTTTTTTTTGCTCCTGGAAAAGAATTTGTAATTGATCTCGGACCACACTGGTTATTCCTGGGAAAGAATAATGATGAATCAAAGTATCCAAAATCCTTCGCTATTACGGTCGAGTATTGCTATTTTGACAATATAAAAGCAACGGAATCATCATTGATTAATTTGGAGGAATATTTCCAAACTAGACCATATCCAAATGAAGTAACCAAGGCAATTGAAAATGCAGGTGCGGCAATTGGAGCGGGCCTATCATCAATCGCCAAAAGTTCAGAAAAGTTATCGAGGCTGGAGGAATTATCAAGTCCAACCGGCCTTGATTTATCTCAGAGAACATTATATCATCTATCCCGAATCCTGAATAAAGATAATAAAGAAGAAATAAAATTTGACATGAATCTCGCTTCCCTTAAAGACCTTGTCCTATATCTTGGCCTTAACATTGTTCTTGCGGAAAAGATATTGGAAAAAAGATGCACGCAAGGATATTTTAAATCCTATGATGATTTGAAAGATGTTGAAGGTATGACCAAGGAAGTGCTCGATAATCTAAAAAAGCAAGCTATTATCTATAATCCCAATTACTAGGAGTCCTAACTAGCATCGTCCACGAAAAGACCGCCCTTCAGTGTCAGATTGACGCCACTGATCGGTTGATTGATCAGTTGGTGTACGAGCTGTACGGATTGATGCAGGGGGAGATAAAGATCGTAGAGTCGTAGAGAACAATCCATCGTTCTGTTACTTAGCGCCGGATACAAAGATTCAATCTTACTATGCTTTTCAAGTCAGTTGCTGTGTCGGCAGTTTTACATAAAAGGAGTAAAGTCGATGGAAACAGATGAAGAAAGCGATCTCTCCAAGAGTGTATTGCGCCAGCGAAGAAATCTAATTGGAATCAGCTTTATTCTCGTTTTCTTTCAAAGCTCAAAAATAACGATATCTACGATAAATGTACTGGGGACTCCATTTTCCATCGGTGGCCCGTCTAGGGTCGGTTGTATGCTGTGGCTTGTATGGGCATATCTGCTGCTTCGATATTATCAGCACTACCGGCATGCTTCGATTAATGAACAACTCGGCGATGCGATGACAAAAAAAATGAGTGATTACGTTCACAGGGCTGCTCTTAATAAATTCAGAAAATCATATGACCCAGCAAAAGCTGCTCCGGACATCCCTTTGCCTCACGATATTAGTATACAGAATGTTAGTATTATTGGCAGAGATTCATGGAGGTGGCAACTCAACGCAATGATACACATAGGCAACATTACTGAGGGGAAACAGAGAGGCGATAGCAGGGAATACCCGATTCTTCTCGGCCGCTGGGATTTGTTAATGATGCGAATAAGAGCATATGTACATGTCGCGGTTCATACGCCATTTGCAACAGAATACCATCTGCCTTTTATAATTGCTTTAGCGCCAGTTATCTTCTTATTGATATGAGGTTTGCGGGAGGGCGTCATGTTAACGTGGCACGCTGATTTTCAGACAAAATTGACCACAAAAAGACCGCCCTCCAGTTCCGGATCAACGCCACTGACCGATAGATCGATCAATTGGTGAAGGGAATTAGAAACAGGACAAATAGGACAAATGGGGCCAATGGATAACGACAAGGGGAAAAAAGACCTCAAAGCCCACCCGGGCCTGATCGAGGCGCACGGCGGATATTAGAATCTGAAGTCCTATCAGATGTCGGAGATCGTCTATGATGCGACGACTGCATTCTGCAACCGGTTCATCGACCGCAGATCGCGCACCCATGACCAGATGGTACAAGCGGCCCGGAGCGGCAAACAAAACATCGCGGAGGGGAGCATGGCTTCGGGCACATCGCGGAAGACCGAGTTGAAGCTCGTGGGCGTCGCCCGCGCGAGTCTTGAGGAATTGCTCCTTGACTGTAAGGATTTTTTGCGGCAACGCGGGCACGAGCTTTGGACCAAGGAAAATGCAGCTGCCAAAGAAATCCGGCAACTGGCCTATAAAACGGATAGGTCGTATAAGACCTATAGGGCCTATATTGAGGAGCAAGAACCTGAAGTTGCCGCGAACACGCTCGTTTGCCTGATCCACCAGACAAACTACCTGCTTGATCAGCAGCTTCGGCAGCTTGAAGAGCGGTTTCTGAAAGAGGGCGGGTTCACGGAACGGCTTTACAAAAAACGCTCTGAATCGAGAAAATAGTGAAAGCTCCGGAATTTCTACGCGCTCTTTAAATACTCCACGATCTTCTCGCGGATCGTCTTGAAGAGCTGCTCGAACCTGGCCTCGTCATTTTCCAGCAGCGTTACCCTGAATCCCTTCAGGTTGCAATTGAATCCGGTGAGCGGCACCACGCAGATCCCCGTGGTTGCAAGAAGATAGTACACAAACCGCTTGTCGAGCGCAACGTCCTTCGTTATTCTTTCGACCAATTCTCTAACCGCCTTGTCCTTTACCGGCAGGGACTGCTTCCCGTTCAAAACACCCTCTTCGAACATCACGGTCATATAAAAAGCGCCGTTCGTCCTGTTGACGACGATCCCCTTGATGTCCTTCAACAGATCATAGGCAATGTTCGATCTGCGCTCGTATTTCTTGTTGCGCCCCTCGACGTGGGCCTTGAAGCGTTTATCGCTGAAGATCTTCGGGATCACTTTCTGCGGAAGCGTGGTGGAACACACTTCGAGCATCTTGTCGTCGACGATGCTCTTTACGTATTTCGTGAAAACCGCGTCATTCTTCTGGTTGTACACCTCGATCCAGCCGCACCGCGAGCCGGGCCAGGGAAGCTCCTTCGAAATGCCTTTCATCGAGATGCCGCACACCTCGTCGATCACCTCGGCCAGCGGCACGGCCCTCTTTCCGTTATAGGCCATGTTGATGTAGATCTCGTCGCAGACGATGAAAAGGTCGTACTCCCGGGCGATGGCAACGATCTCCTGGAGCACTTCCTTGGGGTAGACAGCGCCCGTGGGATTGTCGGGGTTGATGACGAGGATGCCGGAGATCGCCGGGTTGTACTTCACCTTCATCCGCAAATCGTTCAGGTCCGGATACCACAGATTGTGCGGGTCGAGGTTGTAGGAAATATATTCGGACCCGGCGTGCGAAGCCTCGGCGGAGGAGTGCGTGCTGTAGGCCGGGCTCGGCCCGATCACGCGGTATTCCTTCTTGAGCTGTCCGTAGATCTTGCCGATGGCGTCGCCCAGGCCGTTAAAAAAGATGATGTCCTCTTTCGTTATTTTGACCTTGCCGTTGCTGTTCGCCATGTGCGACAAAAATTCCCGCGTCGCATCAAGGCCCTTGGTCGGCGAATAGGCGTAGGACAGGTCCTCCCGGTTTGCTTCGATCACGATCTCCTTGATCCAGTCGGGGATCTTTTCGCCTTTCTGGACCGGGTCGCCGATGTTCTCCCACATGATCTCAAGGTCGAGCTTGCCGAACTCCTTGGCAACGGCCACGATCTCCCGTATCTCGTATTTCAGTTCATCAGCGCCGAGCGAAACAATATTATTTCTCATGAGACATCGAATGTCGTACGCCCGGCAGCACGCGGCCGGGGAATAGACACGCCCTCCATGAAGATTTAGGAACTCCAATAATTCACCTATATTACTAAAAGAGCTGGGCAGAGTAAAGATAATTGTTATGCAAAGGAGACGCTCCCGGACCACTGAGAACGACCGGGATTTTGGGGCTGAAGATCGCCTGCTTTGACCCGGAAGAGGAATTTGGCGATTCCATTGACAGCGCCTGTAGCAAAGTTTACAATCCGCGTCAACTATGATATTTTATAGTAGATGCCGGGAGTGATGATCCATGAATGAGTTTATGAACGGGATGGCCAGACAGGCAAAGAGACTGATCATCGGAGTGCTCGGTTTTACCGTAGTGTTAATCGGCGTTGCAATGATCGTATTGCCCGGGCCTGCCGTACTGGTCATACCGATAGGCTTGGGAATTCTCGCGACGGAATTTGTCTGGGCGCGGAGGTTTTTGAAAAAAATAAAACGTAAATTTCAGAATGCAACAAGCAAAGGATCGCCTTCCTGAAAACGGAAAGTTACAAATATATAATAAGGGGGCGTCGGGGCCACAGGTTTTGTTGGAGGGAACGTGCAGCCATATCAACTCGCTGTTCAAGAGGTATTAAAGGAGCTTAAAACAGTCCGGGAGGGGTTGTCCGACGAGGAAGCCTTGTCACGCCTTCGCCAATACGGCCCCAACGAGCTGGTCGAGAAAAAGAAAAAAACGCTGTTCATGATGTTCCTGGGCCAGTTCAGCGATTTCATGATCCTCGTGCTGATCGTTGCGGCCATTATCTCGGGCATCATCGGCGAAGCCTCGGACACGATCGCGATCATCGTCATCCTGGTCCTGAACGCCGTTCTGGGTTTCGCCCAGGAGTATCGGGCGGAGAAGGCAATGGCGGCGCTCAAGAAGATGGCCGCTTCCTCTGCTGCGGTCCTGCGCAACAACGAGCATTGCGCCGTCCCCGCAGCCGAGCTTGTGCCGGGCGATATCGTCCTGCTGGAGGCCGGCAACGTGGTGCCTGCCGATCTGCGGATCCTTGAGTCAGCGCGCCTCAAGATCGAAGAAGCAGCACTGACCGGCGAATCGCTCCCCGTTGAAAAGCAGACGGAGGCGCTTCACGGCGAAGCCCTGCCCCTGGGGGACCGGAAAAACATGCTCTACAAGGGGACCTTTGTCACCTATGGCCGCGGCACGGGCGTGGTGGCGGCAACGGGCATGGAGACCGAACTCGGCAGGATCGCCGCCATGCTGCAGGCGGAAGAGGAGGGGAAAACGCCGCTCCAGAAGCGACTTGCCCACTTCGGCAAACGCATCGCCATAGCCGTGCTCATTATCTGCGCCATCGTCTTCGTTGCCGGCCTGCTGCGCGGCGAACCGGCGGTCCGGATCTTCCTGGTCGCCGTGAGCCTCGCTGTTGCGGCCATTCCCGAGGCGCTTCCCGCCGTGGTCACTATCGCGCTGGCGCTGGGCGCGCGCAAGATGGCAAAAAAGAACGCCCTGGTCAGGAAACTGCCCGCTGTCGAGACCCTGGGCTCGGTCACCTACATCTGCACGGACAAGACCGGCACCCTCACGCTCAACAGGATGACGGTTGAGGAAATGTGGGTGGAGGGGAAGATAGTAAGGAGTTCGGAGTTTGGAGTTCAGAGTCGCCCCTCACCCCATCCCTCTCCCCGCAGGGGAGAGGGCGGCCCTTCTCTTTCGCACTCCGCGACTCGACTGAGCTCGCCGAAGTCATTCCACACTCCGCATTCGGTCTTTCTGACCGCCCTCGCCCTTTCCAACGATGCCCGCCTGGACAACGCGGCCACGATCCTCGGCGATCCTACGGAGGCTGCGCTTTTAGCCATTGCCCGGGACAAGGGGTATGTGAAGGCGGACCTCGAAGCAACGTGTCCGAGAATGGCCGAGTTGCCGTTCGATTCCGAACGCAAGCTCATGACGACATTTCATCAAGGCCCCCCTGCGTCCGTCGTCCCTCATCCGTCATTTCTCGCTCCCGCCAATTATATCTCGTTCACCAAGGGCGCGGTGGAGGTCATGCTCGGGCAATGCGTGAGCGTTCTCACGTCTGCTGGAATTGCGCCGATCGACAGGGCGGAGTTGGAGCGGGTGAGCAACAAGATGGCCGAAGACGGGCTCCGGGTCATGGCCATTGCCATGCGGTCGTGGGATGCTCTGCCCGCGGACCTCGCTGCGGCCGATGTGGAAGAAGCCCTTGTTCTGCTGGGGCTCATGGGAATGATGGACCCGCCGCGGGAAGAAGCGAAGCAGTCCGTGGCGCTCTGCCGGAGCGCGGGCATCACCCCGGTGATGATCACCGGCGACCACCCCCTGACCGCGCGAACGATCGCGAAGCGCGTAGGCATCCTCGCAACTGACGACCCCCAGGCAATCATCACGGGAAAAGAGCTCGATGCGCTGTCGCTCGAGGAATTCGAAAAGCGCGTCGAGTCCATCCGCGTGTACGCGCGGGTCGCGCCGGAGCAGAAGCTCAAGATCGTCCAGGCGCTCCAGGACCGGGGGCACTTCGTTGCCATGACCGGCGACGGCGTGAACGACGCGCCGGCGCTCAAGCGGGCCGATATCGGCGTGGCCATGGGCGTGACCGGGACCGACGTGGCGAAAGAGGCCTCGTCCATGATCCTGCTGGACGACAACTTCGCCACCATTGTGAAGGCGGTGAAGGAAGGCCGCAAGATCTACGACAACATCCGGAAGTTCATTCGCTATCTGTTGACCACGAACTCGGGCGAGATCTGGACCTTGTTCCTGGCGCCCCTGGTTGGCCTGCCCATTCCGCTTTTGCCGATCCATATTCTCTGGATCAACCTGGTGACCGACGGCCTTCCGGCGCTGGCGCTTTCGGCGGAACCGGCAGAGCCCGGCATCATGAACCGGCCGCCGCGACATCCCGGGGAAGGCCTTTTCGCCGGCGGCCTGGGCGTGCACGCGCTCTGGGTGGGGCTGCTCATGGGAGGCGTGGTGCTGGGGCTCCAGGCCTGGTCCATCCATGTGGGCGACGCGCACTGGCAGACCATGGTTTTTACCACGCTCTGTTTCCTGCAACTCGGGCACGTGATGGCCATCAGGTCCGAGCGCGAATCGCTGTTCACCCAGGGCCTTTTGTCCAACAAGCCGCTTTTGGCGAGTGTGGCCGCCACGGTCCTCCTCCAGCTCCTGACCGTCTATGTCCCGGCCCTTAACCCCGTGTTCAAGACCCAGCCCTTGAGCGCAAAAGAACTCATCGCGGTCCTTGTCCTCTCCTCAATCGTGTTCATCGCCGTGGAAATGGAAAAACTGATCAAACGGTTCCAAAAAACAGCTTGACAACGGGAAGGCTACGCATCATAATTGTGCCACTTTTTGCCTTTTGTCCAGCTGCGCGCACTTGGCGCACGTTATTCAATTAATCGCTTGCGAGGAAAAGAAAAGCAAGCCGACGGTTTCACTTATCGCGATCAGTATTGCCTGTCTGCAGGGAAAAAGCTTAATTTTCACGGGAAGGGAGGTGGCTGAAGTTCCAAGAACTGCGTTTGGCTGATTTTTTGTGTTTTTTGGTTGTGCATAATTGCAAGGACTGACTAAACGAAAAAGGAGGTCAACAGAATGGCAGAGAAGGAACCGAAAGGCATCTCATTAATGTGGAAGACGGAGGACTGGCTGGCTGTCTGGGTCGGGTTTCTCATCATCCTCCTCATTCTGGCGGGGCTCGCCGTCAAGACGCCGAAGTTCAAGTGGACGACGGACGGCGAATTCACCAAGTATGTCGCCAAGGTCGGCCCGTCAATTGATCCGTTGGCGAAGAAGGCCGCGGAGCTGACCGCGAAGGCGGCCGGCGTGAAAGCGGCGGTCGCCAAGCCCGTTAAGAGCGTCAAGAAACGGAAGGCGGTCAAGGAGCAAATGCCGGCGGAGGCGTCCGCTGCCGCGGCGTTTGTCGCCGCGGCCAGGGGCATGGAGGAGAAAATCGCCGTAGCCAAGACAGCCGTGGAGGGCAAGGACCGGAAAGCCATCGGCGCGGCGGCAGGGGCTGTCGAGGCTGCTTCCAAGGCGTATGACGAGAAGGGGGACGCGCTGATTGCCGCGCTTGCGGGCAAGGGCGTGGCCCTTGAAGCGCTGGCGAAGGCTGCGGTCGACAAAGGGTCAAGTAAGAAAACGGCCAAACTATTCGGGGACGTCAAAAAAGAGGCCGGCAGCCTCGTGGGCAAGGTCTACTCGGGCGAGAACATCCTGCTTGCCGTTTATATCGGCATCGCCTACCTGGTCCTGAGCCTCATCGCCCTGGCCCTGCTCGGCCAGAAGGCGGCCAAGCTCATCGCCGGGTTCCCCGCGGTCTTCATTCTTGCCTGGATCGCGCAGCTCA
>Ga0210377_10003314_pt1 | contig 13864 bp, 10 predicted proteins | sample PLM4_65_b1redo_FD_155480 | JGI IMG/M metagenome (GOLD analysis project Ga0210377, IMG submission 155480) | Groundwater sediment microbial communities from an aquifer in East River, Colorado, USA - PLM4_65_b1 redo | ecosystem: Environmental > Terrestrial > Soil > Riparian zone | place: USA: East...
GGGTACACCTCGTGGATCAGGAGGCCCACCCCTCGGGCTGCCCGCTCGAGCGCCGGGCTCGGCCGGGTATCGCCGGAGATCAGGATCGCCCCATCCGGTGCGTCAATCCGGTAACCGAACGCCTGCGGCATTGTGCCGTGCGCGACCGGAATTGCCGTGATCCTGACCCCGGCCGAGTCATACACCGGCCCCCCGTCGGTCTCCCGCACGTCCACCTGGTACCCACCCTCCGGCTCGTGTTCGAGCCCCTCGGTCCGCACCCTGATATCCTCGCTCCAGGCCCGCAGCAGGTGTTCGGTCATCGCGCCGGTGCCACGCGGCCCGACTACCCTGAGCGGCAGGCGCCTGCCCATGACCCATGACGTGAAGATGAGATCGGGATAGCCGAGGGTGTGATCGCTGTGCAGGTGCGTGAGGAAAAGGGCCGTCACCCGGCCGCCGCGTACTGGAAGGCCGGCAGCATTCATCTGCCGGACAACCCCCGGCCCGGCATCGAAGAGGAAGATCCGGTCACCGACGGTCACGGCGATTGCCGGCCCCTGGTGCTGGGGATCGGGATACGGCGTGCCGGTACCGAGGAGGATGACGGTTGTGGAGTCCTGGACCGCGGCGGCCAGATGCACAGGCGCCGCCAGGGGCAGCAGGATCGCCGCTCCGAGCCAGAACTCGCTTGTCCACGATCGGGCAATGCCCGCTGGCCGCATTACCAACTCCTAGGTCAACAGACCGAGTACTTCGTACGCTGCATTCCGGCCGTTGATTCCAATGACGCTGCCGCCAGGGTGGGTGCAGGCGCCACAGAGGTAGACCCCATCCATCGGCGTCCGATACTGCAGCCGGTTGCCCCACATGTACGGCGGGAGACACTCACCCTGGAAGATCTGCCCACCGGTGAGGCCCAGCCGCTTCTCCACATCCGGCGGTCCAAGTACGTCCACCGCCGAGATCGCGCCGGGGAGATTGGTACAGAAGCGGCCGATGGAATCGAGCACCACCCTGCCGGCCGCCTCCCGGTGATCGTCCCAGGTTCCTTCGGCAAAGGCGTTGGGCATGTACTGGGAGAAGACACTCATCACGTGCTTGCCCTCGGGCGCAACCGAGGGGTCATAGGCGGTCTGGAGGTAGATCTCCGTCCATGCCCGCCGGGGCATGCGGCCGGCCACCGCGTCGGCGTGGGCCGCTTTCCATTCCTCCCGGGTGATCGGGGTGTTGATCGTGGCCAGGTGGTGCGGCATCCGGGTCCCCGGGCGGGCGCGGAAATCCGGGAGCTCATCCAGCGCGGCGTTCACCTTGATGGTGAGACTCTTCATCGGCACCGCCTCGACCCGGCGGCGCCACCCCGGGTCGGCTGCCGCGCCGAGCAGCGAAGCGGTGCTCACCGGATCGGCGTTGGAGACGACGATGGGCGCCCGGATCCGCTCGCCACCCGTCAGCTCCACGCCCTCGCCGGGGATGATGCGGGCGACCGCCGCGTCCGTTGCCACCAGCGCGCCCGCCTCCACCGCCGCGTCATGGATCAGGAAGGACACCATGCCCATGCCGCCGGTGACGTATCCCCAGCCCCCGGGCTCGCCTCCATCCAGGCGGCCGGAGAAGTGGTGAAAGTAGAGCGACGCGGTGCCCGGATCGAATGGGCTCGCCGCGCTCCCGACCACTCCCTGGCCCATGTAGGCCATCCGCATGCGCTCGTCCACCAGGAACTGGTCCAGCATGCCCGCAATGGACCAGTCGAAGAGCAGGCCGATGGCGTCGGGGTCGTGCCCGAGGCGCTCCTCGAGTGCCGCGCGACTGGGCCCCCGATGGAGCCAGACATCGCGGTCGTCGAGCGGCCGTAATGCGTCGCACACCTTCTTCATCAGGCCGTGCATTTCGTGCCGGCCCTTGAGGTCGCGTGGACTGAACTGCCGGAGCTCGGCCTCCGCCTTCGCCTCGTCATCCCAGAGCTGAATGCTCGACCCGTCCTCGAAGGGAACGAAGTAGCCGCCCAGGGCGGGCGTCCAGCGGTAACCCCGGCGCGGGAGCTCCAGCTCCGCAATGACCCGGGGATGCAGCAGGCCGACGACGTAGGCGCAGGGCGAAACGCGGTACCCGGGCCAGGTCTCTTCGAGCGTGCACGCGCCGCCGATGCGCTCCCTTGCCTCCAGCACGAGCACACGCTTGCCGGCTCGCGCGAGATAGAACGCGCAGGTGAGGCCGTTGTGTCCGCCGCCGACGATCAGGGCGTCCCAGGTTCGCCTGGCCAGATCCGCAAGCGGAGATGGCAGGCCTACTCTGCCCAGGCGAGGAACAGCCGATATGGTCATGACAGTGTCCCAACTCGAAGTCGTGTCGATGGGGTGGCGGGAAATCGCCGATTGACAGCGACGGGCCCGGCCTTATCGTGGACCCTGCACCCTGCAGGAAGGGAGGGCGTTGGGCGGCGGGACTATCAGCATCGTCCCAGCTGCACCGTATGAACCACGCTGATCTCGATACCCCCAGACGTCGTTGAACGTCGTATCTGGAGCCAGCGACGCGCGGCTCCACCTTCGCGGCCCGACCGCCGCCGCCAGAATGGCCAGGCCTCCCGAGACCCAAGCTCCGGGAGGCCTTCTGGTATCCTGGCGGCTCGCCGGGCCCGGTCCGCCAGCGGCACCGTGGTACTACCGCTTCAGATACTCTCCGTACCACGCGAGGTACTGTTCCAGCCGGTGGAGCTGATAGCTCGGCTTCGACAGGCCATGATACTGACCGGGGTAGATCACCAGCCGCGTCGGCACGCCGAGACTGCGCAGCGCCTGGTACATCTGTTCCGAATTGAGGAGCGGGACGTTGTAGTCCTGTTCCCCGCAGAGGAACAGCGTCGGGGTCCTGATCCGGTCGGCATGCAGGAAGGGGAACGACAACTTGATCCAGGTCGCGGTGTTCTTCCAGGGCGGGCCCAGCTCCGCGGTGTACTCCCGCACGTACATGTCGGTGCCGAACCCGGCGAGGATGTTGGAAATGCTGGCCCCGCTGGTGGCAGCCTTGAAGCGGGTGTCCTGCGCAATCAGGTAGTTGGTGAGAATACCACCGTAGCTCCAGCCGCCCACCCCAAGCGCGCTCGTGTCGGCCACCCCGATCCGGACGGCGTGATCGATCCCGGCCAGCACATCCTGCGCGTCCTTGTTCCCCCAGTCGGCCCAGATGGCCAGCGCATACTTCCCGCCGCGGCCGGAACTGCCGCGGGGATTCATCCCCACCACCGCGTAGCCCTGCGAGGCGTACAGCTGCCAGGAGAACATGAAGCCGTTCTCGAATTGGGAGACCGGCCCCCCGTGGACCTGGAGAATCGCCGGGCCTTTCCCCGAGCCGGCAATCGGGCGCACCAGGAACCCGTTGACCAGGGTGCCATCCTTGCTCTTCACCGTGATTTCCTCGACCGGCGCAACCTGGCGAACGGCCATCAGCGAATCATTTTGGCGGGAGAGGGGACGGAGCTCCGGCCCTTCCACCGCGTAGACCTCGGCTGGCCGGTCGGTGGCGTCGACCAGGACCGCGAGCCGGCCCTCCCGCGTCCGGGTGTACTCACTGACCACCCGCCGGCCGTCGAGGATTCGATCGATCGGTCCCCCGGCCGCCGGAATGCTGGCGAGATACCAGGTGCGATCGTCTTCGACCCGGAAGAAGACTGTCCTGGCGTCGGCGCTCCAGACCGGGTTGGATACCGCGCGATCGAGCGAGGCCGTCAGCAGCGTCGGACTGCCGCTGGCGCCCCAGGGGATGAGGGCGAGCCGGGGCGCGGCGTAATAGATCAGCGAATCGGGCCCCCCCTGGAGGTAGGCAATGAAGCGCCCATCGGGACTCCAGGCGGGGCGGCTTTCCAGATCGGGGTGATTGTCCGGGCCGGTGAAGGTGGTGAGCTGCCGGGCCACGGCGCCCGGCTCGGCCTGGATGACATAGAGATCCCAGTTGTCGTGCCGGTCGGGGTCTTCCCCGGCGCGCTTGCTGGAGAAGACCAGATACTGCCCGTCGGGCGACCAGCTCGGGAGCCGATCGTCACTCTGCCCCTGGGTCAGCTGGCGCAGCGTCCGCGTGGCCAGCTCGAACAGGTAGAGATGCTGGCGCTTCCGGCGGATGTACCCGGTGTAATCCTCCTTGAAGTAGTACCGGTCGATCACGATGGGCGGGTCGGTGCCCTTCGGCGTCTTCGCCGAAGTCTGGGGCGTTGCCTTCCCCTCCAGATCGGTGACCTCCAGTAACGGTGAATCCACCACACTGCTGACTTCCACCGAGTCGCCATCGCCGATCACAAAGACCAGCCGGGTGCCGTCGGGCGACCAGACATAGTCGTCGATCCCCTCCTTGACGGCGGTCACCAGCTCCGCCTCCCCACCCCGCCGGCTCAGCAGCCAGAGCTGATCCGCGTCGGCGGAATCTCCCCGGCTCGAGAGAAACGCGAGGAACCGTCCGTCCGGGCTCCAGCGCGGAGCATGCTCGCTCGCCTTGGGCGTTGAGGTGAGGCGGATCGTGGTCTGGCCGTCCCAGCTCGTCATCCAGAGGTCACTGACCTGTCGATCCTCGACGACGTCATCGGTGCCTACCGTGTAGGCGACCCAGCCGCCGTCGGGTGAAATCTCGGGACTCGAAACGCCCTTGAGGGCGTGGAGATCGAGGGCGGTGAACGGTCTCCGCTCTGGGACTGGGGTCTGCGCGAGGATCGGGGCGGCAAAGGCGACGGTGAGCACGGCAAAGGCGGAAACGCGAATCATTACATCTCCGAGTCCACAGATGGTCCGCAACTGACGAAAGACATCAGGGAGAATGCACCAGTGCGGCTCGATTCGGAAGGATCGAGAGGGATCAGTCGGCGGACTCGGCCAGTCTGAGCGTTCCGTGGGTTTCCCCGGCGAGTGCGCCGATCTCGTCGAGGATGCGTTCGCCCTGCCACAGGTGCCGGCGCTGGTGAGTCGGGAGGATGCGGAAGCAGGAATAGAGATTGTACTCCAGCCGCCCGTCGAATGGGGAGACAATGGTCAGGCGGGTGAGGTCCAGGCCCTCCGCATGGTAGACCCTGCAGGTCAGTTCCTGCTGCAGGCGCACGAATTCGGCCAGGATATCGCCACGGCTCCCCCTCGCGTCGGGAACGAAGCGCTGCGTCGTCGTCGCGCGATACCGATAGGGCGGCTCGGACATGGCGCACAGCAGCCAGCCGGTGAAGTCGCGCCGGAAGCGTCGCGGCCCGGCCACCGCCATCAGGCGGCCGATCTGCAGGGCGTCATCGATCAGCGGGAGGTACGCCCGCGTGGTGAGACTGAGGTGGACCACACACTCGGCGATCGACCAGCGGTCGGCCGCGGGCCGGCGGCGGAACATGCCCTCGTCCACCCGGTCCACCAGCGTCGCGGCCCGGGTGGTCGCCTCGGCCAGCTCCTTTTCAACTGCCTTGAGCATCGGATGCAACTTTGCTTCTTCCGTCACCTGACCACGTCCCTTCACGCTGCGTTGCCCGCAGCCGCCACCCACCGCCACTATCGCCAGTGGGGCGATCACCCGGCGACCACCGCGGTCGCACCCGACGCCCGTTGACCTGCCCGTTTCATCACCGAGGAGATGAGCGTGTACGCCTCGACCCAGGCCTCCTGCAACTCGGGCGTCCAGCCGTTCCCGAGCATTGTCCGCAGCGTACCGAGCAGCGCAGCACCCACCACTTCGTAGTTGCGGTCGGTGACGCCGTACTCCTGGTGACGCCGGCCCAGCCGGGAAAGCTCCGGAATCAGCGCCTCCGGCGTGTCCAGCGCCGCCACGATGGTGGAGAGGGCTACCGTCAGCTTCTCCACCTGGGCCTCATGATCCACCGACCGGAACAGCACCCGGGCCGTCGGCTCCAGCTCGAACAGCCGCTGGTAGAAAGTGGCCGCCACCCGTGGCACCACGGGTGCCAGGTGGTCCCAGCTCTCCCGAACCAGCCGGGCGCGTTCCGGAGTCATGCAGCCTGCTCCACCTGGTCGAGCTCGAGCGCCAGCACCTTGGTGGGCCGGTGGCCGGCGATGGTCGACCCGATCCATCGCCACCCGAGCCGCTCATACGGTTCGATCGCGCCCGCCGTCTGGAAGTACAGCCGCCGGAACCCGAGCGCCCGGGCTTCTGCTTCCACCCTCCTGAGGAGCGCCGCGCAGACGCCGCGTCCCTGGGCCGAGGCCGGTACGAAGACCGAGGCAAGCCACGGCGAGTACTGAGGCAGGGCGCCTGAATCGGAGGCGACGAGACTGGCCGTGCCCACGATGTCCCCCGCGTCGACCGCCACGAAGGTGGTCGGCAACACCCGCTGGCTGAGCATGCCGCCGATCAGCGGCAGCCACAGCTCTACGCTGTCCTCACCCCACTGCTCCAGGAACCAGCTCGCGACCTTCGCCGCGTCCTGAGCCGGCCGGTCGACCAGATACATGACTCGCATTGCTGACACATCTCCCAGTGGCCGTTGGCCGTTGACTGTCCGCATACACCGGTACCGCTCAGCCCATCGTGCCCATGATGCGCTGCAGGGAACGGAGCGCGCGGTACCACTGGTACAGGCTCTTGATCCGGCGGTTGATAGACATCGTGTTTACCTCACAGTCAGGGTCAGGGTAGTGCCGCCCGCGGTCGCGGTGAACGATCCGGTCGCGACCAGTTCGCGTTTCTCATCCTCTGGCGCACTGGCGAGAAACCCACGCCGTGCAGTTCGAAAGTTCCCGTGATCCGGTCGGCGGTGGAGGCGAGGATCGTCACACTCCCGCTCTCCGCGTGGAACACGCCGGTCGGCCGGATGGGCGAGCCGGTGATTACCAGGCCGTGGAAGTCGGTCGAGCTCTGGGTCCAGGCGGAACTCACCCGGTACACCCCCGTCGCCGGCCGAGCCCCGCCCCGTGCCAGCACGATCGCGCCCTGCTCGCTGTAGGCCCCCATGTTCAGGGTGAACAGCGCCCTGCCATTGTCATCCACGGTGCCGAACTCCGCCGAGCCACGGGGCGCGGCCTGAACCGCACCGTTGGTCGCCGCTTCGAACCTCGAGGCTCCGGCAGCGGGCTCTGCAGTGAATCCGCCGCGCACCGTGATCTCCCGATCCTCGTTTTCGGGGTCGGCCGCCAGGAACCCCACCGCTTTCACTTCATAGCGCCCGACGATCTTCGCCTCGGTCGACTGCAGGATCGTCACGGTGCCACTCACTGCCCGGAACACTCCCAGCGGCGCCGAGACCGGGCCCAGGGACACCAACGCATGGAACTGCTCCGGACTCTCCGCGCCCGGTCGGAACTCCACCACCTTGTAGCTCCCGACCTTCGGACGGGCGGCGGAGACCCGGCTGAACACCACAGCGCCGTTGTCGCTGTACGCCCCCAATTCGAGGGAGAAGGAAGCGACGCAGCTGTTTCCGGCGCAGGCCCGGGCGCCACAGCATCAGCGCCTTCATGGTGAACTCCTTCCAAATGGTGGTTGCGCAGTACCGGTCGAGTCGGCGACACCTCGCCGCCAGCCATCGCCCGCTTCCCGGGGGGCCGTTTGAGTTGCCGGCCCGGGTGACGGCGCCTAGTATACCGGCGCAAGTCACGGGGGAATTCCGTCTGACTCGCCCCATTATCACCTGAAAATCACCCGACCTAACGTGCTCAGGATCAACGTTTTAGGTGGCCTGTACGTGAGCGACGACGGTCGGGCCGTCAGCGGCGCGGCAGCCCAGCCTCGGCGCCTTGCGCTGCTCGCGCTGCTGGCAGTGGCGGGTGAACGGGGAGTGACCCGGGACGCCATGCTCGCGTACCTCTGGCCGGATGCCGATGAAGAGCGTGGCCGGCGGGCGCTGGCCCAGGCACTCTACGCGCTGCGCCGGGACCTCCGGTCCGATGAGGCCTTCATCGGGGTCAAGGACCTCCGGCTCAACCCGGACCTGGTGCAGGCCGACCTCTGGGATTTCCGGGATGCGATGGCCACCGGTGCTCTGGAACGGGCGGCGGAGCTGGCGCGGGGAAGATTCCTGGAGGGCTTTCACCTACCGGGGGCGGAGTCGTTCGAGAACTGGGTCGAAGTCACCCGATCCGGCCTGGCCCACCAGTTCGCCGACCTCCTCCATCAACTGGCTGAACGTTCGACCGCGAGGGGAGAACATCGCGCGGCGACAGCGTGGCTGCGGAAGCTGGCAGCGCAGGATCCCCTCAATGCCCGGATCGCCTGCCAGTTGATGGAGAGTCTGGCCGCCCAGGGCGACACGGCGGGTGCGCTGCAGCATTCCCGGGTGTACGAGACGCTGATCGGCCAGGAGCTCGACCTCCCGCCTGATCGCGAAGTGCTGGTGCTCGCTGCCCGCCTCAGGAATGCGGCGGGCGCAACCGAGCCGGCCCAGTTGCCGCTCACCACGGCCCCGGCTCCCGCGGTCCCGCCGCCACTGGAGAGATCAGCGGTCAGGGATCAGGGGGCGCCAGCGGCGGCCGCATCCTCGCCCGCTGTGGTTGCCGAGAGCGCCACCGGCGAGATCCCCGACATCGACAATCCGGCTGAGATGCAGTCCGGGCACACCAGCGGCTGGGCGACGCTCTCCATCCCGCACGATCCCCTGAAGGTCACGCCAACTCCCGCGGCCGCCCGGTGGCCCTGGCGGCGCGGACTGGCCGCGGCAACGGTGATGATCGCCATCGTGGCGGTCGCTGTTCGCTGGTTCATGAGGCCGGGCATCGCCCCGTCTCCAGCCGAGCGAGTGGTGGCGGTTGGCCGGATCGCCCACTACGCCACGGGCGGATCCGGCGGGCTGGGCCAGCCGCTGGCCGACATGCTCGCGACCAACCTCGCCCGTGTCACCGGCGTGCGGGTGATCAGCTCCGCCCGGATGTACGAACTCCTGGGTCAGAGCTCGACCGCGAGCGACACCACCACCGGACTGGTCATCGCCGCCGCGCGCCGGGCGGGCGCAACCGAGCTGGTGGATGGGGCCCTCTACGAGGTCTCCACGGGGCACCTGAGGCTGGACCTGCGGCGAGTGGACCTGACGACCGGTGCGGTACTCCACGCCTACACCATCCAGGGTCCGGACCTCTTCACCCTCGCGGACAGCGGGACCGGAAGACTGGCCGACGACATCGGTGGCCGCGCACCGGTGAGTTCGCTGGCCGACGTCTCCACCCGATCGGTCGAGGCTTATCGGGCGTATGAGGCGGGAATGCAGTCTTACTATGCCGGCGACGGGGCCCGAGCGGAGCAGCTGTTTCGGGAGGCGCTGTCGAAGGACTCCACGTTCGCGATGGCGCAGTTCTACTACAGCCTCTCCATCTCGAACGGCTCCCGGGCCGAACTCTCGACCCGGCTCAAGCGGGCCGTGGAGCTGGCGGAACGGGCCAGCGATCGCGAACGCCTGATGATCCGCGCCACCTGGGCGTTCCTGAATTCCTCTCCTTCGATCCGGGCCTACGCCGAGACACTGATGGTGCGGTATCCCACCGAGCTCGAGGGCTACCTCATGGCGGGGCAGGGGGCGATCCTGGCCGCGGACTTTCACTCCGCCCGCGGGCCGCTGCTCGAGGTGATTGCGAGGGACTCACTGGGGCTCAAGGGCCAGACCGTTCGCTGTCTGGCCTGCGAGGCCCTCGAAGCGCTGATCGGCAGCCTGGGTCAGGAAGACTCGCTCCCCGCGGCGCTGGCGATGGCCCAGCGCTGGATTCGCCTGCAGCCTGCCTCGGCGAGGCCCCGCCGCCATGTGGCGCTCCTCCTCGGCCAGATGGGCCTTCCCGACTCCGCCAGGAGGGTGCTGCGCGGTGCCGACTCGCTCGACCCGGCGCTGTCCACGACCTGGAAATACCTGATACCCCTCGAGATGTGGAACAACCGGTTCGACTCGGCCGGTGAGCTCGCGCGGTCCGTGATGCAGACCGGCGGACAAGCGGAGCGGGTGGAAGGGCAGTGGATCCTCGCGATCTGCTACCGTCACCAGGGCCGGCTCAATGAGGCGCTCGAGCTGGCGCGGAGCTATCGCAGGGGCAAGGCCGATCCGACGCCGCGCGGCTCCGCGCCCCTGAGCGCCGATCTCGAGGGTCAGGTGCTGCTGGAGCTGGGGAGGTTCGGGGAAGCGGCGGCCCTCTTCGATTCGATCAGCAGGTCATCGGTGCCGTTCGAGGACTCCTCCTCCGCGGCGCGAAACTGGGTCTGGTCGGCCGCGCACATGGCCACTGCCCTGGCGGCCGCGGGCGACACCACCCGGCTGCCTGTCCTCGCCGATTCGCTGCAGCGGCTGGGGCAGGTGAGCGGGCTGGAGCGCGACCGGCGGCTGCACCACTATGTGCGCGGACTGCTCTTCAAGGCGCGAGGGATGGACGACCAGGCGGTCACCGAGTTCCGCACGGCCCTCACTACCATCAATTCGGGCTATACCCGAATCCAATACGAGCTGGCGGGTGCGCTTATGCGGCTTGGCCGCCCACGCGACGCGGTCCAGCCGCTGCAGACGATCGCCCGGTCGGGATTCGAGGGCGCCGCACTCTACCTTACCCACACCGATGCCCACGAGCGGCTGGCCCAGGCCTGGGAGGCCGCCGGAAGGTCTGACAGCGCCGCGAGTCACTACCAGCTGATCGCGAAAGTGTGGGAGAACGCGGACCCCCGGTTCACCCCGCGCCGCCTCGAGGCTGCCGGGCGGGCCATGCAGTTGCTGCAGCGGAACTAGCCGCTTTCGAACGCCATCCCGGGGAAAAAGTCTGAGTGTCCTGATTGAAGCCGCGGTTGAAACCCTTGCCGGTGCAATCCTGGCCGAGCGGGAGGGAGCCCGCCGCATCGAGCTGTGCGCCGATCTCCCGCGTGGCGGCACGACGCCGGGGCCGGGCCTGCTGCGGGCGGTGCGGACCCGGCTCGACCTTCCGGTCTTCGTGATGATCCGGCCGCGCGCGGGAGACTTTCAATTCGGGCCCGAGGAATGCGAGGCGATGCTGTGGGATATCGCCGAGGCCAGGCGGGCGGGCGCCGATGGGGTGGTCATCGGTCTCCTGGACCGGAGCGGGTCCATCGAACTGGAGTGGACGGCCCGACTGGCCCAGGCCGCACGGCCGCTGGCGGTGACCTTTCATCGCGCGGTGGACCGCACTCCCGATGTCGGCGCTTCGATCGAGGCGCTCGCCCGGCTCGGCATCGATCGAGTACTCACCTCGGGCGGCGCACCGACCGCGGTGGAGGGACTTGGCGCGCTGGCCAGACTGGTGCGGGAGGCGGGCTCCCGAATCGGCATCCTGCCTGGAGGTCAGGTCAGGGGAGACAACGTGGCGCGGATCGTCCAGGCCACCGGCGCCAGCGAGATACATGTCGGATTCCCCGCCGGCGCGGAGCCCGGCAGAGTGGAACTGATTGCCGCCGCGCTCCGGCGCACCGCCGGCTGAGCCCACCGGCATTCTTCCCCCTTTCAATGCCCGATCCATGGAAACCATCACCTGGTCAGACTTCGAACGCGTAGAACTTCGCATCGGCACGATCGTGGGGGTCGATGACTTCCCGGAGGCCCGGAAGCCCGCCTGGAAGCTCACGGTGGATTTTGGCGAGTTTGGAATCAGGCGTTCCAGCGCGCAGATCACCGTGCACTATCGGAAGGAAGACCTGCTCGGGAGGCAGGTCCTGGGAGTGATCAACTTTCCCCCGAAGCAGATCGGTCCGTTCCGCTCCGATGTGCTGGTGACGGGATTCGCCGACGAGAACGGGGCGATCGTGCTGGCCATGCCGGAGCGACGGGTGCCGAACGGGGCCAGGCTGGTGTGAATCTCGAATGGACTAACCGCGGATAATACGGATGACACGGATTCAACGGCACGATCCGAAGATTGGCCCAGGTTGGGGAGATTCCCCTTGAGCGTTTTGCGTCACGTTCCTTTCCTGGTTCGCGGCGTTTGGGTCTTGCTATTGCAGTAGAAATCCGCGTCATCCGCGTCATCCGCGGTCAGAATCTGCGGTCAATGCCGGGAGGCGAACGGGTCCCAGACCAGGCTGTAATGGGTGACGATGGACCCGCGGCCATGGTTCTGCCATTCGATCTGCTGCTTGTTGCCGTTGCCCGCGATGCAGCGCAGCGTGTCGGAGCCTTCCAGTGACTCGATCACGATGAAATGATGATTGGCTTTCGGAATCACGCAGACATCGCCGGGCAGGAACCCGTTGCGGTCAAATCCGTCTTTCTTGACCCAGCTGTTCTTCCTGGCGAAGTACTGTGTGCTTCCCTGACCGGAGACGATGCCCTCGCCGGCGCGCCACTTGACCCCCAGCCCCACCCGCCGGAGCACGAACGTCGCAAAGATCCCGCACCAGTGGATTGCGGCCTGGCTGTCACTGGTTCCTCCCCGCCCGCTCTTGGCCAGCCACATTCCCGGGGTCTCCAGGGCTGCGAGGTTCTGACTGGTCCACGCCGGGGGGATCTCACACGCCTCGGAGAAGATCTGGCGCAGCTTGTCGGCGCCGCGGCGCTTCCCCGCGACCTGCATTTCCGAGGCATCGGAAACCGTGAGGATATGGCGCTTGGCCTCCTCGACGATGGATTGGCGGAGGGGGTTGTAACCGGCCATGGCTGCCTCCTGGTGCCCGGGATGGGCGGAATGGTCACCGCTGTAACGGAATCGGAAACCGGTCGCTGGTCAATGCGCCCCGGCCCGAATACTCATCCCGACTGGCGAATCCCCCTACCGGGCCGCCAGATTCCCCGCACCATGCCGACCTACCAGTACCCCGAATCCCACGTCTTCTACCGGAAGCTCACCCGGAAATTCCCCCTCATCGTGCGGGGGGAGGGCTGCTGGCTGATCGGAGAGGATGGCACGCGCTACCTGGACGGCTCCGGCGGCGCCTTCGTGGTGAACCTGGGCCACGGCATTGCTGAGGTCGGACAGGCCATGGCCGACCAGGCGGCCAGGGTCGCGTACATCAACGGCACCGCCTTTACCAACGAGCCGGTGGAGGCGCTGGCCGGCGAACTGGCGACCCTCGCCGTCGGCGACCTCGACAAGTTCTACTTTCTCGGCAGCGGATCCGAAGCGGTGGAAGCGGCCCTCAAGCTGGCGCGACAGTACTGGGTGGAGACAGGAAGGCCTTCGAAGCACAAGGTCATCGCCCTCTTCCCGGCCTACCACGGCAACACCTTGCTGGCGCTCTCCGCCTCGGCCCGGGAGCACTACAAGACGTACTATCGCGAATGGCTGGTGGATATCCACCGTATACCAGCGCCGTACGCGTACCGGTGTGAGTGTGGCGGTTCCGGGTTCCGGGTTCCGGGTTCCGGGTGTCCGGTATGCACGGGCTCGGCTCTCGAGTCGGCCATCCTCGAACTCGGGGCCGACAACGTCGCGGCCTTCATCGCAGAGCCGGTCGGGGGAAGCTCGACCGGTCATTCGGTGCCGGCGCCCGACTACTTCAAGCGGGTTCGCGATATCTGCGATCGTCACCGGATCCTGTTCATTGCGGACGAGGTCCTGGTGGGGGCAGGCCGGACGGGGACCTTCGCCGCCATCGAGCAGTACGGTGTTGTTCCCGACATCATGACCTTCGGCAAGGGCATCACCGGGGGATACGCACCACTTTCCGCGGTCGCCGCGCCCCAGAGACTGCTCGATCCGATCGCCAGGGGTTCGGGTTCGCTCCTCCATGCCCAGACCTACTCGCATCACCCGGTGCTGGCCTCGGCGGGCCTGGCTGCGATCCGCTACCTCAAGCGTCACCGGCTGGTCGAGCGGTGTGCCCGGATGGGTCAGGTCTTTCACCGGAAGCTGGAGGCGGTCCGGGCGATGCCGCACGTAGGCGACGTACGTGGCCGCGGGCTGCTCGCCGGGGTGGAGTTCGTCATGGACAAGGCCACCCGCCAGCCGTTCCCCCGGAAGCTCAAGTTCGCCGAGACCTTCGCCGAGGAGGCGTTGAACGCGGG
>Ga0210377_10003316_pt1 | contig 13863 bp, 11 predicted proteins | sample PLM4_65_b1redo_FD_155480 | JGI IMG/M metagenome (GOLD analysis project Ga0210377, IMG submission 155480) | Groundwater sediment microbial communities from an aquifer in East River, Colorado, USA - PLM4_65_b1 redo | ecosystem: Environmental > Terrestrial > Soil > Riparian zone | place: USA: East...
GGCCAGGTAGAACTCGGAGGCGAGCTTGCTGACGCCGTAGGGGGAGACCGGCAGCTTGGGCGCCGACTCCGGATGCGGCAACCGATCGCTCTCGCCGTACACCACGCCGCCGGATGACGCGAACACAACGCGCTCGACGCCCCCTTCCCGCGCCCCTTCCAGCAGGTTCAGGAGGCCGATGAGATTGACGTCCGCGTCGAAGCCGGGGTCTTTCACCGAGACGCGGACATCCATCTGGGCGGCCTGATGGTTCAGCACCGTGAAGCCACCCTCCGCCACGAGGCGCCGGGCAGCGGGCGACCGGATGTCTTCCTGGACGAACCGCGCCGCCGCCGGGACGTTCTGCCGCCGGCCGGTGGCGAGGTTGTCGAGCACCGTCACCTCACAGCCGCGGGCCAGGTATCCGTCGGCCACGTGCGACCCGATGAATCCCGCCCCCCCGGTCACCAGAACCCGCATGAGTGTCCTCGAAGCGTATGTATGGGGAACATAGTCAGGTCCGCGCACGAAAGCGGCGGGGCTCAGGCCGGCCCGAGGAACTCGTGGCGCCGGCAAAGCCCCGCCGCGACGCTTCCGCCGTACGAGTCCGTCTTACGACGGCATCTTTCGGATGAGCCGGACCGGCGCCCCCGACGCATGCTGGACCGTGACCCGGATACCCGGGGTGAAGATGCCGGTCACGAGCACGGTGGCCGAGCGTTCGGTCACGTGGACCACCTGCAGCAAGGCGATCGCTTCGGCCGGCCGGTCCGCGACCTCGATGTCCTCCGGCCGCGGCAGCACTTCCAGGACGTCTCCCGGCGTGACCCCGGCGTTCCGTCCGAGGTCGATGAACAGCACATCGAACTGCTTCGGGACCTCGCGCAGGGCGCGGAGGGTGATGATGCCGCCCAGCACCCCATCCGCCACCGGCTGCGGCCGGGCCGACCCCGGGTCCGGGAACGGCTCCGCCGGCAACGCCACCTGCCCGGCCCGCACCTGATCGTACTCGGTGACGACGTCGCCCAGCACGTCCCGCCCGGCCACATGCACCACGCGCACGATCCCGGTCGGTTGCGCGATCTCGCCCCACCCTCCGCCTACCTCACGCAGGAGGCGATACGTGACCAGGGAATCGCCCACCTGGTAATTCGCCCCCACGGGAGCCCGGATCTGGATGAGCTGCCGGAAGAGGGCGATGCGGCCGACCACGGCCCGTTCGCCGGCCGGATCGGTGTTTCCCCGCACATCGGCCCAGGGGAATTCCCGCTCCTCGGTGAGGAAGCCCGCGCCGTAGAAATCACCGGGCCGGAGCGCCCGATACTCGTTGGCCGCGCCCATGCTCAGCTGCGGACCATCGGACGCCCGCTGGTACCGAGCGAACACCGTGGTCCCTTCGGAAACGGGGGGGGGCGGCGCGGCGGGTGGCGCCTCGACCGGCAGCTCCAGCACGGGCGGCGGAGGCTGCTCGACCGGCCGCTGCTCGGCCTGGGGCTGCTGCACCGGGGGCTGGGCCGCGGGAGGCTGGGTGACAGGCTGCTCGGGCGTCGGCGGGGGCGGAGCCACGGGCTCGGGCGCGGTCACCGCGGTCTGATCGCCCGGCGCGAGGAGCAGCTCCTCTCCCGGGAAGATCCAGTGCGGATCCTCCACAATCGCCGTGTTCAACCGGTAGATCTCCGGCCAGAGGAACGGGTCCCCCATGTAGAGCCGGGCGATGCTCCAGAGCGTCTCGCCGGCCTGCACCACGTGTTTGCCCGACTGCTGAGGAGCGGGCTGCGGCGGCGGCAGGGTGTCCTGGCCCACGGCGACCGACGCCGACGCCAGGCTCAGGACCGCAACCACGCCGACCGCACCAAACCGTTTGGAGAGCATACGGTTACCTCTTTCCCGCCCCGCGAGAGCCCCTGAGGGGTCGGATGGATGCAACGAGGCCCAGAATGACCGGGACCCAATATATAAGTTGCGTGGTAGCAACGCCATAGCCCAAGACGCTTGAGATGGCACTTCGGGCCGACCGGGCCGGACGGCCCAACTTAGCGGCCACCGACGGCGGATGGAGTGACGAGGCGCACACCCTGGGGGAAACGGACACGGGCGGCCGTCTGCTCGACGACCGCCCGCACCTCCCGGCCGCCCGGATCAGAACGGCAGGTCGTCTTCCTCTTCGTCCAGCGCCTCGGGGAAGTCTTCGAACGACTCGGTGCGGCCCTCGGTGGCGGCGGCGCCCTGCGCCGCCTTGGCCCGGGCCGGTGTCGGCGCATCCTCGCCCGACGACTGACCGCGACCGCTCAGCATGATGAGCTCGCGGCCGTTGATCTCCGTGGTGTACCGGGTCTTCCCTTCCCGGTCTTCCCAGGTGCGGTACTCGATCCGTCCCTCCACGTAGACCTTGTCGCCCTTTTTCAGGTACTTCTCGGCGAGGTCGGCCAGCTGGGAGAACTTGGTGTTCCAGAGCACCACGCGGTGCCACTCGGTTTTCTCCTGCCGCTCGCCGGCCGCGTTGTTCCACTGGCGGCTGGTGGCCACCGACAGGGTGGCGACCCGCTGGCCGCCGGTGGTGCTGCGCACCTCGGGGTCGGCCCCGAGGTTCCCGATCAGGGTGACTTTGTTCAGGCTCCGACTCACGAGGACCTCCCCGCGCTACACGAGATGGGCACTGGACGACCGGAAGGTACCGGACGCCGGCTGGCACCGTCAACCAATCGAACGCGGTGGCGTCCGGATTCACGCATCGGGGGCGACGTCCCGCGCGAGGACCAGCGCGTCCTCGGTCGGTTGCCGGTAGTAGCCCCGTCGCCGGCCCACGGGGCGGAACCCCAGCGACTGGTACAGCCGCAGCGCCACCGTGTTGGACTCGCGCACCTCGAGGTAGGCGCGCCGCGCCCCCCGCTCCCCCAGGCCCCGCAGCGCGTCCGCCAGCAGCGCCCGCCCGATCCCCCGGCCGCGGACGGCAGGATCGACGGCCACGTCCAGCACTTCGGCCTCGTCGCCCGCGGTCCGGGCCACGAGATACCCGCGGACCGTGCCCGCTTCCTCCGCTACGAGGAAGCACCCGCCGAGGTACGTGCGGAACGCTTCCGCCGGCCACGGATCGCCGAAGCTGTCGGCCTCGATCCGGGCGATCGCCTCGAGGTCAGCGGGTCTGGCCGGGCGCGTCAGGCAATTGGCGCCCATGGGCGCGCTCCCATCGGACCTGGGCCTCCGCCGGCCGGCCGTATTCCGGCTCGAACGTGGCGGGATCGTCGACCGGGCGGAGAACGGACGAATCCCGGTCGAGCATCAGCAGAGCCGCCGCCCGCGGCGCGCCGAGGGGCGGGAGCACCGGGGGACGGCCGGTCCAGGCGCGGATGGCCTCGACGTCGAGCGCGGCGCCGTCACCCACCGCCACCGCCGGCACCACGGGGCAGGCATTCACCAGTGCGTCGAGCGTGGTGAGCGCCGGCGGCGCCAGCACCTCCACCGTCCCGTCCCGGAACCGGTACACGGCCGCGTAAATCTCGCCCCGCAGCGCATCGTAGAGGGCGGCCACCGGTCCCGGCGCGAACTGGGCGCCGACCCACGCGGCCGCGAGCAAGGAGGGGGCGGTGGCGACCGTGATGTCGGGCCGGGCGCGGCGGAGCCCCTGGACCGTCGCCACGCCGATCCGCAATCCGGTGAAGCTGCCGGGCCCGTCGGCCAGCAGCACCCGCACCACGTCCCGCACCGCACCTCCACCCAGCCGCAGGGCTTCCTCGACGGCCGGGAGCAGCGCACTCGCGTGACGCCGCGGTCCCAGCGTGACCTCCGCCAGCAGCGTCCGGCCGTCGCCCACCGCGACGGTGGCCAGGTCGGTGGCGGTGTCGAGGGCGACCGTCAGGGTCATCCGATCGTCTCCATGAGCCGGGCGTCGGGTGTGGCGCCGTGCCGTAACCGGATGTGCGCGTCCGGCGGAGGCGCATGGCGGCCGGCCCGCTCGGGCCATTCGATCAACAGCAGGCGGGCCTCCCGGCGCATGCGCTCCAGGTCGAGGTCGCGGGCTTCCTCGGGGTGGCGCAGGCGGTAGCAGTCCACGTGCAGGATGGGACCTTCCGGCGAGGCGTAGGCGTGCACCAGGGCGTAGGTGGGGCTGCGGGCGGGGAGCGCGCCGGCCGCGCGAGTCACCGCCTGGACGAACGTCGTCTTCCCGGCCCCGATGTCGCCGCTCAGCCAGACCACGCCGCCCGGCGGGAGGGTGCGCCAGAGCCGGGCCGCTTCCTGGGCGAGATCGTCGAGGGTCACGGCCCGCTCAGCCACGCCGCCGGCCCCGAGCCCCGCCCGCGCGCGCCGGCGTGCGGGCCCCGGGCGCCGCCGGGCGGCTCGGGTCGCCCGCCGCCTTGAGCTCGAACACCTGGTCCCGGAGCCGCGCCGCCAGCTCGAAGTCGAGCTCGGCCGCGGCTTCGCGCATTTGCCGCTCGAGCACCGCGATCTGCTGTTCCCGGTCGAGCGGCGGGGGCGGCACCAGCGGGGTCCGGGCGGCCGGCGGACGCTCGGTCCGGGCATCCGCCACGCGGGTCACGAAGCGAACCTCGTCCACCGACTTGCGGATGGACACGGGACGCACGCCGTGGGCGCGGTTGTGGGCTTCCTGGGTGGTCCGCCGGCGCGTCATCTCGGCCAGGGCCCGCTCCATCGAGCCGGTCATCCGGTCGGCGTACAGGATCGCCCGACCGCGCTCGTGTCGCGCCGCGCGTCCCACCGTCTGGATCAGCGAGCGGTCCGACCGCAGGAACCCTTCCTGGTCGGCGTCGAGGATCGCCACCAGGGCCACCTCCGGCAGATCCAGTCCCTCGCGCAGGAGGTTGATCCCCACGAGCACGTCGAACTCGCCCAGCCGGAGCCCGCGCACGATCTCCATGCGCTCGATGGCGTCGATGTCCGAGTGCATGTACCGGACGCGGACGCCCACCTGCTGCAGGTAGTCGGTCAGATCTTCGGCCATGCGCTTCGTGAGCGTGGTCACCAGCACCCGCTCCCCGGCCGCGGCGCCGGCCCGGATTTCGGCCAGGAGGTCGTCCACCTGCCCGCGGACCGGACGCACCTCGACCGTCGGGTCCACCAGGCCGGTGGGCCGGATGATCTGCTCGACCACCTGCCCCTCCGACCGGCGGATCTCGAAGTCACCCGGCGTGGCCGACACGAACAGCAGCCGAGGCGTGAGCTTCATGAACTCGTTGAAGTTGAGCGGCCGGTTGTCCAGGGCCGAGGGCAGGCGGAAGCCGTGCTCCACCAGCGTGAGCTTGCGGGAGCGGTCGCCCTCGTACATGCCGCCCAGCTGGGGCAGCGTGACGTGCGACTCGTCCACCACGGTCAGGTAGTCGGACGGGAAGTAGTCGAGCAGGCAGGCGGGCCGCTCGCCGGTCTGCCGGCCGGAGAGATGGCGGCTGTAGTTCTCGATGCCGGCGCAGGTCCCCACCTCCATCATCATCTCGATGTCGAACATGGTGCGCGACTCGAGGCGCTGGGCTTCCAGCAGCTTGCCCTCGGCCCGGAGCGCCGCCAGCCGCTCGGCCAGCTCGTGACGGATGAGCCCCACCGCCCGCTCGAGCCGGGGCCGCGCCACCACGTAGTGGGTGGCGGGGTAGATGGCGCACCGCTCCAGCCGGGCGATGACCCGGCCCGTGACCGGGTCGATCTTGGCGATGCGCTCGACCTCGTCGCCCCAGAACTCGATGCGGACCCCCTGCTCGTCGTAGGCGGGATAGACCTCCACCGTGTCGCCCCGCACCCGGAACGTGCCGCGCTCGAAGCTCACGTCGTTCCGCTGGTAGCGGACCCGGACCAGGCCGGCCAGGACCTCGTCGCGCCCCACGCGCTCCCCCGCGGCCACCGTCACCAGCTGCTCCCGGTACTCGATCGGGTCGCCCAGGCCGTAGATGGCGCTCACCGTGGCCACGATGATCACGTCCTCGCGTTCCATCAGGCTCGACGTGGCCCGCAGCCGCAGCATCTCGATGTCTTCGTTGATGGAGGCGTCCTTGGCGATGTAGGTGTCGGTCGCCGGGACGTAGGCTTCCGGCTGGTAGTAGTCGTAGTACGAGATGAAGTACTCGACCGCGCTCCTCGGGAAGAACGACTTGAGCTCGCCGTAGAGCTGGGCCGCCAGGGTCTTGTTGTGGGACAGGACCAGGGCGGGCCGCCCGAGCCCGGCGATCACGTGGGCCAGGGTCACGGTCTTGCCCGACCCCGTGACGCCCAGCAGCGTCTGGTAGCGGCCGCCCTCCTGGAACCCCCGCGACAGGGCGGCGATGGCCCGGGGCTGGTCGCCGGCGGGCCGGAACGGCAGCTCGAGCTCGAAGGTGGCCATGCGGTCAGGCCCCGTCGGGCTCCTTGACGGCGGTGTCGCGGCGCTCGACCCCCGCCACGCCTTTGACCCGCCGCATCGCCCGCATGACCTTGAGCAGGTGGGCGCTGTGCTCGACCTCGACCACCACGGTGCCGAACATCGCGCTGTCCTTGCTCGACAGCTCCGCGCTCCTGATGTTGGTGCCGGTCTGCGAGATGGCCTCCATCAGGTCGGCGAAGAGCCCACGCCGGTCCTCTCCCATCACCGCCAGCGCCACCACGAAGACTTCGCCCTCGACGCTCTGCCAGTCGATCTCGACCCGCCGCTCGGGGTCTTGGGGCATGGTGAGCAGGTTGGGGCAGTCCGCGCGGTGAATCGAGATCCCGCGTCCCTGGGTGACGTACCCCACCACCGCGTCGCCCGGCACCGGCTGGCAGCATTGGGCGTACCGCACCAGCAGGCCGCCCAGTCCCTGGACCCGGACGCCCCGCCGGAACCGGAAGCGATCGATGACCCGGCCGAAGGCCGTGGGCTTGGGAACCTGGAGCTCCTCGGATTGGTGATCGGGAAAGAGCGCCCGGATCACCTGCCCGGTGGGAACGTCCCCCCGCCCCAGGGCCTGGAACAGGCCGTCCGGTCCGCCCAGGGACAGGGATTGGGCGGCGGCGGCCACGGCCTCGTCGGTGGGCATCTCCAGCCGCCGGCGGCGCAGCTCGCGCTCGAGGATCTCCCGACCGAGGGCGTGGCTGCCCTCGCCCTCCTCCTGGTTCACCCACTGCCGGATCTTGTGCCGGGCGCGCCCGGTCCGGACGTGGTTGAGCCAGTCGCGGCTGGGCCGGGCCTGCGAGCCGGTGATGATCGTGACCGTGTCGCCGTTCTTGAGCGGCCGGTGGAGCGGCGAGATCCGCCCGTTCACCTTGGCGCCCTGGGTGCGGAGGCCCACCTCGGTGTGCACGGCAAAGGCGAAATCGAGCGGGGTGGCGCCCGCGGGTAGGCGCTTCACGTCGCCCTTCGGCGTGAACACGAAGATCTCGTCCTGGTACAGGTCGATCTTGAGGAACTCCAGGAATTCCTCGGGCGAGTGGGCGTCCTGCTGCAGCTCGAGGAGCTGCCGGAACCAGGCGAAATGCTGGTCCAGCTCGTCGACCCGGCGGCCCTCCTTGTACACCCAGTGCGCGGCGATGCCGTACTCCGCCGTGCGGTGCATCTCCCGGGTGCGGATCTGGATCTCGTAGAGCTGCCCGCCGGGGCCGAAGATGGTGGTGTGCAGCGACTGATAGCCGTTGGACTTGGGCGAGGCGATGTAGTCCTTGATCCGCTCCTGGAGCGGAGTCCAGTGGTGGTGGATGATCCCCAGGGCGTGATAGCAGTCGCGGACGGTGTCCACCAGGACGCGGATGGCCATGAGGTCGTAGATCTCGTCCACCGAGCGGAGATCCCGCCGCTTGAGCTTCTTGTAGACCGACCACAGGTGCTTGGGTCGCCCGCTGATCTCGAAATTGGCGAGCCCGGCCCGCCGGAACTGGTCGTCCAGCGGCGCCCGCAGCCGGTCGATCATGGCTTCCCGGTCGGTGCGGCTGGCCCGCAGCTGCTCGGCCAGGACCCGGTAGTCGGCCGGCTCCAGGTAGCGGAAGGCCAGGTCCTCGAGCTCGGCCTTCAAGCCCGCCATCCCGAATCGGTGGGCCAGCGCGGCGTAGATCTCGCGCGTCTCCTCGGCGATGCGGTGCTGGGCGTCGGGCGACTGGTGCTCCAGCGTCCGCATGTTGTGCAGCCGGTCGGCCAGCTTCACGATGATGACCCGGGCGTCCCGGGCGATCGAGAGGAGCAGCTTGCGGTAGTTCTCGACCTGCTCTTCGGTGCTCGACCGGAAGGTCAGGCTGGACAGCTTGGTGAGCCCGTCCACGATCCCGCCCACCTCGTCGCCGAACAGCTCCCGGACCTCGCCGATGGTGACGTCGGCGTCTTCCACCACGTCGTGCAACAGCGCGGCCACGATGGTCGTGGTGTCGAGCTGGAGGTCCACCAGGATGCGGGCCACGGCCACGGCGTGCGAGTGGAAGTCCTCGCCCGACAGCCGCTTCTGCCCCCGGTGGGCGTGCGCGCTGAACTCGTAGGCCCGCCGGATCAGCCCTACGTCGAGCCGGTCCTTGCGCTCCTCGACCGACTGGCCGAAGGCCGCGTCCCAGCGCGGCAGGACGCTCGTCACAGCAGTCCGGCCTCCGCGAAACTGAAGTAGCGATCGCCGCCGATGATCACGTGATCGTACACCGGGATGTCCAGGAGCTTCCCCGCCTCCACCAGCTGTCGGGTCACGGCCCGGTCGTCGGCCGACGGCGCCGGGTTCCCGCTGGGATGATTGTGCACCACCACGACCGCCGCGGCCGCTTCGGCGATGGCCGCGCGAAACACCTCTCGCGGATGCACCAGCGAGCTGTCGAGGAGGCCTCGGGTGACGAGGAGGTCGCGCACCAGCCGGTGCTGGGTGTCCAGCACCAGCAGCCGGAACTCCTCGACGGCCAGATCCCGGAGCGCGGGGCCGAACCGGCGGTGCACCTCGGCGGGGCTCGTGACCCCCGCCGCGTCCGCCGGCGTCTCCACCGCAAGACGGCGGGCCAGCTCGAGCGCGGCCGCGATCCGCGCCGCCTTGGCCGCGCCGACGCCCGCCACCCCGGCGAGGGCCCCCACCGGCCGGCGCGCCAGCGCCCGCAGCGATCCGCCCGCCGCCGCCAGCACGTCCCCGGCCACCGCCGCGGCGTCGCGCCGCGACGTCCCCGTCCCAAGGAGAATGGCGAGAAGCTCGACGGCCGTCAACGCGGCCGGGCCGAGCGTCCGCAGCCGCTCGCGCGGCCGGTCGCTCGGCGGCCCCTCCAACACGCGCGCCGGTGACATCCCGGGAAGGATGCGCACCGGCGCCGGGGCCGCGTGATCAAAACGTCGCGCCGAGGACGCGGCGGAACGCCGGGCTCAGCCCCCCGCCCCGTGGCACTTCTTGTACTTCCGGCCGCTGCCGCAGGGGCAGGGGTCGTTGCGGCCGACCTTGGGCACGGTCCGCGGCGGCCGAACCGGCGGCGGGGGCGAACCGCCCGCCCCACCCGCCGGCGCCTTCAGCGCGGTGCCGGCCGGCGCCGCGACGGGGCGCGAGCCCAGCATGAGATCGGCGTCGGATGCCGCCGGACGGGGGGCACCCAGGGCCGCCGGCCTCGGAGCCGGGCCGGCCGACGGCGGCGGCCGGAGCTGGACCTGGAACTTGAAGAAGCGATCCATGAGGGTCGCGCGGACGTCGCGCATCAGGTCCACGAACATCTCGAACGCTTCCTGCTTGTATTCGACCAGCGGGTCCTTCTGGCCCCAGGCCCGGTACTGGATCGCGTTGCGCAGCTGGTCCAGGTCGTACAGATGGTCCTTCCACTTCTCGTCCAGCACCTGGAGCAGCACGTGCGCCAGCAGGCGGCCGGCCAGGTCCGGCATTCCGTGCCGCCGGCCCTGCTCGTCCCACATCGCCATCTTGGCGGCGAACCCCGCCCGCACCGCCCCGCTCACGGTCTCGATGAGCGCCGCGCGGTCGGGCACCTTGGCGGGATTCTCGATGTCGCGGGCCGAGACCAGGTAGCGGACCATCAGCTCGGTCGCGATGGCCTTGCGGTCCCAGGTGTCCGGCTCTTGGGCCCCCATCTCCTCGCCGAAGCGCTTGGCCCCCTGCTCCAGCATCTTCGAGGCTTCGGCCTTGAGCTCCTCGCCGCCTTCGAGCGCGAACAGCCGCAGCGAGTAGATCACTTCCCGCTGCTGGTTCATCACGTCGTCGTATTCCAGCAGCCGTTTCCGCGCCTGGAAGTTCCGGAGCTCGACTTTCTTCTGGGCGTTCTCGATGGCCCGGGTGACCAGGGGGTGGGTGATGACCTCCCCCTCCTCGATGCCCGACTTGTCCATCCACCGGGCCACCCGGTCCGAGATGAACAGCCGCATCAGGTCGTCTTCCAGCGACAGGAAGAACACGCTCTGGCCCGGATCGCCCTGGCGCCCCGACCGGCCCCGCAGCTGCCGGTCGATGCGCCGGGCCTCGTGCCGCTCGGTGCCGATGATCACCAGCCCGCAGGGCGGCTCCTCCTGGCAGCCCCGCGTGGCGATCTCCACGTCACTGAGGTCGGGCCGCTCGAGCTGCTGCCCGAACGGTGCCAGCCGGGACTTGATGCCGCACGACTGGCACTGGCGCACGCCGGGGCCGAGTTTGATGTCGGTGCCGCGCCCGGCCATGTTGGTGGCGATCGTCACCGCGGCCGCCCGGCCCGCCTGCGCCACGATCTCGGCCTCGCGCTGGTGGTACTTGGCGTTCAGCACCTCGTGCTTGAGGCCCCGGCGCTTGAGCATCCGGGAGAGGGTCTCCGACACCTCCACGCTGGTGGTGCCGACCAGCACCGGCAGCCCCCGCTCGTGCTGCCGGTTCACCTCCTCCACCACCGCGTTGTACTTCTCGCGCCGCGTCCGGTAGATGCGATCGTGCCGGTCCACCCGGCGCACCGGCCGGTTGGTGGGAATGACCATCACCTCGAGCCCGTAGATCTCGAAGAACTCGTTCTCTTCCGTCTCCGCCGTGCCCGTCATCCCGGCGATCTTGTCGTACATCCGGAAGAAGTTCTGGATGGTGATGGTGGCGAGGGTCTGCGTCTCGCCCCGCACGGTCACGTTTTCCTTGGCCTCCACCGCCTGGTGCAGCCCGTCCGACCACCGGCGCCCCGGCAGGATACGCCCGGTGAACTCGTCCACGATGAAGACCTGCCCCTCCTGCACCACGTATTCGACGTCTTTCTCGTACAGGGCGTGGGCCTGGAGCAGCTTGTGGATGATGTGCAGCTTCTCGGCCTTCTCGGCGTATTCCGCCTCGATCACCCGCCGCCGCTCCAGCTTGTCCTCCACCGACAGCGAGTCGTCCTTCTCGAGCTGGCCGATGGCCTCCGAGATGTCGGGAATCACGAACAGGCCGGGGTCGCCCGGGCTCATGGCCTCGACGCCCATGTCGGTCAGGTGGACCGAGTGGCCCCGCTCGTCGAGCACGAAGTAGAGGTCTTCTTCCACGTCGCGGAGCTTCTGGTCCTTGGCCGGCAGTTTCCGGTCGGCCAGGTGATCCAGCTCCACCCGCTGGACCAGCTGCTGGACCCCCGACTCCTGCACCATCTTCATGAGCCGCTTGTTCTTGGGGTGGCCCAGCCGGGCCTTGTACAGCCGGACCGCGGCGTCGTAGCTGGCCGGATCCTGCTCCATCAGCTTCTCGCCCTCGGCCACCAGCTCGTTGACCACCGCGGTCTGGCGGCGCACCAGATTCACGACCTGGGCGTTGAACTGGGCGTACTTCTGGCCTTCCTCGTTGCCCACCGGCCCGGAAATGATCAGCGGCGTGCGGGCCTCGTCCACCAGGATGCTGTCCACCTCGTCGATGATGGCGTAGTGGTACTGCCGCTGGACCCGTTGCTCCAGCGAGAACACCATGTTGTCGCGGAGATAGTCGAACCCGAACTCGTTGTTGGTCCCATAGGTGACGTCGCACAGATAGGCGGCGCGGCGCTCGGGGCTCGACGGCTCGGTGTCGTCCAGGCAGCCGACCGTGAGGCCGAGGTACCGGTAGAGGTGCCCCATCCACTGGCTGTCGCGGCGGGCCAGGTAGTTGTTCACCGTCACGACGTGCACGCCGCGGCCGGCCAGCCCGTTCAGGTAGACCGGCAGGGTCGCCACCAGCGTCTTGCCCTCGCCGGTGGCCATCTCGGCGATCTTCCCCTGATGGAGCACCAGCCCGCCGATGAGCTGGACGTCGTACGGCACCATGTCCCATTCCAGCTCGTGCCCGGTGACGACGACCTTGGTGCCCGCGAGCCGCTGGCACGCCTCCCGCACGGTGGCGAAGGCTTCCGGCAGCAACTCTTCCAGCGCGGCGGCGAGGGCCTTCTTGAGCCGCTCTTCGAGCCGGTGGATCTCGGCGTCGAGCCGGTCGCGCTCGACCGGATCGGCGCACCCGTGCTTGGCCGCCCGCCGCTCGGTCAGCTCGTTCTCGAGCACGCCGACCCGCTCCCGCAGCACGCCGCGCAGCTTGTCAGTCTGGCCGCGCAGCTCCGCTTCGGACACGCCGCGCAGCCGCTCTTCGTGCCGCTTGATCTCGTCGATGACCGGCTGGATGCGCTTCAGTTCGCGATCGAAGCGCGTGCCGAACACCGCGGTGAACGCCTGCTTGAGCATCAGTCCCCTTCAGCGTACAGTCGCCGCTCGGCGATGTACCGGGCCACCGCCTCGGGAACGAGGTAGCGAACGCTCTCGCCCCGGCGGCACCGGTCTCGGACCAGCGACGCGGAAATGTCGATGGCGGGAACTTCCAGCACCCGCCCGACCATCGCGTGGCGTGGGGGCGCGACCCCGGGCCGGGTCAGCACCACCACCTCGGCCAGCTCCGGAATGGCGGACGCCTCGCGCCAGGCCGCCAGATCGTGCGCGGCGTCCGCGCCAACCAGCAAAGATAACGCGTCCTCGGGGTGTTCCGAACGGAGCTCGCGCAGCGTGTCCACCGTGTAGGACGGGCCCGGCCGCCGGAGTTCCCGGTCGTCCACCACAAAGCGCCCATCGTCCGCCACGGCCAGCCGGAGCATCGCCAATCGGTCGGCGGCCGGGGCGGGGCGTTCGGCGTCCTTGAAGGGATGCCGGCCCGCGGGAATCAGCCTCACCCGGTCGAGCCCGAGGGCGCGATGGGCCTCGGCCGCGACGATCAGGTGCCCCAGATGAACGGGATCGAAGGAACCGCCGAAGACGGCGATTCGCACCGCTATCCGGCCGCGGGCGCCGGGCAGGTCCGCGCGACCCCGTCGGCGGTCGGGAAGAAGCGACGCAGGTGCTCGCAGGTTTCCCCGGCCTCCTCGGCGTACCCGATGCGCCGGTACGTCTCCACCAGCTTGAGCAGCGCCGCCGGCACATGCTTGGAGTCGGGGTACGTCGCCACCACGCTGCGGTAGTAGATGATGGCGGAGTCGTAGGCATGCACCCGGTAGTAGAGGTCGCCGTTCTTGAGCTCCTTGAGCGCAAACCGGTCCGCCAGCGCGGCGGCGCGCTCGCGCGCCTGGACGGCGGCTTCCGCGTTGGGAAACCGGCTCGCCACCTCGGCGTAGGTCGAGACCGCCTGCTCGCCGTAGGTCGGGTCGAGCTCCACCCGCTTCCACATCGCGGCCAGCGCGTCGGCCGCGCGGAGCAGGGCCCGCGGGGCCAGCTCGTGGCCGGGGAACTCGTCCGCCACCCGGCGCAGCTCCTGCGACGCCTGGAGCCGGTCGCCGCTCCTCAGGTGGCACTCGCCCAGGAGATACCGCACCTCGGCCACCCGGGGGTCCCGCGGCTGGAGCTCGAACAGGGCGCGGGTGAACCCCTGCACGGCACCGCCGCAGTCGCCGCGCTCGTATGCCGCTTTGGACGCCGCGAGGAGCGCCTCGGGGGACGGGTATTGTTCGGGGTGGAAGTTGTTCCCGCACGCGGCACCCGCCAGCGCCGCGAGCCCCAGGAGAGCCTGCCGCACGTGTCTAGAACACTCCTACGGAAACACCGTTCCCGCGTTGCCGATT
>Ga0210377_10003318_pt1 | contig 13856 bp, 30 predicted proteins | sample PLM4_65_b1redo_FD_155480 | JGI IMG/M metagenome (GOLD analysis project Ga0210377, IMG submission 155480) | Groundwater sediment microbial communities from an aquifer in East River, Colorado, USA - PLM4_65_b1 redo | ecosystem: Environmental > Terrestrial > Soil > Riparian zone | place: USA: East...
ACATGTCTCCTCTGGCGCGGCCCGCACAAATCAGGTTGGGCGAGTCTCGCCAATCACGTCGCATACGCGCATAACGCGGACGTGGACCTGGGCACGCTGCTGTTCGGCCTCGCGCGTGATGATGAGCCCGACGCGGGGCCGGCGCGGGAGAAGGAGGGTGGGGAATGAAAGTGAAGATGCGTCAGAAGGGACACACCTACTACAGTAAGCCACTGCCGAAGGGGCGTGGCAACTACGATGCCTATACCGTGGACGTGTACGAGGGCTATGTGGGGATTACGTCGATCGCGTCGCCTGGGTCGGGGGTAGTACAGCGGGTCTTGCTGAGTCCCGCGCAGTTCGCCGCAGTAATCGAGTTTGCGGCGAGGAAGACGGAATGATGGATCTGAGTGCGAAGAAGCGCGTCTGTCACCGCGAGCGTCTTCTGAAGAATTGGGAGACACGCTGCCCCAAGCGGTCTGATGGAACGCATTGCATGTGTTGGTACGACGGGAAGAAATGCTGTGCATGCGGAGCGACATGATGGACCTGAGCGACATCGGGATCGAGCGGGCGGTGACGGAAATTGTTGAACAATGGTGGCGAGACCACCGTGAGGATTCAGAACCGCCATTGATTACTTCGCTGACTACCTTCGCCTGTCAGATCCGCGACGCGCAGCGCGAGGCGGATGCGCCAGAACTCCAGGCGCTGCGCTCACTGGCTGGCGCGGTCGGCAAGTTTCATAGGGCCGGTCGGCCACCTCGGTCGGGTCATGATCGCAAGGCGGAATGTGCTGCAATGAAGGGGCTCTACACGGCCGCCCTTCGTGCCGGATACCTCAATCCAGTCAAGACAGCCGCCACCAAGGCCCATTGGAAAGCCGCCGCCCTCCGCGCGCCCGCCGAGTCGCCCCAATAATGGGACTCCGGGTGACGACAGAGTGCGGCGTGTTGCGAATAGAAGAACCCGAGACTGGGCGATTCAAGATCGTCGTGATCGCTGGGCCGAAGGAAAACCCGTGGGGATTTCCGCGCGTTCATCATAAGAGTTACACGCGCGATCTGTTCGCGCGATCGCTCGTGCTGCGAATTGGGGAGCCCCTGTGCATCGACGGGATCACCGGGCAACAGATCACACGGGAGACACTCGTTGCGTGCGGCTTGCCACTCCACAATCGCATCCTGAGGATCGAGCCCTGGATCGTGAGTGACGCGACGGGGCAGTCCGATGCGTGACGATCCGTATCCGTGGACCGTCCATCTCTGGGCGGATGAGACCCACCGGGCGACCGTGTGCGGGGCGCCGCAGGGGCGGACGGAGGGGCCGGCAGGCACGCGAGTGTATCTCTGTGATCGGTGCGCTGATCTGATTTGGGAGCGTGGAGCGACGACATGAGCCATCTCCAACCGATCGAGCAATATGCCTGCTGGCGGTGCAAGAAGAAACGCGCGGTTTATGAATTGATCAACGACCGGAGCGCGATGATCGGCCGGTACTGTAGATCATGCGGTATTCGGGCACTCGACGACTTTCGGCATCCGAAGAAAGCCGGGGCGGGAACGACGACATGAGCGATTCGGACCGCTCCAGCGACATTCGCATCCTCGCGCCCGATGGGACGACCCTCCTCGGCACGGTGAGCGTCGCGACGCGCGAGTACCGCGATGCGCGGGGCCGGCTCAAGGGCGTGCTGCCTGACCCGTTCGTATCGAAGGCGCCGGTCGGCGGGGTGAGCGTGGCGCGGCAGGGGGCGCGGCATGGGTACGCGCGGCAGACGGGGCGGACGATCGCGGAGGAATTTGGGGAGGGGGAAGAGGCTTGACACTATCTGTCGCCACGATGCAGCATCGCGCCACCAAGCGCCCGCGCGAGCGGGTCATCCTCCGGTGCTCCAGGAGCTGGAAAATGAGGTTTTCTGACGCGATCGACAAGTTCCGCGACGATCTGGAGGCGCAGAAAAAGTCACCCCGGACGTATGAAGGCTACCGGCACGATCTGCTGAAGCTCCGGGCCCTGCTCCCGCGCGACACGGTCTACGTCCTCACGCTCGACGTGCTGCGCGAGGCCATGCGCACCTGGAGCGTTGCGGGGCTCGCGCAGAACACGCTCAAGAGCCGGCAGACCGCCATCCGCGCCTTCTGCCGCTGGGGGCTGGCCCGCCGGCTCTGGACCGAGAATCCCGCCGCCGGCCTGGACCTGATCCCCCAGCCCGATGCGCTCCCACGACCCTTCGAGGCAGGCGAGGTGGCGCGGCTGTTCGCCTTGGAGTTGCCCGCCGATGAGGATCTCGCCCGGGCGCTCCTGTTCTTCACCGGCCTCCGGGTCAGCTCCATTTGCGCCCTCACGATCGGCGCCATCAGCCTGGAGCCGCCCCAGCTCCGGGCCGTCGGCAAGAAGGGGCGCTTGCAGGCCGTGGAGCTCCATCCGGTGCTCGCCGACAAGCTGGCGGCGCATCTCATCACCCGGCCGGGCGCGCGGAGCTATGAGCCCCTCCTGGCCCGCCAGAACGGGCTCCCGGTGCGCCCCAGGGCCGTCCAGCGGTGGATGCAGGCGTGGGGGAGGATGACGGACCCGCCCGTGCTCCACTGCACGCCGCATAGGGCTCGGCACACGTTCGGGAGTGAGCTGCTCGACGCCACGGCCAACCTGCGGACGGTGCAGGAGGCGCTCGGGCATCGGTCGGTGCAGAGCACGCAAATCTATACCCGGGTCCGAAGTCAGACCGTGCGCGAGGCGATACTCAGACTCCCATGGGGCAAGAACCCGGAGACGGGCACATGAATCCAGCCAATGAGAATGCCGCGATCCTTGCTGAGCGCGATGCCCTCAGACAGTGCCTGCTCGTCGTGCTCGACTGCGTCGACTACACGGCGAATGCCTGCCGTCCGACTGACATGGTCTCGGCTGTACTCCCCAGAAATATCATTGAGAATGCCCGGCGCGCCCTGGAGAAGAATAGTGCGCGCAATGGTGCGCCGAATAGTCGGCCGGGGGAGGGAGGGGAGCATGAAGGCAGCTAACTATCCGAAAAGTCTAGTTCTGCAGTTGACGCGCGGACATTGTAGGACGGGTGCGGATGAAAGACCAGCAGCTCCTCCCCAAATAGATTCAAAGAGTTCCCGTTCACTCGTAGTCCGATACCCTTGGCATGGGGTCCCCGCGCCTATTGGCGGCGGCGACGGGCTGATACCGCTCGACTGGCTCGTTGGCTTTGCGCATGTTCACCGCGGCTCCCCGCCTCACCCCAACCTCCGCTCTGATCCCGGCACGCATCCGCGGTTCCTCCTGGTCGACGAGTCGGCTACGCCCCGCTGCCTGTCGCGGGTTACGCTCTTTCTCGGCTCATCGGAGTACGCCCGGCGCCTCCGCGCGGCGCGCGTCACGATCATCACGGGGGCGCTCGTGGGAGCCGAGGGCAACCGCACGCGAGCGGCCCGTCAGCTAGGCCTGACTCGATCCTATCTCTGCCGCCTGATCCGCGATCTGGGCATCGTGGTGCGACAGCGCGAGGCGGGATTCTGGGGTCGGCGGTGCCCCTCCGGCACACGGGCGGCGCCTCGTGGGCGCTGAACTGAAGGGGACGTTCGAGCAGCCGGTGGTGTATGGGGAGGCGGACTGAGATGAGCGGGCCAACTCGCGCCTATCCCGCACACTGGAAGACCCTGAGCCGGAAGATCCGTTATGAGATCGCACAAGGACGCTGCATGTGCATGGGCGAATGTGGGCTGCACCGGACGCATCCCGGCCCGCGGCGCTGCGAAGAGATGGACCAGCAACCGGCGAAGTGGGCAAAGGGGATCGTCGTCTTGACCGTCGCGCATCTCTGCCAGGACTCGACCTGCGAGGATGAGGCGCACATGAAAGCGATGTGCCAGCGCTGCCACCTGCGCTACGACGTGAAGCAGCATCAGGCGAACGCTTACCGAACACGGCGCGAGGGGAAGGCGCTGGGCGATCTGTTCGACGGAGAAGGCGGTGAGAGAGGAGAGAGGCCATGACCACGGTAATCGTTGGGCTGAGTGCGATTGCGATACTCACGATTATGAGAATCGTCCATAGCCGACGAATGCGCCGACATCATCCGAAGGGCATCGGTCATCATTATCATGCCGGCCGGCCGATGACGACGCATCCATGCGGAGACACCATTAGCCGGGAGTGGACGTGTTGTTACTGTGGGAAAACGATTCAGGCGGAATACCCTGATGCGAAACACACGTACACGGAATTGAAGGCGTGCAAACGAGCAGCATGACGGGAGAGGGACAGCGGTAAGTGCTGAGACCGAGCGAAAGGCGCGAGATGAATCGACGGCCGGCCATGCCCAGGTGGCGGGGATGAGCGAAGAGGTACCGGGTGGGCGCGTCTGGGTCGAGGACCGCGCTTGGCGCCTCCTCAGCGAGTGCGAGGTCAAGAAGTGCCGGCAGCCGCAATGCCCCAATCACGCGGTTGCATCATTCCTCCGGTATTCGCCTGGACGCAAGAAGTCGTTTCGCTGGGCGTACTGCGCGGACCATCTCTACGGCCGAAAGATCATCGAGCCTGGCGTGATCGTCGTCAGCGTGGATCGCGAGTCGGAAGCGGCGGAGCGCGGGTATGCACAGTAAGACGCCGACCGCTACCCCCGCCGACCTCGCGCGGCTCAGGAGGCGGAAGGAGACGGATCTCTATCAGCCGATCATCACCGCCTTTGCCGCCTACGGGATTCATCTGGAGCGGCGGAACGCCGGCCGTATCGTGATCCCGGCGAGCGGGGGGCGGAAGGCGCGCGCGGTGCAGCTAGGGCAGGCGGGGGCGAGCGATCTCATCGGATGGACGACGCGCGTCTTCTCAGTGTCCAAGGATGGCTGCGTGCGACCCTGGAGCCTTTCGTCAATCCCTGCTGACCAATCTGGCGGGACGCTTCGACTCCAGGGCACTGTCGTCGCGGTGGAGATCAAGCCGATCGGCTGGACCCCGCGCAACCGCGCCGAGCAGGTGCGCCACGTCAGGCAGCTCGCCTACCTCGATCGCGTGCGGAAGGATGGCGGCCTCGCATGGGTTATCGCCAGCGTCGACCAGGTGAAGCAGGTGATGGAAGGGAGGACGTGATGCCCGTAGACCGACAGGCGAGAAACATCGAGTGGAAGGTCAGCGATGAGACAGGCGCCACAACGAACTGGGAGGCGGCCACGGTGGCAGTCCTCATGGACATCCGCCGGGAGATCCAAACGCTCAACCGACTGCTGGCCTGCCCGAACTTCCAGGCGATTCCGGGCAGGCTGAAGAGGATCAGCCAGAATACGGCCCGACCGAAGAAGAAGCGGGCGCGATGACAACGACCCCCTGGGCCCGCGAGCCTTGTGCTGCGATTGTCGGTTCTGCGTGGGGGTGCGGGAGCGGGAGGCGGAGCCGGAGACGAGACATCCCGCGAGTGACCGTGCAGGCGTCCGCCTCGCTCCCCCGTGACCGCCGCTGAGCTTCTGGCCCGGTTCCCCCGTGTCAAGCGCAATAGCGCCCACGACTGGCATGTGCCGTGCTGCGGCCACGAGGACGATACGCAGGACCCGGGCAAGTTCTCGCTCCACGTCACGGAGACCGCCGATCGTCTGCTCCTGCACTGTCTCGCCGGGTGTCCCCATGCCCGGATTCTCGCCGTGCTGCACCTGACCGACGCGGATCTGTTCCCCGTCCTCACGCATCCCCGGCCGATCGGCCGTGCCCGCCCCACACTGGCCGCCTTCGCCGCGATAAAACACCTCGATCGCGCCCATCTGGCCGCGTGCGGATGGACGGAGACGGCCGACGGCCTCGCGATCCCGTACCGCCAACGCGACGGCACGCCCTGGCGGATGCGCTACCGGACCAGTCTTGATCCCGGCCAGGGCTTCCGCTGGGACGCGCAGAAGGACATCCCGCTCATCCCGTACGGGCGGTGGCGCCTGGACGAGGCGACCGACAAGGGCGAGCTGTGGCTCGTCGAGGGTGAAAGCGACACCGTGACCGCCTGGGCGCATGGGCTGCCCTGCCTCGGCCTCCCCGGAAACCTCGCCGCGAAGGCGCTCGAGCGCGAGGACCTGGCAGGGATCGACACGCTCTGGATCGTCGAGGAGCCCGGGCAGAGCGGACGCGGCTTTCTCGATGCGCTGCGCGCCCGGCTGCCGGCGCTCGGATACACCGGCCAGGCCCGGGTCGTCCGGTTTGCCGAGAAGGATCTCTCGGACGCCCATGTGGCGCATCCCACGGACTTTGCCAGCGCACGCTGGGCCGCCGAGGTCGGGGCGCGCGATCTGTTCATGGTCGATGCGCCGGCCCCGGAGGCGTCGGGCACCCCGGACGCGCCGGCGTACATCGAGCCGATCGCGGTCTTTCTTGCGGAGGACGATCCGCCGACGCGCTGGATCTTCCCGGATCTGCTGCCGGCCGAGGTGCTCATGTTGATCCATGGCGAGCCGCGTGCGAGGAAAAGCCTCGTCGGCTTCGAGCTCGCCCTGTCTGCCGCCACCGGCACGGCCCCGTTCGGCCTCGAGCCCTTTCATCCCGGCGCCCCGATCCCCGTGCTCTACGTCCAGGAAGAGGATGCGCGCTCCCTCACGCGCCCGCGCCTGCGCCGGCTGGTGTTCGAGCGCTGTGGCGCCGCACCGCCGTCGACCCTGCATGTCTCGGTGCGCCGCGGGATTGATCTGGATGACCCGGCCTGGGTGGACCGTCTCATCGGCGATTGCCTGCGACTCGGGATCCGCTTCCTGGTTCTCGACGCCGCCCGGCGCCTCTCGGCCAAGGTCGACGAGGGGCCCGCGAAGGTCCGCGAGCTGATCGCGGTCCTTCGCCGGCTGGTCACCGAGAGCGGGGTGACCATCGCCGTGGTCCATCACGACATCAAGCCCCCCCAGGTCGGCACCGATCAACGCCGCCGGAGCCAGCGCGCCTCTGGCGGCGACTGGTTCGCCGCGTGTGAGTGCCCGGTGCACGTCGAGCGCACGGGCGAGTCCGAGAGCCTGGTGTTCCCTCAGGATTACAAATTCAGTGCCGACCCCACCCCGTTCACCTTCTCGTGCGTCTTGGATGGACGACTCATCAGGGCCCTCGTGGGGACCCCTACGAGCCCGGACGGCGCCGAGACCGCCGGCATACGGGGCAGGATTCTGGCGTGGTTGCAGGCCAACGGACCAGCCTCTAAGACTGACATCAAGACCGCCGGGCTAGGCCGTGGGGAGCATCTGTCGTTTGCGCTCGACGGCCTGGTCAACGCCGGTCTTGTCGACGCCGCGCCGGGGCGGAAACGGGGGAGCCTGCGCTATTTCGTTCCCCCGCCGCCCGCGCCCCCGGATGCCCCATAAGCCGGCCGTGCCGCTCGCGCGCCGGCTCCTTCGGTGGGGCGGTGAGGGCGCGGTGCGACGGCTCAGCCTGGCCTAGCGGTCCCGCGCGGCCCGCACCGTGTAGCCCACGAGGAGTCCGACCGCGAGCGGCACCCACGGCCCAAGGACGTGCGCCTGCAGGAGCACCCATGCCGGCGGCCCGAGCCAGGCCACAGGCCCAGCGAGGCCGAGCAGCACGGCGTTGGCCGCGAAGAGCTGGCCAAGGAGCCTCATCGCGGGCGCTCCGGTCGATGACGCTCGGCCCTCTCGACCGTGACCCGCAGCAACAACGTGAACGCTCGGTCAATGATCGCCCGGAGCTCCGTGGCGACGGCGGCCCGTTCGGCGGGGGTCATCGTCGCCATGGCTAGCCCACCTCCTCGCGGTAATTCGGGTCATCGTCGATGGCGTCCTCCCAATGGACGGGCACGTAGCTGGTATCGTCCCCGTCAATCTTGAGACCTTGAGGATACGTCGTGGCCAGTTCGATCACGTCACGCGCGAGGGAATCGGCGAGGTCCGAGTGGACGTAATCGCGTCGCGTGTCCCGCAAGAGCCGCTCGGCTCTATCAACGGCTCGGTCCATGATCTCGTGCCACCGCTCTGAGGCCATGGCTAGCCCGCCCGCCGCGCGTGGTCTGCCGGCAGATCAGCTCCCGACCCAGGCCAGGTGTATCGGACGCAGGCGTCTCGGGTGCATCCTTGGTAGCCACCGAGATGCTCACACCGGCAGTGACCACAGGCGCACAGCTCGTGCTTCTGGACCAGCAGTTTGCTCGCCATGTCCGTCTCTCCTCTCAGCCCGCCGGCTCATACAGCGCATCCAGGGTCGCCTGCTCTGACTCCGAGAGCGGTGCACCGTCCGTACGGCGCACCACGCGATCAGAATAGGCCCGCGTCGGGTATGTGCTGGGGTATGCGCGCCGGACTCCGGCGCCATCCACGTGCTGACATCTCACCGCGCCGCGGAGCGTGCGATGCTGATGACCACAGGGTCCTCGCACATCCCCTACCGCCTCGTATGTCGTCATGTCCGTCTCTCCTCTCAGCCGTAAATCGGTTCGATGCCGTGCGGATCGGGCCCGAGATAGCGCCCACCGGCGAAATAGTCACCGCCAGCGTATCCCTCGTGACCGCTCCCGTCTCCTCGTGTCCAGCCCTCATAGTCGAGGTAGATGAGTGCCGGGTCCTCGGCGATAATCTCACGCGCCTCATCGAGCGTCACATCCCGAGCGCCCTCTGTCGGGTCGGCGTATTTGTGGAGCAGCGGGAGATTGCGGGCCGCCGCGTATGCGATGGCATCGTGGCCGGTTATCTGACTTGCCATGTCCGTCTCTCCTCTCATTCCTCGTCCATTAAGTGGGCCATCCAGCAGGGGTGACAGTATCCGAGCTCAGAGGCATCACCAGGGGTTCCTTCACAAATCTCTTCGTGATCCCGATGGGTGTGTTCGCATGCGCACTCGTTCAAGGCTGTTTCCTCACCGTCGCGGAGTGCCTCGTCGTAGATCCCGACATTGATCCTCGCCATGCAAAACAGAAGCACTCCGCCGTGTCGGCCAGGGTCTCGCGCGGCGCCCGCACCCACGCGGAGCCATTCCAGTAACTTCGATCGGTTGTGTCGGCGTCGCGATAGTCGCGCAGGGACGCGTCGGGCACGGTACAGCGCGACCAGTTACGCGACAGGTAACACTGCGCATGGACATGACGCTGCGGGCTGTGTCGCAGCGTCAGCACGTGAATGTGCTCTGGCCCGTACCGGATCACCCGATAGCGCGCGCTCATCGCGCGAGTTCCGTCAGCCCGGCCGGTAGTTTCGTCCGCTCGCCGACCCAATATCCTGACCCCCACCGGAACCCTGCGGCGCGGAGCTCGTGGAGGATGGCGCGGTCGGGCTTCTCGGCGAACGTCACGCGCACCCAGGCGTCGCCCTCAATCAGAACGCCCCCGTTGGCCTCGGCCTTCGTGGCGCGCTCGTGGCCAGCGGTGATCGCCTTGACGCGCCCCCTGAGCCGCGCGATGTTGCCGCCCAGGTTGGTCAGCTCGTAGGCGGGATGAGGCTTCCGGCACCACGAGTATCCCTGCTCAATGGCGACCCGCTGCGCCGCGGCCTGCTCCGGGGTGATGCCGAGCAGCGCCGACCACGCCGCATCGCTCTTCTTGTACGCCGCGTTGCTGGCCTTCATCCGCTCCCGCTGGGCTTCCAGCGTGGTGATGCGCAGGCCAAGCTGGATCAGGGCGTCCGGGTCATCCGAGAAGACGCTCCGGTCAAGCTGCGCCTGGATGCCGGCCGCCGTCGAGCGGTGATGCTGCGCCATCTCCTGGGACTCGACCGCGGCCGTCATGCCGGTGTGGATGCGCTCGGCATCCTTGCGCGCCCGCTTCTCCGAGTGGTGCCCCACGAGGATCGGCTGCCCCAGCGGAATGCTGTCCGCCAGCCGGTGAACAGCCTCGAACTTCGCGGCGGCCTGCTGCTCGCGGCTGGCCGCCCAGTCCAGGCGTTTCTCGATCCGGGCCTCTTTCCGTTCTCGTCGCGTCATCACTCGGTCCTCCGGGCGATCTCCGCGCGAAACTCCGGGATCGTCAGCGGTCGGTTCGCTTCGTAGTACCTCGAGCCCCATTGCCGAAACGCGGCGAAGCGCGGCCGTCCGTCGCCGGCATCGTGGTCCGTGGGCTCGCCGACGAGAAAGCCCCCGCTCCACATGTCGGCCGGCGGCAGAACCCCGAGCATGGTCATGTAGTGATCCTCGGGGCACTCGGTCCAGGTGATCGGGGTGTGTTGCCGCTCGGCCTTGGCCGCGCACCATGCCGCGATCTCGACCACCTCGGCGCCGGGGTACCGGGCCCGAACCTGCTCGAGCGTCTCCCCGTAGACCTCGGAGAGGCCGGTCACGGGGTGCAGGACGTCGATGAGCGACTCCTCCCCGGGCACTGCAAACGCCTGTGTGGCGCCCTGGCCGTAGTAGCTCATGATGCCGTTCTCCTCGATGTGGGGGTGAGCAGCTCAGGGTTCAGCATTCCGGGCCGCGTATAGCTCGCCTGCATCACCGTCGTCCCGTAGCCGTACCAGTGGGCGCGGCCCTCGGGGTTGTACTTGGTGCAGGCGAGCCGCTCGACATCCGCCACCCGGGCCAAGGCGTCAGAATGCTCCTGGAACGGGCCGAGCGCCAGCATCGTCCTCGAGCCGTCCTGCACCGACACGTAGTAGCGGCCCTCCTGGTAGTGCTGGGCGCCACAGCGGCACCACAGGCCGCGGAAGACGTGGGGCGCCATGGCCTAGGCGGCCACGGCGCAGGGGCCCCGCTCAGCCCGGATGCGATCGAAGAGGTCGTGGCCCATGGTGTCGCAGATGCACCGCCGGCACCATTCCCGCACCGCCCCGATATTCGGCCCGACATCAGGGACGTGGTACAACTCGGCGACGTCGTGCCCGCACTCCTCGCACTGGAACGTGAGCCGCGGGATGATCTCGCTCAACGTCTCGGCGACCCTGACCGCGAAGGCTCGCGCATCGGGAACCGTCTTGAAGAGCAGAGTCCGCCAGCACACGCCCGTCTCGGGATGCCAGAGCAGGTAGCCGACCTTGTGCGGCATGGCGAAACCGCTGACCCGGTAGGTGGCCACGATAGAGAACGGCCCGTACTGAATGGCCGGCTCAACCTTTGGGACACGCGTCGGCTTGTCCGCCAGTAGTTTTCTCGGAGGATTCACCGTCGGAAACTCTTGGTCCCCGATCCAGCACCGGCCCGTGACCCAATGCTCAGGAAGCACCCGGCAATTCGTGTACTTCGCCGTGACCGTCTTCATTACGCTGTCCTTCTCGGTGGGTGCGATGGGAGACTACCGGATCTCGTGACCGGAGATATTGGCGATGCTGACCCCGGCGAATGCGCGCGCGGCACAGGTACAGTGCCCCGGGTGCGCGCAATCCTGCACCTGGCCGTCCTTGACCCACACCTGCAAGCGGTAGTCGTACCCGTTGTAGACCGCGCCATCTCGGATCTCGTCGCTGCTCTCTCGGCTCATCGTGGTCTCCTCGTGGGTGCCTGGTTCGCCGCGTCGCTCGTGAGTGTTCGCTCACCCTATTCAGAAACGCACCCAGTTAACGCATGGCGTTACGGCGTGATCTCCGTTAAATCGCTAGGTTAGCTCTTCCGGTGCGTCATGGGATATGTGAGCCGCCGCGACGCCATAATCGAGAGAAACGACAACGATCCTACGTGGTTACGGTTGTAGCGCGGTTGCTCAACGCTGAAACTGTGAAACATAAATAACGAAAATGAACCGGCGCGAACCGGCCACACCCCTGTCCTGTTCGGGCCTGTTCGCGGGTTTAAGGGCCTACTATCCTTTAGAATCAATAGGTTTGAACCGGACAGTTATATAAGAGCATCGAACCGGCCACACCCGGTGTCCTGTTCGCCCTATTCGATGAAGAAAGATCAATGAAATCAACTACTCCGAATAGGACAATCGCGTTGTCCGGTTCGGCCTATTCACCACGAAACGAACAGGCCCCCCCGTAGGGGGTAACGGGGGGCCTGTCTCGTTGGCGCCGTGTGGGTTCATGGTCTTCATGCCCCCTAGGTTCCAGCGCTCTCGTTTCACGTGTGGGCTTGACCGCGGCGGCCCACGTGTCGTAGGCTGGGCGCGTGGACCCCAGGGAGGAACCACATGCCGGTGCCAGGGCCTAGGCCCCCGGTGGCCGGGTTAGAACACGCCGCGATCCTCTACGGGTGGCGCGAGGTGCAGCAGTATCTGCGTCGCGGGAAGACGACGGTGCGTCGGTGGCACAAGAGACGGCGCATGCCGATAGCGTTTCTTGGGCACTCACTTGTCATACCTCGCGCGGCCTTGGACCTCTGGGTCATGGATGGGAAGGTCCGCCCACGTGACCGCGTGAGAGAGTATGAGGAGTATGAACGGGAACGCGGTGGGTGATGAGCGACCGGAACGTGCCGGCGAGATCCTAGCCGCTCGGGACGTAATCAGAGCCAAGCTCGCCCCCACCGGCGGCGACCTCGAGAAGCTCCTCGTGCAGCTCCACGAGCAGAGCGCGGAGAGCCAGCGGAAGGCGCGTCGGTCGCAGGATCGGGCCAGGTCAGAGATCGAGAAGCGTCTTGAGGGGAAGATCCTTGAGACCGACGAGACGGGCGCGGTGGTCGTCGCCGTTGTGACTACGCGCGAGTTGATTGGGCTCATCGAGGCGGAGAGCAACATCGTCAAGACGGAGGCGATGAGCCAGCGCTCCTACGACGTCCACCGCGCGACGGTGAACGGCGTGAATCCTGCCGCGGGCACGGTGGAAGACTTCATCACCGCGATCGAGCAGGAGGAGACGACCGAGCAGGAGCCGCCATGAACGCTGAAGAGTGAAACCGCCCACGTCTACCCGTTGTAGGTCTCCGCGTTCCTTCGCTACAGGCAGTATGCTCAACCTGACATAATACCGAATTATCAGACACTGGCCGTGAGAACGAGCCAGTGGCGCGTAGTTACGGCGCACCTCGGGCGATGTGATGCAACGACATGCCAGCGCCTAGCGAGGATGGCGAGCGCCTCGACACGCGCGCCGCCGGCCTCGACTCCAGCCCGGGCCCGACCACCAGCCAGCCGGCGACCCCCCTCGAAACGCAAAGGCCCCTCGAGGGTGGCACCCCCTCCCGTTTTAGGCCCACCGCCCCCACAGAACTTCTCGCCCGCACGCAAGCCCCTTGTCATACACCCTGAGTGAGCGTAGACTCACGGACGAGATGGACACGCTGGCGACGCTCCACGCGATCGAGAAGATGGCCACGATCTACGAGATTGTGTATCGTAACGCAGGCGTGGGCATCACGTTCTACGAGGGCGAGCGCATGTCCGGCCACGAGGCGTATCAGGACACGTGGCGTCGGCATCTAGTGGTCCACGCCTACTACCCGACCTTCGAGGCGGCAGTCGATGCGGAGTACGCGCGACTGGGCCGAGGAGAGGAGCCACCGATGAGCGATCCCACTCGGGACATCCTGCCCCTACTGCTCAAGGCGGGCTACGCCTACCAGGACGCGGCCCGCGACGTGGAGATCGCGCGCCGGAACGCCAATGAGCTCGGGCAGGCGTACCGGGCGGCGGACACGGCGTTGCGGGAGGCGCTCGAGCGGCTGACCGAGGCCGAGGGGCGATTGCTGGAGGCGGCGCGCCGATGATGCTCTCGCTGCGCGTCTCGCGCGCGGTGATGGCCGCGGTGCAGGAGCGCGCGCGGAGCGCGGGCCTCGGGGTGAGCGCGTGGGTGCGCGGCACGCTGGACCGCGGGCTCGGTGAGGACGCGCGAGCGGAGGCCGTGGTGCCGGAGGGGCGCGCGGTGCCCGTGCCGGATCCACCGTCCGTGGTCGATCTGGGCCCCAGCCCGGAGCCCGCGCGGCCCGTCCGCGCGTTCACGCGCTGCGCGGGGCATCGACGGCGGCGGTGTCCGGTGTGCGGATGACGACCTGGGAGATTCTCGGGACGGTCGTCACCGCGTGGATGCTCCTCGCGGGCACCGGGTGGATCCTGTTCG
>Ga0210377_10003319_pt1 | contig 13855 bp, 14 predicted proteins | sample PLM4_65_b1redo_FD_155480 | JGI IMG/M metagenome (GOLD analysis project Ga0210377, IMG submission 155480) | Groundwater sediment microbial communities from an aquifer in East River, Colorado, USA - PLM4_65_b1 redo | ecosystem: Environmental > Terrestrial > Soil > Riparian zone | place: USA: East...
TCCCCCGCCTCGTCCCCCGGGAGGACCTTCCCGGCGCCCTCGCTCTCAATCTGACGATGTTCCACGTGGCGATGATCGGCGGCCCCGGCTTGGCCGGCGCGCTCATCGCGGTCTATGGCGGATCCGTCACGCCGATGCCCCACGTCGGGGCCCCGGTCCCCGCGGACACGCGGGCCCTCGCCCTCATCTACCTGCTGAACGCCCTCTCCTTCCTCGGCATCCTCTTCGTTCTCGCGACCATGGGCACTTCGGGCCGTGTCGAGGATCGACACGCGTCCCAGGAGAGCCCTCTGGAAGCCGTCCGCTCGGGGCTGCGTTTCGTCTTCACGACGCCGATCATGGTCTGGACCATGGCCCTCGACTTCTTCGCCACCTTCTTCTCGGGAGCGATGTCGCTGCTCCCGATCGTCGCGGACCAGGTCCTGGGCGTGGGCCCCGCGGGTTACGGCTGGCTCGTGGCGGCCCCGGCCCTGGGCGCGGTCCTTGGCTCGGTCTACACGTCGATAAGGCCGCTGCCACGGCACCAGGGCCGGGTTTTGCTCTGGGCCGTGGCAGCCTACGGCGTCGCTACGATCGTCTACGGTTTCTCCCGGAGCTTCCTGCTCACCTTGCTCGCTCTCGCCGGGACCGGCCTCGCTGACGTGGTCTCGACGGTGATCCGCCAGACTCTCCGCCAGCTCCTCACGCCCGATGCGCTCCGGGGCCGCATGACGTCGGTCAACATGATCTTCTTCATGGGCGGTCCACAGCTGGGCGAGCTGGAAGCCGGCCTCGTGGCCTCGCTCTTCGCATCGGCGGCCGTGGGCGTCACCGTCTCCGTGGTCTCGGGGGGCGCCTTGACGCTGGCGGCGGTCGCCTGGGTCGCCGCGGCGACGCCCCTCGTTCGAGGCTACGAGCCCCCCTGACCGGCCCGAGGGCTGGCGCGACGTTCGCCGCGAGGGCATACTCGCACCCGTGAACCTGGAGCGTCTCGAGATTGCGTTCGACGGGCCAATCGCTCGCCTCTGGCTGAACCGCCCCGAGGTCCGCAACGCCTTCGACGGCCTCATGGTGACCGAGCTGCGCAAGACGCTCTTCGACCTTCGCAGCGTCGACTCGGTGCGGGTGATCGTCCTCGGCGGCCGCGGTCCTTCCTTCTGCGCCGGGGCCGATCTCCAGTGGATGAGGGCCATGGCCGGGTTCACTCGCGAGGAGAACCTGCGCGAGGCGCAGGCCGTGGCCGACCTCTTTTTCACCGTCTACGAGTCGCCCAAGCCGATCGTCGCTCGGATCCACGGCGCCGCCCTGGGGGGCGGCGCGGGGCTGGTGGCCGCCTGCGACATCCCGGTGGCGGCCCTGGGCACGCAGTTCGGCTTCACGGAGGTGCGCCTCGGAATCCTGCCGGCGGTGATCAGCCCTTACGTGGTCCGCAAGATCGGCGAGTCGGCGGCCCGCGAGCTCTTCCTCACCGGTGAACGCTTCGAGGCGGTCCGCGCCCTCGAGATCGGCCTGGTCCGCGCCGCGGTCCCCGAGGCCGATCTCGACGCCGTCGTCGAGGGCCGCGTCCAGGACATCCTGCAGGCGGGACCCCGAGCGGTCGCCGAGGCGAAGGCCCTCATCCGGGAGGTCGCGTTCCGCCGCGTGGAGGACGTCCAGGAGTACACCGTGGAGCGCATCGCGGACGTCCGCATCTCCCCCGAGGGCCAGGAGGGAATGCGCGCCTTTCTGGAGAAGCGCAAGCCGAACTGGTCGTGAGAGCGAGGGTCCTCCTCCCGGGCCTTCTGCCCGCCCTGGCCCTCGCCCTCGGCGGCGCGGCCGCGACGGGCGAGATCGACGTCGGGTACAGCCGCCAGACGGCCTACAGGGTCGCCGATCCGGACGTCGAGGGCCTCCAGACTTTCTTCCGGCCGGCGCTCGAAAAGAACCGGAAGGAGCTGACGGGAACGACCGGCGTCGTCAAGGGATTCGGCGCCGGGGACCTCTACCCGCAGATCTGGCTCCGCGACAGCGCCACGCTCATCCCCCTCTCCCGCTACCTCTATCCGCGGGAGTACCTTGCGTCGTGGGTCGAGGAGCACTTCGCCCATCAGTCCCAGGACGGTGCGCTCTTCGACTGGATCGCTGCGGGACCGCCCGCGCACTTCGCGCCGTGGGCTCCGAGCGCCCGGCTGGTGTCGCCACGCGGCTCGCCCCCGCTCTCGGCCGACAAGAACACCATCGAGGCCGACCAGGAGGCGAGCGCCGTCCTCGCTCTCTGCCAGGTCTTCTCGATCACCGGAGACCGCGACTGGCTGCTGAAAGCCGTGGGAGGCCGGCCGCTCCTCGAGGGCGCCCACCAGGCGCTCCGGTTTCTCCTCACGCGCCGCTTCGACCCACGCCTGGGCCTCGTCACCAGCGGCTTCTCGGCGGACTGGGGCGACGTGAGCCCCGCCCACGCCGATCAGCAGGCCATCTATCTGGACGCCCGGACTCCCCAGGTCGCGGGCCTCTACACGAACGCCCTCTTCCACGGGGCGGCGACCCGGTTGGCCGACGTCTACGCCTCGGTCGGAAACAAGGAGCGCGCCGCCTATTGGAGGTCGCGGGCGGAAGGCGTCAAGGCCCGCCTCAACGAGCGCCTCTGGCAGGAGTCGCGCGGGTTCTATCGTCTGCACCTGCCGGCGGGGCGAGTGCCGCCGCCCGCCTTCGACGACAGCGACACCTTCGCCATGGGTGGCAACGCCCTCGCCATCCTCACGGGCGTCGCCGACGAGAGGAAGACCCGCCGGATCCTGAAGGTCGCCGAGAAGCGGCGGAAGGCAGCCGCCGTCTCCACGATCGCCGGCGCGCTCCTTCCTCCCTATCCTCGCGGTCTGTTCCAGCACCCGGCCATGCGCGAGGAGTACGCCTATCAGAATGGCGGGCAATGGGACTGGTTCGCCGGCCGGCTGCTGTCGGCCGCCTTCGATCGCGGCCAGGCGCGGTGGGCCTATCCGCACCTCGTCGACGTGGCGAAGAAGGCCGTCGCCTGCGGAGGCCTCTACGAATGGCACACGCGCGAGGGGAGGGGCAAGGGCAGCTCGAGCTACGCGGGGAGCGCGGGAGCCCTGGCGGGGGCCGTCTTCGAGGGACTCTTCGGCGTGTCGCTCACGGCCGAGCGACTCGCTCTCACCGTCCGCCTCGGCGAGCGTCCCGGGCGGATCCACCTCTATCAACCCGCCACCGACACCTACGTCGCCTACGACTACCGTCCGACGGGTTCGGTGCTCACGCTGCGGTATCGCAGCAACCATCCGCGCCCGGGGAAGGTCTCGGTCCTGATTCCCGCGGGCCGCCGGGTGGAGCGTGCCCGACTCGACGGAAAAAACGCAGCCCTCGAGTCGTTCACCACGGGAGACGACGCCTACGCGACGCTTCCGACCGACTGGGGCGCCCATCGCCTCGATCTGCATCTCTCGGCACCTCCGACCCCGAGCCCCGGCCCGTCGCCCGGGGGCCGAAGCGGGCCTTGATCGACGCACGTGGCATACTCGGCCGAGTGGGCTTTCGGAAGATCCTGATCGCGAACCGCGGCGAGATCGCCGTGCGCGTGGCCCGGACCTGCCGCGCCATGGGCATCGGGACGGTCGCGGTCCACTCCGAGGCCGACGCGAACGCGCTCCACGTCCGTGAAGCCGACGAGGCCGTCCTCGTCGGTCCGGCCGAGGCGGCGCGTTCCTATCTCGACATCGAAGCCATCGTGGCGGCGGCGACGAGGACGGGCGTCGACGCCGTGCACCCCGGGTACGGTTTCCTGAGCCAGAACGGCGACTTCGCCGACGCCGTGGTGCGAGCGGGCTTGGCCTTCATCGGGCCGCCGGGCGAGGTTCACCGCCTCATGGGCGACAAGAAGGGGGCCCGCCGCCTGATGGCGCGGGCCGGCGTCCCCGTCGTCCCCGGCTACGACGGCGACGACCAGAAGGACGCGACCCTCGCTGCCGAAGCGGCTCGTCTCGGATGGCCCGTGATGATCAAGCCCTCGCGGGGGGGCGGGGGCAAGGGGATGAGGGTCGTGGCCCGCGCCGGGGAGCTCGTCTCGGCTCTTGCGGCATCTCGGCGGGAAGCACGGGCGGCCTTCGGCGACGACACGCTCCTCCTCGAGCGTTTCGTCGAGCGTCCCCGCCATGTCGAGGTCCAGGTGCTGGCCGACGCTCACGGTCACGTCCTCCACCTGTTCGAGCGCGAGTGCTCGATCCAGCGACGGCACCAGAAGGTCGTGGAGGAGTCGCCGAGCCCGGCCCTCGCGCCCGCCCAGCGGGCGGCTTTCTGCGCGGCCGGCGTCGCGGCCGCCCGCGCGGCGGGGTATCGGAACGCCGGCACCGTCGAGTTCCTCCTGGACGGGGAGGGGCGCTTCTACTTCCTCGAGATGAACACCCGGCTCCAGGTCGAGCACCCGGTGACCGAGGCCTTGACCGGTCTCGACCTCGTGCGCCTCCAGATCGAAGTGGCCGAAGGGAAGCCGCTCTCCTTCGCCCAGGAAGACGTGGTCGCCCGAGGCCACGCCCTCGAATGCCGGCTCTACGCCGAGGACCCGGACAACGACGACCTGCCCTCGCCAGGGACGATCCTTCACCTCGCTGCTCCCGAGGGTCCCGGGATCCGCTTCGACACCGGCGTGGCGCGAGGCTCCGAGGTGACCGTCGACTACGACCCGATGCTCGCGAAGGTCGTGACGTGGGGACGCGACCGGGCGGAGTCCGTCGGGCGCATGCGCGATGCCCTGCGGCGGACCGTCGTGCTGGGCGTCGTGACGAACCTCCGCCGCCTTCGATCGATCGTGGACCATCCCGCCTTCGTGGAGGGCCGGCTGCACACCGGTTTCATCGACGAGCACCTGGAGCCTGCGGCCCCACCCGCGGGTCCGCCCCTGGAGGCGATCGCCGCCGCCATCGCGGCGATCCACCTCCCTCGCTCGTCGTCGCCGGCGGGCGCCGAGCCGGGGGCGGTGTCTCACGATCCGTGGGCCACCCTCGGCCCGTGGCGGCTGCCGTGACGCGCTTCGTCTCCGGGGAGGAGGAGCACGACGTGGTCGTGCGGACGGCGGCCAATCGTCTCGAGGTCGTGGTGGACGGTCGTGCGTTTCGGCCGGACGTGGCCCCGGCGGAACCCGGGGTCTTCGTGCTGCGTCAGGAGGAACGCGTCGAGACGTTCCACTGCGTCCGACGCGGCGACACGCTCCATCTGTCCTGGCGCGGCGCGGCATACCGGCTGACCGAACGGCGGGAGGGGGCCGCGCCCGCCCAGCGCCACGTCGCGGCGGGCGTCGAGGCGCCGATGCCGGGCAAGGTCATCGCGGTCCACGTCGAGGTTGGCCAGCGCGTGGCCAAAGGGGACGAGATCCTCGTCGTCGAGGCCATGAAGATGGAGAACGCCGTCCGTGCCCCGCGGGGCGGGACGGTCAAGGCCATCGTCGCGAGAGTCGGCGACCGGGTGAGTCCCGGCGTCGTCCTCGTGGAGCTGGAGTAGGCGGGCATGCCGGAGATCCCGCGCAAGGTGGCGGTGGTCGAGGTCGGGCCGCGGGACGGCCTTCAGAACGAGGCCGTGTCCCTCTCCGTGGACGTCCGCGTCGCCCTCTGCGACGCGCTCCTCGCAGCCGGCCTGCCCGTGGTCGAGGTCGGCGCCCTCGTGTCCCCGCGGTGGGTTCCTCAGATGGCCGGCTCCGACCAGGTCTTCCTCCGCGTGGCCCGGCGCCCGGGCGCGCGGACTCCGCTCCTCGTTCCGAACCGGAAGGGCTTCGATCGTGCGCGGGAGGCGGGGGCCCGCGAGATCGCCGTCTTCACCGCGGCCAGCGAGACCTTCAACCGAAAGAACGTCAACGCGTCGATCGACGAGTCCTTCGCGCGCTTCGCGGCGTTCGTGCCCGAGGCCCGGCGGGACGGCATGTGGGTCCGCGGCTACGTCTCCACCTGCTTCGGATGTCCCTACGAGGGCCCTGTGTCACCGGAGCGGGTCGTGGAGGTCGCGCGGCGCCTGGTCGACGACGGATGCGACGAGGTGTCGATCGGCGACACGATCGGCGTTGCCGTCCCGACACAGGTGAGCGACGTGATGGGACGCCTTCGGGAAACGCTCGCCGTGACCTCCCTCGCGGTCCACTTCCACGACACGCGGGGGACGGCCCTGGCCAACGTCCTCGCCGCTTTGCACGAGGGGATCGCCATCGTCGACAGCTCGGCGGGTGGGCTCGGCGGCTGTCCCTATGCCCCGGGGGCCAGCGGGAACCTGGCGACGGAGGACCTTCTCTACATGCTCCACGGCATGGGGATCGAGACGGGCGTCGACCTGGCCGCCGTCGTCAGGGCCTCACGCGCTCTCGAGGGGCCCTTGGGCCACGCCCTGCCGAGCCGATACGTGCAGGCCTGTCCGAAGACCTAGCCCTTCTTCTTGGCGTACCAGTCGACTTCCATCTGCGTGAAGTGGGCCCACTTCTCCGGCACTTCCTCCTGGGGGAAGATGGCCTGGACGGGGCACACGGGCACACAGGCGCCGCAGTCGATGCAGGTCTCGGGGTCGATGTACAGCTTCGTCTCCGCCTCGAAATCCGGCTCGTCCTTCTTCGGGTGGATGCAGTCGACCGGGCACACCTCGACACAGGCCGTGTCCTTGGTGTTGACGCACGGCTCCGCGATCACGTAGGTCATGGACGGATCCTCCTTGCCGACCAGGCCCCAGGCGCTCCCCCGGGGAAGGCCCTCATCCTAGCGCAAATCGATTGGGCGGTGTAGAGCCCCTCACTGCGTCGCCTCGCGCCAGAGAGCCAGGAGGCGCGCTTCGCTCCCGTTGACGGCCAGCCCCTTCTTGAGCTCCTCGACGGCGGCGTCCTTGTCGCCCTTCTTGAGCGCGTCCTGGGCCTTCTTCAGGGCGCTCTCGACGATCAGCGCCGCCTCCGCCTCCTCGGCGATCGTCTGGGCCTCGGAGTTCCTGGGCTCCCGCTTCAGCACCGCCTTGGCCTCGGCGAAGGCCTGGGCGTAGCGGCGGTTTTCGAGGTGCTCGTTGGCGCGGTCCACCCGCGCGCCCGCCGGCGCCGGCTCGGGGGGCGGCGTCTTCGGGGGGACCGGTGTCGCGGGTGCCGCCGCCGCAGCGGTCGTCGGCGGGGCGGCGGTCGGCGCAGCCACGAGCCCGGACGGAGTCGCGACCGGCGTCGCCGCCGTGAGGGGGCTCGGTGCGGCGGGTGAAGAAGAAGGTCGTGGGCCGCGGGCGAGCTGAAGGACGGCGGCCGCGAGGATCAGGACGGCGGCCCCGCCGAGGCCCGCGGCCAGGGCCATGGGGGAGCGCCAGGTCGCAATCCGGGAGGGGGGTGCCGAGGGCGGCATCGGTTCGCGCGGCACTTCGGTGCCGAGGGCCATGGGCGGGGCCAGCGGGGGCGCAGCGGTCCCGAGGGTCACTGCCGAGGGTCGCGGGGAAACTTTCACCATGAGGCCGAGGTCCGAAGGCGCGGCCCAGTGGGCCGATCCGCCCAGGTCGAGGAGCGCCTGGGCGAGGTCCGCGCCCATCGCGGCCGCGTCCGGGTACCGCTGGCCAGGGTCGCGGGCCAGGGAGCGGACCAGGACGGCCCGTAGACGCTCCCACGCCGGGCCTCGGGGGATCAAAGAGAGGTCGGGATCCTCGTGGGCGATCTTGTAGAGCAGCGACACGACCGAGTCGCCGCGGTACGCCTTCTCCCCGGTGACCAGCTCGTAGAGGATGAGGCCGGCCGAGAAGAGATCGCTTCGTCCGTCGACGTGGGCGGCCCGCACCTGCTCGGGGGACATGTAGTTGGGCGTCCCCACCATCAGGCCGGTCGTGGTCAGCGCCTGGCCGAGGCGCGCCACGCCGAAGTCCATTATCTTCGCAGGGCGACCCTGCGGCAGGAAGAGGTTCGAGGGTTTCACGTCCCGGTGGACGATGCCGTGCTCGTGGGCGTGGCCGAGGCCGGCGAGAAGCTGAAGAACGACCGGGAGAGTGGCCTTGGGGTTCGGGCGGAGGCCGCTCTCGATGGCGCGCTGAAGGTCGACACCTTCGAGGAGCTCGAGGGCCATGAAAGGTGCGCCCTCGTGCTCGCCCAGCTCGTAGATCGTCACGATGTTCGGGTGCTGGAGGCGCGCCGCCGCCTGGGCCTCCCGCTTGAAGCGGGCTCGCGACTCGGCGTCGGCCCCGGCGCCGGCCGACATGACCTTGATGGCCACGGGCCGGTCGAGGGTCGCGTCGACGCCTCGGTACACGACCCCCATCGCGCCCTGGCCGAGAACGTCGAGGACGCGGTATCGCCCGATCTGTGCGGGGACGGTCACCGGCGCGATAATACCGCCCCCATGGTCATCCGCGAAGGGAAGTGGCGCTGCCGCTACTGCTCCTCCGTCAACCGAGGCGCCGAGCTGAGCTGCAAGGGGTGTGGGGCGACCCGCGACAAGGACGTGACGTTCTTCCTCGAAGACGACGCCCCTGAGGTCACCGACGAAGCGCTGCTCGTGCGGGCGCGGGCCGGGGCCGACTGGCTCTGCCAGTTCTGTCAGACCTCGACCCCGCCCGGCGAGACCCACTGCGGCAACTGCGGCGCAGAGCGCGGAACCTCACCGTCGCGTCCGGCACGCGAGTTGCCCCTGAGCCCGCCCTCGCCGGCGCCGTCGGCGCCCCGCGAAGGCCGACGGGGATGCGGGCCCATCGTCGCCTCCCTCCTCCTGTTGGCCCTGGGTTTCTGCGCCGTGGCCTCGTACTTCGCCTTCCGCAAGACCGAGGAGACGGTCACCGTCGCCGGCTTCGAGTGGGAGCGCGCCATCGACGTGGAGGCCTGGCGGACGGTGCGGGAGTCGGCCTGGGAAGGCGAGGTCCCCGGCGTCGCGCGGGTCGTGGGCCAGTCCCGCGAGGTCCACCACACCGAGCGTGAGCAGACCGGCACCGAGCGCGTCCGCGTGGGAAGTCGCGACAAAGGGAACGGCTTCTTCGAGGACGTCTACGAAGATCGTCCCGTCTACCGCGATCGTCCGGTCTATCGGACGCGGATCGCCTACGAGGTCGAGCGCTGGGTCCATGACCGGAGGGCGCGGGCCTCCGGCAGCGACCAGTCCCCGCACTGGCCCGAGCCCGGGCTTCGGGGGCGGGAGCGCGAGGCCCGGCGGTCCGAGCAATACGTCGCCCTCCTGAAAGGGAAGAAGAGCTATCGCAAGGACCTTCCTCTCACCGAGTGGTCGGCTCTCCGCGACGGCCAGTCCCTCCGGGCCGTGATCCAGGGTGGGCGCCGCGTGCTGGAGCTGCGATGAGAGCCGTCGTGCAGCGCGTGTCGGAGGCGTCGGTCCGCGTCGACGGGGAGGTCGCCGGCCGGATCGGTTCGGGCCTCGTCGTGTTGCTGGGCGTCGGCCAAGGGGATGCCGAGGCTGATGCGGACTATTTGGCCGACAAGATCGTGAACCTGCGGATCCTCGCCGACATCGCGGGCCAGATGAACCGGTCCGTTCTCGACGTCGGCGGCGAGCTGCTGGTCGTCTCGCAGTTCACGCTCTACGGCGACGCCCGCAAGGGCCGCCGCCCGGGCTTCACCGACGCGGCCCCTCCCGCGGAAGCGAACCGGCTGTACGAGCACTTCGTCGCCCGGGCCCGGCACTCGGGCCTCCGGGTCGAAACGGGCGTCTTCGGGGCCATGATGGACGTCGGCCTCGTCAACCAGGGCCCGGTCACGATCCTCCTCGACAGCCGGAAGGCCTTCTAGCGTCATAGGCCTTGACATCGTCGGTCAGTTGAGAATAGTCTACTGAGTCGATAGGAATAGAGTTATTTCGCGGAACCGTTCGTCTGAAACAACGTTCCCCTCCCCCTACGTGGGGAGGGACAGGGTGGGGGGTCAATGAATGAAAGTCTCACACCGCGGACTCTACGCCCTGAAGGCCCTGATCCATCTGGCCGCGGCCTACGACGGCGGCCTCGTCAAGATCCACCAAATCGCCGACCTGGAGTCGATCCCCGAGAAGTTCCTCGAGGGCATTCTCGTGACCCTCAAGAACGCGCGGATCGTCGGCAGCCAGCGCGGGCGCGAGGGCGGCTATCGCCTCCGCCGGCCGCCCGCCGAGATCCTGGTGGGCGACGTGGTCCGCATCGTGGACGGGCCACTGGCGCCTTTCGGGGACGCCGCGGAGCTGGCTCACCGGGTGAAGACCGAGCCTCGCCACGCGGGGCTCTTCGACCTCTTCCTCGACGTGCGGAATGCGGCCGCGGCCATCCTGGACCACACCAGCCTGGCCGACCTCGTGGAGCGTGACCGTCGCATCCTCGCCGGGCGCGCTCGCCGCGCGAAGGGCGTCACCTCCCGTCGAGCCGCGCCATAGAGTGCTCTCATGTCTAGTAATAGAGTAGAGATGCATGACAATCAGGTGCCTCCAGGCGACGCCGCCTGGGAGCGCCAAGTGATCGACGCCGTGCGGGGGATTCGCTACGGGTCCGTGGAGATCGTGGTCCACGACGCCCGCATCGTGCAGATCGAACGCCGCGAGAAGGTCCGCTTCGACGAGGCGGGCCGCCGCCGACCGGACGACCGCCGGCGGGAGAGTAACGACAACGGCCGGACCGACCGAACGACCGGAGGCTCCGAGCAACGAGATTCTGGAGAGACGAAACGATGAGAGCCTTGGAGAGACGCATGTTGACGGTGGCCGCCGCGCTGGCCCTGCTGGGCCCGGCGCCCGCCGCGTGGCCGGCGGACGACAAGCCCAAGGAAGAGCAGCCGCAAGGGGAGAAGCCGAAGGAGGGGAAGCCGAACGACACGCCCGCCGTGGCGACGGCGAACAAGGAGGGCTTCACGATCCAGTCGGAAGATGGGAGCTTCAAGCTCAAGGTCACCGGCTACGCCCAGGCGGACGGTCGCTTCTACGCGAGCGACGCGAACAAGGACGGCGTGGACACGTTCGTCTTGCGCCGGGTCCGCCCCATCGTCTCGGGGACCGTGGGCAAGTACTTCGACTTCAACATCACCCCCGACTTCGGAGGCGGGACGGCCGCCCTCCAGGACGCCTTCCTCGACGCCCGCTTCAACCCCGCCTTCCGCGTGAAGGCCGGCAAGTTCAAGGGACCCGTGGGCCTCGAGCGACTCCAGTCAGGCGCGGCCCTGACTTTCGTGGAGCGTGGGTTGCCGACCTTTATCGTTCCGAACCGTGAGGTGGGCGTCCAGATCCATGGCGAGATCGACGCCGGAGTCGTTTACTACCAGGCGGGGGTCTTCGACGGCGTCGTGGACGGCGGAAGCATCGACACCGACCTGAACGACAGCAAGGACCTCGAGGGCCGCGTCTTTCTCCAGCCGTTCAAGAAGAACTCGGCGGGGGGCCTCAAGGGCTTCGGCTTCGGCATCGGTGCCACGAGCGGGACGCAGTCCGGGCCCGTTCCGACCTACAAGACGATCGGCCAGCTCACGTTCTTCAGCTACGGGTCGACGGTGACGTCCGACGGCAGTCGCACCCGCATCGCCCCTCAGGCCTCCTTCCAGAACGGCTCGCTCCGCATCTTCGGCGAATGGGTCAGCGCCAAACAACGGCTTCGGAAGTCGGCCACAGAAACCCTGACGGCCACGAACGAAGCCTGGCAGGGCGTGGCCTCGATCGTCCTCTCGGGCGAGGCCCCGGCAGCGGGCCTCGTCACGCCGAAGAAGGCCTTCGATCCTGCGAAGGGTGGCTGGGGAGCGGTGGAGCTGGCGGGGCGCTACGGGGAGCTGAGCGTCGACGGCGACATCTTCACGTCCGGCTACGCCGATCCCGCCAGGTCGGCCCGCAAGGCCAAGGCGTGGGGCGTCGGCCTCAACTGGTACGTGACGCGCAACGTCAAGTACGTCGCCAACTACGACCACACCACGTTCGAGGGTGGGGCCGCGGCGGGGGGGAGGCGCAAGGCCGAGAACGCCTTGTTCCTCCGCGCCCAGGTCAGCTTCTAGTCGAGGGAGATGAAAGCATGAACGCCTTCTTGAAGAAGTCCCTCGTTGCACTGGCGCTGGCCGCCGCCGCCGCGGTTTCCGCTTCGGCCGCCGACGTCACACTCCTCAACGTGTCCTACGACCCCACACGCGAGCTCTATCAGGAGTTCAACGCCGCCTTCGCCAGGTACTGGCAGCAGAAGAGCGGGAAGACCGTGGAGGTCCAGCAGTCTCACGGGGGCGCGGCAAAGCAGGCTCGCGCGGTCATCGACGGCCTCGAAGCCGACGTCCTGACTCTGGCCCTGGCCTACGACATCGACGCCGTCGCGGAGTCCGGGCTGCTACCGAAGGACTGGCAGAAGCGCCTGCCGAACAACAGCTGCCCTTACACCTCCACCATCGTCTTCCTCGTGCGCAAGGGGAACCCGAAGGCGATCAAGGACTGGGGTGATCTCGTGAAGCCGGGCGTGCAGGTCATCACCCCGAACCCCAAGACCTCGGGCGGGGCACGCTGGAACTACCTCGCAGCCTGGGCCTATGCCCTCAAACAGCCGGGTGGCAACGATGCCAAGGCCAAGGAGTTCGTGACGGCGCTGTACAAGAACGTTCCCGTCCTCGATTCCGGGGCGCGTGGCTCGACCACGACCTTCGTGCAGCGGGGCATCGGCGACGTGCTTCTCGCGTGGGAGAACGAGGCGTTTCTCTCGATCAAGGAGCTCGGCCCGGACAAGGTGGAGACCGTCGTGCCTTCGCAGAGCATCCTGGCCGAGCCGCCCGTCGCGGTTGTCGACAAGGTCGCCGACAAGAGAGGGACGCGGGCCGTGGCCGAGGAGTATCTCGAGTACCTGTACACGCCCGAGGGACAGGAGATCGCCGCCAAGAACTACTACCGTCCGCGTCTCGATGCCGTGGCCAGGAAGTACGCGTCGACGTTCCCGAAGGTGAACCTCGTCACGATCGACGAGGTCTTCGGGGGCTGGCAGAAGGCCCAGAAGACCCACTTCGCCGACGGAGGCATCTTCGACCAGATCTACCAGCCCAAGTGACGAGGCATCGGATGAACAGCTCGAGCAAGAGGAGAACGAGAGTCCCGTGAAGATCGCCTTCAAGCGCCACAGCGTCCTGCCCGGCTTCGGGCTCACCTTCGGGTTCACGCTCTTCTACTTGAGCGTGATCGTCCTCATCCCGCTCTCGACGCTCTTCTTCAAGAGCGCGACACTGGGGGCGAGCGGCTTCTGGGCCGCCGTGACTGCGCCGCGCGTGATGGCGTCCTACAAGCTCACCTTCGGGGCCTCGCTCGTCGGGGCCGTCATCAACGGCGTTTTCGGCCTGGTCGTGGCCTGGGTCCTCGTGCGTTATCGCTTCCCGGGGCACAGGTTGGTGGATGCGCTCGTCGATCTCCCCTTCGCGCTGCCCACGGCGGTTGCGGGGATCGTCCTGACGACCCTGTACGCGGAGAACGGGTGGCTGGGCAGGCCGCTCGCGCGAGCCGGGATCAAAGTGGCCTTCACGCCGCTCGGAGTGGCCGTGGCCCTCACTTTCATCGGCCTCCCCTTCGTCGTCCGCACCTTGCAGCCGGTCATCGAGAGCCTCGACCCCGAGGTGGAGGAGGCCGCGGCCAGCCTCGGGGCCAGCCGGCTGCAGACCTTCAGGCGCGTCATCCTCCCCGCGATCCTTCCCGCCTGGATCACCGGCTTCGCGCTGGCCTTCGCGCGAGCACTTGGTGAGTACGGGTCGGTCGTCTTCATCGCGGGGAACATGCCGATGAAGACCGAGATCTCCGCGCTGCTCATCATCACGAAGCTCGAGCAGTACGACTACGCGGGCGCCACCGCGATTGCGGTCGTCATGCTCGTGGCGTCCTTCGTCCTGCTCCTGGCGATCAACCGGCTCCAGTCGTGGAGCACCCGCCTCGCGTCGGACTGAAAGGGCGATCCCATGGCAAGCTCCGTCACCGTCAAGCGTCGTGGGGCCACCGGGCCTCGGAAC
>Ga0210377_10003320_pt1 | contig 13854 bp, 15 predicted proteins | sample PLM4_65_b1redo_FD_155480 | JGI IMG/M metagenome (GOLD analysis project Ga0210377, IMG submission 155480) | Groundwater sediment microbial communities from an aquifer in East River, Colorado, USA - PLM4_65_b1 redo | ecosystem: Environmental > Terrestrial > Soil > Riparian zone | place: USA: East...
GGCCGAGTTAGCCCGCGCGTCTATTCGCAGAGATCGTCAAACTTTCGAATGAACGCAGATTGATGGGTCTGATTCGTCAGCAGCTCTTTACCGTACGTGTCCACGAATACTAACAACGCGCGCTGAAAGTCGTCGCGAAAGAACGTCTTCGTCGCAGGGTCGACCAACCGCGCGCCCGCATCTTTCGCGTGGATTCGCCAACCGCCCTTGGTGCGGGCTTCATGGAGCAAGCCGCAACGAACATTCGCGTAGAAATCCCTGGCGAGACCGTCATCGAATTCCGTCGCAAAGGGATCGCGCGTCGCGAGAAACCGTACGAACAGATCGGAGCTCGATGAGTACTCATTCGGTCCGAGTTGGTCGTCTCGCCGGAGGTACCGATACTTCAATCCTTGGACCGTTGACTCGAGGAACTCGATCAACGAACACTGGATTGCCGCGATGGAGAATCCCTCGCCGACGAACGTGCCGTTATCCTGCAGGATCTGGATCGGATCTAGATAGCGGAGCCGCAGGCGAGTACGAAAGAACTCTTCAAACGCCGTTCGCCATGGCTCGGTGTCGCCACCGAGGAGTAAGGTGGCGCGAGTCAGCCGCCAATCATCCGCGGTTTTCCACCCAGCAATGTGGTCTGGTCCCTGTGGCGTCATGCGCTGAACTCGCGCGGTCTAACGGCCTGACGCTCACCGGCGCCGACCGCACGCGAAAAGAGTACCGCACTCGGGACAACCGCGATGCGGTCGGCCTCCGGTGCAGCGTCAGACTCTGTCAAAACTCATTTTTCGTAGGACCGAGTGGAGCGATCAGTTCACTGAGTCAACTCCGCGCATCGAATTGGAGTAAGTCCGTCATCTGAACTTCTACCTGATGAGCAAAGTGGTCTAGGCGTTAGTCGGCGAGTCGCCCTACTTCCGTGCGTTGCGCGCACGACGCCTCCGCCGAACGGCTGAAGCGAAGCCGGCGAAGTCGGCGGGCGGGGGTGGCGGCCGCTCGATCCAAGCCCGCTGAGCCTCCTCACGGCCGCGACGCAGAGTGGCACCCGTAAACCGCGCACCGCGCCGCTTAATGCGCAGATAGAACTGCGCCTCGTACTCCGTGAGGAATTCTTCTCGAATTCCGGTGCGGACGCGAAGAGAAAGGTTTGACACGCCGTGCGTGTGATACTCCTGGACGTACTCAACAACCTCTTCCACCTCGTAGTCCCGCTGGTCGCCTTTTATCTTCGCCGCGACGTTCAGGAAGACTCGGCGCGCGAACGCCTTCACGACATCGTAGGACGCGTTGCCGATGATTCCGCCAACCGCGGCAAGGCCGGCGAAGAGCAGCGCATCATCGACGGAAATGGAGGGATGAACGTTCTTGGGCGGTCTGGACTCGAAATGTCGCCGATAGGCGTACCCGAACCGCGTGGCAGTTTCGGCGTACGAGCGAATCCGCTCGTACCGTGCGCGACCGATGCGGAAGTGGCACTCCGGACAGACGAGAACGGATTTGCCACGATCACGGACTACATTCGCGCATGCAATGCAAAGGATGAGTTTTACACGTGTCATCGTCGGCTAACGCTCAGCATCAGCTGCGGTGCGAAGCGCCGCCAGCTGCATGCTGTTGTTAGGCAGCACTGCGATTTCTGGATTGTTCAAGGTGTAAACACTTGAATGGTCAATGTACGAATGGACGCCTCCGCTTTGCCGCCCGGCGATCGCATATCAAAGTCCACCGAAATAGTGTGTGGTCCTGGACTGAGATCGCTCTTCAGTGATGACACCGTGGTGAGATGCGCCACCGGTCTGTTGATTCCGCCATCGATTTCAAATCCTGTGACTGGGAATGGGGCACCGTCCGCTTTGACATGCAGTCTAACGGCGTTCCCCGAAGTGACGTTGAAAAACTGGCTGGAGACCTCAACCCTCACCGTGCAACTCTGCTTTCCACACTGAATCGTCGTCGGAGCGAATGCTTGCACTGGCGCGTCGGCGATCGCGACGGAAGTGGTGTCCTGTCGCATGTGGGTCTTCGAAAGAGTACGGTCAAGTGCGGTGACGGCTTCCTCACCGACGACTTCCGTTGCCCCCAGTAAAGAAAGCACCACCAACAACGCTCTCGAATTCAGGCTCATGGCGAACCTCCCTCTTTGGCAACACGCAGCTTGTTTGCCGCCTAACGGACCCGAGCTCACCGGCGCGGACCCGCACGCAAACGATGGTAGCACTGGCGACTCGGCGAGTTGCTGGTTCGCGTCCGGTGCAGCGTGAGTTAGACGGCTGACCTTGGTACTAAGTAATACAGCTGATCCAAGATAAGAAACCCTACCGCTGCATGTTTCTGATCAAAATCTTTGAATTCAGCAACACCATGACCAACACTGTTTCGCGAAATCTTCGCCGTACTGCCAGGCGTAGAATTGCCGAAATAGCTCTTCTCAAGATATGCCTGGAACTGATGTGGGAGGAGCCAACTGTACGGATGAAGCTCACCCTTGCGGATTTCGATGAGTCGGCCCGCAAGCGCTGCCTGCCCGAAGTCTTCGATACCGAGAGCAGCATGGATTGATCGCAGCAGTCCCTCGATGCGAGGGTAGACGATCGCCACCGCTGAGACATAATCCGCCGAACTGTATTCTTGCGCCGCATGACGGAGCAGCTCGATGTGAGGAGCGAAGATTGGCGACGCCGCCCATCGATCGAGCATGCGAGGAAGGAGCTGTTCTACGGCTGTGGCGATTTGCGGAACTAGGATGTCAAGGTTCCCAGATCCGCGCGCGCGGCCGACCAGCGTGCGCAGCAAGTCCTTTGGTAGCGAAATGAAGGGAAACCATTCACTCGCAACTAAATGGTCCCACTGCTCCTCCGTGAGATTGAAGACGCTGTGATTGGTGAGGTATGCATAGTAGGAACCCAGAAGCTTCCAGAGATCATAATCGCGCAGCGGGCTCCCCGGCCCAAGCGGCGTCACATCAAAGAAAAACCCTTTGCGCCACTCAGCAGAGAAGACGCAGACCACGGCAGCGTCTTCCGGTACGTCGACGTTTTCAAACGAGAATTCTGTTATGTCTGCGACATCGTTCTCTGTAACTGCCTGTCCTTCTTGGATATCGTTCAGCGACTGGAGTTTGCCAACCGGTTGGAGCTCATTCACGTAGACAGTACACCTGAGGTCGGGACGTATGATCGCGAGAAGGTGGTCCAGGGTCGATGGGCTGATTCTCGCGTCGGCCGGCAACTTCGAAAGAATGATCCTTGGAATTCCTTCTAACCGAGATACGAAGAGTTCTCCGTCGTCCGATGACGTGAACTCGCGCACTGCGATTTTGGAGGGGTGTCCTTCGATGCCGGTTGCATCTTCCATCGCGTAACCGGCGAAAGGTGCGTCAAGTGTTATCTCGAACGGCACGATCGAGATTCTATCGCTGACGGCCGTTCAGTCCGCCCAACGGACCTGCGGTTCAGCCGCGCGGTCCGCGACGCCATAGTAGCTCAACTCGGAAGGCAGGAACGCAGCGGACCGCGTCGGTTGCAACCGCGAGTTAGCCGCGTTTGGGGAGACGCGACTGATCCGGTACGGACGCCATGAGCTTTCGGAGTGTGCTGAGCGAGAGCGGGAACTGACCGTTCTTCTGCGGCGCTCCGATTCTGGCCCATGCGAGGTGACCGGGCCCGTTGTAAACCTCATCAACGGTGCCATCACGAAGAAGCGACAGAACAAGCAGATGTTCAGGTTCGGAACGAAGCGCAACGGTTCTACCCTGAGTCGCCTTCACCTGCACCAAGCGACCCTCGCGGCTGCGAGCGTCGTGACGTTCAGTTGATGCAGTCAGGAGCTCAAGATCGTAGTAATACGCCGCAAGAACCTCCCCGAGACTCCCGACCAAGTGTCCGTCCGGAGTGAACTTGCGACCAGGAAAGTGCACCTCCAGCTCACCTACGAGCGCGTAGAGTCGCTGCACGATGTCGGGGACGTGATCGATGGGATTCATGCGCGAAGCGGCTAACGCCGGCGGTTCAGCCGCTGAGTTAGGCCGCGGACTACAGCGAGTCTGGCGTTGTGAGGATTCGCCGACCAATATCGGTCAAGACATAATGTCGCTTCCTCTTAAGACTCTTGCCGACCTGCATAATCACGCCGAGCTCTTGAAGTCGCCGGAGAAGGTGTGCTGCCCTATACACTGACAAGTGGAAGCGGTTCATTACGTCGTCAATCGACCGCGAGTCGCCGCTCTCAGAGAACATCTTAAGAACGGACTCTTCTTCCAGCGACAACTTATTGGGAAAGAAGCCTTCGGTTATGATGGAGAGCAGATCCGCAAAGTCAACACTTGTTGTGACATCGCGGAAGGACGGCGAGGGCTCACTGCCTTCCGACAAGGCGGCTGGGGCGGGGGGAGTTTCACGCGGACAGCCCACCGTAACTGGACCACCCGCAAGGTAGCCTACGGCAAGACTCTGGTTCAAGTGTGCTCTGATAATAGAGCCATTAGAAAGCCGCACGCGAGCTAGCCTTACCACAGTATCAACTTCCGTGACGAGATTAATGGGCATCGCTCGCAAGGGAAGCCAGGTCTCCCAAGTCTCGTCGGGCCGCAATCTTACTGGTAATGGCCGGTCATGATTGATGATTGGAATGTTTGGCTCGGCGGCTAGCCAGACGTGGGTCACTTCGATATCACGGTCGCGGGAAAGATTGACCACCTTTACGAAATATGACGTCTCGCTGTTTGACACACGCGTGGCCACGTAAGTGAAGACCTTGACACGACGCAGGCCACCGAATGCAGCGAGTAACAGGTCCAGTGCCCTGTAAGCAAGCTCGATCATTGAGCGACACGAATTTTAGCATGCCTGCACGTCCCGGGGCGCGTTCGTTCCAGCTGTGGCGTCGGCGGCCTAACGGTTCCGCGCCTCAGCGGCGTGGCCCGCGACGCGGAATGGTAACGCACTCGGCACACCGCAACGTAGCGGGCCACGTCCGCTGCAGGCGCAAGTCAAGCCGCTTTGCCACGAAGCGCACCCTGCAGCCTGAGCAAGATGAACTGCGAGAGCGTGAGCGCGAGATGCCGAAGTAGGCGCGCTTGCTCGCCCTCAGCCATGTACGGATGACCGCCGGTGTGGCTGAGCAAGCCGTACACCGATGCGATCGCCTCCTTCTCCTTAGTTTCGAGCAGCGTCGCTTTCTCGAGGTACTCACGAACCCTAACCGGCTTGTCGAGCACGTCGACGCCGAGGGTCCGGCCATCTTTCGCCGAACTGTACTTGGCGGCCGCCTGGCCAAGCACGCACTCGAGGAACTTTCGCGAGTTACTTATCGAGTCGTCCCACTTTTTCGCGAAGTAATGTTCTTCGGACAGCTTCAGGTGATGGAATGCGGTGTCGCGTCCCGCAAGTTCGAGCGTCGTGTACAGGGTCTCGATAACTCCCATCTCTTCGCGAATATCGAGCGCGTCCGTCTCCGGCGCCAGCAATTTATTGCCGCGGAATTCAAAGCCGTCGAGGCTTAGCGCGTCATGCAACTTGGCTACCTGCTCATCGATGCCCTTATCCGAGTAGCCCCGCTCTCGGCCCTTCCAGAGGACCGTCAGATCCTCGGCCAATTCCTGCAGAAGCTCTTGCCCGAGACGCTCTCGCTGTTGCCACGACCACGTTGCGGTCACCGAGGCCACAGACTCCCCGGTGTGCAGCTGCATGATGAAATCTTGAATTGGCCTAGTGGTGTGGTAGGAGTAGGAGCCCGTTTTGCGTGCTAAGTTGCAGAACCACGCGGGATACGCCTTGTCGTAGAGGAAATCGTAGATTTCGTCCGGCTTGCTCTCGTAGTAGGACGAGTTCGGCGTCCCTGAGCTGCCGTACCGCCGGAAACTCGCCGCGAAGATCTCCGCTATCAGTCGGGTGGTCGAGCGACTAATCATTCAGAGCAGCCTAACGCATATTAAAAGTCCGCTCCTCCCTGCTACCTTGGAATCGGAAAAGGTCAAAGGTACGAAAGGAGCGGCTGCCATGAAGAATCAGGCGATTCAGTATCTCGCGTTGGACGTCCACCAATCAACAGTGGTCGCGAGTCTCCGCGACGCAGAGGGCAGGATCATCATGCGTGCCACTGTATCCACGAATGCAAAGGCGATCCTGGCGCTGGTCGGAAGCGCTGGCCCGCGCGTGCATGTGGCCTTCGAGGAAGGCACGCAGGCCCAGTGGCTGCACGATCTGATTGCCCCACACGCCGAGCGCGTGGTCGTCTGCAACACCCGCGGTCGAGAAGGACACGGCAACAAGAGCGATCGCATCGACGCCGATCGACTCTCCGAGCAGCTTCGCCTCGGCTCACTTCGATCCGTGTTTCACGGCGCGAAGAGCGTGCACACGCTCAAGGAGCTGGTCCGCAACTACAGCAACCTGGTGGAGGACTCCACACGCGTGATGCTGCGCATCAAGGCACTGTTCCGCGCCCGCGGCATCCTCACCCCGGGAGTCTCGGTTTACCGCGCCTCTCACCGAGCAGAGTGGCTCAAACAACTCGGGGGCGGCACACGCGTGCGTGCGGCGTCTCTGCTCGCTCAGCTCGATGTCCTGCTCGAGCTGCGGCCCAAGGCCAAAGCGGCGATGATGGTCGAGGCCCGCCGGCAGCCGGGGTGGAAGATTCTGCGCTCGATTCCATTCCTCGGTCCGATCCGTGTGGCGCTGATCCTGGCGATCGTCGGCACACCGTTCCGCTTCCGCACCAAGCGGAATCTCTGGCCGTACGTCGGTCTAGCGGTGGTCACGCGATCGAGCGCCGATCAAGAGTTCCACGGCGGCAAGCTGCAGCGCCGGCAGAAGGCGCCTCTGACCCGCGGTCTGAATCGCAATCACAACCCACTTCTCAAGTCGGTCTTCAAGGGAGCGGCCAACGCGGCCACCGGCCGGCCCGGCCCTCTGCGCGAGTTCTATGAAGCCTCTCTCACGCGCGGGGTCAGGGATGAACTGGCCAAGGTCACTCTCGCACGAAAGATCGTTTCACTGACACTGCGACTGTGGAAGAAAGGAGAGCTCTGGGATCCGAACAAACTGACGATGCAAGCGACATAGTCCTGGTGCGCTGATGATCGACAAGTGCGGGTGACCCACTCGGTGATCTTCATCGCATCCGGGACGAAGGTTCGAGGGTGAGTCTCATTTAAAACGTTCTGCCCGATAGTCAGTCACGTCGAGGCACTCGCCCAACTATAGGCCCCCTCGGATGACCAGAAGAAGCGACAGGCCACGCCACAACAGGCGTGAGTCTCAGATAGAACCGTGGTCGACACCCTCGCGGTGATCACCGGCGCGCTTGAAATCGTCTCACTGTGGATCAATGGAGGCACTGAAGATGAGTCCGCGGCGCAAGACTGTTCCGTCCACCCGTAAGCACTCACGATCGTCGTCACCCGGTCGGAAGGAGCTGATTGCAAGGGGGAAGACGAAAAAGCAATCAGCAAAGAAGAGAACCGTCCTTGACAATCACTTTTATAGAACGTTTCAAGCTGAGCGGCTTCGGCCCACCACAGCTCTTGAAAGATAGCCTACCAAAGCCGGGCCGAAGTCCGCTCGAGCGCCGAGTTGGGCCGCCGGGCCTCACCATTTTCCTGTCAGGAGCTTTTGTTGGTCGGACTTGATCGCATCCATGTTCGGCTTCAGCCAACCGAACCGCTCGAAAATCCAAATCGTACAGCGGAAGGCGTGTTCGGCGGCAGACGCGACGAGTTCGGTCTGCGAGAGCGAAACCTCGTACTTCATATTGTCCATGGACGTTACGAAGTCACTTGACCATCCGCGATTCTCGTCCGCCGCCAGCATAAAGCCTTTGACCCCGGTGAGTCCGACTGAAATATTGACTCGTTCCGTGTAGATCCCGGCTTGCGCTAGGCGCGCGGCGAATTCGAAGTACTCAGTCGTGTTGTAAATGACCTCAGTGAGTGAGAGGAATCCCGGCACCTTGTCAATATCGACATCGTCGTCGGCGTGGAACTTCATAGACTTGCGGATTCGAGCGTTCCAATCTGATTCAGTAACTTCGCGAACGCTTCCAAGGTACAGAAACTGAGAGCTCTGATACAGCCTCCAGTATTCCAGGTGGCCGAAAGCGTCGCTCCAGCTTCCCAGCCAAGTGGGGCCGTAAATGATCTGTTCCGGACGACGGCCAAGATGCGGAAAATCCCAGCCGCGAAGTCGAACGCGATTCTTCTGTACGGTGTCCAGACAGTCCTGGAGTGTCGGAATTCGGTTCTTTGCATACGTTCCAGGCTGGAAATTGACACGCCAGTGCGGAGACTCGAGTACCGGGACTGGAAGTATCTCCGGTGCGGTCACAGCCCCTCCAATTCTTCATCGAAGGGCTTGGGCGAGGGACCAGGACTTAGACCGATTCGTTGCGCCGCCTCGATCATGCGGCGAGCACGCTTCTCAGCCGCGAGATTGAGGAGGTCCTGCATGTCTTCTGCCTTACGAACTTCTGTCGTTTGAGCTACTCCAGGTGGACGAATGCACACCATACCGCGACGAAGATCCGACTTCGCGGCGCCATCTTTCTTGCAGACGAAGGGCGTCTCGTCAAATTCTCGGATCTCAAGCACAAGAAATGTGTTGCCGTTGCGATATTTGACCGTGACGACGTTTACCGAGACTGGTGGCGAGGAGTATTTGTTAATCCCATCGACCGTTTCGTCAACATCGTAGCTGCCTAGATGTTCGGGTGTGATCCCGCCGAGATCCCACGTGGCCCCGCGCTCACTCGCGCCGATAACGATTACGCCGCCATCCCTGAGATTGCCCATAGCCATGGCAGTACGGATCAGCTTGAATTTGATTGCATCCCATGCTGACGACTCTTTGAAGTCGACACCCTGAGACTCGACACATGTGTCGAGCGCTGTCGTAACCCGCTCGTGAAGCGCGCGGTGCCCCGGCATGTCAGACGAAGGAAATGGCGGCATGTAGTGATGATGCTGGGTGTGGTGTGACTGCGGGGGAAGTTCGGTCGGCGCAACGTAGCACGCATTCAGCCGCGCGGCCGGTTCCGCGTGCCGAAGCCCACCAATATGTGAAAGGCGACGCACGAGGCGCGGAACCGCCGGGCCGAAGTCGGGCCGCGTCGGCTGCTAGGAGTTGGACGGCCGGGCTAAGTCTCACCGTTGATCGCAGCCAGCGTTGCTGCAATCGTTCCGAGCTCTTCAAGCAGGCCGAGTCCCGAAAAATACGGAGTGTTGAAGTTGGGAATCCAAACTGTTCTTTCGACTTCACGGCCACGGAAAGTCACCGAGCATTTTGCGCCCATCAGAGTGGAGCGCTCTAGCAAGCGCACACGTTCCTCCAGCGGGACATCGGGAGAGATTGGAGGATACTCGACGTATTGCCACGAATGCCCTCGGATTCCTGCCTTCTCCTGAAGTTCAGCAGACAACCGCGTGATTGGGTTGTACTCGAACTCGTTCTCGACTTCGATTCCGAGAGCCCAGTCTTGGACGATCTCGTTTTGCTCCCAAGGAGTCAGTTCATCGAACTCTTCCTGACTCATGTTGACATCGTCAGCAGTGAAGCCTTTCGCGAATCGCTCCAAAGTAGCCTTTCGAGAGAGCACATCACCAATGACGCCATCGACGACGGTCACCTGCAGATTCTTCCCTAGATCGGCAAACTGTTTGGAACCGACCACGAAGTACGGGAACATCGAGCCGTGCGCGACACGGAGCTTCAACTCCGTAATTTGTTCGCGCCAAGGATCGGCAGGACGCTCCGCGTGATACCGCGTACCAAGGTTCACGCCATCGTTCAGTCCATCAAAGTCGATGCACAGGAGAGGCGCGTCGTTCTCATCGCACAGGGTGTAGTCGATGCTGGTTTTTTTTAGTCGTCCGCCATCGAAAGGCTCGAGCGTGAGTGGCCCTAAGGTTTCCCAGTCGACGAGCGAAGTAGTCGTGAATACGTTCAGGAACGGTAAGTTGTGGTAGATGCGATATTTCTCGCCCCACTGCCGACTGAGTTTGTAATAGTTTTCTCGTTCGGCCCGACTTGCAAAGACCCGATCACGCACCGCCATTGCTTTTCTCGAACTTAGGTCCATCGAACGTTCCCAGCTCAGCGGCTTCGGCCCACGCCAGGAACGTGAAAACTAATAGTAACAAGCGGCGGGCCGAAGTCCGCGACGATGTCCCGTAACTGATGAAAAGTGTTACCCATGTTCTCGGTCTATTTTGTTACCGATGTTCCCGCTTACACGGCTAGACAGCGCCAACTTCGGCAGCCCGCGGCTCAGGCACCGGGCGAGTGCTGGGTCGAGAGTTTGATGGCCTTCTCGATGATCGGTCGGATTGCTTCAAGGCCCACGCAGCGACACTTGTTCTTTTCTCCGATCGACGTCGCACCTGCCATGCCTACCAAGTGATTCTGATCGTTGATTACCGGTGCACCCATCCACACACCCGCACTCCTAAAGTCGCCACTCTTGAGGTGGAGATTCAGTTCGTTGCCGTCGTATTCATCAACCACGGCGGGAACAGGAGTAAAGGGCGCGTTTGGCTGGGTCGACATCAACCAAACGTTGTCACCTCGCCTCGGAGGAGTCACGGCGAGCGCGAAACCTCGGAGGTGGCTCAGTACCGGCGATCGGTCCATTTTCAGTGCAGACAGTTTGGCTTCCGGTTCCCGCAATAAGACTTCGGTAGTCGAAATTGCGCCGTCCGCGGCTCTCGCGTAGAGGGGAAGCCCTCGCTCAACAAGTGCTTTCGGGAGCACTGTTGCTGTATCGACGGTCAAGATGGTTCCCTTGTCGTCAACCAAGAACCCACTGATATAGAATTCGTTCCCAATCGAGAGCGTCGCCTGTCGGGCTCTGGCGAAAGTATCTTCGGTCGGCGCCGATGCTTGTTTCTTTACAGTCGGATTGCTGCTGCTTCTCGTGGTGGACGCCTCAGCGGTACCCTTGTTGACGGGAGACACGGGTGAGGATTTCGACGCCGGAAGCGGCTCTGCGCGCCGAGTGCTGTCAGTGGCCGCCGCAGCCTGCAACGATCTAACCTCGTCCTCAAGCCTCTCGATGCGGACTTGAGCGCGATCGACCCTGTATTCTGCGAGCTTCACCCCGAGCGTAAAGGATCCGAAGATCAGCAAGATCACTGACGCAGCAAGACCCCATGCTTGACCTGGTGTCAGCAGCTCCAGCAGCGCCCCTATCGTAAGCGAAGAGAAGTCTACGTTTTCTGACTTTGGCAAGGTTGGCTTCATAGGCTTTTCTTCACCAGTGGTGTACGTGTGCGCTGCATCGATCGCCGAGTCAAGGACTCCCTTAGCTTGAGTTAGCCCTTCAAGAAAAGCACGTTCCCATTCTCCCTCCTGCGTGTCGGGGTAAACGACAGCAGGTGTGAACCAGAGATTCCGGAAGGTGGTCAGATATGTGGAGGACTCATCGAAGAGATTCTTCAGTGACGTTTCGACACTCAGCTCCCACCGCTTGAAGTCGCCAGATGCTACTGACGAGTACTGCAGACCATCGGCTTCGGCACGAAGTTCGGTGAGCCTTCGAAGAGCGATTTCTCGCATTTGTTTTTTCGCTGCGCCCGTGTCTGTCTAACGTTCCCAGCTCAGCGGCTTCGGCCCACGCCGGGAACGTGAAAGTCATAGTAACAAGCGGCGGGCCGAAGTCCGCTGGAGCGCCAGAGTTAGACGCCGGTTTGGGCTTTGAAAGCTTCGTAAAAGAGCGTAATCGACTCGGACTGCCCGAACAGCATTCGCTTCTCCACCTTCGCGAGCGGATGTGCGACGATCGAGCCGACGCGCACACCCAACCCCACTTCGGTTCGTACCCACCTGACCACCAAGAAGACGGCAGAGACACTCGACGAAGCAACCCCAGGTTTGAACCGAGGATGGCGAGGCTTGGCCGACGGGCCATCCTTGAGAGATCAAAGCATCCACCTTCCGAAGTGATTGCTCGTCGTAGGTGAGATCCGCGCCCATCACATGCTGTGCAGCATCGCGACAGGTCTCCGCGGACTCACGAATGATATCGAGTGGAACAGTTGACTGTGGCATCGTGCAGATCCAACGCGTCTAACGGACCTGACGTTCAGCCGCGCGGCCCGTCCCCAGAGCTTAGCGGACTTCCGTTGCCTACGGCAAAGCACGAGGCGCGGAAGCGCCGAGCCACGAAGCCGGCCGCGTCGGCTGCTACGGCGAGTTGGGCGGCGCCGCGCAACATGCGAAATGTTCGATCTCGACGCCGCGCGAGCGGCTGCAGCGGAGGCGATGAGCCGAGACCCTTCAGCGCAAACTCAGAAGGTGACGTTATATGTGGTTGTGCACGACACTCTGCGTTCTCGATCAAAACAAACAGAAATGTACTCTCGCCACAGTAACTTCCACGTCCAGCAGTCTCCCGAACAATCGAAAATAGGGCCAGCATTCTTTGTGTCCGGCTCGCCCAGAACAGCTCGGACCTGAGACTCCGACATACCAGCCTTGATGTGTTCGAGCCTGGAGCTCTTCCACGCGTTATAAGAAACGGAGCCGGCGAGCGCGGCGAACAATCCCATCGCCACGATGCCAGTTGCGATTTGTCTTGAGGTGAACTGCACGGGCACCTTCGTCCGCCCAACGTTTGCCGCTAAGCTGCGCGGCGCTTCAGATGCCAGCGTACCTGAGCACGAAAGCTTGGACAAGGAGTTGCCAACGAACGGCGCCGTGTCAGCTTGAGCGGCTGAGTTAGGCCACGCGGAAACGCCGTTCTATTTGCTGGGCAAACGCTGCCACGCCCCGTTGGCGGATTTCTGAAAGACAAAGTTGCGTCCTTCACTTCGCGAGACGAAACCACCAGAGCTATGAGATGTGGCACTGACGATTGCGTTCTTCAGTTGAGCGTTTTCTACTTCGACTTGAAAACCTAGCCAGATCTCGTCCACTTCTGACTCGAGGGCCGCAACGTTGGAGATCGGCAGATCGGTTTCGTACTTCAGCATCAGTGCTGGTTCGCCCTGACTAAAGTGCATCTTCATGACGGAGAGAACCTTCACCGACTTGCCCGAAGGTAGCTTGACGAGTTTGAATTGGGGCTCGCGCGCGCCGCACGACAGCAGCAGAACTGCTGCGGTGATCAGTGGTCCGATTCTCCACGACCTCGTCATCTCGATTGACCCCTTGAGGCCTAACTCATCGCTAAGTTGCATTGGGCTGCAGCAGCCTAGTCATCTGCTGAGCAGCGTATCGCATCGTGGCACGGCGCGCGGCGACGGTGCAAGCGCCCGGGGACGCGAGGGTTACGCAGGCGCGGTGCCGAATCGATCGGCGTGATCGACTGCGCGGTTCGCAGCGTATCAGTCGGGGAATAGGCTGCGGCGGTCGCAGCGTATCAACTGGTCGCCGTGGCGTCATGCGGGATTCCCTTGCATCACGTCGAGCGGGCTCCGTACGCCGCGACCGCCGGCACGCTGCAGCACGTGCGTGTAGATCATGGTCGTCTTCACGTCCGCGTGCCCGAAGAGCTCCTGGATCGTCCGGATGTCGTAGCCATCTTCGAGAAGGTGCCCCGGCCGGCGGCGAGATCCTTCCGGTGAATGCGACCCACCCACTCGATCTGAGCATGCATCGGCTGCTGGAGGCTGTCGGGAAGCATGGTGCGGCGATCCTTCGCCCCCTTCCCTTCGCGAACGACGAGGAGCCGCGCCGCGAAGTCGACGTCCTTGATCCGCAATCGCAACGCCTCGAGTAGACGCAGACCTCCTCCGTAGAGGATCGCGGCCACCAGTCGGGGCGTGCCTTTCATCGCCGCGAGCAGCGACCGCACTTCTTCACGCGCCAGAACGACCGGAAGCTTCCTTGACCGGCGTGCCCGAACGATGCCGTCGATCCACGGCAGCGG
>Ga0210377_10003321_pt1 | contig 13851 bp, 11 predicted proteins | sample PLM4_65_b1redo_FD_155480 | JGI IMG/M metagenome (GOLD analysis project Ga0210377, IMG submission 155480) | Groundwater sediment microbial communities from an aquifer in East River, Colorado, USA - PLM4_65_b1 redo | ecosystem: Environmental > Terrestrial > Soil > Riparian zone | place: USA: East...
GCATGGTTGGGCGAGGATGGAAAGGATGAATGAAGCACTGGTAAACATAAGTATCGTCGGTATCATCGTATTTATTATTTATGCTGCCTTCAATATAGCCAATCTTATTGAGGTGCGACGGGCCAGTATCGCGCTCCGGCAGCTTATCAAGAGGACTGAGGAGAACCTCCATCCGGCGCTGACGGCCTTAAGGGGTATCCTCGAAGATATCGGAAAGGCCACGTACAATATTGCTGTGCTCACACGAAGTTTGCGGGAAGTGGCTGAGACGGTGGAGCGGATCGAAAATACCGTAAATGGCCTGTACGAATACTATAAAGAAGGCCTCGGCGAAGCTGCCCGTGCAAACATTGCCGGCCTGAAGGCCGGCGTAAAAGCAGGCATGACCACCCTGCTTAAGGATCTGAATGACAGGAAGGAGGGATCATCATGAAAGAGGAAATGGCAACACCGATCAAGCAGAATTCGATAGTGGTTCCCCTGTTGGTAGGCGGGATCGTGGGAGCGGCGCTCGGTTTCCTGCTGGCACCGAAGCCGGGACACGAGATCAGGAAGCAGATCAAGGACCTCGCGGCGGATACGAAAGGGAAACTCTCCTCGGCAATCGACAGGAGCCGGGAATTCTACGATGAAGCAAAGGTTGTTGTTTCCAACGCAGTCGATGCGGGGAAGCAGGCGTATGCCCAGGAGCGGGATAAATTCCAGACCTCGCATTAAGGTGTAACATCCCGGGTGTAGAACAGATTACGGGAAGGGCGCCGGTCCAGATTCGGCGCTCTTTTTTTAATTGAGCGGAGAAAAAAAATATTTAGAATATCTTGAAACCAGTTCATTCGTTATATGACGGAGGTGATAACCCTTGTGATAACAGCCATAGCAAAATATTTTGTCAGGATGCAAGGTCCGGTTTTATCGTTTCTCGCGATACTGGCTGTAAGTCTTAGTTTATCCGCTTGCGTGGCAACGGCCGGTAAACATCTTAAGACCGAGGCAGCAAATCCGAAAGAAGTGACCGGAACGTACACACTGCTGCTCTACGGCTGCCGCTATCCCGACGATCTGGAAAATGTTGCGATCCTCGACAAGGAAGGCGGTCCTTATACCTTTGAGCTCTATGCGCTTGCGTCCAGATACAAGATAAAGTCCGGCCTTACGGCGGACGAGGCGCTCAGGGAAGCCGGACAGTTTGTAACGTGCAGCGTCCAGTATCAAGAGTCCCGCATGAGCGGGATTATTGACCCCGCGGGAGCTATTATCGGCTATGAGGTGAGGCCCCTCTATTCGCCTATACGGTTCGGCATGTATGACGTTCTGAATATACAATACGTGAAGAGAGAAGGTAAAATTATTGTATATATCAAACTCGACCCAACGGTGGAAATGCAGCTTCGTGATGAGGGAGGGCGCGACGATCACGACGGCAAGTAGCGGCCATTGACAATGGTCTGATCGTCAAACTAACACCGTTCAATAAAAGGCCGGTCTAATTCCAGTCAAGCAGTCTCTTCTGGCCTTCGAGCTTTCTGATCTCCGTCACGTCCTGGCTCACTTCCAGGCAGCCCCGGTATTTGCCTTCTGCGTCGCGTACGGCAAAATATTTAATGAGAAGGAACTTCCCCTGCATCTGGATCCAGAAATCAGCCACGCTCTTCGTGCCCGCCTTGAATTCAGCTAGAATTTTCTCCACCATCCCCACGCTCTTGGGCGGATGGCAGTTCTGCACTTTTCTCCCGATCACGCCGGGGCTTCGCGGAAAGATCCTCTCAGGAGATGCCGAGTAGTAGACGACCTCGTCCTTTTCGTTGACAAACGAGATGTCCACCGGCAAGTGTGTCATGACCAGGTTCACTTGTTCTGCCGTGAGCTGTCCCGTATCGAGGTTCAAACTCCCGACCTTTTCTGCCAGGAGCGCCTGCTGGAAGGACCCCGCAGCAGGCTTCCACTGGGCTTCCGGCTTGATCCAGGCAAAGCCGATCTCCTCTTCGCCCTTTCTGACCTTTGCCCATTCATCCTCGCTCAGAGTTTCGAGCGTCATCGGGAAAAGAATGTGCTCCTCCTTATAGATCATATCGTTGACCATCTTCACGAGCGCTTCAATGGCAACCTTCTCCATCTTGTTGTCTGTTACCCGCTTTCGCACGTCCTTGATAAAAGCCCGGATGTCGTCATGGAGCGCTCACATGACTTTCGACGGACCGGTAATGCCTTTTGTTTCGATGATCGGAAAGAGCTGGTTTTCCTTGCGCGCGAAGTGCTTGTCGATCTGGCTTAGGCGATCGAGAATATTCAAGAGCTTGTCCTTCTCCTTCGCAAAATCCTTTACCTCCTCCGCTTCTTTCAAAATGCCTTCCGCGGCCCGGTTTTCGAGCATCAGCGTATGCACCGGATGGCCCGCGGGAAGCCCGGGCACGGTCTTGTGCTCCAGCGCCTCCTTGAAGACCTGCACGTGCACCTCGCAGAGGCTCTTGATCTCCGTTTCGGGCATGCCCTCGGCAATGAGCCGCTGTTCCATCTGAGCGATCTCCCAGGGGGCCACGTCCTTGATCAGCTCCTCGAATTTTTTCTTCTGGCTTTCGGCGTCTTTGCCCTCGTGAAGTTCCTTGATGATCCCTTTTAAAGTCTCAAGCCGCACTTCCTGCTCGTCCACGCCTTCTTCGTCGTAGGATATCGACACAGCCGCGCCGGTTTCTTTTTTAATTTTTCCGGCAATATCGTCGAGAAGCTTCTTCACGTCCATGCCGCCGATCATTGCGACCTTGCCCAGGGACGCGAGCCGGCCGACGGTCTTTCGCATGACCGGGTTATCCAGCATCTTGAATTCGGGATTAAGCTGGACCAAGAAGTCCTTCAGAAAGGGATATTGGTTCAACAGCTCGTTCACTTTAGTTTTCGGGCTCAGGTCCATGGCGTCCTCCTTGATGGAATCGCGATCCTGGTATATATATATTAGCATATTACTTTGCATCCCCGATGGGAGCGCTAATACGCTGTTTGATGCTATTATCGGGCAATGCAGGAATTTGTGCTATGATACAGATCATTATGTCTAGCTTACTGGCGGAGTAGAAATGGGTTCTTACGTGCGATCGGAATACAAACAGAAAGCCCATGCTCGTTCCCGGCATGGGCTTTTTAAATTTAGAATGGTGAATCTTGGTATGCTTTTGAACTCGCCTTTGACCTTTCCGGAAGTAGCGGCGTCCGCGCATCCACGCGGCAGCGGGCTAGGGCCGTAGATTTACAACGTAAAACTTCTAGTCCAGAACCGCCTTCTTGGGGTCTCTAAACTTGGCGTGGCAGCCATAACAGTTGCCGATGATGTCCGCATAACTGGAGACGATTGCCAGCGGGTCCTTTTTTGCCACAGCGTGAATAAACGTTTGCAGGGATTTTCCAAGAGTGGTATTGGCGTCCTTGAGCCCCGCAGTCGGCAGAATTTCAGTGTCCTTGCCCACTGTGTCGGCAAGTACTTTGGCATCAGCCGCCGCCTTGTCGAAATCGCTGATTGCGAGGTCGCTGATCACCGTCTGCATCAATACAAGCCTCTTCACCATGATCTTTGAGATGGGACGAAGCTCAGCCGACGCCAGACCAGCCATCACAAAAAGATAAACCACTGACACTACAGACACTACCAGCTTTTTCATGTTCAGCCTCCCCTGAAAAATGATTTCCCGCGAGATAGTAAATACAGGATGGTAACAAATATAGCTCGATTTTTTAAATTTGAGATGCCTGATAAAAAAAATAAAGCCCACGCCAATACCCGGCATGGGCTTTATAAATTTTAAATAGTGTGCTTGTATCCGTCTTAGAACACGCCCTTGACCTTGCCCGTCTCCACATCCACGTCCACGCGGCGGTATGCCGGATCGGATGAGGTGCCGGGCATGAGCGTGATGGCACCTGCGACAGGGACCACGAAGCCCGCGCCCTTGTAGGTGAGGATGTCCCTGATACGGAGCCTCCAGCCCTTGGGAACGCCCTTGATGCTCGGATTGTCCGTAAGCGAAAGGTGGGTCTTCACCATGCAGACGCCCATCTTGGCGAGATCGGGGTCCGCCTCCATCTTCTTGGCCTTGGCTTCCGCCTCGGGCGCATAATCAACACCGTCCGCGCCGTACACTTCTTTCGCGATCAGGTCGATGCGCTGACGGAGCGGCGTGCTAAGCTCGTAGAGGAACTTGAAATCGTTCTTTTCATTGCAGGCGTCAATGACCGCATCTGCGAATTCCAGAGCGCCATCACCGCCCTTTTCCCAGTGCCGGGACAGGGCCACGCGCGCGCCCGCTGCCTCGGCGAGCCTCCGAACAGCCTTGATCTCATTATCCGTGTCGGTATAGAAGGCGTTGATGCAGACCACGGGGTTGATGCCGGCTTTCTTCACGGTTTTGATGTGGTGGACGAGGTTCTCGCAGCCTTTCTCGACCCAGCCCACGTTTTCGCCCTTGTACTCGGCAGGCATGGGCTTTCCCGGCACCGGAATCGGCGCGCCGCCGTGGCACTTGAGCGCACGGATCGTCGCAACGATCACGGCTGCATGCGGCTTGAGGCCGGACATGCGGCACTTGAGGTTCCAGAACTTCTCGAAACCGATGTCTGCGGCAAAGCCCGACTCGGTCACCAGATAATCGCCGAGCTTGAGTCCCACTCGGTCCGCAATGATCGATGACTGGCCGATGGCGATGTTGGCAAAGGGCCCGGCGTGCACGAACACTGGCTGGCCTTCGATGGTCTGGAGCAGGTTCGGATTGAGGGCCTCGACCATCCAGGCGGTCATGGCTCCGTCCACCCCCAGGTCCGCTGTGGTGACCGGCGTGCCGTCCTTACTGTAGGCTACGACGATCCTGCCCATACGCTCCCGCATGTCCTTAAGGTCCCTGGCAACTGCCAGAATGGCCATGACTTCGGAAGACACGGCAATGGCAAAGCCGGACTTCATCATGAAGCCGTTCGACTTGCCGCCCATGCCGATCGTGATCTCACGGAGCGACTGAGCGCAAAAATCCATGATCCACTTCATTTCCACGTTGTGCGGATCGATATTCAGCCGCTTTAATTTTCTCTTGGAAAGCTGCTCGTCATTGTAGTTGAACTCATGCTGCATCCGGGAGGTCAAGGCCACCATCGCAAGGTTGTGTGCGTTCATGATGGCATTGATGTCGCCGGTGAGACCGAGCGAGAACGGCGTGAGCGGGATGACCTGCGAGAGGCCGCCGCCGGCAGCCGAGCCCTTGATGTTCATGGTAGGACCGCCCGAAGGCTGTCGGATCGCGGCGATCACGTTCTTGCCACGCTTGCCGAGGCCCTGGGTGAGTCCGATGGTCGAGGTGGACTTGCCTTCGCCGAGCGGCGTGGGCGTTATGGCCGTGACGTCGATATACTTGCCGTCCGGCTTTCCCTCAAAGCGCTTGAGCACTTTCTTGAAATCAATCTTAGCGATGTGATGGCCGTGCAGGAGCAGCTCGTCATCGTTGAGCCCCATCTTTTTCGCGATCTCGGTGATAGGCCTCATGCGCTTCTCAGAATCTTCCGCGATCTCCCAGTCCGCGTGCTTCGTAGGATCCAGTGCCATTCTAAACCTCCCCTTTTCTAAAGTTGTTCAATCTGTTTAAATGGTTGCAGCGGTTGAAACCGTTTGAACCGATTAAACGGCTTAAACCGCTTGAACGGTTATTTAATAGCTGATTAGGAGCTTCATGAGCTTCTCGTTCATGGCGTGCACGTTCCTGCTCGCAATGCGGGCCATGGTCTTCATGATCTTGTACATCATGTTCGTATCGCTTTTTTCGAGCGCTTTGAAGTCATCGGTCTTGATGCGGTAGACTTCGGTGGTCTCGATGGCCGTGGCATCTGCGCCGTGGGTCTGCTTGTCCTCGATCACGGCAAGCTCGCCGAAAATATGGTTTTCCATGAGGATGGCGAGGGTCTGCTTCCAGCCGTCGGCGGTGGTCTTCGAAATCTCCACCTTCCCGCTCTTCACAAGGTAGATACCTTTGGTGGGCTCGCCTTCTTTGAAGATGGACTTCCCTTTTGTGTAGTTCTCAACCACGACCTTCTGCGCCATCATGCCGAGCTCGGCGTCGGTCAGATCGCTGAAGAGTATCTGCTTCTTGAGTTCCGATTTGTCGGCCATTGTTTCCTCCTCGTTGAATACCACTGATTAAAAGAGATGGACGATCGTTCGTTGCGCTCACTCGGACGAGGGACGAATCTATTCTTGCTTTTTCGTCCATCATCCCTCGTCCATCATCCCTCGGATTTTATACCTTCTCAATCCTCACCGCCGAGACCTTGAACGACGGGATCTTGGCTATGGGATCGAGCGAGCTGCTGCTCGTAAGTACGTTGGCCGCTGCTTCTTTGAAGTGAAAGGGTATGAACACGACGCCTTTTCCCGGCCTCTTGGATACCACCGCCTTCACGGTAATGGAGCCCCTGCGCGAGCTCACTTTCACTTTCGATCCGCCCTCGATTGAAAGCGACCGGGCATCATCCGGGTTGATCTCAACGTAGGACTCGGGCGAGACCATGTTAATCGGCTTTACACGGCGCGTCATGCCGCCGGTGTGGTACTGGAACAGCTGCCGCCCTGTGGTCAGTATGAACGGATATTCCTTGTCGGTAAGCTCAACCGACTGCTTGTACTTCACGAGCGTGAGCCTGCCCTTGCCGCGCGGGAACCCGCCCTTGAACAGGAACTGCGTCCCCGGATGTTCCGGCGTGGGACAGGGCCACTGAAGTCCGCCGTCTTCAAGCCTGGAGTAGCTCATGCCTGCCATCGCGGGCCATGCCTGGCCAATCTCACGGAAGATCTCGACGGTATGCGGATAGGACATTTCGTAGCCCATCCGCTTCGAAAGTTCCATGATGATAAGCGAGTCCTTCATTGCATCCCCGGGGGAGCTGACCGCTCTTCGCACGCGCTGGACCCGCCGCTCGGTGTTCGTGAACGTCCCGACCTTCTCGGCAAACGATGAGGCGGGCAGCACGACATGCGCGAGCGCGGCCGTTTCGGTCATAAATATGTCCTGGACCACGAGAAAATCCAACGCTTTTAACGCCTTGACCGTGTGGGTCATGTTGGGGTCCGACATCACCGGGTTCTCGCCCATGATGTAAAGTGCCTTGAACGTGCCCTTCTCTGCCGCCGCCAGCATATCCGGCGCAGTGAGCCCCTCCTTGTCGGAGAGCTTTGCCCTCCACAGGGCCTCGAACCTCTGCTGGATCGCAGGAATGTTCACGCGCTGGTATCCGGGGTACACATTCGGGATGCATCCCATGTCCGTGGCACCCTGGACATTGTTCTGGCCGCGGAGCGGGTTGACGCCGGCACTCTCCTTGCCGAGGTTCCCGGTCATGAGAGCGAGATTGGCAATAGAAAATACGTTCTCCGTACCGTGGGCATGCTGGGTGATCCCCATCGTGTAGTAGATGCCGGCGCGGTCCGAACTCCCGTACATGCGCGCGGCCTTGACGATCAGGTCTGCGGGCACGCCGGTGATCTTCGAGGCGGCCTCGGGGGTAAACTCTTCGAGATTTTTCCTGAACTCGTCGTCGAACCCTTCGGTCATGGAAGCGATGAAGTCCTTCTTGATCAGGCCTTCCTTCAGGAGCACGTGCATCATCCCGTTCAAAAGCGCCACGTCCGTGCCGGGCTTGTGCTGCATCCAGATGTCCGCGAACCGGACCATCGGGACCCGCCTCGGGTCTGCGATGATGATCTTCGCGCCCTTGCGCTTTGCCTTGATCATCCGGAGCGCGACGATGGGGTGGTTCTCCTTGGTGTTCGAGCCGATGACGAACAGCACGTCGTTGTTCTCGATCTCCTGCATAGAGTTCGTCATTGCCCCGGAACCGAATACGGTGGCCAGACCGGCCACAGTCGAGCTGTGTCAGTAGCGCGCGCAGTGGTCAACATTGTTCGTGCCGATGCCTGCGCGGATGAATTTCTGGAAGAGATAGTTTTCCTCGTTCGTGCACCGGGCCGAAGAGAGGCCGCCGATGGCGTCGGGACCGTGTTTCTCTTTGATAGCACGGAGCTTTTCAGCAATGAGGGCGAAGGCCTCATCCCAGGAAGCTTCAACGAACAGGCCATCCTTTTTGATAAGGGGCGTTGTGAGCCGGTCCGGGCTGTTGATAAAGCTGTATCCGAACCGTCCCTTGACGCAGAGCCAGCCCTCGTTGATCGTATCAGGCCGCGAGGTGACGCGGACCACTTCGTTCCTGCTCACATGCAGGGTGAGGTTGCACCCGCACCCGCAGTAGCCGCAGACGGTCTCAACCTGCTTCACGTCCTTCTGCCTGCCCTTGCCGAGAGACTGCTTGCTCATGAGCGCGCCGGTGGGGCAAATGCTGACGCACTGGCCGCAGAATTCGCAGTCCAGGTCCTTTTCAAAGGGCGGCGTTATCTTGGCGGTGAATCCCCTCCCCGCAACATCGATCGCACCGAGGCCCTGGATCTCGTCGCACACGCGCACGCACTTGCCGCACAGGATGCACTTCTCCATGTCGCGCTCGATGAAGGGGTTCATGTCCTTCTTCGTATACTGGCGCCGCTCTCCGGCGAACCGGTTCGATCGGATCTCGTAGAAGTAGGCCAGTTCCTGGAGCGTGCAGTCGCCGGCCCGCTCGCAGACCATGCAGTCGTTGGGGTGGTCGGACAGGAGCAATTCGACGAGGGTGCGGCGCTGGCGCTCGATCTGCTCGTTCGTGGTCTCGACTTCCATGCCCTCGGTCACCGGCGTGGTGCACGCGGTCACCGGCCTGGGCATGCCCTTCACCTGGATGAGGCAGAGCCTGCATCCGCCGTGGGGCTCGAGCCTCGGGTCGTCGCAGAGCGTCGGGATGTAAATATCGTTCCGCCGCGCAGCGTCGAGAATGGTCACATTGTCGGGAACGGTAATTTTCCTGCCGTTGATAGAAAGATTTGCCATACTTTACCCTTTTTTTATCGCCTTGAACTTACAGGTCTCGAAGCAGGCGCCGCACTTGATGCAGATGTCCTGGATGATCTTGTGCGGCTTTTTCTTCTCGCCGATGATGGCCCCCGCGGGACAGACCCGCGTGCAGGCCGTGCACCCTTTGCAGAATTCCTCCAGGATGCTGTAGGAGAGAAGGTCTTTGCATACGCCCGCGGGGCAGCGTTTTTCGTAGATGTGCGCCTCGTATTCATCGCGGTAGTACCTGATCGTGGAAAGGACCGGGTTCGGCGCGCTCTGGCCGAGGCCGCAGAGCGAAGAGGTCTTCACGTCGCTGCTCAAGGTCTCGAGGAGCTCGATGTCGCCTTCCCTGCCTTTCCCTTCGGTGATCCGCGTCAGAATTTCGAGGAGCCGTTTGGTCCCGATCCGGCAGGGTATGCATTTGCCGCAGGACTCGGACTTCGTGAACTCAAGAAAGTACTTGGCGACATTCACCATGCAGTCGGTCTCGTCCAGCACCACCATGCCGCCCGAGCCCATGATGGACCCGACCTTCCCGAGCGATTCATAATCCAGCGTCGTATCCGACATGTTCGAGGGAATGCAGCCGCCGGAGGGACCGCCGGTCTGGACGGCCTTGAGCTTTTTGCCGCCTTCGATGCCGCCGCCGATATCATAGATCACTTCTTTGAGTGGGATGCCCATCGGGACTTCGATCAGACCGGAGTTCAGGATCTTGCCCGTAAGCGCAAAGACCTTGGTGCCCTTGCTTTTCTCGGTCCCCATTCCGGCATACCACGCGGCGCCCTTCCGAATGATATAGGGCACATTCGCAAGCGTCTCGACGTTGTTAATGATCGTCGGCTTCCCCCACAGCCCCTTCTGGACCGGGAACGGCGGTTTGGCCCGGGGCTGGCCGCGCTTCCCTTCGATGGAAGCGATGAGCGCCGTCTCTTCTCCGCAGACGAAAGCGCCGGCGCCGAGTTTTACCTTGATCGTGAAATCCAGCCCCTTGCCGAGAATATTCTTGCCGAGGAAACCGCGCTCCTTCGCCTGCTTGATCGCAAGGTGAAGCCGTTCCACCGCAAGCGGGTACTCGGCCCTGATGTAGACGTAACCATACGGCGCGCCGATGGCATAGGCGCCGATGAGCATGCCCTCGATGACCGCGTGCGGGTTTCCTTCGACGACCGAGCGGTCCATGAACGCCCCCGGATCTCCTTCGTCGGCATTGCAGATGAGATACTTGACCGGGCCCGGGGCCTTGATCGCCATGTCCCACTTGGTGCCCGTCGGGAAGCCCGCCCCGCCCCTGCCGCGAAGGCCTGAGGCCTTGATCACCTCGATCGTTTCCTGCGGGGTCATGGTCGTAAGGACCTTTTTGGTCGCATCGTAACCGCCGCGCGAAATATAGGACTCGATGTCCTCGGGGTCCACTTCGCCGCAGTCCGAAAGCACGACCTTGACCTGCTTGTCGTGGAACGTGTGATAATCGTCCGTCACAAGCCAGTCGCCCACTGGAGCTCCATTGACAATATGCTCGCTCACGATGCGCTCGACCATGTCGGGTTTGATGTACTGGTACGTGGACTTGTTGCCGTCGATGATCACATCGACCAGCACGTCGCGCGCGCAAAAGCCCCGGCATCCGACCTTGTGCGTTGAGCAGTTTTTCGCTACCGCGGCCTTTATGCCGGCGGAAGCAAGCGCCTTCTCGAACGTGGACATCACCTCCACGCCGCCCGCGGCGATCCCGCCAGTGCCCATGCATACTTTTATCGAGACGTCATTCATAATGATTCCATTACTCCGGATAGTGACCTTTGGACCGGCTAAACTGTTTCAACGGTTCAAACGGATATTCTAAATATAATCGGTGTACTCCCGCTTCCCTTCCTTGAGGGTCTTCATCTCTTTCATGAGCTTGTCCGGCGTCATCTTACCGTGCACAGTTTTGTTGACGATAATGACCGGGGCGATGCTGCAGGCGCCCACGCAGTTCACCTTTTCCACGGTGAATTTGAGATCTTCGGACGTTTCCTCGCCTTCGGGAATGGCCAGTTCTTTCACGAGGCTGGTGATCAGCCGCTCGGACCCTTTGACGTGGCAGGCGGTGCCGCAGCAGGCGGTTATGATGTTCTTGCCCCTGGGCTTCAGATGGAACTGCGCATAGAACGTCGCTATTCCGTAAAACCTCGCAGGCGGGACGTCGAGCTGTTCCGACATCCACATGATCGCGTCTTCACGCAGATAGCCGAATTCGCTCTCGAGGTCCTGCAGGATCGAGATCAGGTTCCCTTCGTTTTCGCGGTATCGCGTAAGGATGTCTTCCAGTTTTCTTTCCATCGTTCTCTTCCTCTTGAGACAAAAATAGCCGCCTTATTTTTCCCGGCGGCCAAGGAGGCCGGGAGGCGAAAAGGAGAGTGAATCCGGAAGGCGAGAGAGCGGGAGGCGTAAGGTTATTAAATCTCTTCCCCTTACCCCTTCCGCCTCACCCCTCACGGGTTTTGTCCCTTTCCCCTTCCGGGTTCTGATTCTTCTAGAACATCGGGTCCATGGTGAGCGCCGGATGGCCTTTTTCCGTCAGGAAAGCCATGAGCTTGTCCGAATCTTCAGCCACGGTCTCATCGGCGATCTTGTCCAAAAGGTCGGGTATGCCCTCTTGCTCGGCCCGCTTCTTGAATACCTCGGCGAAGGACTCTTTGAGGTTCTTGGTCATCCAGACGATGCGCTTGAACCCGCCGTCCGCCGAGAGAAATTTATTGCTCGTAAGAAAGAACCGTCCGATGCCCATGAAACCAGGGGTCTGCGCGCCGCCGCCCACAGTGCCCGCAAGGGTGGAGAACTTCATGCCGATGGGGGTCATGCCGGTATAACCGCGGTTCACGACCATCACGCCGTTCGCCTCGGGCACGATGGCCACAATGCACTCGAAGCAGCCGCAGGAGGTCATCGGCGCGTCCATGATGGTGTAGGCGTTGAAGTACTCGAGAGCCTGGTGCGAGTTCGTGTACACGTATTCGTCCACGCCCTTCCAGCGGCCCTTCTTGTCATCCAACACCTCGCCCTTGATCACGGGCTGGTTCGCACCGTTCGGGTCGATCTCGAAGGCCGCTTTGGCATCGAGCCAGTTGTACGCCCCGCAGAGACCGAGCCGCTCGGGGGAGACCACGCACACGTGGTTCGGCGCAAAGCTCTGGCAGAGGATGCAGGAATAGAACGTGTCAACAGACTCATCCGTCATCGAGGCGAGCCGGATATCTCGTTCGAGATATGCCTTCCGGGCCTCTTCCAGTTTCGCCTTCACGTCGGCCTCGTCCACGTAGAGAACCACCTGCACTTTGTCCACGATGTTGTTGAACTTGTGCTTCAGCTGGGTCGCCAGGATGTCGCCGAAATGGCGCAGCTGGTATCCTTCGCTCAATGCGGCTTTGCTGACGCGGAACCAGTTCTGGTCGCGCTGGCCCATATGCCAGATACCCTGGGCTTCGTTGATAAAGTGGTGGATCTTGCGCTCGAGCACGGGCTCGAAGTCCTTCTGCATCTTGCGGCCCGCAACCTCGACATACACGCCGAGCGGCATCTGGCCGCCCTTCTGGTAGCGCGCCTCGGCATCGGTCCCGAGGATCGTCACCTTGCCGTCCTCGACAGCGGAGAGATCCACGGTATGGAGCCACTCGAAAGCCGGCGTGCGCTGGCCGCCGAACTCGATGTGCATGTCTTCTTTGCGGATGCGCTCGCCTTCGAAGGCCGGGCCGTAGGCCACCGGAATGGGCGGCTTGGATACGGTGATCTTGAGGCCGCGTACTTCGATGCATTTCTGCACGAGGTTCTTGGGATCAAGTTCCTTGGCCACTTCTTCATAGATCGTAACGCCGGTCGGGTGAATGGTCGGAATGTCCGTATTCGCGATGGCCGGGAACCCCATGTTGATCGCGCCCGCGCCCGTTGTCCAGATGCGATCGTTCAACGGCCCCAGCACCATGGCAAAGGCGAACACCTTGTCCTTGGAGTATTTCAGAATTCTTTTGAAATCGCCGCCCTTCATGCCGCCGAAGGTGATCCCCGCGCGCGCAGCCCAGTTCAGTGCGTAGATGGCGTGCTCCACTTCGGGGCCGAGCGGGACCAGGCGCGTGTCCCAGCCGAGCTGCACACCCTTCCGGAGAAGCTGTTTGGTCATACTGTTGCCGTCCACGTTGCCGCACATGAGCGTGAGGATGTTCTTCTGCTGGAAGTCCCGGGCGATCTCGAAGGCCTGGTCGTCGCTGTCAGCCGCGCCGATGATGCAGACATAGCCCGGCATGGAGCCGTCCACCAGCTGCACGCCGAGGTTACGAAGGATGGTGTCGGAGATAAACCCGTTGTAGGTCAGCCCGATCGAGTCGTCCTTCACCGGCTCCTGGCCGTAGATATAGCGGATCGCCATGATCATTTCCTGGGCAAAGAGGGCCGCCATGCCCGCGTCAAGCGCCTCGCCCAAATAAGGCTTGTACAGCTTGTCTGCCGGCGCATCCGTGAGGAGCGGCTTCACCTGCTGCTCGAGCGCGGTCTTCATATCGCCCACGGTACGGACCTCGAAACCCGTCATGGCGAACATCTGCGGCAGGAAGTATCCCGTATCGGGAAACTCAAATTTGAAATCCGCGCCCTTCTCGGAAATGGCCTTCTCGACAAGCGCCTCGGCCTGCTTGACATAGTAGTGGGAACCCAGGATGGCCCCGGTGGCAATCACTTTTGACATCGTTAACTCCTTGTATAGATCGTCAGAATTCGACGGTTTAAACAGTATTAAAGCTGTGCTATGCTCTCGCCTTCAAAAAGGTCGGGAGCTGGTTCGCTTCGCGCGGTCCCACGGTGATCTTCCATCCCGGCAGCTTCTCTTCAAGCGCGCCGGAGAGCACGGCCACGTAGCCGGGGATGATGCGCTCCT